>Ga0169931_10001785_pt1 | contig 35476 bp, 34 predicted proteins | sample Kivu_15m_20L_FD_129675 | JGI IMG/M metagenome (GOLD analysis project Ga0169931, IMG submission 129675) | Freshwater microbial communities from Lake Kivu, Western Province, Rwanda to study Microbial Dark Matter (Phase II) - Kivu_15m_20L... | ecosystem: Environmental > Aquatic > Freshwater > Lake...
ATGATACTTTTAACGACTAAATACGGCTGTTTTTTCTCAGAATGTGGACCGATTGTCTAGTTGGTTAGGATGACGCACTCACACTGCGTAAGGATGTAAAAATCCCGCAAGGGTCATGGGTTCAAATCCCATTCGGTCCACTTCTATAATCTTCTTTTTAACGGTCCAGCACGCATAGGAATGTGAAATGAAGGTTCGAAAGGAGGACTTGCAAATCATTAGAGAGGATCCAATCGAGTTATTCTATCAGGGAATAAAATCATCTGCTACACGGGACAAATACACTCGAACTCTACGACGAACCCTTTGTGATATTTTTGAAGATGTTCTAGAAGGCACATTTGAGAATAGGGCGGCAATTCTGGCCAAAAAAGGCAAGTCTGATCCTGAATGGTTGATGTCAATGTTGTTATCATTATCAAAAAAACTCAAAGAAAGAACAAATCTTAATCCTCAATCAAAAGATTATCTTAATCCACAAAGTTTTGACAATTACTTCAAGCCACTCAAAAAACTATTGGACATGAATGACATCCCAGTGGTTTGGAGCAGAATCTATGCTACGTATCCCGAAAGCTCCAACAAAAATTCTACCCGAGGCTACACACTAGCTGAAATTCAAAAATTAGTTTCATTTGCAAGCGGTCCAATTGATAAGGCAATAATCTTGATTGCGGCAAGCTCTGGAATCAGGGAAGGTGGATTTAATCTAACTTGGGAGGATGTAACTCCTGTATATGTAATCGACAATAAGTATGTCTTTGAACTAACTGAAACACAAGAAAACACCGTCGATCCAATATGTGCAATACTTAAAGTCTACAAAGGCAGTAATGAGGAATATCCAGCTTTCATCACTCCTGAAGCTTACAGAGCATTGATGGACTATAGAACATCTTGGACACAGGACACTAGAAAAGAGCCTAAACCAGATGATCCTCTATTCAAACAAGAAGGTTGGATTGTTAAAAGACTGAATCCTGAGGCTATAAAACAAAGAGTAGACCAAGTTGCAAAAAGAGCTGGAATGAGAATACCCTTAGCTAAAGGCAAGAAAAGACACGATGTTCCAATAATGAATGGTTTTAGGAGATTCTTTAACAAAGTGAACAAAGAAACCCTATCTAAAGACTCACCGCTTGCAGCCTTGATAAAAAAAGAATACATGATGGCTCACACTGGTCTGGTAAAACTCGATAAAAACTACTTTCAATCTCATCTTCATGAGTTAATAGAAGAATACCTGAACGCAGTGCCGACTCTGACTATCTCTGATGAAGAAAGAGTAAAGGTGGAAAATAGGAAGCTAAGAAAAGAAAGATCTGAATTGGAAAATAAAGACCAAAGAATTGCACAATTGGAAAGCCAAATGGATATAATTTTACACAAGCTTGATTTAGTTTCTACAACATCGAAATCTGACGCTGATTGATTATAGTTTTAATGTTGGCAGACTGCCTCTAGTAGAATATGTGATTGGTACAAAACCAATTTTTCTGTCATAATCAATCGAATCATCAGAAATTGATTTTGCGATAAACGCCAACCATCCAACAGCACTTCTATAATCCTTCATTGCAGATTTAGAAACCTGTGAAAAGAACCCATATTCTTCCTCAAGTATACCGTCCATGCTATCTAGAATCAAACATTGTAATTGATACAATAATCCAATTCTGAAGTTTTTTGTATCAATCTCAATTCCAGTTTCACCAAAATCCAAGGACAGGATATTTGAAAGTAATCTGTATAGATTGTTATTTCTAAATCTGTAGAAAGACTGGAATCTTGCATCTGACGCCAGATCAGACATCTTGTTTGTGAATCTAGCGTCAAGTAACTTCTTGACATCTTTTTCAAATAATTGTTTTAGGTCTGAGCTGACCTCTAGTGCTTCAAAAAAGTACATCAGATCAGTCATGGCAGGAAACACAACCTTGTCTAAAATCTCAACTTTTCTAGCAGCTGATTCTTTCATCTCCTTGTGGAATTTGTTTGATGGTTTGCTGCCGTTGTTTCGGTGCCTCTTTTTTTCTTGCTCAAGGATGAGTCTTTTTCTAAACCACTCGACCATTCTCGAATCTGGATTATAGTAAATTATCTCTAAATCATCTGCTTTCTGTGTAGATTTAGTGTCTTTCTTCATGATATTACATTAATTACGTATAGACCATTAAAAATATATTGATTGATACACAATAAGCGTTTAATCCGAAGAACCACCAAAAATAAGATTGGCGTCGTAACTGTAGTCATACCTAAGAGATTTGTAGAAGAGCTTGGACTTGGCGAACCTACAGAGATCACGATAACAAGACACGGCAAAGGCATCATAATTCAAAAATTGGAGCTGAGTTAAGTGACAGCAGAACAGCTAGAGCATCTCAGAGTCTGTTGCAATAAACAAAAATTGTATCTAATTGTTTATGATGGTGGGCCAACACCAGATCTTCCAATTCGAGTCTGCAAGGATTGTTTTGAAAGTAACCCTCGATTTCAACAATTTATCAAAAAGAAAACTCTCTTGCAAAATCCAGAACCGTATTTCTAGAAATGTCTCCATCTCACAAACCAAAAACACAAAACCGCTCAATCTTGGAATTTCTTGGTCCTGCCTCTAAGCGATCTACTTCAATCCTTACTGCAACAGCTGATTTTGTAGACCAATACAAGTTTCTCACTAATTGGGAAACTGTAGATTATCAGGGATGGGGATTGCCATCTGTCTCTGATCCTCACTGGTGGTGTGGATTATTCACAACCCGTGGTTGTCTGAATGTATTGGCACATCAAAAGCTTGGAAAAGGAAATTTCATCTACATCAAGAGATTTCAACGCTCATGCTATAGGGCAGTATGCAAGACTTGTTATCTGAAATGGATTGCAAGACAGTCAAACAACGCAACCAAGAGAATTGAAACCTACGCTGATAAATCTGGAAAGAAACCAATCCATTTAATCCTAATTGTTAATGCAAACCAGTATGATACTCCAGTCAAGATACTTCGTCAGCGTATGAGTCATATTCTAAAAATGGCCCAAATTGCTGGTGCTGCAGTTGTCTTTCATCCATTCAGATTTAACCGTGAAAAAAGATTGTTTTACCCAGCTCCACATTTTCATCTTGTAGGATTTGGCTCTGAGGAAAAAATTAAGCGGGCCTTTGGTAAATACGGTTGGTTTGTCAAGAATGAAAGAGAACGGGAATCTGTATTTCAGACTTTTTGTTACATTCTCTCTCACTGCGGCATAAAAAAGGGGCATCAGACTGTTACTTGGTTTGGGGATTTATCATATAGCAAATTACCTGTGGGAAAAGAGCCAAAAATCACCAAATGTCCTGTCTGTGGAGGTGATTTTGAAGAGATTTACTATAATGAGTTGTTCCACCCAGTGGTTCCGCCTGACAAACCATACGAGGGATTAGTCTTAGCTGAAGGATGGCATCTGGTGAAAACTGAGCCGTTTGAAAATAACTACCGATACGAATATGCTCCATATCGAGACTTAAATGAGATTCTTAAGGGTGTGATAAGTAACTGATTTTCATCATGTCGATACTTGCATAGGTAGGAAAATCCCGCTTTCTTGTAATTATTTTAACGTAAATCTTATGTGGAATCAGTTTACACCCTAATTGTGACTCAAGAAATTACTCCAGACGATCAAAACCTACAACTTGAAAACATTGAAAGTGAAATTAAAGATCAGGATGACACTCCATTAGAATATGACATACATGTTTTCCCAGCAGATTATACTTTAGAAGTGATATATCAGAAGTGGATTAACGAAGAAGTTGTAATTCCGCCATTTCAAAGAGGATATGTTTGGACAATCACTCAAGCATCAAGACTAGTTGAATCTTTTCTGATGGGGTTGCCAATTCCTCCGATTTTCTTCTATATTCAATCTGATCAAAAATATCTAGTAATTGATGGTCGGCAAAGACTAGAAAGTATATTCTATTTTCTTGATGGTCATTTTGGCGAGCCTGATGCATCAGGTAAGCAACGTGTGTTTCGACTTGAGGGGATAAATGAAAAAAGTAGATGGTATAAAAAAACATTTGAAGAGTTTGATGAATCGGATAAAAGAAAATTAAAGAATAGTGTTTTGCGTGCTATTGTCATCAAACAACTTCATCCATCCGAGGATGATACTAGTGTTTATCATATCTTTGAGAGACTAAATACTGGTGGCACTTCTCTAATTGATCAAGAAGTTAGGAACTGTGTTTATGCTGGAAAACTAAATGCTCTATTATTAGAACTAAATAAAGACTCAGAATGGAGAAAAATCCTCGGAAAGCCGAAAACTGATTCTAGACAGAAGGATGTACAACTCATTCTAAGATACATGTCACTTTTTCATAATAGTTCAGAATACAAAAAACCAATGAAAGATTTTCTTTCACAATTTATGAGTAAAAACAAAAACCCTGGTGATGATTTTATCAAAACAGAAAGAACACGTTTTAAAAATACATGTAGATTGCTCCTAGAAACTTTAGGTGAAAGACCATTTAATCCCAAAGGACCATTAAATGCATCTGTATTCGATTCGATTTTTATTGCATTTGCAAAAAATCTGAACCACTGTCCTGATGATATAAAATCCAGACTTACAAAACTAAGGAGTGATCCAACATTTCAAAAATCTGCAGGTGCAGCTACTACTGATACGGATGTAGTACGTCAACGTCTAAAAATTGCGGAAGAAATATTATTTAGGTGAAAACGTCATTGGGATTATCCGATCTTGATGATGATTTGTTGTTATGTAAAACACACTTAGAAACAACTAATACTAAAGGAACACAAATTGAATCTTTTTTGACACGATTTCTTTTAGTCCATATCTGTGGTGAATATGAAAAAGAAATTAAGAGAATAATGATCGAACGAGCTCAACAGTCGGGAGATCTGGCACTATCATCATATGTAGAAAAGTCAATCGAACGAGTACGAAATATAAAAACAGGAGATTTAAGAGGAAATATTCTAAATCGTTTTAGTGAAAACTGTTTAGTTTTTTTTAATTCTAGAATAAAAGATACTGAATCTGAAGCTCGTTACAATAATATCATTACCAATAGAGATTATGGTGCTGCCCATGGAGGAATAATCAATATTACGTTTGATGAGCTTCTTATATCTCATAATAAAGCAAAAGAAGTGTTACAGGTTGTTTCAGATGCATTAAATCATATTTAATTTTGAATCAATAATACAAAATCTGTTTAGTGATGTGAATAATCATCTAAATTCGAACTTTACAAAGCTGGAACCTTTGGGATTTGATTATGATGTTTTTATACACTTTGCAAGTCAAACTTCCATTCATTCCATGCGTAAAAATAGGAACGAAAAGTTTACTGTATGGTTAACTTACGGTTAACTTATTTAGCGGAACCGCCAACAACTTCCTGTAGGAAGTTGTTGGGATGAGTGAATTGTTAATCAAAAAGGGAGAATCGATTTTTGACGAACCAGAATTAATCAAGATAAGCAAAGATGATTTCCTACACAATTTGAAGAGTGTCATTAGTAGTGGCGGAGAAATTTCATGGTTAACTACTGATACAAAATCATTTGATTGGGCGGAGATAAATTCCGATACGAAGAAATTTCTAAAAGATTTAGAAAGGTTCAAATTCGAAACTGTCTCTGTTGGCATATTCTATTCAAAAACAAAGAAAACAGAATATACCTCATACAAAATAATCTAATTGAAATAAGTATCAAACACAGTTTCGGGATTTTGAATAATTGTATTTTGTAATAGGATAAGTTCGTTATCTGTCAAACCTGAAAACTTTGATAGGTTTGCAGCTATTTTATTCCAGCAAGCGGTAAAACATAATTTCATCTGTGCTTTTTGAATTGGAGTGCTCATTTCGTTCATGTATGGTGTGTAAACCCCTTTCATCTGTGTCACAAGATCGATAATTGGTTGTCGTTTTCCGCTAGAATCAAAAGGCCCAAATTCATTATCTACTGAGTGGAGTATCCCATCAAGAGAATAAACAAAATTATTCTTATGTCGATCTAGTATTCCAAAAAGTAGGTTAAAGGCCAACCAACTTCCAAAATAACAAAAGAAAGTTTCGCCATGGATTGAATCTTTTGTAACTTTACTAAGTGGTTTTAGATTATGAATATTTCCGTAATCTATTACAAGAAGTGTCTTATTTTCCCAACCTTGAAGAATGCTGCAATTGGTAGTTGTATCGACTCTGAGGATAATTCCTGTAATCTCAAATAAGTTATAATTCGGTAGCTCAATAATTGATTTTGCGTTTGATACGAGTTTTTCCCTTCGTATAAATTCAGGATTATCCATACATCGTTTAAAAGCAACTTTGTAAGTGTTATTGATAACACAATAAATTAGATAATCTTTTGCATTCTGTGATAATTCATCTGGTTTGTTAAGAAATAGTGTGTCTTTTTCTTTTTTTAATTTTAATCCCGTTGCGTTTGATACTAAATTGTAGAATATTTCAGCATCTTCATCAAGAATGCTTTCAGGAGACTTGTTAATTACAATCTTATTCATAATCATTCCTAGGGGCATATTGACTTGCACCTATCTGAATTTGTGATTCTATATCATCAGTCAAAAACTTTTTTCCAGCCTTTGATAATCCTGGTTTGACATTTTCAAATACGTCTCTAAGATAAAAATCGATAGTGTCTTTATATACAAAAATATATGACTCTCTTTTTGAAAATTCCTCTCTTTTTAAAATCCTCATTCCATCTATCTGTGCCCAAAGAAAATCTCTTATGATGAAAAAAAACTTGTCACGAAGTTGTATGGCAATCAAGAGTTCTTCTTTGTTATTAAGAGTAAATTCTAATTTTTTAAGTGATTCTTGTATGGTATCAAGAGATTTAAGTTTCAATACATCTGCTGGTTTTTTTGCAGAGATAAGTTTTAGTAAAAATTTGAAATCTGCTTCAGGTAAGCGATTTATACTCTCAACTAATTTTCCTATCAAAAACCCTGTTTCCTCAACAGTGAAAACATTTGCATAAAGTGGAAAAATTTCGGCGATCCTCTGATGAATTTTTTCTGGCTTTATGAACGCCTTGAAAAATCGACTAGCTAGAAAAGAGCGATGTTTTCCATGAGCTAAAAAAACTATGAAAATTTGAGGAAGAATATTTAGACTGTCCGATAAAACAAAACCTTTGTCAAAAAGCATGATGTTCTGATCACAAATTTGTAACAACCTATCACGAATTTTGGATACTGCTGCTTTCGAATATCCAGTTTTATCCGCCAGCTCATTTGCACGAATTGGGGTTGGGTATGTTTTTACTAATGTTTCAAGATATTTTTCTAATGGTAGGAGTGATTTCGTATCTAAGGTGTCTTTTCCCATGTTCATATTATTCACTTCAAGTTAATAAGTTAACCGTAAGTTAACTAATTATTTTTTGAGAGTAAACTAAATCGCTAATTCTATAATTTTTTAGAAAAAGATTAGTATTGTTTTTAGTTGGACAATCTTTCAAGAGAAAAAAGAAGTAAGGTTATGTCCAACCGATTTTCTCTTTAATGCTCAAATTCAGGTTGTTGTAAGATAAATCCATGAGTGTGAACGTTAAAACCTCCTCGGAATTAATCTGGATACTGGAAAAGTCGTCTCAATTACTCTGTAAAATTGGTTTATCATATAGTTCAATGATCTTAGATTCCATTAATAGATATATTTTCACTCGAATTCCGAATTCTATTAACCCCAGTTTCATTCAAAATGAATTCCATAATTTACAAAACTCGATTCATAATGAATTTAGCATAACCTACCAAAAAGGAAGAGTGATGGCAGCATTGTTGTCTGCATTCAGAAAAAGCATGAGGATAAATCGTATAAATGCTATAACAATAATCAATGATAATCTAAAACTAGACAAGAATGAACAAAGAACGCATTCATATCGTAATTTACAGCTATTGAAAAAAATAGTCCTAAATGGAGCAACCGATGATGAAGAAAGATTGATTGGAATAAGCTATGCTTATCTTTCATTAGTAGATGGTATTTACACTACATCATTACGTGACTGCTATGTTTGGCAGCGACTTTCAGAAAACTTACCAGTTGACTCCAGTGCCATAGTCAAGATGAGTGTATCTGGAATACGTGATTTTTTTAAGAACCAAAGTTTGCCTCTTCACTATTTTGATGGATGGGAAAGAACGGTACGAAATGCTGTAGCTCATTCATCTTTCAAGTATGATCTGGCCACACAAGTTATGCAGTATGAGGATATATATGGAAATCAAATAGAGCATACTTTTACTGAAATGGTGGAAAATTATGAAAAATTAGAAAGCGTTTATCCTGCTGTTCTTGTCGTTAATCACACCCTTGCCATTAATGATGTGCTTGATGAATTTATTCACCGCTATCCATGAGTGAGCCGATTACGAATATTCGCCACTTCTCATGAGATGCTGTCGGTTAGCTTACGGTTTAATGCATTATTTTTTTGGAACCTAAAATAGAACTATGTGGACTAGAATCCTTTAGGATTTGAATAATCTGAAGTAAATTGACACCAAAAAAATTAAGATAATAGAATTAAATATCCTAACGCATTTTATCTGACTGATTGCCTGTATTTGATTTCAATGTTATTAAACACGATATTGAAGCGTGTTTGAATACAGGTAATGAAAAACTAATTGATGGGATTATATTCAGAAAAGCAAAGAGATTTCCTAGCGGAATACCGTCATACATTAGAGCTTTCGAAGAGATAGGATTTGCATTATTTCTTGCTGACAAAGCTTTTGGTACTGAACAAATTAACGAAAATACTTGGAAAGAACTTGTTAAACCAGCAAACCATGATCAAAAAATTCTTGCCAATTATGTGGTCATAAAAGATCAATTGATAAAGAATATGGATGGTGGTTTTAAGAAAATACAAGATTCGGCAATAGGAAACTCATTTAAAGTTAATTTGACACGAACTCAAGCAATAGAGCAAGTTAATGCTAGACTCGCAATTTATAGTAAATTAGATGCGTTAAGAAAGAAATTTGATCACTCTCATGAGCTTACTGGCCAGATAACAAATCGTGAATACAATGAAAAAGATCTTGAGGCTGTTTGTCATCTACTTGAAGCTGAATGTTATATATCGTATTATAGAACAAAACTTGGTTTAGAATCATACCAAATTAATTTAACAAATGATTCAGACGATGTTAAATTGTCAAAAATTATTTCGCTACCGTCTACAAAAAAGCTAAAAGAGTTGAGTCAAGAATTCGGTAATTCTGGATTAGAACTTAGACAAAGAGGATTAAAATTCTTAAAAACTCTAAAATGATTCTTGATTTATTAACAAATTTAGTATGAAATAAATAAAGCAGTACCACGAAAAATTTGTATCAAATTTTTCGTGGTGGTTCCAAGAACTTTTTTGTTTGTGATATACAGACATCCTATGCCAATAATGTCATCTTTTCAATATGTGGACCGTTAATGTGTCACTTAATCCAAATACGCATGAGTTAGTCCAAAAAGAGGGCTAAATCTTTAAATACATTTTACCCTATTTTTGGACAAATGTTATATACTAAAATCCGACATGCAGAAACAATACGTACGCTTTATCGCCTAAGAAACGTTCTAGCACATGAATATCATCCAGAGATCGGCTCAAAGCTAGGTTTTGCAAAATTCAGCGGACATTATTATCGATTAATGAAGAAACTACAAGAGGAAAAGATTTTGGATAGTGAGGGCAGATTTGTAGAAACTACTACAAATTCGTGGTTGGTAGAGCTTCCAACAATCGTTGAACCAGTAATATTGAAAATATTAGGAAATAGAATTCCATTCCTAATCTATCTTGCCTTCACAATTGGCTGGTCTACTTCATCGGGTAGAATTATCAAAGAATTATTTCTTACAAGAAGCTCTACACATAATGCGTTAACTAAGCTTGGAATGCATAACTTGATAGAAAAAACGGATTCTGACTTTCTAGTTAGAGGAGAGCCATTTCATCGCTGGTTGAGGCGTTATTTACAACTCTGTAAAACACAGGCTGACATAAAAAACGATATTGCGATCTTATTTGATACTGTACCAGCTTATGTTGATGGTGATCAGGCGTATTATCTACTAAATTATGAACCAGGTAGACCGATAGGTCCTGCTAATATGATTATTAAAACACACGAACCGTTTTTCTCTTTCTGGAAGAGTGCTATTAACGAGATACGTTATTTCAAAGAATATCCTAAAAATGTGCAATTAGAAGTCATCACAAAAAATGAGAAAATTCTATGGCTAAACGGCATTCCATATAACAAAAATGCAAAAACTAGATTCGAGAGATCTTAATGGGAATATTTTTTGTTATTGATCAAAAATTAATAAATTTTGAGAGTCTGACAGATCTAGTTCAAGATAAATACAGATCATATTTCGGCAGGCCTGAACTGACTCCATACATTCTTTCCGAATTATGTGCTCTAGACATGCTTTATGCCGTCACAATGATGAAAGATGGATACTATAAAGATAGATTAGTACTAAAGGGAGGACATTCGGTTAGGAATCACGTGCCTCTGGTTGATCATAGGTTCTCTTTTGATGCTGATTTTAACACAAATTCTTACGCTAAATTTTCCTTTGGCACCGTTGATGAAATAAAAAAAGATCTAATGGATTTTGGCTCGTCTAGACGTTGTCAAACAAGAACCGAAATCACTCAAAATACTTCAATGTTGTATTTTCTTGAGGTTAAATATCGTGATGAGCTAAGGAAAATGAATCAGACTATAATAGAGCCACCGAAGATTGAAATCTGTAAAACCTGCAGAACAATTGATGAACCAACTATAAACCCAATGAATACTATGATAGATCTTGCTCTACTTGGTTTAAAACCTCCAGTATTGGCACATCTTAGCTTAGAAGAACAATTGGCAAACAAACTCTATGTAATTGGATCTAATAGTAGACAGAGAGATAATTTTGATGCATATGATGTGTATAGAATATGTATTAATAACAAAATAAATTGGAAAAAAACAAAAGATCTTTTTCAAACAATTGTCGAAAAATCAGAAAAAAGGAAACTCTCCTCATATGTTGATGAATGTAGGCGTAAGCTCGACACCATGCTAGAGAATCAAGGCAAGCAGGACAATTTGGTTAATGTTCTTTTTAATCCACAATCATTTAGCTTCAATGACATGGTATCTTTTGTTAAAACAAAATATGATTTTAATTAATTTTTGTATTACTAAGATGAGCATTTATTATTGATAAAACAACACTTGAAGTCTGATTGGAACCTAAAATAGAACTATACAGGCACGAATCCCATTCGGTCCACTACCTTTACAATAACCGACAAAACCCGGGTAACATTGTTACCATAGATATTTAACAAAAACCGGCATCAGTTACGTGATGCGTGAACAACCATCACTGCTTACCATCAGTGTTGTAGCCTGCTCACTTTTGTTATCCCTACCCCTTACCGTTTATTCCGAACAAATCTCTGTAAAGGAATGGGACATACCGACCCCAAGCTCCGCACCGCACTGTATAGTAGTTGACAGAAACGGCATGGTGTGGTTTACAGAGATAGCGGCAAACAAGATTGGCATGTTTGATCCGCTTACTGAAACCTTCAAGGAATATGATATCGACACCCCATCCTCAAGACCGCACGGTCTGGTGGCAGACGATGACGGGAATATATGGTTTGCAGCAATTGGGGCAGGATATGTGGGCAAACTGGACCCGCAGACTGGAGACATCACGGAATATCCAGTCCCGACACCTAACGCCGGACCGCACACGCCGATATTTGATGACGGGATTCTGTGGTTCACTGATCAGCGCACCTCCCAGATAGGAAAGCTTGACACTGCCACCGGACAGATGAGCGAGTTTCCTACAATCAGCGCGTCAGCAAGCCCGTACGGGATTATCACCGATTCTGAAGGAAACGCCTGGTTTGCAAACCTACGGGGACATACAATAGGGAAAGTCGATGCGGGGACGGGCGAGGTTACGGAATACGCACCGCCCACGGAAAACAGTGGGCCACGCAGAATCGCAATAGACAGCAGCGGCATTCTGTGGTTCACCCAATACAATGCTGGCAAGATAGCAAGCTACAACCCCGTCAGCGGAGACATGACAGAGTACGAAACAAGTTCGAGCTCGTCAGGCCCGTATGGTATCTGGGTTGACATGAATGACAATGTGTGGTTTAGCATGACTGACATATACCGCGTAGGTATGTTCGACCAAAGCACTCAGACAATACACGAGTATGATCTTCCGACCCCTCAAACTCACATCAAATTCGTCTTCCCGGACGAGGAGGGAAACATCTGGTTCCCGAGCTACAATGCCAACAAGATTGGAGTAGTTCTGACCTCGCAGGACACAGCCACAAACGGCACACAGGGCACCGATGATACAAATACGCCTGCGCCAGCAGCGCCAGATCTGAGCTACCTGGCCCCACTACAACAAGTCCAAACCGGAATAGGCCCAGAATCGGTACAGTGTGCCGATAACAGACACCTGATAATCAAGGCAGGCGATGGATCTCCTGCATGTGTAAGCGCCGCGACCAAGACAAGCCTAATCGAGCGCGGTTGGGCTCTGCAAGGATAGGTTTACCCTACTCTTCCGCGGCATATTGGCATGTCAAGTGATAAGGTGCACTACGTAGATTGTTTCTTGAAAGCGTTTCAGCCTTTTCTCATAATGAAATGCATTAGAGCTTCTTTTGAGTATTCTATTCCATGCACATCAGTCGAATGTGCGCTATACTCTTCGATCACCTTTGTAATGTCTTCGTTTTTAACAACAAAATCACAGTTAAATCCATAGTCACGGCATACGAGTTTGACTACCAATGATTACTGCATTTTTTCATTCTTTATATCTTCTAGTTAACTTTGTTAACTAAGTCATTTTCAAACCTCAAATAATAACTGTATAAAATTCAACAATGACCAGTAATGTATTTCAGAAGGAATCAAGTTAATTAGTTCAAACCTAACAAAATAATATGGTCAGCAAGGGCTATCGCGATAAGATCTTTATCATCAAAGACATCCTTAGCCTTCTTGCCGAATACGGCCAGCTGAATCAAACGACGCTAGTAAGTTATAGCGGCTTAAATTTGAAAAAACACAAACACATCCTTGACGATCTTGAGGGGCATGGATTTGTTTCAAAATCTGTTTTGGAAAGTGGTAAACGTACGATCACAATTTACAAGCCGACAAAAAAGGGGATTGATTTTTGCAGCAATATAATAGAGCCGTACGAGGAACTATTTCCACGAAAAACAGAAGGTGGTTCTAATCAGAATAATCTAGGCATCTTGATCCTCGTCTAGCTTAAACTCTGTCGAAATCTGGCTGTCGATTTTTTCCCTTTTTCTGACATAGTTGGCGAATCTCTCATTCCATGATTTTAGCATCAAATATTGGCGGATTCCCAGTGTGAGCCATAATATCGACACGGCGATTATAATGCCGAGCAATATTGCGAGGAATATGCCAAATTCGTCGTATTCTTCTAATATGAAAAAGAAGTGGGGATGGGTGATCAAATAAGCAGAAAGGCCTATTGCTAAAGGTGCTAAAATCAAGGCAGAGATAGATATGCCGAGAAGAGTTTTTCGTGTCTGGTTTATCTTGTCGATAAAATTTTCAATTGTCTCGATCAGGCTAAAACGTGATTTTTCAAGATCCGAATCTTCCATGCTGCATCAACCTATCATTTTAATAAAAATTGAGTGTCATTCCACTATCAACGTACCTGTCATCCCCGGATGCAATGAACAGTGAAAGTGGAAAACTCCTTCCCTGTCCGCAACAAAGGTAATTGACTGAGTTCCAAAGTAATTAAGGTCGTTCGTATGTACGTTGAATTCGTCAAGATTTAGGTTGTGTTTTATCTTGTCTTCGTTTATGGTGTGTAATGTCACTAAACTATCCCTGTTTGTGGTAATTGTGGGTTTGTAGTCAGACGTAAAGCCCTTTTTTGAGCCCTTGCTGGAAGTCAAAACATACGTTGGACCATCTTTTGAGTTTATTATCTTGATAAAATAATTCGAAGGCATGCCTAAAACAGGAAACTCCCTGTTCGCAGGGATCATGGCCTTAAAGGCTGAATAGCCAACAGTAGAGCCTAACAGTATCATGCCTATGATTGCAAACACTATCCTTCCATTTAATTTCAAAGGCCGCGGCTTCTTCTGTCTTGACATTAACCTCGTAGCGGCACTCCATTATTTAGGCAATGATTAACAATGTTAAGTAGTCAATAAAAGCCACAAGAAAAAATGTATGTGGGAACGAGAACGCATTATCTAAAAATACACACCTGTCCTTCATGCGTTCTCGTTTCTTATTTTAAAAAAGTGGTGTAACGATCAATACTTGTGATGTATAACCCGGAGTTATCGCAAAGTTTCACACCTGACATTGATTTCAAATCGGCATAATTACAAAATTAAATGTGATCTCTAACCGTGATTCCGATTACCATTTGGTGAAATGCCGTAGCAAACTCAAATAGAACATGTTTTTTATAATGGGAAAAAGTTAAAATCTAGAATTCGCCTTTACCGCAGGTCGTTGTTTTTCAACGTACCTTTTCTAGACTTTGTTCTTAATTTGGCGTGGCAGCATGGACAGTTTATCTCATCGGTTTCAAAGAAACAGTTGCACAATGAACATCGTCTATTCCCGCCCCCGTATCGTCCGACTATTTTTTGAAATTTGCAGATTCCTCTGCAGATAAAAGTCATTTTAACTCGTAAAATACCTTACACTCTCATTCGTCTTCGCATATGCATGTAAAAAATACTCTTTGGTACAGTTTTTTGATTTTTTGTCATTATCAATCATGATCTTATTACAATGTCCACATTCGGCAGAATTCAATATCGCATCGAAAATAATTTCCCCAATAAATTTGCCACAAATAGAACATCTCGCAATCTTTGTATCGTAAATATTCATAGTAACTGGTGAACCTGGTCAAAATAAGGGATTGCTTAACTTTGTTAATCATCAGTTAAATGCGCAGTGATACATCATCTAGTGTGATCTCCTTGCAAAATATTCTGGAAGGACAATGTACGACACTACTGAAGGAAGAACAAATCTATTTTGCAGTATTCATAAACAAGAATGGGCGATTAGTTGCTGGTGCCTTTAAACCGGATATGAAATCAGTAGATGAGTTTCAACGTGAACTATTGTTTATGAGCAATGTTTTGATTACCTCGTTAAACAAAGATCTTGATGATTGTCTTGGTAAATTGCGATATGTGGTATCAAAAAGAGAGAATCTGGCTATGATTAGTTACTCGATCGGGTCGCTGCTTTTTTTAGTCGCAGTTGATGCTCGACTAGATATTGACAATGAAGCAAAACGAATTGAAAAAACCGTCAAAAATGTAATCCCATTTTAGTTATTAAACTTCAATGTCATTACTTTAACTACTCACAGACATAAAATACGAACAAGTCAAAGATAACAAGCGAAACCTTGCAGCAAGTAATCGACAACCCAATTCCGCTCTATCGTGGGAATGAAATCAACAACTGCAAGACAAATCACATCTATTCTTGAAGAGAATATTCTGAAATATCCCTGAGGACCTTTTCAGTGTGTGGTAACCATGTCTTGAGGATCTAATGCCTTCTTAATGCTGCACAAGAAATTAAAGCAATAACGCTGCATTGTTTCAAGATGAGCAAAACTGCAACGTACGCGTTGATGATTTCTTTGACGGCCGTGCTGGCCGCCGGCACAACACACGCTGCAACTGCGCAAGAGTTCCCAGAATACGGCGTAAAGGTGGGCACTGTGGCAGAAAACCTGGAGATTCCATGGGCAATGGTCTTCCCCCCGGACGGAAGAATCTTCGTGACCGAAAGGACTGGCCAGGTACGAGTGATTGAGAATGGCACATTGAAAAGCGAGCCGATGCTGTCTCTGCGAGTCGGAGGTGCAGAAGGCGGGCTTTTGGGCATGGCACTGCATCCGGAGTTTGAGGAAAATCACTCTGTGTATCTCTACTATACCTATTCGGAATTTCTTTCAACATACAACCGGATTTCAAAATTCACAGAGTCCGACAACCGACTCACCGATGAGACCGTGCTAGTTGATAAGATTCCAGGGGCTGCAGTACACGACGGGGGCAGGCTGCGGTTTGGTCCTGACGGCAAACTCTATGCGACTACTGGCGATGCGGCAAACGCAAGGCTTGCCCAAGATCTCAGCTCGCTCGCAGGCAAAATACTGAGGATAAATCCCGACGGCACCATCCCTGAGGACAACCCATTTGCCGGCTCGCCCGTTTATTCGTACGGGCACAGAAACCCGCAGGGGCTTGACTGGGATCCCAAAACCGGCGCACTTGTGTCTGCCGAGCACGGCCCGTCAGGAGAGCGAGGCTTTGCACACGATGAAATCAACATAGTAAAAATGGGACACAACTACGGCTGGCCGGAGATCATAGGCGATGAATCTGATCCAAAGTTTGAGAGCCCGCTGTTTCACACAGGAAACGTAGCATGGGCCCCGTCTGGCGCAAGCTTTTACGATAACGACAAAATTCAGTCATTAAAGGGAAAACTGCTTGTGGCAACGCTGCGCGGCGTGCACCTTCATGTATTTGAAATCGATGCTGCAAACGGCAAGGTTCTATCTGAGCAGCCGATGTTTACCGGCACGTTTGGAAGAATCCGCGACGTCAGTGTGGACACCGACGGGAACATCTACCTTCTTACAAGCAACAGGGATGGAAGGGGCTCGCCTGCCCACAACGATGATCGCATATTAAGGATCACGCCAATTTCACTGCCCTCTGACGGTGCGTCAGGCAATGAGCGTTCAAAGACATGCCCGTCCGGCTTTGTGGATATTATCAAGGCAAGCAACGGAAACACGGCATGCGTCACCGCGGAAACCAAAATCAAGCTCATCGAGCGCGGTTGGGCAAAAGCAGACTGACCAAATAAGTTTATTTTTGGCCGATGCTTGGTTTTTGATATGTTGTTTGGAGTGTTCGCAGTGCATGCGCCAGAGTCATGCCCGCTGAATAACAAAAACGTCAGAAAGATATTCCTCCAGATGGAAACAAAGCTAAAAACGGAGCAAAAGAAATTTCGCATAAACAAGATTGTGGGGTTTTACATGTCCGTACTTGAGCACCAGTGGGTCATAGTGATGGATGCAGATGATGCCCATGATATAGAGCAGTTTTGCATCGCTGTTGGAATATCTACTATGAGCACGGTCAAAATAGTGCCTATGAATGACTTTTCAGTCACGATAAAAAGGCTAAAAAAGTCGTCAAAGTAAGTGGCCTGCAGCCTTTAATGAGGTGGCCAACGCTGCGGCAGATCCTTCTTTTTACATCGTCGTCGCTACAGGTGCCCGGTGCATAGGGTTTTTCTGTTATGGTGTTGTGATGTGGTCAATGGAGATAATGGGGCGAGGATTTAAGCAGATACTGCGGGAAAGCCCGTGCTACTTTCACATATTTTCAAAGTATGCCGCATACAAACTACTCCACAAAAAAAGCCCGCTATATGGTTCTGCGGACATAATCAACGTCTGCAACCTCCACTGCACACACTGTTACTGGTGGCTTAACAGAAAGGAAAACGAGGAGCTTACGGTGGAACAGTGGAAGCAAATCATAGAAGACAAATTCAAAAAACAGCACGTATTTATCATAACGCTCGTCGGCGGGGAGCCCACGATGAGGCCGGACGTGGTCGAGCTCTTCATAAAGGAATTTCCAAAACGCGTCTGCCTCGTCACAAACGGCACAAAGCCGCTCAAAAAGTATGATGACATTTACTTTTACTGGATATCAATTGACGGAACGCAGCAGGTTCATGACAAAATACGAGGCACAGGCTCCTACTCTGCAACAAGAAAGAACGTAGTTGACTACATACAGGAAAACGGGAGCAAGGCATACAAGGACATCTGGATAACCATGACGATAAACTCGCAAAACTATCACACCGTAAGAAATGTGATTGAGGAGTGGCGCAAGTACTCCAACAAAATAGGCTTCCAGTTCCACACCCCGTTTGCCAAGGGAGACCCGTTGTGGATGCCGTTCGGACAGGAGCGTACTGCCGTCATCGACGAAATAATATCGCTAAAGGAAACATATGGTGACTATATCATAAACCCAGTCAAGCAGCTGGAGATTATGAAGCGGAACTGGGGCGGGACCGGGACAATGCCAGTTGACTGCCCCACCTGGGCCATCCTTTCCGTGGACCACATGGGAAGAGAAAAAAGGCCCTGCTGCATCGGAAGCGCAGAAAGCGACTCTATGAAGCCGATCTGTGAGGACTGCGGCCTTGGCTGTTACTCGGTTCTTATCGGATATGGCTTCAAAGGGTAGCAATCACATCCTGAACCCACCAAACGATGGCTGCCTTCCGTGAGTCTCGGCATGCTTTCTTATGCCTAGCAGATCGATGAGTTCCTTGAGATTCTTTGTCTGAAAGTATACGTCTGCCGGGCCGAAAATCTCCGTCACGAGTCCCTCGCCTCCGAGTATGGTGCTCTTGAGGCCTCCGAACTTTGTCACCCTGTATTCGGACTCTAGCGACAGTGCCACAAGGTGGTAGTTATCGAGAATCATTTTTTCACCGTCCGCAAGATGCCTCTGTATTATGCCGCCGTACGCGTTGCAGAATAGCCTGCCCTCACCTGTGGCCTTTAACATGAATAACTCGCTCCCAAAAACTCCTTTTGTGAATCCCTGCCACTTTGTGTCCAAATCTATGTCTGGCGTTGACGCAATGTACGCCCCTGACTGGACAATGAACCCATGATCCTTTGTCACTGGGATGTCCACTATGTCGCCCACCGGTGGCCCGGTAAGCCCTAGAACACAACCATTCTCTTTTGCGGTGTACCTGTTGACAAAAAACGATTCGCTCCCCAAGATTGAGACTTTGACCGTCTGTAGGAATCCGCCACGCATGCGCGTGTCTATCTCCACATCTCCCTTCATAAAGACAAGCGCCCCTGCCTCCGCCGTCACAGTCTCCCCCCTTTCAAGATGTGCCTCCAAAATGCTCATGGGGTTTTTGAGAATCTGAAATTCCATACTGCGTGAGCGGACGCAAACTAGAAAATCATTACGCTTTTTGTTTTTATTTCGGGTGTATGCAGTGGACCTGTGGCCGAAATAGAGACATTTGCCCTTGCACAGGATTTGAGGATCTGCAGGCTGGTTACGGGCATGTGGCAGGTCTCGGGGGCACATGGCCGCATCGAGTCGGACTCTGCAGTAAAAGATATGCTATCTTACCATGATGCAGGTCTTACGAGCTGGGATATGGCAGATATCTACGGCCCAGCCGAGGGATTTTTTGGCAAATTCCGGGCAATGCTTGCCGCAAGCCGTGGGGAGGGGGAACTCTCAAAGGTCATAGGACTGACAAAGTTCGTCCCAAACCCACAAACTATCACAAAACAGCTGGTGAGCCGGGCTATTCAGAACTCTCTTTTACGCATGAACACTTCCACAATTGATGCAGTGCAGTTCCACTGGTGGGACTATGAGAATAGGAGCTATCTTGACGCCATGCGATATCTGACAGAGTTGCAGTACGAAGGAAAAATACGGCACCTTGCGCTGACAAACTTTGACACGCTGAGAATGCAGGAGATGACAGAGGCCGGATTTAAGTTCGTATCAAACCAGGTGCAGTACTCTATACTTGACCGAAGGCCTGCGGTTAAAATGACCGGCTTTTGCAAACGGCACGGCGTTGGGCTGCTAGCGTACGGAACCCTTGCAGGCGGGCTGCTTTCAGAAAAGTATCTTGGTCGGCCGGAGCCGACAAGGGCGGATCTTGACACCGCGTCACTTCAAAAATACAAACAAATGATTGATGTCTGGGGAGGGTGGCCGCTCTTCCAAAAACTGCTTGCGGAACTGGGGGAGATAGCAAAAAAACATGGCGTCCAAATACCGAACATAGCAACAAGATACGTTCTGGACAAACCCCAAGTTGCAGGCGTGATCATCGGGGCGCGCCTCGGAATGGACGAGCATAGGAAGGAGAACATTCGCACATTCGACGTCCATCTTGACGATGATGATCGGAAGCGGATTGACGATGTTGCCTCAGAATCGAACGATCTTTTTGCATCTATTGGTGACTGCGGGGACGAATACAGATAACGGGTGAATAAAAAAATTAGTTTTTGGCCATCTTGATTCTTGCAAGCAATGACTGTGGTTTTTCCTTACGCAACTGCTCGTCTTTTACGGATTCGTCAAGTTCCAGCTTGAATTTTGACACTGTTGATTGAAGCTGCATTGCCAGCTCCGCTAGCTGATTTGCGGCATTTGCAATCTCGTGTGTCTGTGATGTCTGCTCCTCAACTGCAGCCGATGCCTCCTCGGTTGCCGCTGCGTTTTCCTCTGAGACTGCCGCAATTTCGACTACGTCTTCTGATACTGTCTTTACCTTCATCATCTGCTGCTGTGTGGACTCTGAGAGACTCTTTACGGTATCTGAGACGTTCCGTATGTTTGTGGCAATGTCGTGAAGCGTGGTTAGCGATGAATCAATAACCATCTTTCCTTGGTTTACCTCGTTGGCACTGGTCTCGATCTCTCCTACCACCTGCTGCGCATGATCCTGTATCTGCTTGAGCTTGGCATCTATCTCATCGGACGATCTTGCAGAGCTTTCGGCCAGGCGTCTTACCTCGTCTGCTACGACTGCAAATCCTCGGCCAGCCTCCCCGGCTCTTGCGGCCTCAATCGCTGCATTCAGAGCGAGCAGGTTGGTCTGATCTGCTATCTGCTTGATTACCTCCAAAACGGCCGTTATCTCGTTGGTCTTGTCCGCTAGCGCCTTTACCTTGAGCGCAGACTCGTTTGTGACCTTGATTATCTTGTTCATGCGCTCTCCTGCCTCCTTTGCAGACTCGGTACCCTTCTCAGATAGCACTCCTACCTGGTTGGATATCTCAACTGACTCTTTTGCGTTTGACGACAACTCGCCCATGGATTTTGAGAGCTCCTCTACGACATGCTTGGATTTTTCAATCCTCTGCGCTTGCGTCTGCGAGCCTCTTGATACCTGGTCTACGGTAGTTGCTATCTGCTGTATTGCAGAGTTCAGTTCAGTGCCTGATGAAGAAAACTGCTGTGCACTAGATGATACGGACTGGGATGCATTTTGCACATCGCCTATGACTTTTTTGAGATTCTCGACCATCTTTCTTTCAGAGTTCACTAGCACTCCGATCTCGTCCTTTGCCTTTGACTCTGGAATTGTCACCATGAGGTTTCCTTCGCTGATCTTCTTTGTCACCTCAGCTGCTGCCCTTATCGGCCTTGATATCGATCTGGAAATGAAGAACGCAAACGTTCCAACGGTTCCAGCAATGACGCTTCCTGTTATGATGTACATGTTTTGCAGCCCTACCACTGGGGCCATGATCTCTGCAACATCAAACTCGGCCATGAGGACAAATCCAAGATCCGGACTGCACTTTGACATTCCAAATATCGGTACCCCTCTATAGTCCGGATAAATGGAAGGCGGAATATCGCTTCCTCTCTCTACACACTCTCTTACCGGCAGGGTGTCCACCTTCTGTGTGAATTCAAGTCCCTCGCTGAATCGTGACGGGCTTATCATCACTTTGTCAAAGTTGACTATGTATGTCTCACCTGACTCGCCAAGGCCCTCTCTGTCCAGTAGCACATTATCAAGCGCGGGAACTCCGGTCTGCGCAATCAAGACACCTATTTTTGTGCCTTCGGCATCGAAAATCGGAACCGACGTGGTGGCCACTCTACTCTGACCGCTCAGAGTATATTCCCTATATGCGTCTTGGACGCCTTTTTGAAAGAACTTGTTAGAAGAGTAATCTGTCCCTACGATGGCTCTGTCTTGGGCATACGCGACGTTCCCATCGGATGAAGCTATGATGAATCCGTGGTATCCTGTCTCCCCTCCGGTAGATTCTCTTATCTGCCTAAAGACGTCATCCAACACTCCCAGATCCTCGGCGTCAACATCTGCAACCCCAATGATTTCGGGCATCTGGGATATCTGCCTTAGCTGCTGAATCCTAAAGTCGTTTAACTGCTCAAGAGATTTCGTCCTGTCGTTAGATAGCGTCTTTAGTTGGTCAAATGCTCTTTGCTCTAACGCTGCCTGTGAGTTGTTGAAGCTTATTACAGATATTGCCACCATTGGAACCATCGCCACAACAAGGAACAGGCAGATGAGCTTTACATTCAGTGACCTTGTCAGAATATTTTTCATCTTGAATTTGCAACGGTTTTTGTAATTATAGATACGTGCTTGTTCGCTACAAACAACTATGAAAATATGAAAAGTTGCTCTGAGTATTTTATTACCATAATTCTATGGCATGTTTGCTCTGCTGCCATCACGCGCCACTGTCAAGAGTTTTTAAAACGATCCGAAGGATACCTTTTGTGCTAATACGATACAAACTACTCCTGGGGTTTCTGGTCATAGTCGCCATAACATTGCCTAACGGGGTAATCGGCTATCTGAAGGTGGAGCAGAGTCTCTCGCAGATTGAGAATGACTTGGCACTTAAGCTGCAAGATCTAAAGGCGGCGTCACGATTTAACGATCTTGCCTCAAACACAAAATACTACGATGAGGTTCTGACTAACGCTGCAAGAAACTATGCGCTAACCTGGGATGAGAGGTGGCTGAACTCTTACTACGATGCAGAGCATGCGCTTGACATGATGATCTCGGAGGCGCTAAATCTTGGGGATGACACTGAGATGAGCCTGTCCAAAAACATCCACAGTGTGCATCAGAGTAGGATAGCAATGGAACACATGTCGCTTGAGCACAAAAAAAGCGGAAATCACAGCGAGGCAATTGCTATTCTTGAAAGCCCGGAATACTGGCAGTATAAGGCAATCTACTTTGACATGCTTGACGAATACGCAAAAAGTAGAGGCCTTGAATATGGTGGCATCTTTGATATATCCACAAGCAGTCTTGAATACTCGATAGAATCAGTGCAAATAATCCTGGCAGGGGCCGAATCGCTGCTATACTTTGGCATCCCTACGGTATTGCTGATTGCGGTATTTCTTTGTTATCTGATAATCAGGTCAATCTCGGATCCGCTAAATGCCCTAAAACAAGCGGTAACAAAGATATCTCGCGGAGATTATGATGTGGATTTTCCAAAAGAAAGGAACGATGAGATTGGCGATCTGGCAAGAAAGATGGAGACCATGTTGACATCGTTTAAGACCTCGCTTGAAACGGAGCTACAGCTTACTGTGGCAAAGGAGCGATTAAAGACCGAAAAGCTCACCACGATAGGCGAGCTTGCAGCAAGGATAGCACACGATCTCCGAAACCCTCTGTCCGTCATTAAAAATACGTGTGAGATAATGAAGATGCAGTATGGGTCCAACGATGCACAGATTAGTGGCCATATCTCCAAAATGGAGAATTCGATACAGCGCATGTCTCACCAAATCGACGACGTTTTGAATTTTATCAGAACGACTCCTATCAAGAAGGGCATCGTTTCACTAAAGGATCTAGTCGAAAGGACAATAGACGAATTGGATGTGCCGTCCTCCGTGACCGTCGAACTGCCCAGCAATGATGAGAAAATCAACTGCGACGAGCAAAAGATGAGAACTGTAATATCCAACATAGTGTTAAACTCCATTCAGGCAATGGACGGAAACGGCGTACTGACGATAAAAATTCGCGGCTACACAAAATTTGCAAGCATTTCTATTTCGGATACCGGCCCTGGAATACCTGACGATTTGTTATCCAAGGTATTTGAGCCACTCTTCACCACAAAGCAGACCGGAACGGGGCTTGGCCTTTCAAGCTGTAAAAGCATCGTGGAGCAACACAACGGCACAATCGATGTCAAGAACAGCCCAACTACCTTTACAATCACCCTGCCCAGGCTCTGATCTGCTCAAATTTTTATATGTGGCAGGGCCATATTGCCTGCATGTGCAAGCACGAAAACTGCAACCTATCGCGACGTGGCCACAAAACTATGGAGCCAGAAGGGGAGGGCGACGAATTCTCATCCCACTTTAAAACATCGATGCTTTTCACAAAATCGATGAAGTCTCTTTGAATGCGTGCCTAAATTGTATGTCTAATTCCCACAAACACGTCCTAATACCGTAGGGATGCCCCATGCTTTCTGTTTGAACTCGGTAAACCTGGAATCGGAATTCGATAAAATAACATCTTTGTCAAATACCGAGCCACAAATCTTCAAAGTCGACCCTACCTTCGGAGGCGTGGTTGTGGATGCATCCTCGCTCGGGGCTGTCTTGGAAAAAAAGATGTCCGAGATTGCAGATCCGATCACTGAGTCGCTACTTCAAAAAAACAACGACTGTGACGATCGTATTCTGAAAACCCTGCATGATTTGGTATCGCGGCTTGACTCATCGGAAGTGACTCATTACTTTAGGGCTGGAAGAAACTACATCACCATAACGCATGGTATGGGAAGTACTGGAAATCTGTTTTTTAGAGCAGTATTTGCCAAGTTGGGAATAGACAACTGCTTTGTTTCGGAACGCCAAGGCAGCATCTGTGTGATTTGTAGGATCTAATGTCGGACACTGCCTGCTTCAGTATTGATTAAAGAAGACCGTAAATAACAAAAACAAACCCGGTACGCTGTACCGGATGTTGCAATGTCTGTCTTTGTTACCTACTGCCTCGCTTTACGGCAAGCATATTTGTTATAAAACAAGTGTTTGTTTAAAGTAACAATACAAAATATTCTATGACCATCATACGGTGATGATTCGTGCAACAAACAGAGGTACAACAGGGAAAAAAATTCACTCTTGAAGAAGTAGTGGAATTTACGGATTTGATTGCGGAAAAACTTGACAATGCCATCGATAAGGTGGATAACATCAACCACAAGACTCATGTGCTGTCAGTAAACGCGTCTATCGAGGCTGCCCGGGCTGGAACATACGGGAGGCCGTTTGGAATCGTAGCCACAAACATGAGCGAGCTGTCGGAGGAAACAACCAAAATCACAGAGAAGATGCGAAACGATACAAAAGAAATCCTGAATGTGGGTGCAATGATAAAAGTTCAGGCAAAGGACTATCGAGGAAACAGACTCTCTGACCTGGCGCTAGTCAACATAGATTTAATCGACAGAAACCTGTATGAGAGAACTGCCGACGTTCGCTGGTGGGCCACAGACGGAAGCGTAGTTGATGCCCTGGAAAAAAAGACGCCTGAAACGTGTCAGCAAGCATCAGGGAGACTGGGCGTAATCTTGCAGGCGTATACCGTTTACTATGATCTCGTGTTGGCAGACACGGAAGGAAATATAATTGCCAATGGAAACCCCGAGTATTTATCGACCGGCTCGACAGTATCCGATTCGGAGTGGTTCAAAAGCGCAATGAAAACAAAAAGCGGCAATGAGTTTGGATTTGAATCTGTACACAGATCCCACCTAGTAAACAACGCACTTTCTCTAGTATATTCGTGCGCAGTACGGGCGGGGGGCAATACAAAAGGCGACATAATAGGCGTACTTGGAGTGATTTTCAAATGGGAACTGCTTTCGCAGACAATCATTAGACACACACCCATAGACGAGACGGAAAAGAACAACACGAGAATTTGCATAACTGATGACGACGGGCTTATTTTGGCGGACTCGGAAAACAAGATGCTAAAAGACAAGATAACCTTTGACAGAAAGACAAGCCTGTATTCAGAAAACAAGAACTACCTTTTTGGGGATTATCTTGGGGTGGACTCTTGTGTTGCGCACGCGCGATCTGTCGGCTTTGAGGGCTATTCTACGGGGTGGCATTCTGTAATAATTCAAAAACTGGAAAACGTCCGACGCGGCACGGCAAAACCGTCCTAGATGCAACTTTTGGCACTTTCATACTAATGTATAATATGTGTCCTGATCGTGACTGATTTGACACATGAACGACATCGGGCTGCTATGGGTGCTGTTTTCCCTTTTTGTGGGGGTCTCACTTGCAATAGACCTCGGGGCATTCTCAAAACTGCGCAAAAAAAAGCCTGACCATGAGATACCGCCGATTAGGCTGGCGCTCATCTGGACAATAGTGTGGATTTCTCTTGCCGGCATATTTGCAGGAATCATATACTTTGACATGGGGCAAGAAAAGCTTGAAGAGTTTGTCACCGGATATGCGCTTGAAAAGTCGCTTAGCGTTGACAACATGTTCGTGTTTTTGCTGATATTTACTTCACTTAACATACCCCACAAGTTCCAGCATCGGGTGCTCTCGCTTGGTATACTTGGGGCGATAGCGATGAGAATACCGCTTATATTTGTCGGAGTTACGTTGCTTGAGACGTTTCACTGGATGATCTACATTTTTGGCGCGTTTCTTATTGCCACCGCCATCAGAATGCTGATGCAAAGAAAGGAAAAGAAGATAGTAGTTGAGAAAAACATCGCAATACGAGCATTAAAGAAAATAATGCCAGTTGACCTTGAGCTAAAGGAGCCCAAGTTCTTTACAGTAAAAAACGGCATCAGGTACGCAACACCGCTCCTCGTGGCTCTTGTAATAATTGAGTTTACAGACTTGTTGTTTGCCTTGGACTCGATTCCGGCAGTTCTTGCAATAACTGCGGACCCCTTCATAGTGATAACGTCGAACGTGTTTGCAATACTCGGACTAAGAAGCCTGTATTTTCTTTTGGCCGGCGTGATGGAGAAATTCTACTATCTGAAGCCGGGACTGATTGCAATCCTGCTTTTCATTGGCGTCAAAATGCTCCTGGCAGAAAAAATCGAGATTCCTACAAACCTGGCACTGGGAGCGGTACTTGGAATCCTTGGAGTTGCGTTGGCCCTGTCGTTTTTGAGGGCAAGAAGGCACCCGGCACAAATCGACTGAGCAAAACGGAGATGAATTTGATGAAATCTGGAATAATCCGGATGCCGCTACTTTTTGGCGCCCAGAGTTCTGTTCTTTAGTCTCAAGAACCCGCCGTGACACTTGCGGCATCTTGACGCTCCAAGCGAGTTTCTGACGCCGCAGTTGAGGCATATCTTCATGTGCAGCCTTGCAGCCTGCGCGATTCGCTTCTTTTCGGGATCTGTTATTGGCATCTTGATTTCAACCTAATATGATGTACTTTTTAGTCTTTTGATTTTTCCAGCTTGCCTGCCAGCAGCATGGCTACTTCGTTGGGCCTTTTTGCAACTGGGATGTTTGCCTTGTTGAACATCGATATCTTGGACTCTGCCGATCCGTAATTGCCCATGACTATGGCCCCTGCGTGGCCCATTCTCTTCTCCTTTGGAGCTCGACGCCCTGCAATGTATGCAACAATTGGTTTTTTGAAGTTGGTATCGATTATGTGCTGGGCCAAGATCTCCTCAGAATCACCTCCTATTTCGCCCACTATGACCATTCCCTCAAGAGTGGGATCGCCCTTTACCATATCAAACGCATCAATAAGCCTGGTGCCGTTTACGGGATCTCCGCCGATTCCTATTGTGATTAACTGCCCGTATCCTGCCTTTGTAAGGGTGTTTGATATCTCGTAGAGCAGGGTGCCACTTTTTGAAAGGACCGCGATATTCCCAGGCTTGAAGGGGCTTGCCGGCATGATTCCTATCTTGGTGAGTCCGGGGATCATCACTCCTGGAGTATTTGGGCCGATTATTATGGCGTCCTTTTGCTGTGCAACTCCAAGTATTTGCATGGTGTCCCTGATTGGAACGTGCTCCGGAATTGCCACAAGCAGCTTTATGCCAGCTTCTAGGGCTTCCTTTGCAGCATCTAAAAAGAACTTGGCAGGCACGAATACTATTGAGATCTTTGATCCCGTTGCATCGACTGCCTCCTTGACCGTGTTGTATATTGGAACTTTGTCCTCAAATTTCTGTCCTCCCTTCCCCGGGGTTACGCCTGCTGCAATGTTTGTGCCATAGTCCATCATGGATTTTGCATGAAGCGAGCCAAACGTTCCGGTTATTCCCTGGACTATTACGGGAACTTTCTCATAGTTGCCGCTCTGGTCTTTCCTGCCTCTTAGAATCTCGTAAATGTCAGCCACGTTTGCTTACCTCCATCACGACTCCGTTTATGGCGTCTTCTACCGAGTCAAACATTTTCGTTTTGGTTCCTTTGAGCATCTCTTTTGATTTTTCTGATTCCGAGCCCATGAGCCTTGCGTACACTGGGAGATCAATCAGCTTGTCATCGTATGCCTTGATGAATGCGGATGCTACAGTGGTTGTCTTGACGATCCCGCCATACAGGTTTACGAGAATTGCTTTTACCTTCTTCATTTTGCTGATTAGCGTAAGTGCCTCGTACACTGATTCGGTGGTGGCCCCCCCACCTACGTCCAAAAAGCATGCGGGCTTTCCACCGTTGTCTGCGAGCATGTCGAGCGTGGACATGACAAGACCCGCACCGTTTCCAACAACTGCTATGTTCCCGTCAAGCTCTACGAGCGTAAACCCGCTCTTCTCCGCTCTCTCTTCGAGCTCTGTCTTTTCTTGGTACTTTGCCATTTCTGGATGTCTGAAATTGGAATTGTCATCGGTGATGACCTTGCCATCTAGGGCGAGCAAGGACCCATCCTTTAGCAATGCTACCGGGTTTATCTCCGCAAGCTCTGCCTCCTTCTCGATTGTGAGCTTTGAGAGTCTTTGTAACATGTCCACAAAATCCTCAGCTGACCTTCCCTCAAGGCCAATTTGTTTTGCTACATCCTCTGCCACCTTTGGGTCGACATCACCTAGGCCAACCTCTCGTATTACCTGGTTTTTGACAGACTCGATTTCAACACCGCCCTCGGCTGATGCAATAATCGTGTAGCAACGCTTGCTGCGGTTCAAAAACAATGATAGGTAAATCTCTTTTTCATATTCGGCCATCTTTTCAAGCAGGATTGCGCGCGTCTTTTCCCCCTTGATTGACATGCCAAGAATCTGCGGATACTTGAGCTCAAATTCGTCCTGATTGTGGCATTTTTGTATGCCTCCTGCCTTTCCCCTCCCTCCGACTGGAACCTGGGCTTTTATGACAAACGGAAACCCCAATTCCTGAGCATGCTTTCTTGCCGCCTCGACATCGTTCGAGGAAATGCCCCTTGGGGTCTTTATCCCAAACTCGGAGAATAGCTCCTTTGCCTGATATTCTAAAAGTCGCATGGACAAATTTTTTGCCGGGTATTTATAATCTGTTACCTCGAAAACTGCGAGTTACCATGGGTCATGTCATGTATTCTTCAAGCAACTCTATTGTCTGCAAGAACAGATCCTTGCTCTTTCGAAGTAGCCTCTGCGGGAACTCCTCTAGCGTATAGATCATTTGTTGGCTGAATGTCGGGGGAATCGTCCCCCCAGATATGACGATCTGCTCTACTACGTAGTTTTCAGTCAGCGTGCAGACTATCTCTTCGTATGAGCTGTCTTGTTCCTCTAATGTCTGCCGATAAAGCACGATTGGGGTTGCGGTCTTTGTGACTATGGATGCAGCCTTTTTGAGGAGGACCTCAAGATGTTGTACCTGCCATGCATCAAGGCTAATCTGCTTTACCATGTGTAATATACCCGATTTTGATATTTAATCTGGTTGATTTGCTAAAAGCTAGCTTGTTACTCTACTGTAATTCTGATTTTTTGACCGTCGATGTCGTCGTCTTTGTAGCTTGTTCCAGATCCTGACAGGTCGATCGTCCTCACCCTGACCAAAAATGCAAGATCCTCGGATTTTTCCTTGACCATCTCAAGCGATTCGGGGTCAAGGTCCAAAATTGACGCCATCTTCAAAACGTCTGTGGGGTTGTAGCCTCTCTCTTTACGCAGGGTCTGTAGCCTTCTTGCAAGGTCCTTGATGAGGCCACGCGCCATCATCTCTCGGTTCCTGGACGTGGTTATGAATACGATGTGGCTGCCTCTCTGTGCGAAAGTATACCCTTCCCGCGCATCAAACCCGACAACAAAATCGTCCTTTTCCAGTGTGATTTTTGACTCCCCTACATCAAATGTGTACTTGCCGTCTCTGAGAATGCCTGCCGCAATATCGTCTGCAGATGTCAAAGAAAACGCCGATACGAGAGCTCCCACGTGTTGCTTTGCCTTGGGGCCGATTTTTTTCCGCTCAAGTTCGACGGTCGGTCTTGCCGGAATCCCAAGTTCCTGCATCTGGCGTACTGTATCAAGACCATCTGAGCCTTCCAGCTCCACTATTCTTACGGTCTCTACGTTCATCTGTGACAAAAGCAGCTCTTTTAGCGTCTCTATCTTTGATTTCTGTCCACGCTGAAGGCAGATTACTGCCTCATCCAGCGGCCACCTGCGCTTCAGCTTTGCCTTCATTCTTGCAGCTGCAGCTATCGACACCGATTCTTTCATTAGGTCAAACGATTCTTCTAGGTGCTCGTTGACAAACTCCTGCTTTACGTCTGGCCAGTCCTGTAACAACACGCTACCGCTTCCGAATGTGCACAGGTACAGGTATTCACTTGTATGGGGACAGAAGGGGTGGATGAGTACGTCCAAAGTTCTTAGCACCTCGTGCAGGACCGCGTATATTGCAGTTCTTCGATCCTCCTTTAAGCTGTCCTCATCCCACAGCTCGGCCTTTGTTATGGGTATGTACACCTGGCTTAGGGAGTTTATCACAAAATCCTCAATTGAGCGAGCCGACTCGTGGAATTTGCACCTGTCGTTGAAGTCCTGTATGTTGCAAATCATCCGTTGCATCTTTGATAGGATCCACCTGTCTGGCGCCTCAAGCAGGTTTTTCTGCAGGGCCCACGATACGGGTGTTGCATTGTTGTCGAATTTGTCGTACTCGCTGTTCTGCTTGAAGTACAAGTGGATGTGGTATAGAGTATTTAGAATCTGATAGGGCCTTGACATCATTTCGTCGGTGCTGAAATTGATTGGCTCGATTGGGCTTGACTTCCACATAAAGTAGAATCTGACAAGGTCTACTGGGTACTTTGTCAGCATCTCCTCCGCGTCCATGACGTTGCCGAGGCTTTTACTCATCTTGTTTCCATTTTTGTCAAGGACGTGCCCTTGGAACAAAAACGACTTGAATGGTGAAACAGGCCCGTCATTGAGTATTACGTTCTCAATCAATAACGTGTATGCCCACCCCCTGGTTTGGTCTATTCCTTCTGTGAGAAACTCTGCGGGGATGCCTCTTTTGTATTCCTCATCTGTCAGCGAAGAGTATGGGGCAGAGCCGCTGTTGTGCCATGTGTCCAAAACAAACCTTTCGCGCTCCATCTGGGAACTGCATTGGTTGCATTTTATTACGACTCTATCAATCCACGGTCTGTGAAGCTCAAAATCCGGTCCGTCCGGCATGTCTGATGCAATCTCGACAATCTCCTTTCTGGAGTACAGTCTCTCTACATGCCCGCAGTTCTTACAGTTCCAGATTGGAAGCGGACAACCCCAGAATCTTTCTCGCGATATGCACCATGGGTGTTTTTCCTTTATTATCCCAAGAAATCTGTTTTTTGGAGGCTCAAAGAAATACTCGACATTCTCTGCAGCTTGGATGGCTTTTTCACCTAGTCTGTCGAGCATGTAGAAGAATTCCCTTCTTGCAAGCCAAACTATCGGGTGGTGTGAGCGCCAGCACAAGGGGTACTTGTGTTTTATCCTGCCTATTCTCACAAGCGCCCCAGCTGCCTTGAGATCGTCTACAATCTGCCTGTCTGCGTCCCTTACAAAAAGCCCTGCATACTTGCCTGCGTCATCGGTAAATTTCACTTCGTCGTTAATGGGATTGAAGACAAAGACGCCCCTTCTTTTTGCAATATCATAGTCCTCCTCACCGTTTGCCGGAGAAAGGTGCACAAGCCCGCTTCCCGTGTTGGCGTCTACGAATGACTCTGCAACGGCGTAATGCATTGCAGGCTCGCCTGAAATCTCTTTCAGCTTTGGTATCTCATCTAAAAGTGGGTGGATGTACTTTCTGCCCTCAAAATCCGATCCCTTGGATGTCCTTATCACCTGATAATCCTCAATTTTCACTTCCTTTGCAAACTCTTCAAGGCGCTTCTGTCCAACTATCCAGACCTCGTTCCCCACTTTGATGTGATGATATTCTTCGTCGGGGTTGAATCCTACCATTGCATCGGTTACCAGGGTGAATGGCATGGTGGTCCAGACTATCAAATATGCATCCTCGTCGGCAAGCTTTGCCTTGTAGTACAGTGACGGATCCTGCACTACGTCGTATCCTTGGTTCACTTCTGCGTGGCTCAAAGACGTCTGGCAGCTCGGGCAGTATGCAACCACCCTGTACCCCTCGGTAAGAACTCCCGTATCTTGGGCTTTTTTGAGGAACTGCCACTCCCTTTCGATAAATGCATCCTTGTACGTCCAGTATGCATTTTCCTGGTCGAACGACATTCCAAGAAGGCGGTCTACTTGGACCCATTTTTCGTGATATTTGTGCACAAGTCTTTTGCACTCGCTAACGAGCCTTTCTATTCCTACGGTGTTTAGGATTTCCGTCTTGCCTCCAGTTACCCCAAGCTCCTTTTCTGCCTGTAGCTCGACAGGTAGGCCCTGTGTGTCCCACCCTGCATTGAATGTAACTTTGTGACCTTTTAGGGTCATGTATCTGTACCAGAGGTCTTTGATGATGCGGCCTCGTAAGTGCCCAGCATGCGGCGTGCCATTCATCGTGGGTGGGCCCTCAATGAATGTGATTTCTGACCGTCTTTTCGAGTCCATGATCATTTTGCGTAGATCTATGGTCGAAAGGTGTTCTCTGATCTCACTTTCGATTTTTTTTGAATCAAAATCCTTTGCTAGATGCAATACAGATTTGATGTTTGATCTGATTTTATAAAGCTACAAAATAACTCCAATCCACTTGTAGATTACTCGTAAACTTGGATTATATACGAGGCTACGAAAATTTCACATATTGACAAGCATTCTCGTTGTGGGCTCAGGCGGAAGAGAACACGCACTTGGGTGGAAGTTGTCCCAGTCAGACAAGGTGGACAAGGTCTTCTTTGCGCCGGGAAACGGCGGAACGGCAAACAACATACCGATTCCCGTCGAAGACATTGATCAGTTGGCAGCATTTGCTCGGCAAAACGACTGCTTCACGGTTGTGGGACCGGAGGCACCTCTGGCGCTTGGAATAGTCGACAGGTTCAGGGAACTTGGCCTTGAGGTGTTCGGCCCGACAAAGGCGGCGGCGCAGCTTGAGTCAAGCAAGATATGGGCAAAACAGTTCATGAAAAAGTACGGCATACCGACTGCACCATTTGGTGTGTTCGATGACGCAGATGAGGCAAAAAAGTACGTCTCGTCACTTGATTACGACGTGGTGATAAAAGCAGACGGACTTGCGGCAGGAAAGGGCGTAATAGTTTGCTCTGGTAAAGATGAGGCATTTGGGGCAATCGATGACATGTTGGTAAGACAATCGTTTGGGGCTGCCGGAAAGCGAATTATAATCGAAAAAAAAATCAATGGGGTCGAGGCATCATACATTGCGCTGTGCGACGGAAACACAGCCATTCCGATGGCGACAAGCCAGGACCACAAACGCATATTCGAAGGAGACCAAGGACCAAACACGGGAGGCATGGGCGCATACTCGCCCACTGGAGTCATTGACAAAAAACTAGCAGAAAAAATACAACATGATGTGATAGACAAGACTGTTGACTCTATGAAGCAGGAGGGCATCAAGTTTAGCGGATTTCTCTACGCTGGGATAATGGTCAGCGGGGGCGAGCCATATGTGCTGGAGTTTAATGCGAGGATGGGGGATCCCGAATGCCAGCCAATTCTGATGCGCATGGATTCGGATCTGTACGAATACCTCGTGGCAAGCTATTCTGGAACTTTGAGCAAACTTCCCGCCATCTCTTGGAAAGGGAAAAGCGCCGTCTGCGTAGTGCTGGCATCTAGGGGATACCCCGGAGACTATGAAAAAAATGATGAGATACACGGGTTGGACAAAGTAGACCAAAAAAATGTAGTGGTGTTCCACGCCGGGACTAGGCAGGAAAACGGCAGGGTTCTGACAAGCGGAGGGCGCGTCCTGGGGGTCACGGCGATTGGGGATACATTGCAAGATGCGATAAAAAACGCCTATGCCGCAGTAGATGTGATAACTTGGGAAAACAAGTTCTATAGGAAGGACATTGGCAAAAAAGGCCTTGACTACTTATGATGTCTTGATGACCTCATCTTCTGTGACTATCCACTGTATGGGCACATCGCCGCCTGTTACCGGGATTTTCTTTACAACCATCTTTGAGTATGCAAGGGCTACTGTGACTGCCTTTGTGTTGGACAAAAATCTGTCATAGTATCCCATACCGTATCCCAACCTCTGACCGTCACGTGTCATGGCTATGGCTGGGACTAAGATGACGTCAAACTTTTCCACTTTGGGGCGGTTTTGCTTTGGCTCCATTATGCCAAACTCGCCCTTTTCCATGTTGTCAAAGCCATCGACACTGCAAAACACCATCTCGCCGCCTTCGACTCTTGGAAGGGCGACCGTCTTTGAGAAGCTAAGGGCCTCTTGTATGATTCTGTCAGTCTTTACCTCACTTCCTACGGAATAGTATGCCCCAATAACGCCTGCCTCAACATATGCGCCGATCTTTTTCAGGTTTTTTTGGATCTGTTTGCTCGCAATCGTCATATAGTCCTCCGAGATGGCATCTCGTCGTTGAAGCATCAGCCTTCTGAGGCTGTCTTTTTTGTTATTGCCTGGCAAATTTAGCACTCATCGACGCCGCAGTAACTGTATTTTTTAAAAGCATGGCAATTGTCATGGGTCCAACCCCTCCTGGGACCGGGGATGCATACGAGGCCTTTTGTATTATCTTCTCAAAATCTGCATCTCCTACAAGCTTTCCATCTAGCCTTGAGGTTGCGACGTCGATTACCACGGCCCCTTCCTTTATCATGTCTTGAGTAAGAGTAAAACGACTTCTATCGCCGACGCCTGTTATGACGATGTCCGCTTTCTGGCAAATCGAACCGATTTCCTTTGTTCTTGAATGACATGTGGTGACTGTGGCATTTCTTTCGAGCAGCAGGTGGTATAGTGGCTTTCCAAGAAGATTGCTTCTGTTTATCACCACTACGTGCCTGCCCTCAAGCTCTATGTTGTAGTGATCGAAAAGCTCTATGATGCCAGACGGCGTGCATGCCTTTAATATCGCTTTTCTCATTGAGAGCAGTCCTGCATTGTACGGCGTAAGACCATCTACGTCCTTTAATGGCGATATCCTTGATGTGGTTTCAAACTCGTCAATCTGTTCCGGCAGTGGAAGCTGAACTAAGATTCCATGAATGCTGCCGTCTGCATTTAGAGAGTCGACAAGC
>Ga0169931_10001786_pt1 | contig 35474 bp, 42 predicted proteins | sample Kivu_15m_20L_FD_129675 | JGI IMG/M metagenome (GOLD analysis project Ga0169931, IMG submission 129675) | Freshwater microbial communities from Lake Kivu, Western Province, Rwanda to study Microbial Dark Matter (Phase II) - Kivu_15m_20L... | ecosystem: Environmental > Aquatic > Freshwater > Lake...
ACGATATGAGTATTTGTGAGCAGCTTTTCATTTTGATCAAATCACATCATATGTAACCCTGGGCATCTTTTACATTCATTGGCCAAGTTCATCAATAAAAGATCAGAAGATGATGCGGATGACACATCGGACGGACGAGTAATCTATTTTTCAAAAACCCCCGGCCAGCCGTCTAAAAAGGCAGAGCGCCAAGCGGAAAGTCAGTCAAACAAGACGGAATTTGCAAAACTGATTAAGGGTCAGGAGGGGGACATCTTTTCAAGTCCGGACACGCAGAACAAGACCACTACAATTACCCGTCTGTTTGAAGATGAAAAAAAAGAGTTGAACAATATACAAAAACTAATAACAAAACAGTCGCAAAGCCTCGATAAGGCAAAGCGGATATTTAAGGAAAAACAACTGCTCATAGAAAAAGAACTAAACAAAAAATCAAGCATGTTTTCGGGTGACAAATTCACAATAGTTGGCCAGCTGTCATCAAAGATGGCGCACGACATAAGAAACCCGCTCAATGTGATAAAAGTGCAAGTTGATCTGTTGAAGCTACGGTATTCAAAACAAGAGGACACAATAATGCTTGACTCTCTGGAGAGGATGGAGAAGGCGGTGCATGGGATTACAAATCAGCTGAATGATGTTCTCAACTTCCTGAAGGACTCTCCGGTTCAGCTGGAAAAAACGAGTCTTCGGACACTGGTGACAGAGTCCATACTGTACGTACAAGTGCCAGACAACATATCGTTTGATCTGCCCCAGAATGATGCCACAGTCATGTGTGACAAAAATAAAATCGAACGGGTCATCGTAAACATGATTCAAAACTCAATACAGGCAATGGAGCAAGCAGGAAAGATCACATTTGTCGTGTCTGAGGACGAACACAAGACGAATCTGCAGATCCAAGATACCGGCAGTGGAATTCCAGATGATGTAATGCAGAAGATTTTTGAGCCCTTGTTTACGACCAAACACAACGGAACCGGCCTTGGGCTGCCGATCTGCAAAAAGATAGTCGAGGATCACGGAGGGAAAATATCCGTGACAAACAATCCCACCACATTCACAATAACACTCCCAAAATAACTCAAAATATCGCCAGATACTACGTCGGACGTTACGTGGTATCGGGAAAAGACAGAAATGCGCATTTTGTGTGCATTGATATCTGATGGCGAACGGCCTCCCCCGCCGCACGCTGGGCAAAAACGGATCAAAATCGGCATGCTAAAAGCTTAAAATTTGACTAGGTAGACGGAACTGTGTTGACTGACGAAAATACCCAGATAGAGGCAAAAAATGAGGAAAAAGAGACCCCGTATCAGGTTCCGCCTTATCAGCCAACGCATGTGCTCAGTCCCGAATTCAAGGGTACCTCAAACTATGAGGTGGGGATAACGGAGCTTGTCAAAGAAAAAATGGAAAAGCTGGAAAGGTTGAACCGCGATCCAAACGCAAACCCCGCAGAGATTCGTCAGGCCGAAGAGGATCTGAAAACACTGGATTATCTTTATGAGAACTACCACATAGGCATGAATGTATTCAGGACCGCAAAGGGCGGCAGGGACAAAATCCGGGAATAACTGCGCCGATCTGACTTTTTAACAAACGGCGAATCTTCTAAAATTAATATAACCTCCGATGCGGTGATCTGGTGCGGGCTGTATGCATTCGGATAAGATTGAAAAATTTTTAGAAAAGCAGAAAACTGCGCTTGCAGCTGGGGGACAGGACAAGATCGCGTCCCAACATGAAAAGGGCAAGCTTACTGCAAGGGAGAGAATAGACCTTCTTCTGGATGAGGGAAGCTTTACGGAGATAGACGCCCTTGTCACTCACCATTATTACGAGTACGACATGCAGAAAAAAAAGTTTTTCACCGATGGCGTAATTACAGGATACGGGAACATTGCCGGAAGGCAGGTCTTTGTCTTTGCATACGACTTTACAGTTCTGGGCGGGACGCTCAGTCAGATGGGGGCCAAAAAAATCACAAAGCTCATGGATCACGCAGTTAGGACCGGCTGCCCCATAATAGGAATTATAGATTCTGGAGGCGCAAGAATTCAGGAGGGCATACTCAGCCTTGACGGGTTCGCGGACATATTTTATCACAACGAGATTGCGTCTGGGGTGATTCCGCAGATTACTGCAAGCATCGGGCCGTCAGCTGGAGGAGCAGTTTACTCTCCGGCCATGACTGACTTTGTAATCATGGTGGAAAAGGCAGGCACGATGTATGTTACCGGACCGGAGGTTGTCAAGACCGTACTTGGGGAAGAAGTGTCGTTTGAGGATCTCGGTGGCGCTATGACGCACGGGACAAAAAGCGGAGTTTCACATTTTGTTGCCAAAAACGAGTATGACTGCTTTGATAAGATAAGAACGCTTCTTTCATACATACCATCAAACAACACGGAAGAGCCAAAAGTTGTACAAACTGACGATGATCCCAACAGGATGGATCACAACCTGATAAACAAGATTCCGGAAAACTCGCTACAACCGTACGACATGAAAGAGATAGTCCATTCAATAGTTGACAACCATACGTTCTTTGAGGTGCACGAGCTGTTTGCGCAAAATGTCCTTGTAGGATTTGCAAGGATGAATGGAAAAACCGTGGGAATTGTCGCAAACCAACCGCTGTATCTTGCAGGTGCACTCGACATTGACTCGTCAAATAAGGCTTCAAGGTTCATCAGATTCTGCGACGCGTTTAACATACCTATAATCACATTGGTTGACACCCCTGGATACATGCCTGGAACAAACCAGGAGCATAACGGCATCATAAGGCACGGAAGCAAGCTTTTGTACTCTTACTGTGAGGCTACGGTTCCAAAAATAACACTTGTAATAGGAAAAGCTTACGGTGGAGCTTACATCGCAATGGGGAGCAAGAACCTGAGGACCGACGTAAACTATGCGTGGCCGACAGCGCAGATTGCAGTTCTTGGCTCTGAGGCTGCGGTCAAAATAATGAATAAAAAGGATCTTGATGCAGCCAAAAACCCGGAGGATCTTAAAAAACAGCTCACCGCCGAGTTCAATGAAAAGTTTGCCAATCCGTACGTTGCAGCCTCCAACGGCTCTGTCGACGCCGTAATAGATCCTGCTCAGACAAGACCGATGCTGATAAAGGCGCTACAAATGCTTGCAAACAAGCGAGACCGACAACTTCCAAGAAAGCACGGAAACATCAATTTGTGATTAGTATGATAGGCAAGGTTCTCATAGCAAACAGAGGGGAAATCGCTTTACGTGTGATAAGGACGTGCAAAGCTCTGGGGATTAAGACAGTCGCAGTGTATTCTGATGAGGATTACAACTCATTACATGTAAAAAAGGCGGACGAGTCGTATCACATCGGTAAGGCAGCTCCAAAGGAAAGCTACCTGAACCAAGAAAAAATCATGGAGGCAATTCTTGCGTCCGGGTCAGACGCTGTGCACCCTGGATATGGATTCCTTTCCGAGAACTCTGACTTTTCCAAATTATGTGAGGACAATAAGATCAACTTCATCGGGCCGTCTGCGGTGTCGATGGACTTGTGTGGCGACAAGATGCGATGCAAGGCGGCAATGTTCAAGGCAAAGGTTCCGACAGTGCCTGGGAGCCCCGATCTCGTAAAGAATGTCGATGAGGCAACAAAGATTGCAAACGAAATAGGGTACCCGGTTCTGCTAAAGTCAGTATATGGTGGAGGAGGAAGAGGCATTAGACTTGTAAACAGCGACAAAGAGCTTCAGGAGGCGTACGAGACGGTCACAGGAGAATCAATTGCGGCATTTGGCAAATCTGCAATCCTTGTCGAAAAATTCCTAGAAAAGATCAGACACATCGAGTACCAGCTTGCACGGGACAAACACGGAAACGCGGTGCACATCTTTGAGAGAGAGTGCTCGATTCAGAGGCGCAACCAAAAGCTCATAGAGCAGACGCCCTCGCCTGTGGTAGACCAAAAAACCAGGGATCGCATAGGCGAGATTGCAGTCAAGGCAGCTGAGGCAGTGGACTATACCAACCTTGGAACAGCTGAGTTTCTCAGGGCAGACAACGGCGAGTTTTACTTTATCGAAATCAACGCGAGGCTACAGGTGGAGCACCCCATCACCGAGCTTGTATCTGGGCTTGATCTTGTGAAACTGCAAATAGACATAGCAAACGGCGAGCCAATTCCGTTCAAACAAAAGGACCTAAAGATGAACGGGTATGCAATAGAGTGTAGGATAAATGCAGAGGACACATTCTTGGACTTTGCCCCGTCGACTGGGCCTGTCCCGGATGTAACTATTCCGTCCGGCCCGGGCGTTCGCTGCGATACGTACCTGTATTCTGGGTGCACAGTATCTCCATTCTACGACTCCCTTATGGCCAAGCTATGCACGTGGGGACAGACGTTTGACGAATCCAGGCTGAGGATGCTTAACGCGCTTAACGACTTTTACATCCAGGGGGTGGAAACATCTATTCCTCTTTACAAGACTATCCTAAAAAGCGACGAATACAAAAACGGAAGTCTCTCCACCGACTTTCTGAAAAGATATGGAATAATCGATAGGCTTACACAGGACATAAAAGATGACAAGCTTTCACACAAGGACGCCGCGCTTGCAGCTGCAGTAATACACTCAGAGTACTTTAAGAGCAGAGCGCAAAGTCATGCCTCTTCAAACCCGCTGTGGAAGGATAAGATGTGGTGATGATATGGAATACAAAATAGAAGACATCGCGGAAACATTCGACGGGCAAATTCTTAAGAGCCTTGGAAACAACGAGTACACAATCAAGATAGGGCCGCAGGAACGCCACCTGAAAATTATCAGCATGGACTCAAGGGGAATCGAGTTCATCTTAGATCAAAAATATCACAAAGCAAAATACCTTGAAGCTACCACATCCCAGATGAATCTGGTCGTTGACGGAACGCCGATGAAGGTGAGCATGAATTCCAAGCTTGACGAGATCGTCTACAAGAACTCTGGAGGGGGGTCTAGTACCGACGCCCAAACGAGTCTGAAGAGCCAGATTCCAGGAAAGGTGGTCTCGATTGGCGTCAGCGAGGGCGATAGCGTCAAGAAGGGAGACGTAATATGCGTGCTGGAATCGATGAAGATGCAGGTCTCCATAAAAGCGCACAAGGACGGAACTGTGGGCAAAATAAAGATCAAGGCAGGCGGCTCTGTCGCGAAAAACGACGTCCTTGCTGAAATAGAATAAAAAATTAATTTGCCTTCTTGAGAAAGTCGATTATCTCTTGGTAGTTTGGCTCAACTAGCGGATTGTCCGAGACCCATTTGTACGCAACAGTTCCGTTCTCATCTACGACGAATATGGAGCGTTTTGCGGCATCGTATCCTTTCACGTGCAAAAGATCCGGCATCAGGATGTCATAGTCACGGATGGTCTTGGATCTATAGTCGCCAAGGACAGGATAACTGAGGTTGAATTTTTCCGCAAACGCCTTGTTTGCAAACGGGCCGTCGTTGGAGATGCCTATCACTTGGGCTCCAAGATTCTGGATCTCGTCCCATCTGTCCCGGAATGTGCACATCTCAGTTGTGCACACGGGCGAGCTGGCGGCAACGAAAAATGATAAAACGACCTTTTTCCCCCTAAACTCGGACAGTTTTCTCATTTTCAGATCAGTGTCCACAAGCTCAAACTCTGGGGCTTTATCGCCGACATTTACTGGCATGTATGAAAAAGATCACACGTCATATATCAATCAAACAGATGCAATTTTCAGATCGCATTTTTTCGTTCAATTTTTTGCATAGCTTTTTATATAAACAAACTGGGTCAAAGCTGATTTGGTTGGGGAATATGCATCTGACTATAGTCATGTTCTTCTGATGTTTGGATTTGCTATAGTCGCAGTAGGGCCGGCATTGCTGATGTCTCGCATGCTGTCGCCCCGTAGAAGGAGCAATCCTGTCAAATTCCTGCCCATGGAGTCAGGTCAGGTTCCAAAGGGAGAGGGAAGAACCCACTTTATGATGCAGTATTATGCATACGTTCTCATGTTTGTCATATTTGATGTGATGTCGATATTTCTGTACGCCTGGGGAAGCTCGCTTTTGAACCTTCCAAAGACTGCGACCCTGCCGATAATTGCGTTTCTGGGAATCATGTTTGCCGCGATGGCCTTTGCGCTTTACCAGTCAAAGAGGAGAAACATATGGTAAGTCTTTATACGATTGCAACCGACATGGAGGGTAAGGGATCGAATTGCTAAAGGATTTACTAACTCCGCAGAATGCCAACGTTTTCGTAGGCAAGCTTGGAGACATCCTTGTAAAGGCAGTCGATGCACCCTTGGGTTACGCCATTAACTGGAGCAGGCTGTGGTCTTTGTGGCCAGTCCACATAGAGACGGCATGTTGCAGCGTGGAGTTTGGAGCAGCATCTGGCCCAAGATACGACGTGGAAAGATTTGGCATAATTGAGGCGTTCGGATCTTTAAGACAGTGCGATCTTGTGGTAGTCCAGGGAACCATCACAAGAAAGATGGCGCCTAGGCTCAGACTTGTATATGACCAGATGCCGGAGCCCAAATACTGCATAGCCATGGGAGCCTGCGCAATAACGGGCGGGTTGTACTTTGATTCGTACAACGTCCTGCCTGGAATTGACGGCATCCTTCCGGTGGATGTGTATGTGCCAGGATGCCCCCCTAGACCTGAAACCCTCATACAAGGATGCATGCTACTGCAGGAAAAAATCAAGAGGATGAAGGCTAGGTAGAAATCCAGTATGAGCGCACCACCACAAGAAGCAAAGCCTGTACCGGTAGAGCAACCAAAAGATCTCCCAAAGTTTGAGAAGTCGATTGCGGACAAGCTGGAGGCAAAGTTTGGGAAAAAGGCAGCCATCGAATTTGTCAAGCCGACTAGAATACGTATCAAGGTAGGCAAAGATGACGTGCTGGAGGCTGCAAAATTTATTCGAGATGAACTTCATTTTGACCATGCGGAATCGGTTTCAGGCGTAGACTATCCTGACCAAAAGGAGATAGAGGTGGTATATCACCTGGGCTCGTACACCGACCCAGAACTTGCGGATCAGGTTCTTACACTTGCCACTCGTGCCCCGAGGGAGGAAAGCCCGAACCCTGGAAACGACAGCACGCGATTGCCCAGTCTTAGAGATATATTCTACAGTGTAGAGTTCCATGAAAGGGAGTGTTTTGAAATGCTTGGAGTATACTTTGAGGGCCACCCAGACAACAGGAGGCTCTTGCTGCCTGAGGATTGGGCAGATCTGCCGCCGCTTCGCAAGGACTTTAAGATAAAGGGACGATAGACATGACCGCACAGCTGCCGCCTGGCCTACACATGGAAAAAGTCGACGAGAGGATAATGACACTCAACGTCGGGCCTCAACACCCTGGCTCTGGGCACATGAGGCTAATAGTAAAAATTGATGGAGACTTTATCGTCTCATGCGATCCAGATCCTGGATACGTTCACAGGGGGGAGGAAAAGATGGCAGAGTACCGAAACTATATCACAAACATCCCGCACCTTGAGCGACCGGTAATACATGACTCGTGCAACGTGCTGTATCCTTACTGCCTTGGAGTTGAGGAGCTGCTTGGGGTTGAGGTACCTGAGCGGGCAAAGTACCTAAGGGTCATTGCGTCTGAGCTGAACAGGTGCGTTTACACGCAGTACTGGCTTGCAATTTACGGAATATTTCTTGGCCACTCTACGATGTTTATGTGGCCTGCAGGGGACAGGGAACTCTTCATCGACATGCTTGAAAAGATGACCGGGGCCAGGGTGACGCACGCGTATTTTGTTCCGGGCGGAATCAGAAACGACGTTCCGGCAAACTTTGAGGACATGCTGCTCAGGCGGGTTGACTATTTTGAAAAGCGCATAAAAGAGTACGCGGCCATATTTTACGACAACCCAATTCTGATCTCACGAACCACCGACGCGGGGGTGCTCTCAAGGGAGGATGCCATAAGGCTTGGAACCACAGGTTCCACACTGCGTGCGAGCGGAGTTGACTTTGATCTGCGAAAGAAGGAAAAATACGACGCTTATGGCGAGCTTGACGTCCACTCTAACGTGCTAAAGGCAGGTGATTCGTATGCACGCTCCAAGATCCCATGGCTTGACATGCTTGAGAGCTGCAACATCATACGGGAGGCGGTAAGAAAGATGCCAAAGTCCGGATCCGTCAGGGTAAAGCTAAAGCCAAATCCCAAGGGCGGCGACGATGAGGTGTACAAGAGGGTCGAGTCGGGCAGGGGCTCGCTTGGATGCTATATCGTGTCAAGGAGCAAGCCGGAGCCGTACCGGGTAAAGATGAGTGTTGGCTCTTTTAGAAATCTCATATGCCTGCCATACCTGCTAAAGGGTGAAAAGCTTGGAAACATGCCGGCAGTTTACTGGAGCCTGAACTACTGGCCTGTGGAGGCTGACCGATAGATGTCCGTCATCGCACCAAAGTTCAGGCTTAGTTATTTTATCAAATCGATTTTGGATAATGCGTTCTGGGCAATCACACTTCTTACCCTGATAGGACTGCCGTTTGTTCAGGTCATACTGTTTTACCTTGAACTGCCGGTGATTGGGGGCAGGCTGCTGGATCCGTACCTTGCGCTTACAATTCTGGCCGACCCTTCAAGACAGATTCCTTTACTGCAGTCGTTCATACAAACCGACTTTTTCAAGATAGCAGTTTTTCCGGGATTTGGGTTTGCCGCGCTTCTTGCGGCTGGCACGATATTTGTCGAAAGAAAGATGCTCGCAAAACTCCAGCTCAGAGTTGGGCCATTCTACTGCGGAAAAATTGAGGGCATACTCCAACTGATGAGCGATGGAATCAAGCTTTTGACAAAAGAGATTATAATCCCGGCCAAGGCCGACAAGCCGATATTCTGGGCAGCGCCCGTGCTGTTTGTAGCCACCGCGGCCGCTTTCGTCTCGCTAATTCCTGCCGCTGGCGGCGGATGGGTGGTGGCAGATGTGGAAGTGGGACTGATTGCGGTGTTTGCAATAATAGGGTTCTTTCCGGTGATAACAGTTCTGTCTTCGTGGTCTGCCAACAGCAAGTTCCCGTTCATAGGTGGAATCAGGGCGCTTCACCAGATGGTCTCATTTGAGATTCCGTTGATTCTTTCTGTATTGGGTGTGGTCATACTCACGGGAACGCTCAACCTTACTGAGATTGCAGAAAGCCAGGATCCGTTCTGGTGGATAATATTTCTGCCAATTGGAGCGATCGTGTTCTTTATTGCAATGCTTGCGGAGCTTGAGAGGATTCCGTTTGACCTTCCGGAGGCGGAAAGCGAGATTGTGGCGGGCTGGCTTACCGAGTTTTCCGGAATGATGTACGGGCTGGTGCAGCTGGGCTCTTATCTAAAGCTGTATGCCTTTGCGGGACTTTTTGTCGTTCTTTTCCTCGGCGGCTGGAGCGGACCAAACATTTGGCCGCCTTTCCCAGAAGAGATTATTGAAAAGGGCATAGAGCTTGGCCCCGTCACTGCCCACTTCCCAGGGCTGCCCCTGCTTGATCAGCAGATGCTCAACGATGTTCTGTGGTATGTCATCAAGGTCGTTGGCGTAATATTTTTCATCTTGCTGCCAAGGGGTGTCTTCCCGAGGGTGAGAATTGATCTGCTGTTGCACATTGGATGGTACAAGCTGATTGGTCTTGCGTTTGTTAACATCTTTATAGCTCTCGGCTTGCTGTATGCCGGGGTACTCGGTCCGGAGGGAATATTGTAGATGGGAACTGCAACTGGAATAATCAAGGCGCTTAACTCTGGAATAAAACATCTGGCTGTAAAGCGATTTACGCTAAGATATCCTGAACAAAAGCTCAAGTTCGTCGGGGACGGCTATCAGTTCGATCCCGCAACGGGAGTGGGAATCGCAGGATACAAGGGCAGGCACATGCTTTTCCATGATCACTGCACCGGGTGCCAGCTTTGCTCGATTGCATGCGAGGGGGTGGCCGAGGCAATAGCCATGGTCAAAGTACAGGAAGACTGGAAGCAGAACAAAAAGGCAATAATGCCGCAGATAGACTACGGCAAGTGCGTCTTTTGCGGCCTGTGCGTTGACGCATGCCCGTTCTACGCCCTATACATGACAAACGACTATGAGCTGTCGTCGTACTCTAAGGAGGCACTGATCTATACGCCTGCGCAGCTTCAGGTAAAACCAGATGTCCAGCAGGATGCGGAGCTTGTATTTGACGACCCAAGAGGTGCCACACATGGCTGATGCTGTATTTCTCGCAATATCTATAATGACAATAGGCTCGGCAATAGCCGCACTTGAGGTGCGCTCCCTGATTTACGGCTCCATCGCGCTAATGGGGACTTTGGGGGGAATTGCCGGATTTTTCCTGCTCTTGGACTCGCCGTTTGTGGCAATGTTCCAGATTGCAGTGTACATCGGCTCCATTGCAGTTCTGATTCTGTTTACCGTGATGCTCGTAAGGAGGCAGCTCATATTTACCAAAATAGAGGACAAGAGAAGAAAGTACGCCGGAATCGGCCTGATGCTCATAATGATGGTGGGCCTTGGCGCCATTGTGATAGGCTCTGGAATAAAGTCAATCCAGACGGACGAGCCGCCTGTAGACTTTAGGGAGATAGGCGAGGACTTTTTGATATACTACTGGCCTGCGCTTATCCTGATGGCGCTTATACTTGCAGCTTCTGTAATTGGGGCACTTACGCTAGCTAGAAGGGAGGATGTAACAAATGAGCAACACACTACTTGACTTTATGATTGTCTCAATTGCACTTCTTGCAATTGGTATTTACGGCGTATCTGTAAAACGAAACGCGATCCGTATGCTCTTTGCCATAGAGATCATAGTCAACGCTGCAAACCTCAATCTGGTCGCCTTTGCAAGGTTCCTTCCGGGCAGCGAGGGACAGACATTTGCACTCTTTTCGATCGCAATCGCAGCAGCTGAGGTCGGAGTCGGCCTTGCCTTGATAATCGTGGCATACAGGATGTACAAGAACGTCGACATCGCAGAATTCAGGAGTTTGAAGGGATAGTGGAATACGCTCTACTTCAGGCAGTCTTCCTGCCTTTGTTACTGGCACCAGTAGCCTATGTGATAGGAAGGCGGATGGGGATGAATGCCACGATGTGGTTCTCGTTTGCGGTTCTTGCATACTGCACGTTTTTGATAATCAACGCGTCTTTGCAGCCAAGCTACGAGGAGCATTACGTGTGGACTCAGCTTTTCGGCGAGTTCGGATTCAAGCTTGACGGCCTTGCGATTCCGTTTGCGATAATAATCTACGTGCTGAGCACCATTCTGGTCCTGTACTCGAAACCGTACATGCTCCACAAGTTCAAAGAGATGTACGAGGAACATGTGCACGGACACGCTGCGGGCTCACACGGGGAGCAGACCACGATGGTAGAGTCATCCGGACTATCAAAGTACGTGAGCCAGCAGTCTGGTGTTTACTTTGCGCTCTACCTTGTGTTTGCGATGGGAATGCTTGGGACCATACTTGCGACAAACCTGATTCAATTTTACATATTTTTTGAGGTCATGCTGATACCCGGTTTCTTCCTAGTGGCGTTCTGGGGCGATGGGCCAAGAAGAAGAATCTCACTGATGTTCCTGTTCTGGACTCATGTCGGGGCAGTGATACTGCTTTTGGGATTTCTGACAATCGGCCTTAACGTTGGCAGCTTTGACTTTGCTGCAATCGACGAGTCCAAGATCCCGCAGGATGTGCTGATGCTTGCGGCAGTTGCCATAGTGCTGGGGCTTTCCGTCAAGCTTGCCGCCTTTATGTTCCACATATGGCTGCCTTACGTCCACGGTGCGGCACCTACTCCAATCAGCGCGCTTTTGTCTCCTGCCATGATCGGAATCGGTGCATATGGAATCTTCAGGCTTATCATAGAGTTTCTGCCAAGCGCGTACGCTGACCTTGCAATATGGCTGCACATCTGGGGGCTCTGCACGATGATTTATGGCGGAGCGATGGCGCTGATGCAGGACGACGTAAAACGACTTTTGGCGTATTCCAGTGTGAGCCAGATGGGCTACATCCTGTTTGGCATAGGTTCATACTCTACACTCGGCCTGACTGGGGCAGAATTCATGTATGTGACCCACGGTCTTGGCAAGGCGTTGCTTTTCATGACTGCCGGTATACTCATCACGCAGTGCGGAACAAGAAGCCTCTCAAAGCTTGGCGGCCTTGCCGGCAAGATGCCAATCACTGCAGTCTGTGCGGTAATCGGGGCCCTGACGATTGCGGGCGTTCCACCAACTAGCGGGTTCATGGGAGAGTGGACCTTGTTTGCAGGTGCGCTTGACACCGCAATAAACGCAAACGCGGAAAGCGGTGACATTCTAAGGTATGTGATATTCGGCCTTGGCCTTGTCGCAACCGTCCTCACGATGTCGTACATGCTGTGGATGCTAAAGCGCATCTTCTTTGGCAAGATGCCAGAGCACCTATCACAGGTAAAGGAGGCAAGCTGGTACATGACTGCGCCCATGATGGTTCTTGCAGGATTCACAATAGTTCTTGGCCTGTACCCTGACATCTTCTTTGACAAGATTCTTCCATACATGCAAGGAGTGCTTGGCGTATAATGGAGTCTAGCATGATGGGCCTTGCATTTGACATGGGCGGAATGAGCGCCTGGCTTGTCTGGATACTGCCGTTTGTTGCAGCGCTGATCATACCTGCTGTCGGCAAGGCCTCAAAGGGAGCCACCGGCGGTGTCGCAGTCGCGTTTGCCCTGATGAGCGCAGTCTCCGCCGTGACTCTTCTTCCCGGAGCACTGGAAGCACATGAGGTTCACAATCAGGTGGACTGGATATCCTCAATTGGAATCAAGGCAGGAGTACTTGCAGACCCGCTAGCCGTCATAATGGCAAACGTCGTTGGGTGGATAGCATTTCTGATTATGGTGTACAGCACCGGATACATGAAGGGCGACAAGGACATCGTCCGATTCTGGTTTTGGATGTCGTTCTTTATAGGCTCCATGCAGCTGATAGTGCTTTCGGACAACCTGCTTATGATGTTCTTTGGATGGGAAGGAGTGGGGCTTGCCTCGTACGCCCTCATCAGCTTCTGGTACCGGGACAAGGACAAGGATCATGTGGGAGTAAAGGGCAGAACCGTACTAGGTCTTGCAGACTATTACGCCCCGACACACGCAGGAATGAAGGCGTTCATCATGACAAAGGTTGGAGACATCATGATGCTAGCTGGCATGTTTATGATATTTGCATTTGCAGGAACGTTTGGATTCAGGGAACTCATGCACGAGACAACCTGGGCTGCACAGATGCAGGCCCAAGGGCTGCTTGTTCCGGCAGCTGTGCTCTTGTTTGGCGGGGCAATCGGCAAGTCAGCCCAGTTCCCCCTGAACGAGTGGCTTCTTGAGGCAATGACCGGCCCGACCGCCGTTTCCGCACTCATCCACGCGGCAACAATGGTGAAGGCAGGGGTCTTTTTGGTTGCAAGGCTTGGGCCTTTGTTCTTTGCGCTGGGTGCGGCAGGCTTCCTAGTCGAGGACTTTTTCATGATAATAGCTTGGGTCGGGGCAATCACGGCGCTGCTTTTGGCAACGCAGGGAATGGTAAACACTGAGATCAAAAAGGTATTGGCGTACTCTACTGGCTCCCAGATAGGATACATGATGATGGCGCTAGGAGTCGCAGGTCTCTCGCACCAGTTTGTCGACGGATACACGGCAGGCTTTTTCCACCTGATATCGCACGCCATGTTCAAAGCGTCACTGTTCATGGCGGCCGGCTCGCTGATTCACACTATAGGCTCAAGGTTCATGACCGACATGGGCGGGCTAAGAAAGCACATGCGGAAAACATACGCATTCATGTGGGCCGCCGGGCTCGGACTTATGGGCGCCCCATTCATCACGACCGGCTTTTGGAGCAAGGATGCGATATTTGCGGCAGTCTACGAATCTGGCAACGTCTGGGCACTGCCGCTGTTTATTATCGCGGTTCTGACTGCTGTGATTACAGTATTCTACACCACTAGGATGATCGGCATGGTCTTCTTTGGAGACAAGAGCAAACACATTGAGCACATGGAAAAGGAGGGACACCACGTCCACGAGGCGCCAATGTCAATGTGGGTGCCGTACGGAATACTGGCAGTGCTTACAATCGCCATAGGCGTGGTCGGACTTACCGCAGAGCACAGCATTCACGAGCTGTTTACGGAATACCTTGCACATACGTTCCACATCGAATCAGAGCACGCAGCGGAGGTACACTCTGAGCTGCCGTCATTCCTTGAGGGTGTGAACCCCGTGGCACTAATGGCATCGCTTGCCGCGTTTGCAATCGGAATATCGCTAGGATACGTCTTTTACATAGGCAGGTTCGTCGATCCTGTCAGGTTTGTAAACTCTAACCTCTTCTTTTACTCACTTCACAAGGTCATCCTAAACAGGTGGTACCTTAACGCGATGGTGTACTGGTGCTTTGTTGTAGCGCCGCTCTGGATTGCAAGGGGCGTTTGGAGATACTTTGAAAAGACCGCGATTGACACCGGCATGAATGTCGGATTTGAGAGGGCAGTCGCATGGGGGGCAAAGGTCGTCCAAGGCACGCAGACCGGAGTTGCGCAGTCATACCTTTACGTATTTGGAGCAGGAATCCTTTTCGTGGTCCTGATTTTGTTCATTTAGGTGATTTAGATGATAGAGATTACTTCAACCCCGATAATTCTGATTGCAATCCTTGGAACGATAGGCATGATACTTCCCATCATAAATATAGCAAGAAAGGAAAAGCCGTCAAACTCGCTTTATGCAACAATTGCATTCGGTGCGCTCATTGCATCAATCGGCTACGTGGTATATGAGGTGGTCACGGACAAGATTCCACCCGCAGCCGTGTTCTCAGGCGATGTCCTCTCAAACGATGCGTTCAGCAGCCTGTTTGCGATAGCGATGCTCATTGTGGCAATAATGACCACTGTGGGCTCTTTCAACTTTATGAGAAACCAGGCGCACCACGCAGTCTACTATTCCCTCATACTGCTCTCTACAATAGGCATGGTGCTTGTGGCGTACTCTACAGACCTTGTGATGCTGTTTGTGGCATGGGAGTTGATGAGCATCCCGACATACGTGCTTGCGGGATTTATGAAAAAGAACCCGAGCTCAAACGAGGCTGCACTCAAGTACTTCCTGTTTGGCGCAGTCTCGTCCGCAATCATAATCTATGGAATTTCCATCGTGTACGGCCTGACCGGTTCCACAAATATAGGCGAGGTGATGGTCGGCCTTGCCAACGTGGATCCGTCCCTGATGCCTCTCGCACTGCTGGCAGTGGGCATGTTCATTGCAGGGTTTGGGTTCAAGATGGGACTTGTACCGTTCCACATGTGGTTGCCTGATACATACGAGGGAGCACCGCCCACGATAACGGCGCTTCTTGCAGCGGGAACTAAGAAGGCCGGCTTTGCGGCTGCATTACGCGTTGTGATAATGGGAACCGTAGCACTGAACATAGACTGGACGTTTGCGCTCGGGGTGATTGCCATAATGACAATGACTGTAGGAAACATCGCGGCAGTGATGCAAAAGAACATCTCAAGAATGCTTGCGTATTCCAGCATAGGGCACGCCGGATACATCCTTATTGGCCTTGCGGTGGCGCCATTTACGTCCCTTGGACTGCAGGGCTCGCTGTTTCATGTACTGAACCACGCTGTGATGAAGGGTGCCGCATTCATAGCCATTGCAGGCATAGTTACCACGCTTGCGGTTACAAACCTTGACAAGTTAAAGGGCCTTGGAAGAAAGATGCCGATCACATCGCTTGGCCTTGTGATATCGCTTTTGGCACTGGCAGGAGTTCCGCCCCTCAGCGGATTTTGGAGCAAGCTCATACTGTTTGGTGCCGCGCTTGAGCCAGGACTTCCGGCTTGGGCAGGGTGGCTTGCAATAGCGGGAGTTCTGAACTCTGCACTGTCTCTGGCTTACTATGGTTGGATTATACGAAAGATGTACTTTGAGGGGGAGACAGAAAAGAGAATCTCAGAGCCCAAATCGGTGATAGGCGTGATGGTCTTCTCGATAATCTTCCTCGTCGCAATAGGTGTATACCCTGATCCGATTATCGAGTTTGCAAAGAATGCAACTCCGATCCTTGAAACTATGATAGTAAAGTAAACACTCGCTGAACTTTTAGAATTTTAAGGTGGTCAGCTTTAGGAGGTATTCGAGATGGGATTTGGCGTCTTTGTCTGGGAGTATCCTGAGACTCGAGGCCGCCTTGTCTGCATAGTCTTTTAACATTTTTTCCATGTGGTTGAATACGTCGCGCGGATCCAAGCTTCGCTTCACTAAAAGGTTGAAGAGCTTGTCCTCGTTCTTCCAATCAATAAGGTCGTCCCTTATCTGGTACGCAATTCCGATGTTGCGTCCGTATTCCGAAAGGGCGATTATCTGATCCTCGTTTCCGCCCCCGATGATTGCACCTAGCCTTGCCGCCGTCTCAAACGCAGTTGCAGTCTTGTACTCTATTACCTTGAGGTAGTCGTCAAACGTCAGATCCTGGCTCGTCTCCAGTCTTGTCTCTATCACCTCGCCCTCGCTCATCAGCATGGCAGTGTTTGCAAGGTCCCTTGTGGCCCTTGGATTATCAAGCCTTGAGGATATGTTGAGGATGAGCCCCAGGACAAAATCCCCCGTGAGTATGCTGGTGTTGTATCCGTACTTGATATGGAATGGGTCCTTGTGCCTTCGCGACGTCTCGTTATCGATTATGTCATCGTGTATCACGGACTCTGTGTGCAGGAACTCTACTGCACAGCCTGCGGCAAAGGCCCTCTCGTCAATCCTTCCGACGCATTCTGCTGCCAGCAGCAGTATGAGGGGCCTGATCCGTTTTCCCCCCTCTATTGCGTACAGGAGAGGCTGCATGAACTCGGACTTTGAGTAAAGTGCCAGCTCCTCTTCCAAGGCGCCGTCTATTTTCGATATGTATTCTTTGTACGTGTCAAGGAGTGGGTTTATTTTGAGATTTTTTCGATCCAAAAACTCTCGAGGATCCTTTCGTTTGTGAATATTAATAGTTTGTAGGCAGGTATGGTAGGCTGGCACGTGGGACACAAAACAAATCTTCATGGTGCTCCCGCCGGGATTTGGACCCGGGATCTCCGCCTTGAAAGGGCGACATGCTTGACCGGACTACACCACAGGAGCCCGTTGCCTCGCCGTCTTGAGACCTTAAAATCTTTTGGGCATGAAAGATTTTTTTATTGGCATCAATTGGGTAGTGGTATGGACTCACTCTCAAAAAAAATTGATGCTGTTATCGAACAAAGAAGCTTGCTGAAGCATCCGTTCTACCAGATGTGGAGCGACGGAAAGCTGTCAAAAGACTCGCTTGCAGGATATTCCAAAGAATACTTTCAGATGGTAAAGGCAGTTCCCTCATTTGTGGGCAAGATAGGGGAGTTTGCACCAAGCTCCGTGGTTGAGGAGATAAGGGCAAACCAGCAGGAAGAGGCAGAGCACCTGCAGCCTTGGGTAAACTTTGCAGTATCGCTCGGCGTAGGCGAGTCTGAAGTCTCTGAGTATTCTGGTTTGTCAAAGACAAACTCGGCAGTATCTGAGATGTCGCAGCTGATGACCTCGCTTGAAAACGGGGCGGCCGCAATGTACGCGTTTGAAAAAGAGATCCCAAACATCTCCCACACAAAGCTTGACGGCCTTGAGAAGTTCTATGGGATAAATACCGACGACGCAACAGAGTATTTCAAATTGCACATGGAGGCGGACATCAGACATGCGGCGACTTGGGCGAACATACTTGATGCAATACCTGAGGAAAGACACGCAGATCTGATTGACGTTGCCAAAAGATCCATGGATGCGCAGAATCATCTGCTTGACAGCTGTTACGAAAACTATTGTGCATCTCTATAACATTTATACTGAAAAGAAATCTGTTTTTTTGGGGCCCATAACTCAGCTTGGTAGAGTAACCGGCTCATAACCGGTGAGCCAAGGGATCGAAGCCCTTTGGGCCCATAAAATTTTCTTGATTATGTTAACTAGCATCTTTTTATACAAATTTTGCAATGGTATGTTATGCAGACAAAGCATGACTTTAACAAGCCAAAATGTCCTGAAATAAAACTTGAAAAGCTTGCTACTCACTCAAACGGAACAATTTTCTACGTGTGTCGTAATTGTGGATATGCAGGAAAATCTGGATCGTTTACAGAGCCTTTTCATGCTTCTCAAATATTACAACAGCATCAATGATTACACTTTGCGCCTTTTCGAGAATCGAGATTATCTTGTCTAGTTCTTGGGTCTTTTTGGGATCTGCAATCAGTTTTTGAGTTCTTGCCTCAGTTATGGCTTCTTCCAAATCATCGATGGCATCAAGCGTCTTATCAAATGCTTTTGTCATTTACGTTACCATGTTTGTAAAACACTTACGCATTTTTACATCATTCCATGCTTGCTTCTATTAGGATGAGTGAAAAAATAAAGATGGGGATATTCTAAGCGCCCCAATTCGCTTTCTGTCGTCTCTGTTTAGGACCCGATCCCTATGTGGGAATGGAAACCTTTGGGCCCACGTATTTTTCTAATCTAATTTTATATAGTAAATCTGAGAAATAAGATTATGTCAGAAAAAAGAGATTACAACATTTTGATAAAAAAAGATGGCAAATTCTATGTTGGACAATGTCTTGAAATTCCACAAGCAAGGGGTCAAGGTAATACCAAAGCAGAAGCAATCGAAGACACAAAAAAAGCAATCAAGATCTGTAAATCATATCTGGAGAGTAAAAAGAAATCCTCCAAACTAGTGACCGTTTCAGTTTGAGCCTTCCTGTTATAGGATGGAGAGAAGTTTTAAAGGCATTAAAGAAAAAAGGATTTTACGCAACAAGACAAACCGGAAGTCACATAATAGTTGAGAATGGTCGTGGGCTGTGGACTGCGGTTCCAAGGAAAAATGAGCTTGGAAAAGGACTGTTACTCGACATCATTGCTGATTGTGGTCTTACAAAAAAGGAATTTTTAGAATTATTGTAAATTTCCATAAATCTCAAATCCAGATTGTAGAAAAATAAAGTAGGAATTATTCTAAGCGTCCCAATTCGCTTTCTGCCTGTTTCTGACTGATTCCCATCAATTACGTATTGGCGCATCCCTTTGGGCCCATAAAATTTTCTTTGACAATGAAAAATTCATTGATTTTTAGTTTTAATTGGCAAGGTAATGGCGGGTGATTATGTGCTAATGCGGCTTTTTTTGGTGCCCTTGCTACTCGGTCTAATCTTATCATGTTCCTTTGATTGTGTCACAAAATTGATTTTATAGACGCCATCCGAAACCTTTCTGATTCCGCCACCAACTAGCAGACCGTATTTTTCTACGATCGAAACAATGGTATCAACCATTTCGTCAGCAAATTTGTCAGTGTGAGAGGATTTAGTCTTGGCCATCCCTAAAGTACCATAACACGTGTTAAAAGGTTTCAACGATTCTTTCAATAAACGCGGGACAGTTCAATTAAGCACTAGGCTGATCTGCTGATTTTCTCCAGAACAAAGAAACCTTTAATGTAAAGTTAGGCGCAAATAAAACGATGACGGCAGCACAAACAGAATTAAACAAGTTGGAAAAAAAGGTGGAACTGCTGTCCAAGGCTATGCACCTGCTACTTTTCGAGGAAAAAGAGATGCTGTCAAAAAAAGAATCTAAGGAAATAGAGAAAAGACTATCTGCTTACCTCAAAGGAAAAAAGAGCGAATTCTTGAGTCTGGAAGATGTAACTAATGCTGGCAGTAAAAATACACAAAAGCGCGCTAAAAGAGCTTAATTCGCTGCCCACTAATATGAGAGGCAAGATTCTGAACGCTTGCAAATCTATGGTAACTGATCCTTTTGAAGGAGATGTAAAGCCGCTTACAGGACTTTCTGGGGTGTTTAGGAAACGCATTGGTGATTACAGAATTGCATTTAGTGTAAATTTTGCAGCAAATGAAGTATTGATAATCAAGATTGGCAAAAGAGAGAAATTTTATGAAGAGTTGTGATTAGGTTGATCTGCACAGAAATCTTTCCAAATTTGATATTTAATCATAATCTTATTGACAAAAAATAAAGAAAGGAATATTCTAAGCGTCCCAATCGCTTTCTGCCGTTTTTGCTAGTTCTCATCTATTACGTACTGGCGCATCCCTTTGGGCCCATAAAATTTTCTTGATTAGGTTAACTAGCATCTTTTTATACAAATTTTGTATATGTAAAACATGAACACCAGACATGACTTGAGAAGACCAAACTGCACAAAAGCAGAACCGGAAAAGTTTGTCAGCCACTCAAATGGAACTGCATTCTACAAGTGTAAGAACTGCAACTATCTTGGAACAATAGAGGCTTTTACAGCGACCCTTCATATTTCTGAAATATCACAGTCGCATTAATTAGATCGTCTGATGCTTTTTCTAACTGGATCAATATTCTATCATAATCTGCAATCTTGGTCTTGTCTGTCATGACATTTCTTTGTGCCTTGATGTCAACTATTGCATCCTCTACATTCTGAAACGCTTCCAGTGTTTTGTCCAGAGATTTTGTCACGTCATTGGTGATTGTTACGTGCTTTTTAATTTGATGATAAAACAAAAAACCGTTATTGCAAATTTGAATAAAAAATGAATAGGTGTATTGTAAGCCTCACAATGGCTTCCTGCTAGTTTCTGTTCGGGATTCGATCCCTATGTGGGAATGGAGACCTTTGGGTCAATCAACACTGTTTTCACAATGCCTGTTTTTTGATGACCACTTTTCCATTTGGCAAAGTTACAACCGGCTGCGTTTGGTCTAAATCCTTATAGAGTGATGGCTGACAACACCAGACATGATTCAATGGCTGGTGCTATTGCTAGTAACCGGACTTGTCGTCTTTAGCTCTGCACAAATGGCTTCTGCAGACTTGATAATTCTTGGAAAAGGCCATGCACCGATTTATGTCTCTGATAAAGACACCAGGGACTTTGATTTTAACAACGACGGCTTGATAGATTACTATGTAAAGGCTCACTATACGGGCAAATCAAACCAACAGTACAAGGTTGATTACAAAATTGCAGACGAGTGCGTGGACGGAGGTTCCTACGAGGATGCAAAAATGAAGTTAGGCTTTTCTAGTTCTCACTTTTTCCCAAGCGACAGAATTTGGTCTGTTGACTTTGACGCATGGACGCCGTGGTTCAAATCGCCAAAAAATGACGCCAATAGCAAAATTGATCTCGTCTCTTTGCCAAAGGGCGCCCTCCCGATTCCATTCCCTACAAGTGGCGATGATGTCATAACAAGCAATCAGGGCAACAAAAAGGGGTCATTCACACACAAGGCCAACATTTCAGAACTTGATGGTCAGGCCGGGTGGGAAGGCTCTATATTTTTCAGCGGACCTCCCGGAGAGTACCGCATGTGGACAATACATCCGGCTGATGGCTCGTCTGGCTGCAATACACTGGCAGCATTCGGCATACCTATAATCATCAAGCCATGATGTCAAAACTAAAGTCTGCTATCTGTTTGCTCTGATTGGGGAATTCTGCTATTCGCGCGTGTGTTTCTCCTGGCTCATGTGCTCTTCTTTAGGAGATGATTCCGCATTATATGGCAAATCCAAACATGATTTCCTTCTTTTTCTCAGATACAAGTTGACTCCACCTCCTACAATGGCGCTCAGGAGAATCGCACCTGTAACCATCCACTCAACGTTCATAGCGACTTGAACTTTTTCATTGCCTCTTTGGCCATGTTTTCCAGTTCGGAAGCTGTGATCTTTGTAGGGTCATCCGACGCTAAGGCCTTGTCATAATCATCTTTCGTGGTCTTGATTTTCTTTTTATCTGGCATGGAATTTGGTGTGCTACAGACTAAATAAATTGATCAAGGCAGCACGTATATTTTATAATTAAAAAAAACGAAGTGGTTGATGTTGTATCTATGTACTCATCTCGCCCTTGTTCTTTCCTGGGCATGACTTGCCTTCCGATCCTTCGTATGTTTTCTCAGGATGGTTCTCAAGACTGCCTGACTCGGTAGACTCTTGCGCAAATGCTGTTGCGATTGGGGATGTTGCAACTGCAAATACTGCTACCATGGCAACAAATGCGAGCATGTAGATTTGGTGATTTTTAGTCATCATGCGTTCTCAGTATGATATAGGAAGAATTGCTATTAAATAATGGGTAACAATGTTACCACACCTTTAACTTTTTAAAACAACAATGGTATTCATACACATGAAAGGCTGGCTTGCTGCAGCAAATGTTATGGTAATGGCGATGCTTGTCGTATCGTTTGCCCCCTCATACGCAGTGCAAAGCATGGACTCACACGTGCATATACATGACATTGCGGCAACATCCACCCCGCTTGCGCAGTTTATGAATAATGTACCTCTGGACAAGATTTCGTGCGGTGATGGGCTGGAGCTTATAATGAAAAAGTCGACGGGAGCGCCTGCATGCGTAAGGCCTCCGACGGTGTCTGTACTGATAGAGAGAGGCTGGGGGGTACACGTTCTGGCAGACTATCAGGACAAAGATAACAATTCCGATCTGATAAAGACTGAGGAGCGATTATTTGGCGTGATGACTCACGATGCTCTGTATTTTGATCACCATATTGGATACGTTGCTGTACCTGAAGCCGAGGACGGCACAATCTTTCCTGGCATCATAATGATTCACGAGTGGTGGGGCCTTAACGAAAACATAAAGGAGATGGCAGAGGAGCTTGCCTCGCACGGATACGTGGTACTCGCAGTTGACCTGTACGGGACAGAGGCCGCTACAACGTCTGACCAGGCAAGGCAGCTTACCTCCTCGTATGACCCGGAAACTGGAATTGCCAACATGAATGCCGCAATATCTTATCTTGAGCAGGAATATGGGGTGGAAAAGGTCGGCTCAATAGGATGGTGCTTTGGCGGTGGACAGTCGCTTGCGCTTGCATTAAGCAACAGCAACATGGATGCTACTGTGATCTATTACGGGAGCATAACGTCAGACAGGGAGAGACTCTCATCGATTAGCTGGCCAGTGCTTGGGATATTTGCAGGACTTGACGCCGGCATTCCTGTAGAGTCTGTGCAGGAGTTTGATGCTGCACTTGACGAACTTGGGATCCCAAATGAGATTTACATATACCCTGGCGTGAATCACGCGTTTGCCAACCCGTCCGGAGAACGATACGCTCCAGAGGAGACAAAGGACGCATGGCAGAAAACAGTTTCATTCCTTGATGGCGTATTAAAACAGGGATGATCCCTCAATAGTCTATCTTTGTGATTCTTACGTTGCTTCCATGCGTGTCAAGATAGTGCCCGATAAAGTTCTTCAACTGCTCTGCGATTCTGTAGCCGAGGGCGCCATCCATCATGCCTGACTTTTCGATTATGTCTGCCATCTCGGAGCTTATCTGGAGATCGAAAAAAGTCCACCCTGCCCTCGTAAACGGCGGGCCCAACTGGTATCCGTTTTTGACCTTGCAGTCTATCTCAAGACGGGTCAGGGCGCTTTTGACAGCTTGTATCTCCTCATCATATTTTCTTGTGCTAAGCTGAAACAGCGGGTTCATGAGAAGATGCACATCTAACTCGTTATAATTTGATTGTGTGGCGTTGTGTTGCCATGCTTAGCTATTTTACCTAACTCCGGTTAGGTATGGTTGTTGAAAGCAATCAACCCAATTGATCTTTTTTTCTGGACGGTGCGTCGCAATGAAAAGGACGTGATAAATCTGTACAGCTCTCTGTCTAATCTGATGAGGATTGCAACTGGGGGAGATATGCTCAATTTCGGTCTGTGGGATGAGAATAACAAAAATCCCGTGGCGGCTCAGCGCAATTTGTGCACGGTGTTTGGCGAGATGGCGCAGCTCAAAAGTGGGCAGCGGATCGTGGATGTGGGTGGGGGCTATTCCACGCCTGCGGCCTTGTGGTGTGAAAGGTATTTTCCAGCGGATGTGGCTTGCGTTGACCTAAACTTTGGGCAGCTTAGGGACTCTGGCATTGGCGAAAGACCAGAGCAGGTAAGAAACGGTGTAACTCGCATAAATGCGACTGCGAGGATCCTTCCTTTTGTGGATGAATCCTTGGACAGGGTGCTCGCGCTGGAATCGCCTCAGCACTTTAGGCCGCTTGAAGACTTTTTGTCTGAATCTTTTAGGGTGTTAAAAAAAGACGGTATGCTCGCGCTGGCAATTCCAGTTGTAAAAAAGCCGACTTCCATAATACAGCTTGGCGTTCTGGCAATGGCCTGGTCGTCTGAGCATTATACTGTGGATTTTGTAAAGGCTGCAATAAGCGTCGCAGGTTTTTCTATTGTGTCCCTTCAAAGTATAGGGTCCAAGGTTTACGATCCGCTCTCTGATTACTATGTGGAAAACAGGAATACGCTGAGGCCAAAAATCCTCCGGCACTATCCGTCATACGTTGAAAAGATCCTCTACAACTCGGTCAAAAAAATGAAGAGCGTCTCGCAAGGTGGTATGATAGACTATCTTTTGATACTGTGCAAAAAATAGAATCCATTATTTTATCAACACAACCGGACAATGGGCATTTAACGCAACACTGGTAGAGACCCTCCCAAGCATCATCTCCTTTGGCATTCCCTTGCCGTGGGTGCCCATCACTATGTAGTCCACCCTTTTCAGGCTTGCAAAAGATATTATGGATTCCGCAATCCGCGTTGACTCTAAAATCGCCGAGTCAAAGTGAATTCCAAATTTTGCGGCAAGCCCATGCAAGACAGTAAACGCTTGTTTTAACTCAGCATTTCTGCCTTTGTTTAACGCCCTCTGACGGCTCGGAGTGTCGTTAACCCACTCTGCACCCTGATTTTCATCTGTTACTGCAATTGCCACCACTCCCGCCCCGTATTTTTTTGCCAGATCCAGCGCATGGCCAAAGGCTCGCATCGCGTGCTTTGAGTTGTCAAACGGCACAAGTATGTTTTTGATAAGGGATGTGGTTACAATATCGCAATGTTCTGGGTCGTTGCACACGATCTGTCTGTGATCTGCCAATGCGTCATGTAGGGAACCAAGGATAAAATAAACAAGTTTGTGCGCATCGAAAAGACTGGTCTTGCCGACAATGTGAAATCAATTTAAGAAGTCTCAATCAAGTATACGTGGCCGCAATGAAGAATCAGAGTTATATCTGAAACATGATGTGAAGGCATTTGTCTGAGCTGCCGATTCGGTGTGGAACACCACACATTTAGGTATATATTAAAACCGACTGGCAGTCAGAACATGCCGCAGACAAAGCCGATCGTCAGCATCGAGAACGTGGTTGCGTCTGCAACAGTGGAGCAGAAGCTAGACCTTAGCGTCATCACAGAAAAGTTTCCTGACACGGAATGGAATCCGGAGCAGTTCCCCGGTCTGGTCTTTCGGATAAAGAGTCCAAAGACTGCAATTCTGATATTCTCGTCGGGCAAGATGGTGTGTACCGGCGGCAAGTCGGAGGAGATGGCAGTGCAGGCAGTGAACTCCGTTGTGCGGCAGATGAGAAAAAGCGGCATCAAGATAAAAAACGAGCCGATAGTGACGGTGCAAAATATTGTAGCGTCAGCAAGCCTCGGAGGAAAGATACACCTTGAACACGCCGCAAGGATAATGCCGAGGAGCATGTACGAGCCGGAGCAGTTCCCCGGATTGATTCACAGAATGCTTGACCCAAAGACAGTCATCCTGCTCTTTGCGTCAGGAAAGCTTGTGTGCACCGGTGCAAAAAAAGAAAGTGACGTGTACCGATCGGTGCACAATCTGCATAACACTCTTGAAGAAAAGGACCTTATGATATACGACAGCTAGGAGCGCGTCTGCAATTTTACTTTCTGCAGCGTATTGTCGTCTATTAGGTTTTGCTGATAAAGGATTTCGGCTATCTCAATTACACTGAGAATCTGCCGCAGCGTTACGCCCTCACTCCTCAGGGCCTCTTGCGCGCCTTCCATCCTGTTCACTATGACGTAGCAGTCGGTGACTTTGGCCCCGGCCTCCTTTAGCGCCTTTATCCCGCTTATGATGGAGCCGCCAGTTGTTGCTACATCGTCTACCGCAAGTATCTTGACACCGCTTCTTACCGCCCCCTCTATCTGCTTGCCCGTTCCATGCGACTTTGCCTCGCCCCTCACGTAGACAAGCGGTTTTACCGTCTCATATGCCAGAGCCGATGCTACGACAAGGCCGCCAGTTGGTACAGAAGCTATGGCGTCAAAGCTGTCAATTCCAACATCTTCGGATATGATGCCTTGAAGGTGCCTTATCATGCGTCGGAACTGGTGCGGGTGGCTCGGAACCAGCCTTAGATCTACGTAATAGGAGCTCTTTTTGCCGCTTGCAAGGGTGAAGTCCCCAAACCTGATTATGCCGTTTTGGTGCAAAAACGTTGCAAATTCTTTTACAAACTCCACACCAAAGTTTACCAGACTGGATTTATTTTGCTTTGTTTTCTGGGTATGTCGTGCCTGAGATCTGGTTAAACTACGGAGCAACTGACATTGTGCTTGATATAAAGGCGGAAAATCTTGATCAGAAAATAGAGCATCAGGGGACAACGCTTGACGATACTCTACTGTCGGAAAGACTCGATGCTGTGGATCTTACGCGGCCGCTGGATATTGTTGTGCAGAACTATACTGCCGCGGTGCGCAAAGTGCTGAATGTGCTTTATGAGAAATGTGCCACAAAATCAACACCTCGGCCAAGGGTGTTTGCCGACAAACAGATAATGAATCTGGTAAGATCCGGCTTGCCGCAGGACGGACAGGTTCTGGCGTTTGAGGGCATGGAAAAAGCAAACCCCGACCTTGTCTTTGTTGGGGAGATGGAGTTTGATGGGCTATTTGGATTTGACACTGTATGCACAAGGCTGATGCGAAGATTCGGCAAGGAGCAGATGCTTTCGGCGTACGAGAAACGAGAAACGAATCTTCCAAACCCTGGAAGGCAGACTGCGAGCATTCAGACTGCAAAAGATTTTGCAAACTCTTTTGAGATATCATCAATTGAGCTGGTAGCACATGCAGGGGGTATCGCAGATGTCTCATTTGGGCACCCGTCCAACACTATGTCTATTTCAAGCACGTTGGGGGCGTTCTCCAAAACGGTGGAAAAACACCGCACCCTTCTCATAAGTACCGGCAAGGATGCAAGCAACGACACCCTTGGCAAGTCGCTTGCCTCTCTTTGGAACTGTTACAGGGCAATCCGGGATGACGGCCTTGGCATACTTGTGGGTGAGTGCAAGATGGGAGTGGGATCTGAGGCAATAAGGCAGTTCATTGAGGGGAGGATGAGTGTAGAGAGGCTGCAAAAGCCTGCCAAATATGTGGACGGAATGGAGGATCTGCTATACCTAACTGAAGTCCAAAAAAAGATTCAGGTCGGCCTTGTCTCGATTCTGCCTGTTCTGTATCTGAAGAAACTAAACATCCTCTCGTTTGATGGGGTCAAGGAAACGTTGGAGCACGTCATGAAGGTCCAGGGAGCAAGGCAAAAGATCTCCATAGTTCCCGACGGCGCAAGAATACTAGTAGGGCCAAACTGACTGTGGTATTGGGGCGCACAGTGCTGCCAGTATTATGACTGCTATGTAGATGTATTTTCTGTTCTTTGAGAGCGGTGAGACATCATCGAGCGGCCGCACGCTGGTATTCCTTGAGCTGAAAAGCAGGATAAAAAGCGCCATGATGTGGTACTGGAGCAGGAACAGCACTCCTACACTTGCGTACGTTGCGTAGCGGTGGATCTTGTGTCCGAGCAGGGAGCGCGCCATGTGTCCTCCGTCAAGCTGCCACGCCGGCAGGAGGTTCAAAAAAGTGATCAAAAACCCAAGCCAGGCAGCAAACAGTATGGGTGACATCATTACCTGAACATCTGGGCTGTCCTTGCCGTATGCCGATAATGCAAATTTCATCAGTATGCTATCTGACAAATTCAGAAAGCTCCCATCTGGCATTTGCTCTACCATGAGGGTGTCTAAAACGGGCGACGTGTAAGCTCCGTAAAACGAGACGGGAACTGCAATCACAAGACCTGCAATTGGACCCGCTATTGCAATGTCGAACAGAATGTCGCGGTTTATCATAAGGCCCCTTGATTGTATCAGTGCGCCAAATGTGGGAATCCCAATTACCGGTATGCCTGGAATAAAGTACGGCCACGAGGTACGAATCTTGTGGAATCTTGCCGCTATGATGTGGCCTGCTTCGTGAACCCCGAGTATTCCAACTAGGGAAAGCGTGTACAGGATGGCAAAGTCAAAGGGATCTCCGATAAAGATTATGGCGTTGACTCCTAAGGTCCTATAGTATCCGTCTACCATGACAAACGCAACTACGACGCCAAACAGTATTCTCTGAATCCATGACCTTGATAAGATCCTGCGTTTCTTTGATTCCGGCGGAAGTCTGTTTACCTGGATGAAGAGCCTGCCTTCTGACTCTTTTAGAAAGCAGACAATCCCGATACCTTCCAGCCTCTGGGCAAGAACGACGAATTTCTGCTTAAAATCCGAACGCGCGATCTCAAATTCCATTTTTTCCAACGTTATGGTTGTGTCTCTGATATCAAACAGGGATGATACAATCGAGATTACCTGTTCTTGGGTTGGCTCGCTCACGAGGATTCAAAACCCGCGCCAAATTAATTGATTGTGCGTTTTTCTGCTCTAACATTAAATATGTGAAATTGAAAACTGACACAAATGCAGATCATTCTAAGGCAGGTTGGCGACTATCTCATACGAAGATGCGAGCTGAGCGATCTCATACCGGTCATGGAGATAAACCTAAAGACGCTTCCTGAGCACTACTCTGATTACTTTTACGAAAGCCTTCTTGCGGAAATGCCCGAAGCCTTCTTGGTTGCCGAAAATAAGGGCAAGATTGTCGGCTATATAATGTGCAAAACGGAGTATGGTTTTTCCAACTTTAAAAAACTAGGATTTGTCAAAAAGGGGCACGTGGTTTCAGTCGCGGTGCTTGAGGAGAACAGAAAGTTTGGGCTGGGACGCGCAATAATCGAGGAAGCAATCAACGGGGCTAAACTGAAGCGGTGCGATGAACTGTATCTGGAGGTCAGATGCAGTAACACTGACGCGGTGAGGCTTTACGAAAAAATTGGGTTTGTCATCAAGCAAAGACTGAAGGCGTATTACCGGGACGGCGAGGATGCGTTTTTGATGGCAATCGAGTTTGATTACTGATCTTGTCTGCGGGATGAGCAAGTCAAAACCTGAGTCTTGCCCAAGTAGCCCTACCTGAAATTTGATTTTTCCTGCAGGCTGTGGTTTGGGCTTGCTTGTGGCTAGCTCAAAACTTCTAAATCATGACTTGCCCTCAGCGTCAGGGTACTGCGTATTGTGGTTATCTTTCTTATCCTGTCAAGCGTCTCTTTTAGTTCCTCGTTGGACTCTGATTCCAGCGTCACTATGATGTGATACGGGCCGACCGTCTCTTTTATGTCCGTGACGTGGCTGATCTTTCTGATCTCATCCATGGTGGCCACGCTTTCGCCATCAACACAGTCTACCAAAACAAAGAGCTTTGAGTTTTCGCCCCCGCCGTCCGCCGTCGGCCCACTCAAGGTGTCTCACCTTTTGGCTTTTTCGGCTCGCCGTACCATATGGTTCTCTGTGGGAATGGAATCTCGATTCCGGCATCGTCGATGTCTTTTTTTATGTTTTTTAATAACACTGGGCCCACATGATCCCACTCGTCCCGCGGTATCCATGTGAGTACCTTTAGGTTCACGCTAGAGTCCGCAAGCTGCTCCGTCCACACATTCGGGGCTGGCTCTCGCAGTATGTAGGGGTTCTTTGCCACTGATTTTTTTATTATCTCTATGGCTTGGTCCACGTCCTCCTTGTATGCAATCCCGACAATTCCTTCTATTCGTCTCACCTCGCTGCCGGAAACGTTTCGTATCTCCGATGTGAACACTTTTTCATTGGGGACGCGCATTATTGAGCCATCAAACATCCTTATTCTGGTGGAAAATACGGTGACGTCCATGAGCCTACCGTAGATGTTGCTGCTCTTTATCTCGATTAGATCGCCAGTCTTTGCAGGCCTGTCGAACATCAGGAAGATTCCTGATATTGCGTTTGATACGACGGACTGCGTTGCAAATCCTATGACTATGCCGAATATTCCGCCTGCAACCATCAAGCCGCTAAGGTCTATTCCCTGGCTTGTGGTTACTGCCAAAAGCGAGATTATTATGATTCCGTAATAGATCAGTTTGTGGAGGCTTTTTGCCGTGTTGTCCGGCAGATTTGCGGCAAAATACTTTTTGAATACGGTGCTCACGACGCGGGCAATTGTCACGCCCACTATCATTATGATGATGCCGATTATTATGGAACCTAAAGACAGCTCGCTTCCAAGTATGTTGACGGTGGTTGAATCTGAGAATATGTCAAAAACCATCTAGTCAAACCCCTTTTCCATGGAAAACTTGTAGTCTGTTACCTGAACATCACGGAGTGCCTGCATCCAGCCCTCTATGCCGGAAATCGGGTTCTGAACCGTGTCTACCACCGTCACGCCTATCCTGCTTTTTATGGTGGCGGTAAGGCCGTCCATGACCGCACTGGAGTGCTTATAATACAGCTTGTGGTCTGTGACGGGAAACACTATCTTTCCGACCATTACGCCCTCATCAAGCTCGTTTGCAATTCTGAGCTTTATCTGTGTGTGGACGAATGGCTGCTGGACGCTTTGGTCCTCGATTGGTATTTGTACGTATTTGCAGAGTTTGCCGTTATCTGGGGGACCATACAGTGCAAAACGCGAGTTTGTCATATCGCACGAAAAAGAGTCCAAGAGCCCGGCCTTGTCGTTTTCAACGAGGAACACGCCTATGTCGATTGGAAATGAAATCAGCATCTCGGCAACAGAGTGCTGCGAGATGTACATCTGCTCTGTAAACCTCATGAAGAAAAAATCCGTCTTGTATGATGGGACGTGGATGGGCAAAAGCGGCATCAACCCTATTTCAAAATCCGCAGTCTGTGAATGAATCACCTTCTTTACTGGGTCGGTCTCTTGACTGTCTCTTTTGTATGAAAAACTGGTATCGTTTAGGCGGGTGCAGATGATTTCGTTGTTTGGGAGGTTCAGTGAAAGCTTGTCTCTGAGTATGTACTTCCCAAAATCTGTATGCTCGTTAGCGGTCGAACTTTGAAAATTACTAGTGGACATTTGAGGGCTTCAGAAATCATCCCATCTTTTACCTATAATATGTTGCTTTTTTGGATCGAATTTTCTGCAGATGCTACATCTGGACCATCGGTGATGGTTTTTTCCTGCCCTGAGTGGGTCTTGCTGCTTTAGAGCGGCCTTTTAAAATTCTACCCAGCTCGTCTTCGTAGAAGAATTTTTTGCCAGAAAACGGTTTTAGGTCGTCAATCCAGATGGCCTTCGCATCATACTTTGCCAGAAATGGTCTCTGAACCCACCTGTGGTTCCTTCCCTGAAGGAATCGAAGCACGAGCGCCTTCTTCCTTCCAACTTCTACCGGACCGAGAACTTGGATCTTTCCTGGTGTGGCTGACATGCTAGGACCGCGTACTGTCCTTCCAAGACCGCTTACCTTCTGGTAAGCATCGCGGAAGATCATCTGTGCCCTGACTAGGGGTACGCCAAAAAAGTCTTGGGCGCCTGTGTCTCTTGTCACAAACATGTAGTATGGTATGCATCCGAGGCTGACCTGCCTTTGCCACATCTCTGACCATACCTTTGGGTCATCGTTTATGTGTGCAAGAATTGGTGACTGGGTTCGTATCTGCGTTCCGGTCTTTCGTATCTTTGCAATTGCTGCCTTTACGGCGTTTGTGGAAAGCTCCACGGGGTGGTTAAAGTGTCCCATGAATGCAAGGTGGATGCCCTTTCCCACCACCTTCTCAAATAGTGCCAAAAGCTGTCCTGCATCGTCGTCTGTTAGGAATCTGTATGGCCAGTATGAGAGGGCTTTCGTTCCTATCCGTATGGTCTTTAGGTTTGGCAGGTTCGCATCTACAAGCGCATTAACATATTCTGCAAAGATCGTAGTCTTCATTATGAGGGGGTCTCCGCCTGTAAACAATACGTCTGTGACCTCGGGATGCTCCTTTAGGTACTGTACAAGCGATGCGATCTCCCTGCTGGCAAACTTTAGATCCTCCATGCCCACAAACTGCGGCCATCTGAAGCAGAACGTGCAGTACGCATGGCATGTCTGGCCCTGGCTTGGAAAGAACAGAACGGTTTCCTTGTACTTGTGTTGTAGTCCGAACAACTTTGTGCCATCCTTAAGCTGGGGGATGTTGCTTATCTGGCCTGCCGGGTGTGGGTTGAGCTGCATCCTTATACTGTTTGCAACCTCTTGGATCTTCTTTCGGTCGTACCCCTTTTTCAGGGCCGACTCCATCTGCTTGTAGTGAGACGGCTTTAGCATTCTTTTCTGGGGAAATGTTAGAACAAAGATTGGGTCTTTGGGGTCTGTCCAGTCTATTAACTGGTCTGTGACGTAATTGTTCGTTTTAAAGGGTAATACATTTGCAACCACCTCTATCTCGTGCTGCTTCTCCTCGGAGAGGTTGCTGATCTGGGGGAGCGTTCTAAAGTTTTGGACTGTATATGATTTGTAATTCGGCGCATCATATTCACTCCAAATGGGCTCTAGCTCTTGTGACATCAATGAATGTTATTCGTTATCATTGTTAAATGTGATCAGTTAAGAGTTAAATATTGTAATTGTGTGCACTCGCCTAAAACACAATTCTCCATTACTTACTGTAACGATGTGTTATGATGCAAGCTTTGGTACTATGATGTAGATTATGGCTATTATCTCGAGCCTCCCAAAAATCATCACAAATGCCAGCATAATCTTCGTAGTTGGCTCTAGATCTGCGTTGACAACGCCCAGAGACATGCCGCCGTTCGTGATTGTCGCGGCGGCGTCGAAGAATGACTCTGAAAAGCCATGACCATAATTATCAAGATGTGATGCGACTGCAAACGCCGTCATGGGAAAGAGGCACAGGATGATTATGGCAGAAACAAGCTCCTTTTTGTCGACGCCGGATACCGATTTACGCGTCTTTCCGCTTATGATGCTTTTGATGGTTCTCAAGTTGATCAACCTGTACACCTTTATGCCTCCTGCGGTGGAGAATCCGCATCCCCCTATGAACATCAGCGCAATGAGGATAATCCTGGCAGTCTCGTTTATCTGCCGCATGTCTGTGGGCTGAAATCCGGTGGTGCTGCTTGCAGACACTGCATTGAACGCACCTGACCACCAATCGAGCCCGCTGACAAGTGTAAATGAGATGGCCCCTATTGTAACTATGCAAAAATACAACAGTATTTCCGTGCCAAGTTTTGGCGGAATGAATCTTTTTCGGACAAAGATGTAATGAAATGTAAATGGAAGGGTCCCAAGAAGCATAGCGCCCATGATCACTATGTTTTCCTGCCAGCTCAAGTCTGATAGGATTGTCGAGCTTGGCACAAATCCACCTGTTGCCAGTGCGCTCATTGCAAGCGAAAAATTGTCTATGATGTTTCTTTCGCCCAAAAAATAAAGCAAAGATGCGACTATTGTGGCATATATAGTAAAAATGATCGTTATGGTGCCGAAAAGCTCCCTTAGGTGCAGGGTCTTTCCGGAAATAAATCCGCGCATTGATCTTAGCTTTCCTTCCGGATAGAACGCGGTCATGACTAGGTAGATAAAGCTCATGCCGCCCACAAACTGGATGAACCCTCGATAGAACGTAAAGCTCTGGGGGAGATTTTCTGGTTCCTCGATAAACGACATGCCGGTGGTGGTGAATCCAGAGGCGCTAGCGAAAAATACGTCCGCGAATAGTTCCAGCGTCGAGTCGGCCACAAAATTTGCAGAATACAGGTATGGGATTGTTCCAAAAAGTATCAGGGAGAGCCAGCTCAGAAATACGAGTATTGAGGCCTGCCTCAGATTCAACTTGGCTTTTTCGCCATATGAGTTTAGGAAAAACCCAGTAGTCAAAAGCAATACGCATGTTAAAAATATACTTGAGGCACTGGCAGCTTCATTAAGCAGCGTTCCAAGCACTGCCGGAATTATTAACAGGATACCTGAAAACTGCAGGACGAATCCCAAGTTGCCAAGTATTGCGCGAACCGGCGTTGTCAGCAACCTTGTGTCTACCATGGTGGAGCTTTTGAGAGCGTTGGCAATGGCAGTCTGAAAAATGATTCCGCGAACCTCACTCTTTGAAATGACAACGAGTTTTCTTATTTTAAAGTCACGCATCTTTGCGAGGGCCTCCTTCAAAGTAGCGGTGGGCTCTATGATTATGAGAGGGGAGCTCATTATGTCCTTTATGGCTGTGGTCTTTGGGTCTACGTGAAACTCTCCTATCTTGTGAAGTATGTCCTCGTCGGTCACTATGCCGACTGGCTTGTCGTCATCGTCTGTTACCACGACGTCGTCCTGCTGTTTTTTGTGCATTATACTGCTTGCCACCGAGATACGCGTTATCTGATTGAGGATGAGGACATCTTCTACCATGTATTCGGATACGTGTTTTGATAACACATAGGCCACCGCGCGCTCTGGTCCTCCTGGCATTAATACACACTTGAAAAATCTCCAAATCAATTCCTATTAAATATTAGAATCTAAAACGCCGCGCAAGTGTTATGATCCATCAACCTCAGGTCCAAAAATCCCGCTGGGATTAAACGTCTGCACTAATGCGGTTGCATCTGCCATTTGGTCAGAAAACTGGTCTGCGGGTGTTAGAATGCTTATAATTGTAATGTCTGCTGTGAGTTTTTGTGTCATTTGAGCCCATTTTGTATTTGGCTGTACTGATAATAGCTGCAAAGTTACTCGGGGAGGTATTCCGCAGGATAAATCAGCCGACGATAATAGGCAACGTCCTTGCCGGGGTGATTGTCGGACCAGCGTTGTTTTCAATAGTGCAGCCAATAGACGAAATCGATCTTTTTGTATCCATTGGGGTTTTCTTTTTGTTCTTCCTAATCGGGCTTGAGGAAATCGATCTTGCCGGCCTGTTTCGGGTCATACGTAAAAAGATCTTTCTTGGCTCCGCTGTGGGATTCCTTGTCCCGTTTGGAGTTGCCTCTGTTTTCAGCATGGCAATTGACATTGACATTGTCAAGGCACTTGCATTGGCAAGCGTGATTGGGGCCTCCAGCCTCGGCGTTGCGGCAAAAGTGCTCACGGATCTGGGCAAGCTGAGGACGGCAATAGGCCTTGAGATCTTTACCATGACTGCCATTGTGGAATTCATCGCAATCATCTTCATCAGCGTAATAATTCAGGTTGGGCAAACTGAAAGCGCCGGAGTCGGAGAGTTTGTGTGGCTCTTCGCCAAGATGATGATATTCTTTGCAA
>Ga0169931_10001787_pt1 | contig 35472 bp, 34 predicted proteins | sample Kivu_15m_20L_FD_129675 | JGI IMG/M metagenome (GOLD analysis project Ga0169931, IMG submission 129675) | Freshwater microbial communities from Lake Kivu, Western Province, Rwanda to study Microbial Dark Matter (Phase II) - Kivu_15m_20L... | ecosystem: Environmental > Aquatic > Freshwater > Lake...
CAGAGCCGACATATTTAATTACATTGAACGCTTTCATAATCCGCGGATGAGACGTCGAGTTGCCAAGAGTGATTTGGAGTTTTCAGCCGTTTTACAACCGTCCGTGTAATCGGGGTAGAACCCGATTGTGGATAACGTCACCCATGTTAGGTGTCCCTGCCAGGGCGATGTCTTCAGCGCCGATCTGGGTGATGGGAGATGCAGCACGGAAACCTTCGGTGCGTCGGATCAAGGAGCCGGTAACAACAACCTCTTCAACTTCCGGGGTGTCCTGTGCGATTGCTGCGCCCGAAGGGATCAGCAGCGCTGCAGCGATAGCAGCGGATAGGAGATTAACTCTGTAATTGACAGCAGATTTGGATTTCATCCATTGATCTCTAGATGTTTCTTATGGTTTTAGGTCGGCTGTGTAGTAGAGACACAGCGTCATTTTTTGCTTAATTGCGTGGGTGCAAACTGCTTAAGCAATGATTCATCTTACCTTCCCCGATAAATCATTGACGGAATATATCATTGTGATTGTTACAGTAAAGCTGATTCGCCGAAAATGCCTTTACAATTACAGTGCGATCGTTCGAAAACAACTGTGTCGCCCGGCGGCCACGGCTGTCGGATGTAAAGGCCATTTAAGGAGGAGTAAGTATAAGGTCGTCAATCCAGGCTGCTTGTTCAAAGCATTTTAAGCACAGACTCAATCTCGGCGATCATCGCACGGATGTCATTGCCTTCAACTGCAGCAGGCGTTGGAAGACTGGCAGCAGGTTGCTCTTGAGGGCCACTCATGCGTTGACGTGCGCCTCCGATCGTAAACCCCTGCTCATACAGCAAAGATTTAATCTGACGGATAAGAAGTACGTCTTCGCGCTGATAATAGCGGCGGTTACCGCGTCGTTTGACGGGTTTTAATTGCGGGAATTCCTGCTCCCAATAACGCAGGACGTGCGGCTTTACAGAGCATAATTCTCCTACTTCGCCAATCGTAAAGTAGCGTTTGGCAGGAATCGGGGGTAATTCCTTGTTACTGTTGCTGGGTTCCAGCATATTTTTCTACTCGAGCTTTCAGCTTCTGGCCAGGGCGAAATGTGACGACCCGACGTGCCTTTATTGGAATTTCTTCTCCGGTCTTGGGGTTGCGCCCGGGGCGTTGTTTCTTGTCTCGTAGATCGAAGTTGCCAAAACCGGAGAGCTTTACCTGCTCATTAGCCTCAAGCGCTTGTCGGATTTCTTCAAAAAACTGCTCTACCAGTTCTTTGGCTTCGCGTTTATTAACGCCAAGTTCATCAAACAAACGTTCAGCCATCTCCGCTTTTGTCAGCGCGCCCTTATCCATGCTCAATTCCTTAACTTTGCATTAAATTTAACTTCCAGGCCTTTGACACAACGCTCAATTATAGAATTGATGTCGTCGTCGCCTAGAGTGCGTGAAGGATGTTGCCAGGTCAAGCCCAATGCCATACTTTTTTTCTCGGAACCTATGGCATCGCCTTGATAAACATCAAATATTCTAAGCGAAGTAAGGTGTTCCCCCGCCAAAGCCTGCAATTCTCTCCTGATAGCCTGTGCCGGGATGTCCCTGTCAACCAAAACAGCCAGATCTCTGGAGACCTCAGGAAACCGGGAAAGTGCTTTGAATGCAGGCTTTCGCGAACCCAGCACTGCTGTCAATTCAATTTCAAACAGAAATGTTCTGTCATTCAGATCAAGCGCTCGCTGCAAAGCTGGTGACAGTGCCCCTATCCAGCCTACCGGTAGCCCAGACTTGAGTATTTGAGCACATTGGCCGTTATGAAGCGCCGGGTGTTTCTGTGCTTCAAAGGTAAACTTGTCATGTTCGCCACTCAGGGAAAGAATCGTTTCCAGATCCCCTTTTGCATCGTAGAAGTCAGCGGATTCGCGACCTTGCGACCAGTCTGCCGGAAAGCGGCTTCCGTAAATCAGTCCGCCCAACATATCAGGTTGATTGATCAGGTTCCCGGAAGGCAGGAATATCTGGCCTGTCTCAAACAATCTGATGCGGGTCTGCTGGCGATTAACATTGTAGCGTAAGGTCTGGATCAAACCCGCCCATAAGCTTGTCCGCATCACCGCCATTTCTGCTGAAATAGGGTTTTGAAGAGGAACTGGCTGCAGGTCGGGTCTCAGCATTTCCATCAGCGACGGTTCAACGAAGCTGTACGTGATAACTTGTTGATATCCAAGAGTTACAAGCCTTTCACGAAGTCTCTCCGGGCTTACAGAGCCTTCAGGGCTTGGCGAAAGATTCATACGTACCAAAGGCTTGGTAACAGGTAGTTGGTCATATCCGTAGACGCGCGCCAATTCTTCGATAAGATCTGCTTCAATGCTGATATCAAATCTGTACGAAGGGATTAAAAATTCAAGTTCTTTCTCAGATGATGATTGAAGAGTGAGCCCTAATCTATTGAGTATATTGATAATGTCAGATTTGCTCATGGTCATCCCGAGCAGTCGTTTAACATTGCTAATTTCCAGTTTCACTGATTTTTTTGCAGGCACCGTGTGTTCACGCACAACCACTGGCCCTGCATCGCCACCAACGATCTCCAGCAAAAGCTGAGTCGCTCGCTCAATCACTTGTAATTGGAAGTCGCTATCAACACCTCTTTCGTATCGATGAGATGAATCTGTATGCAATCCGTAACGTCGGGCCCTGCCAGCGATTGATAACGGGTCAAACCACGCACACTCAAGAAAGATATTTTTGGTATCAGAGTTAACGCCACTGTGCTGACCACCCATGATGCCGGCCAGTGCCAAAGGGCCTTGCTGATCGGTGATCAGCAGAGTATCGGGTTGGACTTCAATCTGCTTGCCATCTAACAGGACAATTTTTTCACCGGCCTCGGCCATGCGTACGTTAATACCGCCGCTTAGCTGGTCTAAATCGAACGCGTGCATAGGTTGACCAAGCTCAAGCAATATATAGTTGGTAACATCGACGACAGGATCGATACTTCGCAGGCCGCATCGCCGCAGTTTTTCTTGTATCCACAGAGGTGTCTCGACATTGATATGGATGCCTTTTATAACGCGGCCTATATATCTCGGGCACTGCTCTCCAGCGGTGAGCTGTACAGGAAAGACATCATCAATAGTGGGCTGTACTGCGCTAATTGCAGGTTCACGATAATCAAGGTTGTTGAGGGCGGCAATTTCGCGCGCAAGTCCTCTGATACTGAGACAATCCCCACGGTTAGGAGTCAGATCCATTTCGTAGAACACATCATCCAGCAACAAAAATTCCCGGACGGATTTGCCGACAGGGGCATCTGCGGGCAATTCAAACAAGCCGTCAGAGCTCTCAGCCAGACCAAGTTCTTGAGCTGAGCACAACATGCCACATGATTCAACACCACGCAGCTTGGCTTTTTTTATCTCGAAGGATGATGAGGCACCTGGCTCAGGTGAAACAACGGGCAGTTGTGCTCCAATTTGCGCATAGGGAACCTTTAAACCGCTGCGGACGTTGGCGGCGCCACAAACAACTTGCAGCACTTCTTTGCCGTCAAACACTTCACATACCCGCAGTTTATCGGCATCCGGGTGCTGAACGACCTTGAGAACTTCGGCGACAATTACATCGGCAAACTGCGCTGCAACAGGTCCATGCGCATCGACTTCCAGCCCGGCCATCGTCAATTGGCTGATCAGTGCCTCAGGCTCAAGATCAAAATCAACCCACTCACGTATCCATTGTTGTGTAAAAATCATGCTTCGTTGCTCTTACTGACTACTCATGGCTTTTCATTATTAATTAAATCAATAGGTTGTTACATATCTAACTAGCGTCAGTTGAACTGACGAAGAAACTTCAGGTCGTTCTCGAAAAACAAGCGCAGATCATTAACGCCATAGCGCAGCATGGCTAGACGCTCCACACCCATGCCGAAGGCAAAGCCTCTGTACTTTTCACTATCGATACCAGAGCTCTCCAGCACTGATGGATGGACCATACCGCAACCCAGCACTTCAAGCCATCCGGTATGTTTGCAAACTCGGCAGCCTTTACCCGAACACATGACGCAACTCATATCAACTTCAGCAGAAGGTTCTGTAAACGGAAAGTAAGAGGGACGAAAACGCACTTCCAGATCAGCTTCAAAGAAATTCTGCAGGAAGTCAGCCAGCGTGCCTTTCAGGTCAGCAAAGGTAACATGCTCATCAATAAGCAAGCCTTCGACCTGATGAAACATGGGTGTATGTGTCAGATCTGAGTCGCAACGATAAACACGTCCGGGGCAGATCATGCGGAATGGCGGTTTGCCTTGCTCCATAACTCTCACCTGCACGGGTGACGTATGTGTTCTGAGGACGGTCGTCGGGTTTATATAAAACGTATCGTGCATGGCACGAGCGGGATGGTGGCTAGGAATATTCAATGCTTCGAAGTTGTGATAGTCATCTTCAATTTCTGGACCTTCTGCAACTGAATACCCGACGGATTCGAACAGTTGTTTGATACGGTCAATCGTCCTGCTTACAGGATGTAAGCCGCCAGAGTTTTGCCGGCGCCCCGGAAGGCTGACGTCTATAGTTTCTTTAGCCAGTTGTTGTTCAAGCGCTTTTTCGACAATGATATCTCGACGCGTATCAAGCGCATTTTGAATCTGGCGTTTGGCTTCATTGATAGACTCGCCGGCCGCAGGACGCTGTTCGGCTGGTAGCTTTCCAAGTCCTTTGAGGAGTTCAGTAAGCTGCCCTTTTTTGCCCAGATAATCTACGCGCAATTGATCCAACGTGCGCTCGTCAGCAGTCGCCTCAATGGCACTTAAAGCTGTAATCAATAGTGAAGCTGTGTCTGTCATGGACCAATCCACTCAACCCGTTAAATGCACAGAGCCGGCACAGGTGCTGAACACCCGAACCGGCTCTGCAAAAAGTAACACTTTATTGTGCCAGGCTGGCTTTTGCCTGATTTACCAATGCAGCGAATGCTGCTTTGTCATGCACAGCCAGATCTGCCATTACGCGACGGTCAACACCGATATTGGCCTTTTTCAATCCAGCGATCAGCTGGCTGTAGGTCATACCGTTAGCGCGTGACTGCGCATTTATACGGGTAATCCACAATGAGCGGAAAATTCGCTTTTTGGCTCGACGGTCACGGTAGGCGTACTGACCTGCCTTGATGACCGCCTGAAAGGCGACTCGGTATACCCGGCTACGCGCGCCATAGTAACCTTTTGCTTGCTTAAGAATCTTTTTGTGACGACGACGTGCCGTTACACCGCGTTTTACTCGTGCCATTTTAGTCTCCTCTGACGAACCTGTTAATTAGATAACGCGCATCATGCGATCGATCAACGGTTTATCACAGGCCGCAACCAGTGAAGTACCGCGCAATTGACGCTTACGCTTGGTGGTCATTTTGGTGAGAATATGGCTTTTATTTGCACTTTTGCATTTCCAGCCGGAGGCTGTCTTTTTGAAACGCTTTGATGCACCACTATGGGTTTTCATCTTGCTCATTTGTCTTACGACTCCGCATTTATGCGCCATCACTGACGATAGTGTTTAGATTTTAAAAAAACTGACACCTGTCAGCTTTTCTTTTTCTTTGCAGGCGACAGAACCATCACGATCTGTCTGCCTTCCATCTTGGGCTCTTGCTCAACAACGCCGTGATCTTCAAGATCAACACGAATCCGTTGTACGAGCTCCAGTCCAAGATGCTGATGGGCTAATTCCCGGCCGCGGAATCTCAACGAAACCTTGGCTTTGTCCCCATCAGTAAGGAAACGTATCAGGTTGCGTAGTTTTACCTGATAATCCCCTTCTTCCGTCCCTGGCCGAAACTTGATTTCTTTCAGTTGCGTTTTGCGCTGCTTTTTCTTGTTGGCAGCCTTCTGTTTCTTCAGATCAAAAATATGCTTGCCGTAATCCATGATTTTGCAGACCGGTGGCTCAGCCTCCGGGGCAATCATCACCAGATCAAGCTTGGCTTCACTGGCGGCAGCTCGCGCTTCCTCGATGGTCACTACGCCCTTTTGCTCGCCATCTGCTAATACCAGGCGAACTTCGGGTGAATCAATGTGCTCATTAATGACCGGTTTTTTGGAACTGCTCTTCATATTCGACAGCGTATTCTCTCCTGCATAAATTATAAAATTTGTGCGATCACCCTACCTATGACTGATGCGTGGCAGATCGTCCAAATCGTGAAATATCATCTGCCAGATAGTTGGCAAAGGCATCGATTGACATGATACCGAGGTCGTTTCCTTCCCGGGTGCGCACAGAAACTTCCCCATTCTCCAGTTCCCTGTCGCCCGCTACAAGCAGGAAGGGAATCTTCTGAATAGAATGCTCGCGGATTTTAAAGCCGATCTTCTCATTTCTCAAGTCCGCACTGACCCGAAAGCCCTTTTCTGCCAGTATTTTACGAACTTTTTCACAATAATCGGCTTGTTTGTCGGTGATATTCATCACAACAACCTGATCGGGTGATAGCCAGGATGGAAGTGCTCCTGCGTAATGTTCGATTAATACCCCAATAAATCGTTCAAATGAGCCAAGAATCGCCCGATGGAGCATGACCGGGACTTTCCTGTTGCCGTCTTCGGCGACGTATTGAGCCCCAAGTCGTTCTGGCATCGAAAAGTCTACCTGGATAGTGCCGCATTGCTGCACACGCCCCATACAATCCTTCAAAGAAAATTCGATTTTGGGTCCATAAAACGCCCCTTCACCTGGCAATAACTCCCAGGCGAGACCGCTATTATTCAGCGCTTGACGTAAAGCACCCTCTGCTCTGTCCCACATTTCCTCAGAGCCTACTCGTTTAGGAGGCCGGGTCGATAGGCGCAGTATAATTTCATCAAAACCAAAGTCACGGTATACGCCAAACAAAAGCTTCATGAATGCCGCTACTTCATCTTGTATAGCTTCTTCAGCACAGAATATATGTGCATCATCCTGTGTGAAGCTGCGCACTCGCATCAATCCATGCATCGAACCTGATGGTTCAAATCGATGGCAAGAGCCGAATTCTGCCAGGCGCAAGGGCAAATCCCTGTAACTCTTAAGGCCTTGATTAAAGACCTGAATGTGGCAGGGACAGTTCATTGGCTTGATAGCATACATGCGGTTTTCAGAAGCAACACTGAACATCTGATCAGCAAATTTATCCGCGTGACCTGAGCGTTCCCAGAGTGAATAGTCTACCAACTGAGGTGTGCGTATCTCTTGGTAGCCGTTTTTATTCTGCACTTTTTGCATGTAATGCTGAATGACCTGGTAAATAGTCCATCCGCGTGGATGCCAGAAAACCATGCCCGGAGCTTCTTCCTGGAAATGGAAAAGATCCAGTTTCTTACCAATTTTGCGGTGATCGCGCTTTTGCTGCTCTTCAAGCCTGAACAGATAATCAGCAAGGGCTTTTTTGTCACCCCATGCTGTTCCATGAATCCGTTGCAAGATTTCATTGTTGGAATCGCCGCGCCAATACGCGCCGGCGACTGACGTCAATTTAAAAGCTTTGAACCTTCCTGTGTTCGGCACATGTGGTCCGCGACAAAGGTCAATAAAATCACCCTGTCGATAAAAAGAAAGCTGTTCGTCGCCCGGAATGCCTTTAATGATTTCGACTTTGTACTTCTCGCCCATTTTTTCAAACATGGCGACGGCGTCGTCACGGCTCATCAGTTCACGTTTAACAGGAAGGTTTTCTTTTACAATGTCCTGCATTACAGCTTCAATTTTCTCCAGATCGTCCGCTGTGAAGGCTCTTTCATAGGCAAAGTCATAAAAAAAACCATCTTCAACTACAGGTCCGATTGTCACCTGCGCAGTTGGGAACAGGCGTTGGACAGCCTGTGCCATCAAATGTGCACAAGAGTGACGAATGACTTCAAGGCCTTCGGTGTCGCGCTCGGTGATGATAGCGAGATGAGCATCAGTATCGATTAAGCAGGAGGTGTCGACCAGTTGTCCATCTACCCGGCCCGCAAGGGCTGCTTTCGCAAGACCTGAACCAATGGATTCAGCAACTTCAAATACAGTCACTGGCCGATCAAATTGTCGTTGACTACCGTCGGGAAGGGTAATTGAAGGCATAGCGGTCGCGGTTCGTTTGATATGAGATGAATGAGGCCTGACATACAGGGCATTTATGAAAAACAATCGGATTGCGGAATGCTGCAGAATACCACTCACAAATATAGTGGTAGGCACGACCAGATTCGAACTGGTGACCTCTACCATGTCAAGGTAGCGCTCTAACCAACTGAGCTACGCGCCTGTTTCAATTTCTACGTAGTAACAGGCAAATCTTTAAATAAATCCTGATTTTAAACAGGATCAAACCACCGCTTCCGAAAGAGTGGCGATTATAGGGGTAGCCAGAAAAAACTACAAGAGAATGACTTTGACGATCACCATCAAGGTAATGACTCTAAACGGAATTAATCAGCTCAATTTTCAGGGCAGCAACCTGATCACGTAAAACAGCAGCTTCTTCAAATTCAAGATTGCGCGACATTTCAAGCATCCGCTGTTCCAATTGTTTTATTTCGTGAGCGAGTGACCTTACGTCTTTGTTAAATGTGGTACCGGATTTATAGTCAGCAGATTTTTCTGCTACTGATTTGCCTTTACGACGGTTTCGTGAGTCGTTGTCGGCATCACCGTGGTGAGCTCCTTCCATTACATCAGAGACTGATTTATTGACTCCTGCCGGTGTAATATTATTGTCAATGTTAAAGCTTATCTGTACTTCCCTCCTCCGCTCAGATTCATCGATCGCCCGTTGCATCGAGCCCGTGATTCTATCAGCATACAAGATGGCTCTGCCGTTAAGGTTGCGCGCGGCTCTGCCGATGGTCTGAATCAGCGACCGTTCGGAGCGCAAAAAACCTTCCTTGTCTGCATCCAGGATTGCTACGAGAGAGACCTCGGGGATGTCTAGCCCTTCCCTGAGCAGATTTATGCCAACCAAGACATCAAACCGACCCAGCCTCAGATCTCGAATGATTTCCGAACGCTCGATTGTATCTATATCTGAATGTAAGTATCTGACGCGTATCTCATGATCCATCAGATAATCTGTCAAATCTTCAGCCATTCGCTTTGTAAGCACGGTGACAAGCACCCTTTCATGACGGGCATGGATCAGACGAATTTCTGATAACAGGTCGTCTACCTGTGTGCCAGCAGGACGAATTTCCAGTATTGGATCTAATAATCCCGTTGGGCGCACGAGCTGTCTGACGGTTTGTCCAGCGCGCTCAAGCTCATAGGGGCCAGGAGTTGCAGAGACAAAAATCAACTGTGAGGTCAGTGACTCCCACTCCTCAAATCTCAATGGTCTGTTATCAAGGGCCGAAGGTAAACGAAAGCCATACTCAACCAGTGTTTCTTTTCGTGAGCGATCTCCTTTGAACATGGCGCCAATCTGCGGAACTGAAACGTGAGATTCATCCACGATTACCATGGAGTCCGGTGGCAAGTAATCAAATAGCGTCGGAGGCGCTTGGCCTGGGGCGCGTCCAGACAAATAGCGTGAATAGTTTTCTATACCATTGCAGTAACCGAGCTCAGACATCATTTCGATGTCGAAGCGAGTTCTTTGTGAAAGACGCTGTGCCTCTACAAGCCGATTGTGTTGTTCGAGATAAAGAACTCTGTCATTGAGTTCAACTTTGATGTCTTCGAGTGCGTCGAGAATTTTTTCGCGTGGAGTCACATAATGTGATTTTGGGAAAATGGTCAGACGCGGCACTTTGCGTATGACTTCACCATTAAGCGGGTCAAAAAATGACAGTGCCTCAATCTCGTCATCAAACAACTCGATGCGGATGGCATGCCTTTCTGAATCTGCAGGATAAACATCAATAACATCGCCTCTCACCCGATACGTGGCTCTTTGCAATTCCATGTCATTTCTGCTGTATTGCATATCAGCAAGTCTGCGAAGAATGTAGCGCTGATCAATTTTGTCGCCCCGATCTAGGTGCAATACCATTTTCAGGTATGAGCCCGGATCACCGAGCCCGTAAATAGCCGATACTGTTGCCACGACTATGACATCGCGTCTTTCCAATAGCGCTTTGGTAGCTGACAAACGCATCTGTTCGATATGCTCATTAATGGATGCATCCTTTTCGATGTAAAGATCTGAGGAAGGAACATACGCTTCTGGCTGGTAGTAATCGTAGTAAGACACAAAATATTCAACAGCGTTTTCAGGGAAAAACTCTCTGAATTCGCCATAAAGCTGTGCCGCCAAGGTTTTGTTTGGCGCCATCACCAACGCCGGTCGCTGTGTCTGTGCAATCACATTCGCGATTGTGAAGGTTTTTCCCGAGCCAGTGACACCTAGAAGGATCTGAGAGTGTAGCCCCTCATCCAAGCCCTCAATCAATTGTGTTATAGCATTGGGCTGATCACCCGCCGGGAGAAAGTTCGCGTGCATTTTAAATGGTATGTTCATGGTCGTAAGTATACTGCCAGGAAGACATTTTTTTAATTTATTGCAGTATTTTTCGCCGAGGTAAAGGCATCAAAAAGTTGCTGATCAAAGGTTGACCAGTATGACAAATGTCATTATGATACGCGTCCTGTTGGGGCCAACCAGATTGGCCAACGTTACTGCCCAATAGCTCAATGGTAGAGTAATCGACTGTTAATCGATTGGTTCCTGGTTCGAGTCCAGGTTGGGCAGCCAAATTTTTCCTCTGTTTTAATTCCTTTTAATTTAAATGCATTCGTGTTTCCGGAACGCCAAAATATTGGTCAGGGTTCGGATTATACAATTATGCGTGGCATTGACTGATTCGTGTTCAGTATCTGTTAAAGTATCAGTTCACATCATACTCGGTGTTTACCCCCCCCAAATAATGTCAAGGAGATTGTTTATGTTTAAGTCTTTGCTAGCAGCGATTTTGCTTACTGTCAGTGTGGTTGGCTATGCGGCAGAAAATGCAAATCCTGTTGTAGTCATGGAAACCAGCCAAGGCACTGTGGTTGTTGAGCTTTGGGCTGATGAGGCGCCAATCACAGTTGAGAATTTTCTGCGATATGTGGATAACAAATTGTATGACAATCTGACATTCCACAGAGTAATTCCAGGTTTTATGATTCAAGGCGGCGGTTACAATACTGAATTTGTAGAAATGTCAGGTTATGCACCGATTAAAAACGAGGCTTCACCTTCGCTTGAAAATGATCGGGGAACCTTGGCGATGGCACGCACCAATGTTGTTGACAGCGCTACTAGTCAGTTCTTTATCAATCTGGTAGACAACGATTTCCTGAATCAGCGAGGAACTTCAGCTCAGGACTTCGGTTACGCTGTATTCGGTCGAGTCATAGAGGGAATGGATGTTGTTGATGCTATTGCCGCCGTACCTACCGCAAACGCGCGTCAGCACCAGAATGTTCCGGTCGAGCCTGTAATGATTCTGTCTATGACCAGAAGGTAAACGGTCAGATAATTGATCAGCGTTTATGCAACGGTGTGACTTTGGTGGCGGCAATCTTGCTTTGCGGATGGTTGACTGAGTTAGATGTTGCTGAAGTTACACCTATGCCGCTTGCACTTGGCCAGAACAGATCGTCTTTAAGCGATTCAGGATTAAAACCGTCAACTGCACGAATGAGCAATTGACGTATGGTTTCAAGATCCAGTCGTTCGCATGCAGATTCTAGTTCTACAATCATGGGTTGAAGATCGCTCCACGGCAGAAAATCCTCTTCTGCACGCAAGATTTTTGGGTGTTCTGTCCCTGTGACAGATTCTCCTATCAACAATTCCTCAAAGAGCTTTTCTCCGGGTCTAAGCCCGGTATATTCAATTGAGATGTGCCCTTCGTATGACTTTTCATCTCTGATGTTATACCCCATCAAATGAATCATTTTGCGCGCAAGATCCACAATTTTGATTGGCTCATGCATATCCAGCACAAACACATCGCCACCACTGGCCATGGACCCTGCCTGAATCACCAATTGGGCTGCTTCCTGTACGGTCATAAAGTAGCGGGTAACTTCAGGGTGAGTTACTGTAACCGGTCCGCCCTGACTAATCTGTTTGCGAAACAAAGGCACTACTGAACCGGACGAGCCAAGAACATTGCCAAATCTCACCATACTAAAACATGTGCCACCTTTCTGAGCTGCCAAGGCCTGGAGCACTTGCTCCGCAAATCTTTTTGTTGCGCCCATCACATTGGTTGGACGTACGGCCTTGTCAGTTGAAATAAGTACAAAATTTTCGACTTGACACTTATTGGCTGCCAGAGCAGCAACAGCCGTACCAAGCGTATTGTTAAAAGCGCCTTCTATGACATTCCTCTCAACCATTGGTACTTGCTTATATGCTGCAGCATGATAGACAGTCTTCACCTTGAATTTTTGCAGAATTACTTCCAGAAGATTCTGGTTACAGGTGTTACCCAGCACTGCAACAATGTCAGTTTCAAAGTCAGACTTACCTTGCAAGGCATCTCTAAGTGTCTGAAGTTCACGCTCGATGTCATACAATCCAAACTCAAAGCTGTCGAGGACTACCAATTTTGCAGGCCTGAGGCCGAGAATTTGTCTGCAAAGCTCTGAGCCAATCGATCCGGCTGCTCCGGTTACCATAACTGACTTGCCTTTGATACAGGCGCTCATCAGCTCTGGATCCGGAGGAACAATATCGCGGCCCAGTAAATCTTCGATATCAATATCTCTAACTTCGTCAACATGGAATTTTCCCGTGCGCATATCAAACAGTTCGGGCACTGTCTTGACGTGAACCGGCAGGTGCTCGAGTTTGTTGAGGATTTCCTTTCTTTCAGCATGGCTGGCTGAGGGAATGGCAAGAAGGATTTGAGTGACGGAGAAAGTCTTGATCAGCTCTGATAGCGCGGAAGGGGTATAAACTCGGATGCCATGAACAATACTGCCAACAATATGTCGGCTATCATCCACAAAGGCAACAGGCAAGTACTGGTTGCCACTTTGCAAGGCAACCACTAGCTGCATGCCAGAGCTTCCAGCCCCGTAGATAATAACGGGTTGTTTTGGTCGAAAATTTTCAATCAAACTCTGGAGTGCAAGTTTAGCCACAAATCGGCTTCCCCCGACAAAAACAAGCGAGATCATCCAGTAGATAGGGATCGTTGCATGATTGAGTAACTCTGGAGAGAGAATCAGATAATAAACGCCGCCGAACAATACTGCCGCGACTGTGATTCCTTGGATAACAATAAAACCGGACTGACCACCCATATACAGCAGGATAGTTCGGTACAAACCGATGCGGTAAAAGACCAATACACTAATTAGAATGGCTAGAGCACTATAGCCGAGGACTTGATCAAGTTTGTCTTCGACGCTTATGCCCAGCGTGTTGAGTGACAACCAGGCTGCAAGAGCGAGCATCAAGATATCCGCCACCATCAACAGCACTTGCTTGACATTACGAGACAGCGGGATGGTATAGGGATTCATGATTATTCCTGTGCGGCGATCTGCTCTTATCCTTCTATCGGGGCATTTGGTCGGCCTGCTCCAAGCAACGCTGCTATCGCCAATAATGGTACTACACCCAAGACAGTCAGATACACCCCATTCTGGGGGTATAACACTGCAAGCCAAGAAATGGGCAGAAGCCATATCAGGTTAACAAGTGCATAAAAAAACACCACTTTAGAGTGGCTGCCGGTTCGTCTGGAGAGATGCTGATAGGCGTGCAGATTATGACCCTCTGTCACTCGCTGTCCTGAAAGCGCCCGCCTGATCAGAGTAAAGGTTGTATCGGCAATAAACGCGCCCATCAGTAGTACCCAGACCCACACAGAAAGCGTGCCTTCAAAATGTGCAACAAGCGCAACCAATCCGATAAAAAATCCGAGGAAAGTACTTCCCACATCACCCATAAACAAGCGCGCTGGAGGCAAATTCAGCAGCAGAAAACCAAGGCAGGCAACAAACAGGCCCGCACAAATCCATGCCAGATCAGTTTGTTGATAAAACAACATCAGGCACGCTGCTCCGCTGACAAACAGCGCTTGAGTTGCGGCCAAGCTGTCAATTCCATCCATAAAATTGTACAGGTTCAACAGCCAGACCAATGCAAGCATCAGCATCAAAGATTGCAGGAATGCCGGCACAAGTAACCATCCATTGAAAAATGGCTCTGGTACTGGACCCAACAAAAAAAGTGCTATGAATGCTGCGAACAAATGTATAGGTAATCTCACACTTACTGGCAGACCGCGCAGGTCATCTACAAAACCTGTGATTGCCACGGGTGTTGCGCAAAGCAATACCGCAAAAACACGTAAATCCATTGTGCTATTCCATACCAGAAATCCTGCAAAGATATTGACAGCGATTACGATAGCAAGACCCCCTCCTCGTGGAGTCGGTACATGATGTGCTGAACGTGCCACTGGCACATCTAGCAAGCGCGTGTTAATGCGACGGCTGATCAGTAAACTGATAGACAAGGAAATAAAAAAAATTGCGGTTAACGCTAGCCCGTAAAGCATACACTGTCCGTACACACAGCCATCATTGTAGAATGGAGCTTATTAAGGCTCCATTCTACAACATAGAACTTAACGCTGGTTCATTCTGTGATGGTGCCTATCAGTATTCGGCTTCTATTCCTCTCCAGTGTAGCTTTGCCTATTCCGCGAACATTCTGCAATTCATCCACAGTTTTGAAGTCACCGTTTTGCTCACGGTACACAATGATTTCCTGGGCCTTTGCCATACCGATACCATCCAGTGCCAGTGCAAGCGTTTCCGCATCAGCTGTGTTGATGTTTACACGATTATCTGGTTGGATTTCAGCAGGTGCTTGCTCTGCACTGGTTTGCGCCTGCGCGAATGCAGGGTTTGGAGATGCCAGTAGCGATAGACCGCTACTGGCCATCAGTATAAACACCCCTGATCTGATCAGTTTGCTGAAGTTTTCTTTATGTTGGTTCAGTCTGTTGTAAGTCAACATTGGAAGCTCCTTTTCCATAAATCAAGTTAGTAGCCTGGGGTCACCAGGCAGTTAGTTTTGAAGGCTAAAAAGCAGAACTACCGTATCTGCTCATTTGGTTTTAGCATAAACTAATGCCGATGCCAGAAATTTCACTCTGGATTTGATGTATTTTTTCAATCGGCTTGCGTGATTGTGTTATTGGACGACCAATTACCAGATAGTTGCTGCCTGAAAGGATCGCTTCCTTTGGGGTAACAATTCTTTTCTGATCCTGGGCATCGTCTCCTGCAGGTCTGATACCAGGGGTTACCAGGACAAAGCTATCACTTAAGAGTCGACGAATCGAGTTGGCCTCTGCGGCTGAGCACACAACGCCATCCATACCGTTTTGCTGGGCAAGCGATGCAAGTCGCAATACTTGTTCTCCCGTGCTTCTCTGTATTCCCAGTTCTGCAAGGTCTTCATCGGTCTGACTGGTCAGTACAGTGACGGCAACCAGTATTGGCTTATGTTCCGATTCGTCGACGGCTGATCGTGCAGCTCTCATCATTGTTGAGCCACCTGCTGAGTGGATGGTAAGCATCCATACCTTCAGGTCGCAAGCTGATTTGACCGCTTTGTAGACAGTATTAGGAATATCGTGAAATTTAAGATCTAGGAAAACATCGAAGCCCTTTTTTTGAAGTTTTTTTACAAGCTTGGGGCCGCAGGTTGTGAACAGCTCTTTACCAATTTTTAGTCTGCATTCGTCAGGGTTCAACTTGTCAATGAACGACAAGGCCTTTTTCTGATCGTCCATATCCAGCGCGATAATTATTCGATTCTGATCGTGCATAAATTTTTCTCCAGTCAATCCTTTTCTGCGCTGTTAAACTTTGGTCGTTGTTGCAACTCTTTTTCAAGTTGCCGGATGCGCAGATTAGATTTCATATTGCCAATGAAGCCTGCACCGAGTGTCAGTCCAAACAATGCACCCAATCCGAATGAGCTGATTACCCATACCGAGAGAGGGCGTGCATCCAGTGTGAAAAGCCCAAAAGTCAGTGAGACCGCGACATTATTCCAAAGTGAGAAACTTGCAGTCATCAATACAACCAACAGAAGTAGCAGAATGATTACCCAGCGTTTTAGCGTTTTCATAATCTGATACCAGTTGAATTAAAAAAGCAAAACGGCGTTATCCTTTCGAATACGCCGTTTTGAGTATAACTGCTTTAGCTACTGCGTGATTATTCAACCGTATCATTCACCCGGTCACGTAATTCCTTGCCTGGTTTAAAGTGAGGCACGAATTTTCCACTGAGTGTGACAGGCGAACCGGTTTTCGGATTTCGGCCGACACGCGGTACCCGGTAATGTAGTGAGAAACTGCCAAAGCCCCTGATTTCAATGCGGCCACCGTCAGACAAAGATTCAGACATATATTCAATAATCGACTTCACAGCAAACTCACAGTCCTTGGAGGACAACTGAGACTGCTTTGCGGCGATTCGTTCTATAAGTTCGGACTTTGTCATAACGGTATCCTTATTGCTATAAATTGACTTCGGCGTTACCTGCACCTTTTCCCGGCTTACTTCTTGTCCATCTGCGCTTTAATGAGGTCGCCAATGGTTGTTGGGCCTGATGATGGAGCTTCCTGATTCTTATGGTCCTGAATCGCGGCTTTTTCATCATCGATTTCAATTGCTTTAACAGACAGACCAAGCACACGGTTTTTTCTGTCAACACTGATGACTTTCACTTCTATCTCGTCACCAACGTTCAGAGCGTTACGTGCATCTTCTATCTTCTCTCGACTGATCTCTGACGCGCGAAGCACACCTTCTACGCCATTACCGAGATTGACAGTTGCGGCTTTTGCATCGACTTCTGACACAACACCTTTCACGACACTGCCTTTGTCGAATTCACCAACATAGTTAGAGAACGGATCTTCAGAAAGCTGTTTGATACCAAGGGAGATACGCTCGCGCTCAGGATCAATAGAAAGGATAACAGTCTCGATTTCATCGCCTTTCTTGTAAGCGCGAACAGCTTCTTCGCCATTCTCATCCCATGAAACGTCAGACAAGTGAACCAGACCGTCGATGTTGCCATCAAGGCCGATGAAGATACCAAAGTCAGTGATGGACTTGATGCTGCCTGAAATCTTGTCACCTTTCTTGAACTGCTCTGCGAAACGATCCCATGGATTCTGGTAGCACTGTTTGATGCCCAGAGAAATACGACGACGCTCTTCGTCGATATCAAGAATCATCACTTCTACTTCATCGCCCAGTTGCACGATTTTGGATGGGTGGACGTTTTTGTTGGTCCAATCCATCTCTGATACGTGAACCAGACCTTCAACACCTTCTTCCAGTTCAGCGAAGCAGCCGTAGTCGGTCAGGTTAGTGACACTTGCTTTCACTTTTGTATTTTCAGGATAACGTGCTTTGATTTCAACCCACGGATCAGCACCAAGTTGTTTCAGGCCGAGTGATACGCGGTTGCGATCGCGATCATACTTCAGCACTTTTACTTTGATTTCATCGCCAACATTTACGATCTCGCTTGGATGCTTGATACGCTTCCAAGACATGTCGGTTATGTGCAGCAGACCGTCTACGCCGCCCAAATCCACAAACGCGCCGTAGTCAGTGAGATTTTTGACCACGCCTTTAATAACAAGGCCTTCTTGCAGGCTGGCAAGCAACTCATCACGCTCTTCTGAGCTGACGGCTTCCAGTACTGCACGACGAGATACCACAACATTGTTGCGTTTCTGATCCAGTTTGATCAGTTTGAATTCCAGCAGTTGGCCTTCAAGGTGTGTAGTGTCACGTATTGGACGCACATCGACCAGTGAGCCAGGCAGGAACGCCCGAATATTATTAAGATCAACGGTAAAGCCGCCTTTGACTTTGCCATTAATGATACCATTGACAATCTCGTTTTTCTCGAAAGCTGATTCCAGATCCATCCAGGACTCTGCACGCTTGGCTTTTTCCCGCGACAAACGAGTTTCACCAAAACCGTCTTCAACGGTTTCGAGTGCTACCTTCACGACATCGCCAACAGACAACGAGAATCCACCATTCTCATCCAGGAATTGAATCTTAGGGATAACGCCCTCTGATTTCAGGCCAGCATGGATTGTTACCCAGTCTGAATCTATATGAATCACCGTGCCATTGACGATAGCACCAGGGGTCATGTCGACTTCAATCAGACTTTGTTCAAATAAATCAGCAAAACTTTCAGTCATGTTTTTTCCTGTTAAATTAATTAAGCGGTTCTATAAATCGGGGTCTTGCTTTACAAGGGTAATCCAATTTCGTAAAACCGCTTCTATTCAACCGTGCACCAGCATGCCCGGGCTAATTAAAAAAGCCCGATAGCGGACATTGCTGGCTCCGCTAAAAGACTATTCTTCCCCTTTTGGGGCGTCATTGAGACGTTCGCAAACTAATCAGCTTAAGGACAGTTTGCAGTACCTCATCGATACCCATTTGACTGGTATCTATTACTACTGCATCAACTGCCGGTCGCAGTGGCGCAACAGCACGGTTGCTATCACGATCATCACGAGCCTGGATGTCCGCTAAAAGGTCGCAGAGCTTACCATCAATACCCTTTGCAATCAACTGCTTATATCGGCGATGTGCCCGCTCCTCTACGGAAGCTGTCAAAAACACCTTAACGGTAGCATCCGGGAAAACAACTGTTCCCATGTCGCGGCCGTCCGCGACCAGTCCAGGAGCCTGGCGGAAGGCTTTCTGTCGTTGCAGAAGAGCTGTTCTGACCATTGGAAGTGCTGCTACTGTCGAAGCTGCAGCCCCGGCCTGCTCTGTGCGTATCAGATCTGATACGTCCTTGTTATCCAGCCAAACACTTTCGTCGCCGCCAATTCCAAATCTGATATCCAGTGAGCCAGCCAATCTAGCCAACTCTGTTTCATCATTTAAATCAATGTGATGAAGGCTGCCTGCCAGCGCCAGAATCCGGTAAAGAGCTCCACTATCAAGGTAGTGCCATGCAAGTCGCTGTGCGGCCAGTCGACTGATAGTGCCTTTGCCAGCGCCACCCGGGCCATCCATTGCCAGTACTGGGATTGTGATTCCTGGCCCGATACCGGATATGTCAGAAGTCTCTGTCACAAACTGTCCTCTATGTCAGTCTTTTGAGTTGAAAAGCCGAAACCGAGCCGTGAAAGCTCAATAAGTAGTCCGGGGAAAACGCCGGCCAAATCTCCGGTTTTTCCGATACGAAGAGGTTTTTTGGCGCGTTGACCAATGGACAAAGCGGTTAGTGCTACGTGTGGGTCGGCATTACAATCAACAAATTCTTCATTAAGATCTTTGGGCACAATACAAAGCAGTTCGCCATCAACAGAAACCTCTGCGCTGCATGTTGCAACCATCCCCAGTCTGTTCAGCAATAACTCAATCCTTTCCGATTCCAGTGAGATCATGCTGACACCAGGGGCCAGTGTTGCCGCCGCGAACACAAGCAGCAGTTCGTTGTTGTCTATCTCCTGATTCTTCAAGTCTATGCTCGCTGATCGCGGGGTAAAACTGTTGATTTCAAGACCTGTCAGTTCTCCGGAGGGCTCTGTCTGCCACTTTGCTGAGAATCCAAACTGCGCAAACGTCTCAATCAGGTCAAAACGATCAGCTGCGGCCGCTGTAGGTCGTTTGGCGAGTCCGCCAAGTTTGATCTGCGAGTTTTTTAGCGATAATGCCCCAAGTACAAAGAGCCCGCACACAAAATGATCAGCTGGCAACCCCAAACTACTACGAGTGGCCGGCTGCCCTTGGCCTTCTAGGCTGTCAGGGTTTTTGTTGCCGATACCATACACTCTTGCATATCCCGACTCGGGACCCACTATCAAGATATTTGCCTCTCGTAAAGACTTCAGAAGAGTCAGTACTTCAAAATCTTCTGGAACCCCGGAGAGCTCAAAAACCCCTTGTTGCTGTGAATGAAAAAGGATGGCGTCAATCGCGATTGATGTCTTGGTCGCCGGTCTAAAACTGCCGGACAAAAAGGAGCCGGGGAAGACTGTAATTACCTCAGGTGACTCTATAAATTTTTTTTCTGACTTATTGTTATCTTGAAGATTTATGGTGTCTGGCCGGAATCTTTTTATGAACTCGTCACGCATAAATTTTGCGCGTGAAAAGTCATTTTGCATGCCTTCGCCGTCACTGACCATAAGCTTGTGTCGCATCTTTTTTAGCTCAGCAACATAGGCATCCAAGACATCAATAGTGGCATTTTTATTGGCTATAAAAATATCTCGCCACATTGCCGGGTCACTCGACGCAATGCGACTGAAATCAGCAAATCCTCCTGCGGCATAATCAAATACCTGCTGAGCTCGATCAGGCTGGCTCAGAGAATCTACCAGCGTGTTAACCAGTGTATATGCCAGCAGGTGCGGTAAATGGCTGGTGCCAGCAAGGACAACATCATGCCGTTCGGCGCTCATTCCGTGGACGTCAGCCCCCAGTTTTTGCCAGAGGTTCATTACTGTCTGTACAGCGTTACTGCTGTTTTCGATCAGTGGTGTCAGGATTACTTTTCGATTTCTGAACAGATCTGCTCGCGATGCCGAGTAACCGCTTTTCTCAGATCCGGCAATGGGATGCCCTGGAACTATTCGATGGAGACTGTCCGCAAACAACCTGCGTGCGTCAGCTACTATATTGCCTTTTACGCTGGCAACATCGGTAATAATCGTATCGGAGGCTACCAGATATCTCAGTTGCTCAAGAACGCCCCGCACACTGAGGGTGGGCGTACAAATCACAATAACATCCGCCTGTGGTGTGAGCATGCTCAGGTCTGTTGAGCAGGCGTCAATGTTGCCATCATTGAGCGCTGATTGCAGAGCGATGTTGTCTTGGCCGTGTGCGAGTATACGTTTGCAGTGCTTTCCGCTTGCCAGACTTCGGGCAATCGAGCCCCCGATCAGCCCAAGTCCTATGATCAAAACAGTTTTGTTTTCCAGTAAATTCACGATGCTGTCTGGTTCGGTTGCGCGCGAGGGTAAGAACCAAGATTCTTTATTTTTACTACACGATCAGCAAGTTCGGAAAAAACGTGACGAACAGAGTCATCATCGATATGGCCTTCAAAATCTATAAAAAAAACATAGGACCAGAACCCGTCTCGTGCCGGTCGCGTCTCTATACGGGTGAGGCTGACCTGATGGCGGTCGAACGGTTCCAGCAATCGAAACAAAGCACCTGGTTTGTTTTCGGTGTAAACAAGAATGGACGTTTTATCGTAACCCGTCGAGATCGATGCGCGGCTACGAGACAGCACTAGAAAGCGAGTAGTATTGTTTTTTCTGTCCTGAATACCAGCATGTACCACGTCTAGATTGTACTTGGTGGCTGCTAAAGTGCCTGCAACAGCACCAATAGTCTCATCCTGTGCAGCGAGGCGTGCTGCCTCGGCATTGCTACTTACCTCCGCCAGTTCTATGTCAGGAAAATTTGAGCGCAGCCACAGACGACACTGAGCAAGTGATTGTTTATGGGAGACTATTTTCTTTATGTGTGAGATTTCTGTATTTTTTTGGATCAGCAGATTATGTTCGATCGCCAGGTACACTTCCCCTACAATCTGCAGGGACGTGTCAATCAGACAATCTTGCGTGTTATTCACAGCACCTTCAGTCGAGTTTTCAACAGGCACTAGTCCAAAATCTGCCTTTCCAGCCTCTACGTCCAGAAATACATCATCAATGGTGTTCACACCGATACAGTCTGCCGGGCTGACAGATCCAAAGTATCGGTCAACAGCAGCGTTGGAGAATGTGCCGGGCGGGCCCAGATAGACAATTCTTTCCTGGTTGACGTTGCCCTCTGCGGCATTTGCGCCTTTAGTCATCCCGCGCCTCAGTATCTTCCGGTTCGCCCATCTGAGTTTCGGCTTTAGTCAAATCAGCGCTGATCTGTTCTTCACTTTGATCAAAAGCCGGCTCTTCGGCCTCCGCGACCGATTGCACACCAACCAGCGCTTCGTCATTCTTCAATCTGATTAATCGCACACCCTGCGTATTGCGACTTAAGGTAGGTACTTCATCAACCCGGGTACGAACCATGGTGCCACGAACACTGATCAGCATTATCTGCTCGCCTTCGATTACCTGCACTGCTCCCACCAGGCGACCGTTGCGCTCGCTGGTTTGCATGGCGATAACGCCTTGCCCGCCCCGGCCGTACACTGGGAACTCCGGGATTGTTGTCCGTTTTCCATAGCCGTTTTTACTGACCGTCAATACCTGCTTGCCTTCTTCAGGAATAATCAGAGCAATCATCTCATGCCCCTCAGCCAACCTTATTCCGCGTACGCCACGAGCTGTTCTGCCCATTGTGCGTACGTCGGTTTCGAGGAAGCGAAGCACTTTGCCGCTGCTGCTGAACAGCATGATGTCACGCTGTCCATCAGTCAGTGCAGTTCCGATCAGCCGGTCACCTTCGTCCAGTTCTATCGCCCGTAATCCCACACTTCGTGGACGCGAGAAATTCACCAAATCAGTCTTTTTGACAACTCCCTGCGCTGTTGCCATAAAAATATAGTTACCTTCGGTGTACTCTCGAATTGGCAGCATGCTGGTGATTCGTTCGCCTTCTTCGAGTGGCAAGATGTTGACCAGTGGTCGGCCGCGAGCGGTTCGGCTCGCCAGCGGGATGTTAAATACACGGAGCCAATACACCTTTCCCGCACTGCTGAAGCAGAGCAGTGTGTCATGACTGCTGGCGATGAGCAGATGTTCAAGTTCATCCTCATCTTTCAGCGTCGCGGCAGCGCGTCCCATCCCTCCGCGGCGTTGCGCCTGGTAATCAGCTAATGGCTGGGATTTGGCATACCCGGCACGAGAAATGGTTACCACCCTGTCCTCTTCTGGAATCAGGTCTTCGGTGCTCAAATCAACTTGTGAGCCAACAATTTCTGTCTTGCGCTTATCGCCATAGTTGCTGCGAACCTGATTCAGCTCTTCCCGCATAACTTCGAACAAATGCTCCTCGCTGTTCAATATATGCAGAAATTCAGCAATCTGACGCAATAAGTCTTTGTAATCATTTATTAATTTTTCGTGCTCCAAGCCCGTTAGCCGGTGCAGTCTGAGGTCTAGAATCGCTTGAGCCTGAGCTGGCGACAGGAAATATTCTTGATCCTTGAGGCCGAATTCTACAGGTAATTCTTCAGGGCGGCAGGTATCTGCCCCTGCTTCGCCGAGCATTGCCAGCAAGCTGGCGGAGTGCCAGGAACGAGCCAATAATTTTTCTTTGGCCTCTGCAGACGTTGGTGACTCTTTAATCAGCTGAATAACTGCGTCGATATTGGCCAATGCTACGGCAAGACCTTCAAGAATATGGCCTTTTTCGCGAGCTTTACGGAGAAGGAAAACAGTTCTGCGTGTTACGACCTCCTGTCGGTGTCTGATAAAGGACTGCAATATCTGCTTCAGGTTCAGCAGTTTGGGCTGCCCATCAACCAACGCGACCATATTTATGCCAAACACCGACTGCATCTGGGTTTGCGCATACAGATTGTTCAGCACTACCTCGCCATTTTCGCCGCGGCGAAGTTCAATCACCACGCGCAAACCGTCTTTGTCAGACTCGTCGCGCAGTTCTGTAATTCCCTCGATTTTTTTCTCTTTGACCAATTCGGCTATTTTTTCAACCAGACGAGCTTTGTTCAGTTGGTACGGTATCTCGGTGATGATGATGGTCTGTCTGCCGGTCTTTTCATCTTCATTCACCTCCGCGCGGGCGCGCATGTATACTCGCCCGCGACCGGTTTTGTAAGCTTCGACAATGCCTGCGCGGCCGTTAATGATTGCCGCTGTGGGGAAGTCCGGACCTTTTACAAACTCCATCAATTCATCAATGCTGATATCTTCATTGTCCATCAGCGCAAGGCAGGCATCGACGACCTCTGTCAGATTGTGAGGTGGGATGTTGGTAGCCATACCTACCGCAATGCCGCTTGAACCATTCACCAGCAAATTGGGTATCTGCGTCGGAAATACATCGGGAATCTGCTCAGTGCCGTCATAGTTATCTGAGAAATCAACAGTTTCTTTGTCCAGATCGGCCATCAAGTCATGGGCGATTTTAGCCATGCGTATTTCGGTATAACGCATAGCAGCCGCGGCGTCGCCATCGATAGAGCCAAAATTGCCCTGGCCATCCACCAGTGGATATCTTAATGAAAAGCTCTGAGCCATACGCACAATAGTGTCGTATACAGCGGAATCGCCGTGGGGGTGATATTTACCTATCACATCGCCTACGACCCTTGCAGACTTCTTGTAGGGTTTATTCCAGTCATTTGAAAGTACGTTCATTGCGAACAATACCCTCCTGTGTACCGGTTTCAGTCCGTCGCGGACATCAGGCAGGGCACGACCGACAATGACGCTCATGGCATATGCGAGGTAAGACTCACGCATTTCACTCTCAAGCGATACTGGAAGAATCTGTTTTGTTGGTTCCGTCATAGTGTTTCCGTCATGCTGTTCCATCATTTTCTGCAGTCTGAAGCGCCGTAAATACTGCGACATTCAAGGGGGGTTAAGACCAAGGCTGCAGGTGCCGTAAAACACCGGGATGGTATCACAGAAGCCCTTCTCCGGACACTATAATCCAGATTGATATCAGTCTCCTGCCATGAGTCAAACTTGGTTATAATCGCCACCCCTAAGTAGATTGTATGGAACTGCACAATGAGCAATATCACCCTGGAAAAAGCAGATCTGCTGATACATGCCAGCTGGATAGTTCCCGGAGGCGCTGAAGAACTGATCCACGAAAATTCCTGTCTGGTGGTATCTGAGGGAAAAATTCGTGAAATTCTGGAAAGCAGTGTTGTTTCGTCTCGTTATCAGGCTGAAAAGGAGATGCATTTAACAGGCTACGCATTAATGGCTGGTCTGGTAAATACGCATGGCCATGCCGCCATGTCATTGTTTCGGGGTATTGCGGATGACCTGTCACTGCATACCTGGCTTGAGGACCACATCTGGCCCATGGAGGCCAAATGGGTCAGTGAAGAATTTGTGTATCAAGGGACTCAGCTGGCAATCGCAGAAATGATCAGTTCTGGTACCACCTGCTTTGCTGATATGTACTTTTTCCCGGATGCCAGTGCCCGTGCTGCCACCGAAGCGGGCATACGTGTGCAGTTAGCGGCACCGGTGATCGATTTCCCAAACCCCTGGTCAATCGATGCAGACGATGCAATCCAGAAAACTACCGTGCTGCACGATGAGTGGCGCAACAGCGAACTTGTCAGCACAGCTTTCGGGCCACACGCTCCTTACAGCGTCACGGATGAGCCTCTCAAAAAGATCGTCATGCTCTCTGAATTGCTGGATATTCCGATTCATATGCATGTACACGAGACAGCATTTGAGGTGACTGCGGCCCTGCGCACCCATGGCAAGCGCCCTATTACACGTCTTGCGGAACTAGGGATGCTGAGTCCGAGATTTATCAGTGTCCATGCGACGCAGCTGACAGACGATGAGATCACGCTCCTGTCCGAAAGTGGTGTATCTATTGCGCACTGCCCTGAATCAAATCTGAAATTGGCGAGTGGATTCTGTCCGATAGAGAAGTTGATGCGTGCGGGAGTGAACGTCAGTCTTGGTACCGACGGAGCTGCCAGCAACAATGATCTGGACATGTTTTCAGAAATGCGCACGGCGGCCATACTTGCCAAAGCCTGCAGTGGTGATGCCCGAGCGCTGCCCGCTTACAAAGCGCTGCAGATGGCGACAATTAACGGCGCAAAAGCACTGGGGCTCGACCATTTGACTGGCACACTTGAGGCCGGAAAACGCGCCGATGTGATTGCAGTCAAACTGGATGAGCTGAATACTCAGCCAATTCATAACCCTGTCTCTCAATTGGTGTATAGCACAAAATCCACTCAGGTTAAATATGTGTGGGTGAATGGAAAACTGTTGCTGGATAACGCCGAATTGACAACGACTGACAAGCAGACGCTTCTGCAAATGGCTCGGACTTGGCAACAAAAATTGGGAACACCAACATGAGTATTTCAGGCAAAAATCGAGATGATGCAGAGATTCGAAAGTTTGAAGCACTTGCATCCCGATGGTGGGACGCCAATAGTGAATTTAAACCTTTGCATGAAATCAATCCGCTAAGGATGGGGTTTATCAGCTCCAAACTGAATCCTGCTGGTAAACGGTGCCTGGATATCGGGTGCGGCGGTGGTATCTTGAGTGAGGCCTTGGCGCGGCAGGGTGCGTTGGTGACTGCTATTGACTTGGCAGAAGCTTCACTCGCGGTAGCGCGCTTGCATAATCTGGAGAGTCAATTAGACATCCGTTATGAAAACATCAGTGCTGAGGAGATGGCGCAGAGAGAGGCCGGCCAATACGACATGGTGACCTGCCTTGAGATGCTGGAGCATGTGCCTGACCCGGAGGCCATCGTTCAGGCTTGCTCCCAACTGGTTAAACCGGGTGGCCACGTATTCTTTTCCACCATCAACCGTAATCCGAAAGCGTGGCTGTTTGCGATTGTCGGAGCGGAGTACATTCTGAATATTCTGCCACGAGGAACTCACGATTTTGCCAAATTTATCAAGCCGTCAGAATTGGCAAACTGGTGCCGGCATTCGCATCTACAGCTGGGTGACATCAAGGGCATGGGCTATAACCTGCTGACCAAGAGATACAGCCTGCAAAACAATATTGATGTGAATTATCTGGTTCATTACACAAAACCAAATTCAGATTAACGAGTTGCATTGTTATGATGTTTTTTATTCGAGGTTTTGATTGAATTCGGTGGATTGCACTACTTCATACACGTGGCGCTTGTCAGATAAAGCATGTGTACTATTTGACCTCGATGGGACCCTGGTGGATACCGCTGCGGATTTTGAACATGTGTTACGATCCCTTTGTCTGGATGAGGGTGTTGCTCTACCCACTTCAGCATCTATTCATGCCACGGTATCCAGTGGTGCCAGAGCTTTACTGGGTCTTGCGTTTAATAACGATCTGGCGACTCCCCGCTTTGAGTCGTTGTTGTTTGACATGCTGGATCGATATGAGCAGCAAATAAAGTTAACGCGCTCAACCCTCTATCCGGGTATGGACAGACTGTTGCAGGAACTTGAGCAGCGCGAAATACCCTGGGGGGTTGTCACAAACAAACCAGAGCGATTTTCGAAACCCCTGTTGTGCTCATTGGGACTACAGAGCCGCTGCAACGTCCTTGTGTGCCCAGACCATGTCGCTCAGTCAAAGCCACATCCTGAGCCATTGCTGCTCGCTTGTGAGCTTGTAAAGAGACAGCCCGAGTGTACTGTCTATATGGGCGATCATCCGCGCGACATCATCGCGGGTAAGGCCGCCGGAATGAGAACCATTGCTGCTGCATACGGATACCTGCCATCGGAACCTTGTATCTCTGAATGGGGCGCGGATCTTATTGTTGAAAACGTAGATCAAATCACATTTTCATTTTGGCCAGATATCAAAATCTCCACATAAATTTCAGGAACTCTCATGTCTGAGAATATTGGCAATATAAGTCCATTAACCAACAGAATCATTCTGGTCACAGGAGCCGGTGATGGTATCGGCAAAGCTGTGGCTATGGCGTTCGCCCGCGCCGGCGCCAGAGTTATTCTTGTTGGCAGGACTCAAAGCAAGCTGGAGCAGGTATACGACAACATCATGGCTGAGCATCTTGTTGAACCAATTATTCATCCTATGGATCTTTCGAGCGCTGTTGCGAATGACTATGAAATACTGGGCAAGAGTGTTCTGGAGCAGTTTGGAAGAATCGACGGTCTGCTACACAATGCTGGCCATCTGGGTACCTTGGGTCCATTGCAATATACGCTGCCAGAAAACTGGATGAAAATCATGCAGGTCAATGTCAATGCAGCGTTCTTACTGACAAGAGCATTGCTGCCTGCTCTGCTGGCGTCCACTGATGCCCGGGTGTTGTTTACCTCATCATCGGTGGGCCGCAAAGGTCGAGCTTATTGGGGGGCGTATGCGGTAAGCAAATTTGCAGTAGAGGGTATGATGCAAGTCTTTGCTGATGAACTTGTGAATACTAGTAACATTAAAGTCAACAGCGTGAATCCCGGCGCTACTCGGACAGTGATGCGAGCTGATGCCTATCCTGCTGAGAATCCGGCAACATTGCCGACCGCTGAATCACTCGTACCTGCTTATGTGTTTCTGATGTCCCCAGAGGCAGCTGACATTCATGGTCAGGCTATTAATATGCGTGAATTACTGAAGAAACTTTAATTGGCTGGGCGAAAAAAAGTCGGCTGATTAAAAATTCTTTGCAAAATCTGCAGATTATTTTTCTGTCATATTAGTCGTCTGTATCCACCGACTATCAGCACTGCAATTCAGAACAGACTTCAGTCTCAGCTCGGCGTGGAAGGCTGATCTGCGCGGAGAGGCTCAAGACCCGTTAGTCAGGCTTCTTGAACTGCTATTGTTACTCGGAGCGTCGTGATGCGTGACGCGCCGGTCTTTTCAAAGCCGATGCTGACGGGGGTTCCATTCCGGCAGCTTCGTACAGCGTGATTATCTCCGGGGTTTTCATTTCATACAGTTGTCCCTTCTTGACTCTGCTGGGGATAAAGACCGGACCGTACCGAACCCGCTTTAGTCGGCTGACTTGCACGCCCTGCGACTCCCAAAGCTTACGAACTTCTCGGTTCCGACCTTCCATGATCACCACGTGATACCAGCGATTGCGGCCCTCTCCGGCAAAAAACCTGACGTCTGTAAAGCGACACAGATGTTCATCAATCATGACACCCTTGAGCATGATCTTAAGCATGTCGTCGGTAACGTCACCCATAATTCGGACTGCATACTCCCGATCAATGCCAGCCGACGGATGCATCAATTTGTTAGCTAATTCGCCATCTGTGGTAAACAGCAAAAGCCCGCTGGTATTAAAATCCAGTCTGCCCACAGCAACCCAGCGCCCATGCTTTATCATGGGGAGATGATCGTAAACCGATGGTCTGCCTTCCGGATCGCGCCTGGAGCAAATTTCGTTCTCCGGTTTGTTGTAGATCAGCACTCGCGGCACAACAGCATCGGGGCTGGCGTTAGCGACTTTCTTGCCATCCACAACCAGACTATCCTCAGCGCCTGCCCGGTCACCCAAGGTGGCGGTTTTGCCATTGATCTTCACCCGGCCCTGAGTTATCCAGTTTTCCATTTCACGGCGCGAGCCAAAACCGGCTCTGGCTAGTACTTTCTGAATTTTTTCGTCCTGCACTACATCAGTCATTGGTCTTTTCTCTGTGGTATCCCAAAATCTCATCGAGCGGTCTTTTTGCGAGTGCCACGGCCTCATCTTCATCCAGAAGTCCGCTTTGCACAAATTCGGCGTCATCATGCAACTCAGGCCGAACATCGGGTTCTTCTGGCAAAATCAAAACTCTTCCGGCAAGGCTTTCACCCAGATCAAGTTCAGGATTGAGCTGATCAAGATCGCGTATCTCCGCGAGCGGCGGCAATTCCTGCAAACTTTTAAGATTAAAATAATCAAGAAACTGGCGTGTAGTTGCGAACATTGCTGGCCGGCCGGGTACATCGCGGTGGCCAACGATGCGCACCCATTCCCTGTCAAGCAATGTCCTGATGATAGTCGAGCTTACGGCAACTCCGCGGATTTCTTCGATATCACCACGGGTAATAGGCTGCCGATACGCAATCAACCCCAGCGTTTCAAGCAGTGCTCGTGTATATCGTTGCGGCTTTTCTTCCGACAATCTTGAAATCCATGGGCTTAAATGCTGACGCACCTGAAAGCGGAACCCCGAGGCTACTTCCTTCAACTCAAACCCGCGCGACTGACAATCGGCCTGAATTTCATGAAGCGCTGCACGAATGCTCTCTGGAGCCGGCCTTTCCGCTTCGATAAAAACATCACTCAGAGCCACTATGGTCATCGGCCTGCCTGCCGCCAGTAACACACCCTCGAGTATCTGACGCAGAAGTTGATCATCAATAGTCCGAGCTTCATAGGTTATGGCTTCAAATGCTTCTTCAATAGCGTCGGAATCCTGTTTTTCAATGTCATGTTCTGTCATTCGACACCTATAGCCGACTGGCTGCGCGCTTTGATGTGTATTGGTGCAAAGGGCTCGCTTTGTACGATATCCACCAAGGCGTCTTTGATGAGTTCCATGACCGCAAGAAACGTGACCACAACCCCAAGACGCCCTTCTTCTCTCATTAGCAACGATACCAGTGGCACGAAGTGTTCAGTTGAAAGTCTTACCAGAATTTCAGCCATTTTCTCTCGAGTAGAGAGGGTTTCGCGTTGAATCTGATGATGCTCAAACATATCCGCTCTGCGTAATGCCCCAGCCAGTGCCGCCAGAATTTCCGGCAGTTCTACTATAGGGTCGGGAGTGTACCTCTCAAGCAGCGGTTCCTGCGCGCGGGCGAGATAGATATCGCGTTCAATTCTGGGCAGCAAATCAATGTCCTCTGCTGCTTTTTTATAGCGTTCATATTCCTGCAAGCGACGAATCAGTTGTGCTCTGGGATCGTCTTCCTCTTCCTCATTCATACTGCTTCTGGGCAGCAGCATTCTGGACTTGATTTCAGCCAACATGGCCGCCATCACCAGATACTCTGCCGCTAACTCAAACTGATGTGACTCCATCAGATCAACATAAGCCATGTATTGTTCAGTAATAACCGAGACATCAATGTCAAGGATATCAATATTCTGGCGCTTGATTAGATAAAGCAGCAAATCCAGCGGCCCTTCAAATGCCTCCAGAAATACTTCAAGCGCATCCGGGGGTATGTACAAATCATGAGGCAGCTGCGTCACGGCCTTGCCGGCAATGAAGGCAAACGGCATTTCATGCTGCGCGACCACTACGTCTGCAGTATTTGTGCTTGTCTCTGGCAGTTGGACTCGTTCGCTCATCAGAACATACCTGTCTGGTTGTCTATCGTTTAACAAAAATTATCGATAGCTCAAACCCATCGCAGCCCGCACCTCGGAGAGCGTTTCAACAGCATGCGACCTTGCGCGTTCACTGCCTTTGATCATAATACTGCGCACTTCACCCGGATCCTGTTGATACTGAGCGCCACGTTTCTGCATAGGTTCCAGTTCAGCAACCACTGCATCGATCAAGGGCTTTTTACACGCCAGGCATCCTATTCCGGCGCTGCGGCAACCTTGTTGAACCCAGTTTTTGGTGTCGGTATCTGAATAAACTTCATGCAATTGCCAAACGGGACAGTTTTCCGGATTGCCGGAATCACTTAGCCGGATACGGGCAGGGTCTGTAGGCATGGTGTTGATTTTTTTGGTTAATCCGTCTGCAGGTTCCCGCAGCGATATCGTATTACCGTACGACTTGGACATTTTCTGACCGTCGAGTCCAGGCATCTTTGCAGCGGGTGTCAAAAGAGCCTGCGGTTCAGCCAGAATCACTTTGCCACTGCCTTCCATATAACCCATGACTCGTTCTCTGTCACTCAGCGACAGATTTTGTTGTCCTCTGATCAGTGTCTGTCCCTGGGCCAAGGCTTGATGATCGCCTTGCTGCTGAAAAGCTGTTCTGAGCAACAGAATATCTTTTGCTGCTTTTTTACCCATTTTTTTTATGGCAGCCTGTGCAAGCTGCTCATGATCAGCTTCTCGTCCGTACAGGTGGTTAAAGCGCCTTGCTATCTCACGGGTCAGTTCAACATGAGCAACTTGATCCGCCCCAACGGGTACAAAACCTGCCCGATAAATAAGAATGTCAGCACTCTGCAATAAGGGGTATCCCAGAAACCCGTAAGTTTCCAGATCTTTGTCTCTTAACTTGTCCTGTTGATCTTTATAGCTGGGCACACGCTCTAGCCAGCCAAGCGGCGTCATCATTGACAACAACAAATGCAGTTCAGCATGCTCAGGGACACTTGACTGGATAAACAATGTCGCCTTGTCAGGATCAACCCCGGCTGCAAGCCAGTCGATCACCATATTCATGACGCTTTCTTCGATGACACTGGGTGTTGCATAGTGCGTTGTTAATGCATGCCAATCGGCAACAAAATAAAAACACTGATATTCATTCTGCAGTTGAACCCAATTCTTTAAAACACCGTGATAATGACCAAGGTGCAGAAGACCGGTCGGTCTCATACCTGATAACACACGCTTTTGTGAATCAACTGTAGACAAACCCTTATCTCCTCTTGCTGATGATGGTACTGGCGATATTATTTGCGACGAATGCGAACAGGGCATGTTCGGCTTCCAGCAAAATTCAGTGGCAGTATTATTGCACAACTGATCTGAACTGATCGCGATTAAAATTTGTTGGTGATGACACAAGATCAAGCTGGATATGCATTTATTGAAACGGAGTTGGGTCGCCAAGGCCGATACGAACAACAACGGGGATGCCGTCTACCAGATCGATTACTGTTGATGGTTCAAGACCGCAAGATCCGCAATCGATAATCAGGTCAACCTGTTTATCCAGAATATCTTCGATTTCATAGATCTCCGAGAGCGGTTGATCATCGCCTGGCATAATCAGACTTGTGCTCATCAGCGGCTCTCCCACCGCATCCAGCAGAGCCCTGCTCACCGGGTGTGCAGGCACCCTGAGGCCTATAGTCTTTCTCTTTGGATGCATAAGCCGTCTGGGCACTTCCGCTGTCGCATCGAGAATAAAAGTGTATGGACCGGGTGTGTATGCTTTGAGCAGTCTATAGGCGCTGTTGCTAACTTTGGCATAGGTTGCAATTGCAGATAAATCGGCGCACAGCAGTGTCAGGTTATGTTTGTCATCTAATTGTCTGATGCGGCGAATTCGCTCGAGAGCATTCTTGTCACCCATATGGCAGCCGATAGCGTAGGTTGAGTCCGTTGGGTACACAATGACGCCACCGTCCAACAGGCATTGTGCTGCCTGCCGAATCAATCGGGGTTCAGGGTTTTGCGGATGTATTACCAGCGTTTGAGCCATGCGCGTGACTTGAAATGCAGTGAAGACAGAATTGCCAAAAAAGAACGCCAACAGCGGTTTATCAGGTGGCGGACAATATCAGGACAATGTGGCATTGTCGACCCACAGGATTCGTTGTATTTTTGGCGCGCTCGATTTTACAAACTTCCCTTGAAATTCGGAGTCCCGATGTTGTACGCCATAATCAGTGAAGATGTTCAAAACAGCCTGCCGCTGCGTTTGCCCGTGCGCCCCCAGCATCTTGCGCGACTTGAATTGTTGCAGCAGGAAGGCAGACTGGTGCTGGCGGGCCCCTTTCCTGCAATTGATTCAGAAACTCCCGAAGATGCCGGATTCATGGGCAGCTTGATCGTGGCTGCGTTTGACTCGTTGGAAGCTGCTACCACCTGGGCTGATGCGGATCCTTATAAGGCTGCTGGCGTTTACAACCATGTGTCTGTTAAACCATTCAAAAAGGTTCTGCCCTGAGGCGCACTGTTCTCAGGGAATTGCTGCGGGTCTGAGCGCCGGAAAATTTTCATCCAGTGCTGCATTCCATCGCGCCAGGTCCTCGGCTTTTTGTGTCCACAGATCAGATATGTCACCTGTGATGACGATACTTTGAATTCGATCGCCGCGTCGAATCTGATTGACTACTTGCATACCGCTGGTTACCACGCCAAACACTGAGTGAATTCCATCAAGATGTGGCGTCGCAACATGGGTGATAAAAAACTGGCTGCCATCCGTGCCCGGGCCTGCGTTGGCCGTGGAGACCACTCCGGGTCTGTTATGTCTCAGATTAGTCTCCCCGGCAAAGCGGTAGCCCGGGCTGCCGGTGCCATCACCTTCAGGGTCTCCACCCTGGATCATAAAGCGGTTTTCAACCCGGTGAAATGTCAGTCCATCGTAGAACCCTCTCAGGGATAGATTCACAAAATTGGCAACGCTGGTCGGTGCAGCCTGTTGATTTAGCTCCAGTACGATTTCTCCCTTGTTCGTCGTAATCAGTGCGGTCAGTGATTGTGCATCCGCATTCGACGTGCTGAAGAGGAAAGTCAGCACAAGAGAGCCGCTCAGTATCAGTTTGGAAAAAATATTCATCAGCTGTGTGCCTTGAAAAATGTCTGAATTGAAATGTTTTTTAATCGTAACAATAACTCCGGTCAACAGCATTTTGTTAGCTATCCTTCAGAAAAAGTGTTACGGGTGCATGGTCAGAAAAAAATTGATCACTATGGATAGTGACGTCCATTACTTTGGATGACAGCTCTGGTGTAACCACCGGATAGTCCAGTCGCCATCCCACATTGTTTTGTCGAGCCTGGCCTCTATTCGACCACCAACTGTATTGATCTGGTTGTTGATTGACCAACCTGAAAGCATCAACGTATCCGGTCTCATAAAACAGCCGGTCAAGCCAAGCGCGTTCTTCCGCCAAAAAGCCAGGATTTTTCTGATTGGTTTTCCAGTTTTTCAGATCGACAGGCTTGTGGCACATATTCCAGTCACCGCAGATAACAAAACTTCGACCACTGGCTTTCAAGCGCAGCAGGTGCAGATAAAACTTCTCCAGGAACTGAAATTTGATCTGTTGCCGCTCATCGCCGCTTGAACCAGATGGCATATAAAGTGAAATGACACTTAACTGATCAAAGTCAGCCTGAAGATACCGGCCTTCGCGGTCTGCGATGTCCCAACCAAAACCTTTGACAACACAATCGGGTCTGCGTCTGGAAAAAATTGCTGTCCCGGAGTAGCCCTTTTTTTCAGCGTCGAAAAAGTAACGGTGATAGTTGTCAGGACAAAAAATCGTGTCCGATAACTGGGACTCATGCGCCTTGGTTTCCTGAAGGCAAATAACATCCGGTGATTTCAGTGCTATCCAGTTGAAGAGACCTCTACGGGCTGCCGAGCGAATCCCATTGCAATTGAGTGAGGTTATCAGCATTTATAATGTCTACTGTGTTTCAGGATTGCCAAAATTTGTTACCGGGTGATGTCTATTATGGCTCTTGTGGGTGATTATGGATCGCTTTGCCGCAATTATGTTACTTTTTTTCGTCTATATGCCGAAAATGTCAAAATAAGTGTTACATTAATGCACGTCTAGTGTTACTATGCGCCCCGTTACCGAAGCTCAAAAAGTTTTGCGTTTCAATCGAGCCACGAAGACGTTTAATACCCACAAGGAGATAGAACATGAGCGAATTAATCATCAGTGCAAGAGCTGCACTTGTAACAGCAGCAATCGTAACAGCATCAGTCGGGGTACCAGTGTTGACCATATTGGCAGCCAATTAAATCTTTTATTGCGCAAGCCTGCATTTTTGGACGGCTTGCTGCCTGAGATCGGGTAGTTGCTTGATGTAAGCCCGATCCGGGGCGCAATGATCAGGGGTTCTACCCCGATTACACGGACGGTTGTAAAACGGCTGAAAACTCCAAATCACTCTTGGCAACTCGACGTCTCATCCGCGGATTATGAAAGCGTTCAATGTAATTAAATATGTCGGCTC
>Ga0169931_10001788_pt1 | contig 35470 bp, 28 predicted proteins | sample Kivu_15m_20L_FD_129675 | JGI IMG/M metagenome (GOLD analysis project Ga0169931, IMG submission 129675) | Freshwater microbial communities from Lake Kivu, Western Province, Rwanda to study Microbial Dark Matter (Phase II) - Kivu_15m_20L... | ecosystem: Environmental > Aquatic > Freshwater > Lake...
GGTTGGACGACATCAAGGATGAGGAGGAATTACAGAAGTTCACGACGGAGGTCACCGACCGCTTCGGCCCGATCCCGCCGCTGGTGAACGAACTGCTCGAAGGCATCCGCCTGCGCTGGTTGGGCCAACGCATGGGCCTGGAGAAGATGGTGTTGAAGAAAGGTACGCTCATCGGCACCTTCATCGCGGACCAGAAGCACGGCTTCTTCGAGAGCGCGACCTTCACCAGCGTGCTGCGCGCCGTGCAGGCCCAACCGCGCAAGTTCAAGGTGTACGAGAAGGCGGGGTCACTACGGATCAGCGTGCAGGATGTGAAGAACATCCACGCAGCGAAGGAGGCGATGGGGGGGGTGATGGGGGCGAAGATGGTGGCTTGACTATCTTCGGTGCATGTCCAGAACAACGAAGCGTACCGTGAAGGCCAAACGCACTTCGGGACCGGCGACCATCGTGATGAGCGAGCCGCAAGCCGTGTACGCGCGGAGGGCTGCTCGTCAGAACAAACCCAAGCGGCCCAAGCAAAAGGGCTATGATGCCAAACGATCCTCCGGCATGATACCGGGCCTCGCTGAGCACATGAAGGAGTATTTGAAGACCATGCGCGATGGCCGATAGGTCCTTGTTGGTCGATACGAACGTCCTGATCCACCATTGGGATGGTGATACGCGTACCACTGCGCTTCTCGAAAACGCGATCATCCATACTTCCTTCGTCACCGAGATAGAGATACTCGGCTTTCATGGTTACACGGCGCACGAACGCGCCAGGGTCATCGCCGATATGGCAACGATCCCGATCATCGATCTTGACGCCGGTATCAGATCCATCGCGATCGACCTGTGTGCCCGCCATAGGATCAAGCTCGCCGATGCGCTCATTGCGGCCACAGCCATCCGCCGAGATGTTCCTTTGATAACCCAAGACAAGCACTTCAAGAAGCTGAAGAATGAGGTCGCGTTGACCCTGATCTGACGCATTGACAGCCGTTGCACCATGGAGCTGCGTTGGAAGGAGGTCCTCGATCATGGCGTGGCGCCGCCCGTGGTGCTCGAAGCCAGCGCTGAGGAGGCTTTGCAATACGTCGAACTCGACCACCTCGTCCAGCATGCCTATTGCGACCACTGACCTCGGCTGGCGCTTCGACAACAGCTACGCACGGCTTCCTGAGGGCTTGTTCAGTCGTGTGGGGCCCACGGTGGTGAAGGAGCCGGGCCTGGTGCTCTTCAACCCCGATCTGGCGGAACAACTGGGCCTGCGCACCGAAGGGATTGACACGTCCGCGATCGCGCAGGTCCTGGCCGGCAATGCACTTCCCGTGGGGTCCGAACCCATCGCGCAGGCCTATGCCGGGCATCAGTTCGGCCACTTCACCATACTGGGTGATGGGCGCGCCGTACTGCTCGGTGAACAGCTCACGCCTGCTGGCGAACGCTTCGACATCCAGCTTAAGGGATCGGGCACCACGCCCTATTCCCGACGTGGTGATGGCCGCGCCACGCTGCGCGCCATGCTGCGCGAGTACCTGATGAGCGAGGCGATGCACCACCTCCGCATCCCCACGAGCCGGAGCCTCGCGGTGGTGTGCACCGGACAGACCGTGGTGCGCGAGGAGTACAACGACGGGGCCGTGCTCACGCGCGTGGCCGCAAGCCACATCCGTGTAGGAACCTTCGAGTATGCGCGTCACTTCCGCAGCGTGGACGAGCTACGCGCGCTGATGGAATACAGCATCCAACGCCACCACCCCGAAGCGGCCGATGCGGAGAACCCCGCCATAGAGTTGCTTCGGAGCATGATGCGCGGGCAGATCGCATTGATCGTACACTGGATGCGCGTGGGCTTCATCCATGGGGTGATGAACACCGACAATATGGGGCTGGCCTGCGAGACCTTCGATTACGGCCCCTGCGCGTTCATGAACGCCTATGACCCGGCCACGGTGTTCAGCTCCATCGATACCGGTGGGCGCTACGCCTTCGGCAACCAGCCGGCCATTGCCCACTGGAACCTCTCTGTGCTGGGTGGCGCGCTCCTGCCCCTGATCCATTCGAACGAGGACGAAGCCGTGGCCTTGGCCCAGGCGGTGCTGGACGAGTTCCCGGCCTTGTTCCGCGCAGCGCATCTGCGCATGGCCTGCGCCAAACTGGGCATCGATGCTCCACGGAACGGAGATGCAACCCTCGTTCAGGAACTCTACGACTGGATGCGCGCAGCTCATGCGGACCACACGAACACGTTCACGGCGCTGATGGAGAACGACGCACCAACACATGCGCCGTTCACCGACGAGCGCTTCCGTATCTGGCATGCACGATGGCGGGAGCGCGTTGGCAGTGTTGCAGCTGCCATGGCCACGGCTCGCACGCTCATGCGGCGCACGAACCCCGCAGTGATCCCACGCAACCATATGGTGGAGCAGGCGCTGGATGCGGCCACCCACCAGCACGACCTTGGCCCGCTCCAGAACATGCTCGCAATGTTGCAAGAGCCGTACACCACTGCAACGATACCCGAGATCTACCGGATGCCGCCACTGGACGGGGATGGCGGATACCGGACGTTCTGCGGGACCTGATACCAGCAGCGAACTACGTCATTTGATGTCGTAGTTCGCTGCTGGTATTTACGCGTATTGCGATCAGCGCCAACCACCGCCCAGCGCTTGGTACAAGGCCACCTGCGCACCCAGCTGTTGTCGTCGAACTTCCGCCAGTTCCACCTTCGATACGAGCGCATCGCGCTGGGTCAGCAGCACTTCCATGTAGTCTGCACGAGCGGAACGGAAGAGGTTGTTGGAGATGGTTATGGAACTGGACAGCGCGTCAACCTGCTGTTGGCGCCGGCTGTAGCTCTGGGTGAGGTTGTCGATACCTGAGAGCTGGTTCACCACCTCCACGTAGGCATTGAGCAACGTACGCTCGTACTCGTAGACGGCCCTGCTGTTGCCGGGCGTTGGCACTCGCATAGGCGGCCTTGATAGCGTTCCGGTTGATGAGCGGCGCCACCAGATCACCGGCAGCATTGTAGATGAGCGAAGCCGGTGTCTCCATGAAGTAGGCGCCATTGAACGCATTCAGCCCGGCGCCTGCCGTGATACGAAGCGCTGGATAGAAGCTGGCCCGCGCCGCCTTCACATCCAAGCGCGCCGCCTCCAGCTCCAACTCTGCGCGGCGCACATCCGGACGCAGGCTCAACAGACGTGCAGGAACGCCGGTCCGCAGCGCATCCGGAAAGCCGGCGTTGAACAAGCCCGCATCGCGCTGCACCGGCTGTGGATAGCGCCCCACCTGGACATTGATGCGGTTCTCGGTCTCCACGATCCGCTGCTGCACTTCGAAAAGCAGCGGCCGCATCCGCAGCCACGCCTTTCACTTCACCAGCGCACCGCCCGCACGGACCATACACCCATGCGATGCCGGACCCGCACCAGATGGACACGCGGAAAGCCCCGGTCCGGGATCGTGTTCAAACTACCGGGAACGAGCTGCTGGTGATGCACACATCGGCCTGCCACGTCCAGGATATCCAGCTCCACGCCATGCCAGTCCACCACGCGCAGGTCCACGATCAGTCTTCCATCGTCATGGAAGACCGGGACAGGCGCCGCTTGCAGTTCGGGGGTGCTTGTAACGGCGGCCAGTGGCAGGGGTACGGGCACGGGGGCATGGAACGGAGAGGACGTGCGCACGCGCACCATGTAGCCCGCACCGGGCGGGAAGTTCGCGGGGATGGTGCAGGGAATAGTGCCTTCAGCGTTGGTCGTAACCACCGATCCGATGACCAGCGGTGTGGTGAAGGAGCCCTGTGCATCCGACAGCTCCACCGTGAACTGCAGTGGTATGGATGGCGCACCTTCCGTGAAGTACGCCACAAGCAAACTGGCTGCCTGGTCCGGCTCCAGTTGAACCTCCGGAACGGACGGTATGCAAGGAATGTTGTAGATAAGGGCCAGGTCATCGAACCAGACACGTGAGCCCACCACACTGCCGGCGCTATCGCCGGAGGTGAGGATCAGCAGGATATACTCCGGGGTGCGGTCATCCTGGTATTGGAACGGCGTGGAAAAGCGTGTCCACGTTCCAACTGTTGCATAAGGGGCCTTCCACGATGCACCGGCCACATAATTGGCCTGGGTACCGAAGGCAGGCAAGCGCCCCTCATCCACATGAAGCAATGCTCCAACGTTCGCCCGATCGCCAGCCTCCGGCGTTGCCTTGAACCATCCCACGAGACTGTCCGGACGGCTTGTATGCGATGTTCGCCATTGCTCATTCCCCTGGTCGGTGAACATGTAACTATTGGAGACATCCAGCTCCGCGTGCACCCTTCCGTTCGTGAGAAGGCCGTTCGCAGGCCCGATCGCAGAATTGACCGTTCGCAATTCCACCGAATAGGATCCGCTGTGCGCATCTGAACTCCGCCAGCACACCTGGGGCACCAAGGCGTTCAGGAAGGCTCCGCCGTCCGATGTCTTCAGGGAACTCCATTCTGCGGGCTCCTGCGTGGCCGAACCTGTATTCGTCCAACTCTCGAAACCGGGAGCATCGAGTTGCTCCTGCGCGGTGCAAACGATCGCAACCAACATGCCGGCCATCGTCACACGTACCCTGGTGTTCTCAACCATGCCATCAAAGGAACACATCTTCACGTTGCCTGTTCACTTGTAAACGCAGGTTCTTCATGCCCGATCCGCGCCACCGTAGTTTAGCGGCATGCCGCAACGCGCTGATCAGCAGATCGACCTCCGGTTCCTTTCCGGTCCACGTTCGCGTTGGAAGGAGTTCGTCAGCGTCATCCACATCGCACGCGAATTCATTCGCGGTTTCCGCAAACTGCACTTCGTTGGGCCCTGCGTGACCTTTTTCGGCAGTGCCCGCTTCAGGGAGGACCATCCCTACTACGAAGCAGGTCGCGAACTGGCCAGGCGCGTGGGGCGTGTGGGCTTCACCATCATGACCGGTGGTGGGCCGGGCATCATGGAAGCAGCGAACCGGGGTGCACGCGATGTGGGAGCACGCAGTGTGGGCTGCAACATCGTGCTGCCCCACGAACAGGAGGCTAATCCGTACTTGGACGTCAGCCTCACCTTCGACCGCTTCTACGTGCGTAAGGTGCTGCTGCTGAAGTATAGCGTGGCCTTCGTGGTGATGCCCGGCGGCGCTGGTACGGTGGATGAGCTCTTCGAGACGGTGACGCTCATACAGACCGGCAAGGTGAAGAACTTCCCCATCCTGCTCTATGGCAAGGACTACTGGGCGCCGATGCTGGCACAGATCGACCGCATGGTGGCCGAAGGGACCATCGGGCGCAAGGAGTTGGAGTTCGTCTTTGTGGCTGACAGCGTGGAAGAGGCCACCACCCTGCTACAGGATCGTTTGGTGGCCATGTGGCAGGAGGCGCATGAACGGTCCGATACTCCACGCTGGTGGTTCCTGGAGGATCGCGTTAACGGAACGATAAGATCCCGTTAACCTGGGCAACCTTGGGTTAACGTGGGATTAAGACCACCGTAACCCTGCCGGGGCACCTTTGCGGCGCGAAAGACCACCAAGGTCCTCGCGCAACCAATGAACCGGATCTTCGGCTCCCTGCTCTTTTCCATCCTTGCACTTGGAGCCTTCGCACAGAAGGGCACCATCAGCGGCACGATCACCGGCCTCGAGGGTGGCAAGGTGCAACCCATGCCCTTCGTGAACGTGGCCTTGAAAGGCTCCTCCACCGGGGCCACCACCGATCTGGATGGCCGCTTCAGTTTCACCGCCGACCCTGGGAGCTACACCCTGTTGGTGAGTTTCGTGGGTTTCGAACCGGTTGAACGGCCGGTGACAGTGGTGGCCGGGCAGACCGCTCGGGTGGATATCGAACTGAAGGGACAGGCCGTGGAAATGAAGGCGGTGGAAGTGGTGACCACGCGCCGTACGGATACCGAGACCGCAGTGATCATGGAGACCCGCCAGAGTATGCAGGTGGTGAACGCGATCAGTAGCGAAATGATCTCCAAGAGCCAGGACAGCGACGCAAGTGAAGTAATGCGGCGTGTACCCGGCATAACGCTCTTCGGCAACAGTTATGTGATGATCCGGGGCTTGAGCGAGCGCTACAGCAACGTGCAACTGCACGATGTATCCGCACCCAGCATGGAGCCTGACGTACGCTCCTTCGCCTTCGACATCATTCCCGCCGGCTTGATCGACCGCTTGGTGGTCTACAAAAGTCCCGCGGCCGAACTTCCTGGAGAATTCGCCGGTGGCGTAGTGAAGGTCTATACGAAGAGCATTCCCAGCACCAGCTTCTTTTCCGCGAGCGTTTCCACCACCTTCCGCGATGGGTCGTCCATGCGCGAGTTCCTGCAACCGAAAAGGGGATTCCTGCATAGCCTGGGATTGAATGATGGCTACAACGATCTGCCGGGCGGATTCCCCGACGATGTGCGTGATGTAAGCAACAACAACGACCTGGGCGCGATCAACGAGGTGGGTCGGTCCCTTCGGAACAACTGGCTGCCGGAGCAGGTCAACTCCATGCTCGATCGCAGTGTATCCCTGACCAACGCTTCCAAATTCACCCTATGGGGGAAAGAAGCCGGGAACATCACCTCCATCAGTTACAGCAATGCGCGCGAGATCTTCGATGTGAAACGTGCGGACTACAATGCATTCGACCAGATAAACGGCCGGAGCTTTCCCCTCTATGAATTCAACGACCAGCAGTTCAACCAGCGGATCCGCACAGGTGTCATCAGCAATTTCGCCATCAACCTGAGCAGGAACAGCAAGATCGAATTCAAGAACCTCTTCACCGTCTTCAACACCACACAGTACGTGAACAGGACCGGCGTGGACTACGACTTCCAGTACGTGCCCGACAACCATTCCTTCGATCAAGTGTACCGCGGGATCTACAGCGGGCAACTCACCGGCACACACCATTGGAACCAGGACCGTACGAAGCTGACCTGGACCGGCGGTTATGGATACAGCTACCGCGATCAGCCCGACTATCGCCGTTACCGCAGCAACGTGGATACCCTTACGGGCGAAAGCACCCTGTTCGTTGGTGTGCCCCTTTCGCCCAACTACCTCGGCCGTTTCTACAGTGAGATGCGCGAGAACAGCCAAAGCGTGAACGTGGCCCTGGAGCACCAGTTGAGCGAAGCGCACAACTTCGCACCCAAGCTGCGCACCGGGCTTTACGTGGAGAACCGGGGACGCACCTTCAACGCTAGGAACATCGGCTACGTGCGCTCGAACTTCCTGCTGTTCGACGAAGGGCTCATCGAAGCTTCCATCGATTCGCTGTTCCATCCGGACAACATCAACCAGACCACCGGCATCCGGATCGGTGAGCAGAGCAACCCCAGCGACAGCTACACAGCGAGCAACCTGTTGATGGCCTACTACGTGGGTGCCGACCTGCCGCTGATCAAGGAGAAGCTGATGCTGAACACCGGCCTGCGCGTGGAATACAACATACAGCGCCTGGAAAGTGCCACCCTGGTGGGCGATCCTGTGATCGTGGACAATCCGATCCTGAGCATTTTGCCCAGTGCGAATTTCGCTTACGCCATCAACCCCAAACAGCAGTTGCGTCTGAGCTATGGCCGCACTGTGAACCGTCCTGAATTCCGCGAACTCGCCCCCTTCGGCTTCTATGACTTCAACTACAACCTGGTGAAGAAAGGAAGCGACAGCCTGCGCACACCGACCATCGACAACTACGATCTGCGTTGGGAACTATACCCCAGCCCCAATGAGATGATCTCCGTCGCAGTGTTCCACAAGGAATTCAAGGACCCCATCGAAACGCTCTTCGTGCCAGGCGGTGGATCGGGAGGGATCAAGACCTTCACCTTTGGCAATGCTCGTTTCGCACGAAGCACAGGCGTAGAAGTGGAGGTGCGCAAGTCGCTGTTGAACATGACCACCAACCCGGTCCTCCAGCGCTTCAGTCTTATATTCAACGCTTCACTCATCGATAGCGAAGTTGATCTGGGCAAGGAGTCATTGGGCCAGAGCAACCAGCGCCCCCTGCAAGGCCAGAGCCCGTACATCGTCAACGCGGGTATCTACTACCAGGACACGGAGCGCGGCCTGCAATTCAGCTTGATGTACAACGTCATCGGTCGTCGCATCTTCATTATCGGCTTCGATGCCTACCCGGACATCTACGAAATGCCGCGCAACATGCTGGATGTCACAGCGAACATCCGCCTGACCAAACAATTCGACTTGAGGTTGGGTGTGGGTGATGTGTTCAATCAGGCTAACGTGCTTCTACAGGACGCCAACAACGATGGTGTATTCGACCGCGTGAACGACCAGATCATCCAGAGTTTCCGTCCCGGGCGTACCTACATGGCTGGATTAAGCTACCGTCTAAACCGGGCACAACCCTGATCCACCTGTGCCAATGATCGACGCTCTCCCGGCCGGACCTCTGCTTCGTGCCAGGCGCGAATGAGGGCTCTGTCACCTTCCATCGGTTCGCACGTGTTGCCCATGTGTTTCCAACAACCCATGATCCTTAACACACGGCTAACGAATTGATTCCCTTTTCTTGACCACTTGATAAGATCCCCGTAACACCAACGGCTGTCCTTTGTGCCGTCAAACAAAGACACCAAATCAAGCACCCCGTAACAAATGAAGCACCTGCACTCCAAAGCGGCTTTGATAGCCCTTGCTGCAATGGTCACCCTTGGCGCCTGCAAGAAGGATGACGATGAAGACCCTCCTCCTCCTCCTGTAACGCCCCCTTCTGCACAGGTCGTTGAAGTGACCGGCAGCCTCTCAGGCACAGTGAACTGGACCGCCGACAACATTTACAAGCTGAACGGCTTCGTGCGAGTGGAGGACGGTACCGTGCTGAACATCGCGGCCGGCACTGTCATCCTCGGCGATTTCGAAACGAAAGGCACCTTGGTCGTGCAGCGCGGTGGCAGGATCAACGCCATCGGCGAAGCCAACAACCCGATCGTCATGACCAGCGAGAAACAGCCTGGACTGCGCCAGCCTGGTGACTGGGGTGGATTGGTGATCTGCGGCCGTGCACGCAACAACGTGGCCGGCGGTGAAGCAGAATTGGAGGGCGGATACGGTGCCTTCCACGGTGGCAACGACGACAACGACAACAGCGGCACCTTGAAGTACGTGCAGATCAATTTCGCCGGTATCCCCATCAACCCGAACGAAGAGGTGAACTCCCTCACCATGGGCAGCGTAGGTAAGTCCACCGTGATTGAGAACGTGTTTTGCGGCTATGGCCTGGACGACGCTTTCGAGTGGTTCGGCGGTACCGTGGATGCCAAGTACCTTGTCGCCTACCGTGGACTGGATGACGACCTGGACGTTGACCTTGGATACAGTGGCAATGTGCAGTTCGCGCTCTGCATCCGCGGAGCCAGCCTTGCCGATCAAAGCGGATCCAACGGTTTCGAAGTGGACAACAACGGCCAAGGCTCCGAGAACCAACCATACACATCGGGCACATTCAGCAACGTTTCGATCATAGGCCCAAAAAAGACCCGCGAAACGCCCATCAGCCTGCAGTTCCAACACTGCGCCCAGCTGCGTCGGAACAGCCGCATCAAGATCCACAACTCCTTCCTCACGGGTTATCCCGATGGTCTCTACATCAACGGATCCGGCAGCGCGGCAGCTGCGACAGCGAACGAACTACGTGTGCGTAACACCATTCTCGCCGGTGTGGAGCACTGGGGCGGCAATGGATGGGGCAGCGCAGGCACCATCTTCACCGATGCGCCCGCAAACGGTGTGCAACACCCGAACAACCCTCGTGGAAACGCGCTCAAGACAGATGCCGATGGTTTTGATGTGGCCGCCTGGTTCACCACCCCTGCATTCGGCAACATGCTCATGGACAAGTGGACGGACGCGGGCCTCGACCCCAGCATCTTCGACCTGGGTACACCGACCGTGCTTCCCAACAGTGGAAGCATGTTGCTGAGCGGTGCCGACTTCTCGGGCATGCCTGCCTACTTCCAACAGGTGTCTCACCGCGGTGCTTTCGGCACCACGGACTGGACCTTGGGCTGGGTGGATTGGAACTGCGCCCTGACCACCTACTGAACTTGAACACGAACTTTGAGGCCAAGGAGAGCGCATGCTCTCCTTGGCCTCTTAATTTCCAACCATGCGAACGACCGTCCTACACCTCCTATTGTTACTGGCTTCTTGTCAAAGCCCTTCACCGGAAACCAAGCCCACCGACGAAGCCCTACCCACTGAACAAGCCACCGGACCCAGCGCCGTGGAACAAGCCAAGAACAAGTACGATGTGGCCCGCTACTTTCCGGATGGCACCGCAGACAGCCTGCTGGCCAACATGATCACCTTCATCTACAAACGGCCGACGACCGCCATCAACCGAGATCGCACCCTGCCCGAGTTCCGTGCCTATTATGTGGCCCAGCTCCCGCTGTTCACCCATACCTACCACACGTTCACTGCGGACAGCACGCATTGGTACTACCTGATCCGACCGGCCCGCAGTGTGGAGGGTGACCTGCGCGGTGTGGGCGGCCGATTCCGCACGAACGCCCAGCTCGAAATGGTGGAATTCGAGGAGGTGTTCAATACGCCGGTGATGGCGCGACACGACCTGGAACGCGTTGGACTGATGCTATTTGAGGAAATGGTGACCACCGGGAACGTGGATCGCTACCTGAAAGACCGCTCCTTGGTGGAGTGGCCTGATGATCGGCTGAAGTACAACAAGGAAAAGCGGGAATGGCGCTATGATGAATGAGTCCCATAGACCCTGCTGATCCGCAGGGCTCAATACAGTATGGCCAGTAACGCAGCGTAACGCATTGCTTTTCCAAGCAACATGAGCAAGAGCACGGGTAAGGCCTTTGCCCGGCCCAAGCCCAACGCGATGGCTATGGGATCGCCAACCACGGGCAGCCAGGTGAGCAGGGCGGCCCACGCGCCATGCCGTTCAATGCGCTGCTGCCAACGAAGGGCCTTCCCGGGATCGGTGCGCAACCAGCGTGCTATCCGGTCCATGTCGCCCAAGCGTCCCAGTCCATAGGAGCTCATGCCGCCCAGGGTGTTGCCAAGGCTGGCCACCAACAACAAGGCCCCGGTGGACCAAGGCCCCAGTGTGGCGGCGGCCAGTACCGCCTCGGAACTGAACGGCAGCACCGTGGCCGCCAGGAAGCTCGCAAGAAAGAGCCCGGCCAACCCGCCTTCCATCCATCCGACCACCGGTTCCATACGCTATTTTCCGTGCCCCAAAGCTAGCCGGAGGCCGGATCGGCATACATTTTGGAACCTTCTTTACGAACTTTGGACCATGCACCGCTGGATGCTTATACCCCTGCTGGCCCTGGCACTGGACGCGGCCGCCCAGGCGTCGGGTCCACGGAACGCCGGTGGTAACGGCCCACAGCGACGGACCGCCACGGTCGGTGCGGGTATCGAGGTGGGCATTCCACGCGGGGCGTTCAACGACAGCTGGGGGCGTGAAATAGCGGGCTTCAGCGCCAACTTCACCGCACCCATGCGGCTGCTGCCCTTCGACTGGGGATTCGACTACTCGTTCGGCGCACTGGGTGGCGAGTCCACGGTGGTGGCCGTATCGGACCAAGGACTTGCCGCCACCACCGGCGACCTCCGCATCCGCAGCAGCGTCATGGGATATCATGGCCAGTTCCGCTTCAAACCTCTGCAAGGGAAGGTGATGCCCTATGGCGAACTGCTCGCCGGTGCACGGCATTTCGTCACCCGCACCACCATTCAGGTGGAGGGCCTTGACCAACCCTACCGCGAGGAACGCAACGAGAGCGCGCTGTCATGGAGCGGCGGTTGGGCAGTTGGTCTGCAGGTGGCACCCACCCGGAGTTTCTTCGTGGAAGGCCGGGTGGAGCGCCTTGAAGGCTCGGAGGTGGAGTACGTGGACCCACGTTCCATCACCTTCGGCAATGATGGACAGGTGAATTACGCCACGCTCCGCTCTGGCACGCACGTGCTGAACATCCACCTGGGCATCGGACTGCGTTTCTGATGGCATGGGGTGGGGTCCTGATCTCCACTCCTGTGGCGGATGAACAAGATCCGGCGACCGCACGGGCTGCCCTTCGCCTCATGGAGCGCGGAACCGGAGCACCCGTCGGCGGCGGACGTGACGGATCCCGCAACGAAAGCTGGTCGGAAAAGACCATAACGGAGCCGTGTCCGGGCTACGCAGGTACGCTCGGGGACAACCGCCCCGAGATGCGGCGGCCCGTGTTGTTGGTAACCTCTGCGTAACCTGCAGCAGGGACGTATGGCAGGCTCCCTCCCCGGAGCGTAAACTTGTGCCCCAATAGCGTAGCATATCTACGCTCCGGTGGTCATTGAACGGTCTGAAACGGATCCATAGCGCCCTCATCTCGGTCTTCCACAAGGACGGGCTGGAGCCCATTGTGCGCGAGCTCCACAGCTTCGGGGTGCACCTGCTCTCCACGGGCGGAACGCAGGACTTCATCCGCTCCCTCGGCATCCCCGTGACCCCGGTGGAGGATGTGACCTCCTACCCGAGCATCCTCGGCGGCCGCGTGAAGACCCTTCACCCCAAGGTGTTCGGCGGTATCCTGGGGCGGCGCGACCTGGCCTCAGACGTGGCCCAGTTGGAGGAGTTCGCCATCCCCCCCATCGACCTGGTCATCGTGGACCTGTATCCCTTCGAGGCCACGGTCGCCATGGGTGGCAGCGATGCGGAGATCATCGAGAAGATCGACATCGGCGGCATCAGCCTGATCCGTGCAGGCGCCAAGAACCACACCGATGTGGTCATCGTGCCCGGCATGGCACATTACGGCGAACTGCTGAGCCTGCTGAAGGAGCAGGACGGGCATACCACCCTTGCACAACGGCGAAACTTTGCCACGGCGGCATTCGCGGTGAGCAGCCATTACGATAGCGCGATACACACGTGGTTCAGCGTTGGGCAAGGTGATCTGCGGCTCAGCGCCGGCCCCACCACCGTGCTCCGCTACGGCGAGAACCCCCATCAACAGGGCGCTTTCCATGGCGACCTCGGGGCCATGTTCGAGCAGTTGAACGGCAAGGAGCTCAGCTACAACAACCTGCTGGACCTGGACGCCGCGGTGGAGTTGATAGACGACCTCTCCACCATCACGGGTGTGCCCTTTGCCATATTGAAGCACAATAACGCCTGCGGCGCTGCCGTGCGGCCAACGGTAAAAGAGGCGTGGGACGCCGCGCTGGCCGGCGATCCCGTGAGCGCTTTCGGCGGGGTGCTCATCACCACCGCCCGCATCGACAAGGCCACCGCCGAAGCCATCGACACCATCTTCTTTGAGATCATCGCGGCTCCGGACTACGATGCGGATGCCCTCGAGGTGCTGATGAAGAAGAAGAACCGCATGATCCTGAAGCGGAAGCCGGCAGCACGCCCCACGACCAAGGTGCGCACCGCGCTCAACGGCATCCTCAGCGAGCAGGCGGATCTGGTGGTGGCCAATGCGGCCAGCATGCGGACCGCCACCACCAAGGAGCCCACACTGCAGGAGGTGAACGACCTGGTCTTCGCCACCCTTCTTGTGAAGCACACCAAGAGCAATGCCATCGTACTGGCTAAGGGCAACCAGCTGCTGGCCAGCGGCACCGGCCAGACGAGCCGTGTGGACGCCCTCGAACAGGCCATCGCGAAGGCTGGCAAGTTCAACTTCGACCTGGGCGGCGCAGTGATGGCCAGCGACGCCTTCTTCCCGTTCCCGGATTGCGTGGCGATCGCACACAAGGCGGGCATCACCGCAGTGGTGCATCCCGGCGGCAGCATCCGTGACCAGGACAGCATCGACTACTGCAACGCACACGGCATGGCCATGTGCATCACCGGCACCCGACACTTCAAACACTGACCGAAGGACCATGAGCTGGTTCAACTTCTTCACCCAGGAGATCGCGATCGACCTCGGCACGGCCAATACGCTCATCATCCACAACGACAAGGTCGTGGTTGACGAGCCCAGCATCGTAGCCGTGGACCGCACCAGCGGCAAGGTCATCGCAGTGGGGCGCCAGGCGCAGCAGATGCACGGCAAGACCCATGAGAACATCAAGACCATCCGTCCCCTGCGCGATGGGGTGATCGCGGACTTCAAGGCAGCTGAGGACATGATCAAGGGGATGATCCGCATGATCAAGCCCGGTCGCCAGCTGTTCAGCCCCAACCTGCGGATGGTGATCTGCATCCCCAGCGGCATCACCGAAGTGGAGAAGCGCGCAGTGAAGGACAGCAGTGAGCACGCAGGCGCCAAGGAGGTGTACCTGATCCACGAACCCATGGCCGCCGCCATCGGCATCGGCATCGATGTGGAGGAGCCCATGGGCAACATGATCATCGATATCGGAGGGGGCACCTCGGAGATCGCCGTCATCGCGCTGGGCGGTATCGTATGCGACAAGAACATCCGTGTGGCCGGTGACGAATTCACCAGCGACATCGAGGAGTACATGCGCCGCCAGCACAACATCCTGGTGGGTGAGCGCACGGCCGAGCAGATCAAGATCGAGGTGGGTGCGGCCATGACCGAACTGGACGATCCGCCACCCGACTACGCCGTTCGCGGCCGTGACCTGATGACCGGCATCCCCAAGGAGATCACGGTCACCTACAGCGAGATCGCACAGGCCCTCGACAAGAGCATCAGCAAGATCGAGGAAGCCATCCTGGGCGCCCTGGAGGCCACCCCGCCCGAGCTGAGCGCCGACATATACAAGACCGGCATCTACCTGGCCGGCGGTGGCGCGCTCCTGCGCGGCCTCGACAAGCGTATCAGCATCAAGACCAAGCTGCCCGTGCATGTGGCCGAAGACCCCCTTCGCGCCGTGGCCCGAGGCACCGGGATCGCCCTGAAGAACATCGACCGCTTCCAGTTCCTGATGCGGGAGTAGACGCGCGACATGTCGCACCCCCACCCCGCATTCCGGAACAGGTGACGCCTTCAGCCAGATGCGCGACCTCTTCCGCTTCCTCTTCCGCATCAGGAATTTCCTGCTGTTCGCCGCCTTGCTCGTGGTTTCCCTGGTGCTGCTCACCAACAGCAGCGCCCACCATCGCGCTGCGGCGATCGGTTCAAGCAATGCCACCGTTGCTGCGGTCTACGCGTGGCGCAAGGACATCACCGATTACGCCAACCTCAAGGAGGTGAACCGCCTGCTATCGGAGGAGAACGCCATGTGGCGGAACAGGCACCGCAGCAGCTATGCACCCGTGGAGGACCTCTACGTGCGCATCAACGACAGCATCTTCCGCCAGGAATACGCCGTGATCAGTGCCAAGGTGGTGAACAGCACATGGCACAAACAGAAGAACTTCATCACCCTGGGCAAGGGCGGCACCTCCGGCATACGACCGGACATGGGGGTCATCGGCAGCCATGGGATCGTGGGGGTGGTGCGGGCGGTGAGCCCCCATTACGCATCGGTGATAAGCGTCCTTAGCCCGGACCTGAAGACCAGTGTGCAGGTGCGCAGGACCGGGCATTTCGGTTTGCTTTACTGGGACACCAACGACCCGCGCAGTGCATCGGTCATCGATATCGCCAAGCACGCACGCGTGCAGGCGGGCGATACCGTGGAGACACGTGGTGGCGACCGTACCTTCCCTCCGGGCATCCCCGTGGGCGTGGTCTCCTCCGTTGAACAGCAACAGGGCAGCAACTACCTCGACATCCGCATTGAACTGACGGAGGACATGACGCGCACCGGCTTCGTGTACGTGGTAAGGGACCTGCAACTGGCAGAGCGCGACACGCTCGAACAAGCGCACGCTTCACCATGATCGGCGCCATCCTCCTCCAGGTGCTGCGCTTTGCGCTGCTGCTGCTGCTACAGGTGATGATCCTCGACCACCTGGACGTGGCCAATGGCTACATGGTACCCTACCTGTATGTGCTGTTCCTGCTGATGCTGCCGTTCGAACTGCCCGAGTGGATCACCCTGATCCTCGGCGCATCGACCGGCTTGGTCATGGACCTGTTCAGCAGCACACCCGGGATGCACATGAGCGCCTGCGTGGTGATGACCTATGGCCGCATCCACCTGCTGCGGCTGCTGGCCCCGCGCGAGGGCTACGAGTTCGGTATGCGGCCCACGATCCCTTCCATGGGCATGGCCTGGTTCTTCACCTATGCGGGCGTGCTCATCCTGCTGCATCACCTCTGGCTGTTCCATGTGGAACTGCTGCGCCTGGACCGTTCCCTTGGCACCATCCTGCGCGCCATCCTGAGCGCCGCCTTCACCCTTGCCCTCGCGCTCCTTGCACAATTCCTGACCGCCCGACCCAGCCGCGACAGGGTATGAACTTCGAATCGCGCAAATATGTCCTCGTAGCGGCGGTCCTTTTCATCAGCACCGTCTTCATCCTGCGCCTGTTCTACATCCAGGTGCTCGACCCCAAGTGGAGAGCGGAGGCGGCCAACATGGCCGAACGCAAGGTCACCGTATTCCCCTCACGCGGCCTCATCCATGACCGGGAAGGGGGCCTGCTGGTGGCCAACACCCCCGTGTACGACCTCATGGTGGTACCCAAGGAGGTGCAACCGTTCGATACCGCAGCGTTCTGCGAGCTGGTGGCGGTGCCGTTGGACGAATTGCGGGAACGCCTTGCCCGAGCGAGCGACTATTCACGCCACAAACCGAGCGTGCTCGAGAAGCAGATCCCCGCAGACCAGTTCGCGGGCATCAGCCTCCACCTGTATAAATACCCCGGGTTCTACGGACAAAGCCGCACCCTCCGCACCTACCCGCCACACCTGGCAGCACACCTCCTGGGTTACCTCAGCGAAGCGAGCCCGGACCGGATCGCAAAGGACCCCTACTACCGTGCAGGGGATGTCATCGGGGTGGGTGGCCTCGAGTCGTATTATGAAGAGGAACTTCGGGGACGCCGCGGTGTGAGCTACGTGGTGGTGGATGTACACAACAATGTGAAGGGCCCTTTCAAGGAGGGCCGTTATGACACCCTCGCGGTGGACGGAAAGGACCTGTTCACCGGCATCGATATGGACATGCAGCGCCTCGGTGAGCAGCTGATGGTGAACAAGAAAGGCAGCATTGTGGCGCTGGATCCGAAGACCGGGGAGGTGCTGTGCATGGTGAGCAGTCCCACGTATGACCCCGAACTGCTCGTGGGCCGCGTGCGCAACACCAACTATGGCATCCTCCAGCGGGACCCCATCAAGCCCCTCTTCGACCGGGCGCTCCAGGCCCAATACCCACCGGGATCCATCTACAAGATCGTGCAGTCGCTCATTGCGCTGGATGAAGGTGTGATCGAACTGAACACAGGCTTTGCCTGCCAGAAGTCGCTAGTGGGGTGCCACGACCATCCACCGGCGGGAGACATCATCCGTGCCATCCAGTACTCCTGCAACCCCTATTACTACCAGGTGTTCAAGCGGATGGTCGAGCAGGACAAGTACCCCGACCGCTTCCGCGATGCGGCCCATGGCCTTGCGCAATGGCACCGCTATATGCTCACCTTCGGTCTTGGCCAGCGCCTGCCCATCGACCTCCCGTCGGTGAAGGCCGGGAACATTCCCGATGTCGCCTATTATGACCGCAAATACGGCAAGGGACGCTGGGCGTTCAGCACCATCTACAGCGTGAGCATCGGGCAGGGCGAAGTGCTGGTGGCCCCCCTGCATATGGCGAACCTTGCGGCCATCTTCGCCAACAAGGGTTGGTATTATGATCCCCACGTGGTGCGTGCGGTGGGCCACCCGGACAGCATACAGCAGCGATACCAGCAGAAACACCTTACCGGTGTATCAACCGGTTGGTACGATGCCATCCAAGAAGGGATGCGCAGGGTGGTGGAGGAACCCGGAGGAACCGCCCGCAACGCGCGCATACCGGGCATCACCATCTGTGGCAAGACAGGCACCGCCGAGAACCCCCACGGCCAGGACCATGCGGTGTTCGTATGCTTCGCACCCATGGAGAACCCCAAGGTGGCCATGGCCGTCTATGTGGAGAACTCGGGCTTCGGCGGCACCTGGGCCGCACCCATCGCGAGCCTGCTCATCGAGCAATACCTGACAGATACCATCACGCGACCCGACCTGATGCAGCGGATGCTTGAGGCGGACCTCATCGCCAAGGAGGCCACCTTTGTGAAGAAGCCCAAGAAACCACGCCGCCGATGAACGCCCGTGACAACGTCTCGGCCAATTTCGACCGCCCCATCCTGGTGCTATACCTGCTCCTGCTCTTCATGGGATGGGCCAACATCTATTCCGCAGCGTTCGACGCAGCCCACCCCAGCATCTTCGACCTTGGCAAGGAATACGGGAAGCAGGCGGTCTGGATGGGCATCAGCCTCCTGCTGGGCAGCGGCATCCTGCTCATCCGCGGCGAGCTCTTCCGCGATGCCGCGTTCGCCATCTACGGCACGGTGCTCCTGCTGCTGGTGGCCGTGCTCCTCTTCGGCAAGGAGGTGAACGGGGCCAAGGCCTGGTTCGCCATCGGGGGGTTCGGGATCCAACCCGCCGAGTTCGCCAAATTCGCCACGGCACTGGCGCTCTCCCGCTACCTGAGCGGCCACAAGGCCCTTGTGGATGGCCGCTCGCGCGTTATCAGCACCATCCTGATCCTGTTGCCCGTGGCGCTCATCATGCTGCAGCCGGACACCGGCACGGCCCTCGTTTCAGGCGCCTTCATCCTGGTCCTTTACCGCGAAGGGCTCTCCGGCAACGTGCTCCTGCTCGCCATCCTCGCGGCCATCCTGTCGGTCATATCGCTGTTGCTGAAGGACACGCAATTCGGGCTGCCCTTCACCGAGGCTGCGCTGGACGGGAAATACATGCTCATGATCACGATCGTGACGGCAGCACTGCTCGCATGGGGGTTCACACGATCGTTCATCGTGAAACGCGAACGGCGGCGCTTCCACACCTACATCGCCATCGGTGCGCTGGCCTCCGTGTTCTTCATCAGCAGCGTGGACGTTGCGTTCAACAAGGTGCTTGCCAGCCACCAGCAGGATCGCATCCTGGTCATGCTGGGCCAGATGGAGGATCCGCAGGGACTTGGTTACAATGTGAAGCAGAGCCAGACCGCCATTGGCAGCGGCGGCTTCAGCGGCAAGGGCTACCTGGAGGGAACCCTCACGAAATACAAGTATGTGCCCATGCAGAGCACCGACTTCATCTTCTGCACGGTGGGCGAGGAATGGGGCTTCCTGGGGACCTCCTTCGTGGTGATCACCCTTACGATGCTGATCCTGCGCATCATACAGATCAGTGACCGGCAGCGTTCGCGGTTCACCCGCATCTATGCTTATTGCGTGGCGAGCATCTTCTTCCTGCACCTGATGATCAACGTTGGCATGACCATCGGGCTGGCTCCGGTCATCGGCATACCGTTGCCCTTCTTCAGCTACGGCGGCAGCAGCATGATGGGCTTCACGGTGCTGCTCGGCATCCTCCTCCGCCTTGATGCCGAGCGCCTGAGCACGCTCCGGTGAACGGGGTTGAACGCGAACGGTGGAAAGCCACGACGCCGGCCCTCTGGGCCGGCGTCGCAGTTACGGATGGCCTTCCTCCGGCTCAGTAGAACATGCTGCGGTTGTCCTTGACACCCGCTGCCTCCTTGAGCGCGTTGTAGACACCGGTCTCCACGCGGCCCTGCGTGCGGCTCATCAGGCTGCTCTTCTCGGCGGCCAGGTCGGTGGCCTCGGGGGCGGGCTGCTTGTTCGTCATGCTCACCACGTAAACGGCATTCTCTCCGCGAAGGGGCACACTGGTCTGGCCGTTCTCCAGGGAGAAGATCGTGCCCACCACCTCGTACTCATTGTATCCGCCAGGAATACTGAAGGTGTTGTAGAGCATGTCGGTGGCCGACTGCACACTGCCCTTCAGTTCGGACGCCAGCGCGTTGAGATCGGTCTTTCCCTGCATCTGGGCAACGAAGGCTGAGGCCTTCTTCTCCTTTACCGCATCGCGCATGAAACGCTCGCGCATATCATCCAGCGCGGGCACCCCCTCCTCGCGAATACCGGTAAGCAGGGCCACCACGTAGTTGTCACCTGCCTCGAGGGGTTCGCTCACCGCTTCCACCTTGGCGCGGTTCACCCAGCTGATGGTGCTGCCGGGGTCCTGGATGCCTCCCACGAAGGACTGGTCCGGGCGCAGCTCGTCAACTGTGTTGAAGGTGAGGGCCGCCTCTTCAGCTGCGGCCTTCATCTGGTCCATGGTCTTGTTGCGCAGGCTGAACTCGTTGGCCTCCTTGTAAACCGCCTTGAACGTGGCAGGGGAAGGCCGCATGCTGCGGGTAAGGTTCACCACACGACGCTCTTTGCGCGTGCGCTGGCCCAGCACCTCCACGATATGGAAGCCATAGGTGGTCTTGCAGATGGTGATGGCACCCACCTTCTGGTCGAAACTGGCCGCGGTGAACTCGGGGACCATGCGCGACTTGTCGAACCACTCATAAACCCCACCCGAACCGGTGCTGCCCGGGTCATCACTGAACGATGTCACCAACGCCTCGAACTTCTTGCGGTCGGCCTTCACCACGGCCAGGATGCTGTCCGCGCGCTGCTTTTGCTCCTCCTCGGTCTTTCCCTGTTGGGTGCTGAGCAGGATGTGACGTACGCGGGCCTCTGGCACGTCCGCAAGTTCCTTCACCTTCACCAGCTTCCAGACCTCACCCTCTGCGTACGGGCCCACCACATCGCCCACCGGTGCGTTCACGATCAGGGAGTCATTGACCTTGTCGGCGGTGCCATCCGTATAGGGCACCTTGGCGTAACTGCGGTCGTCGCTGTTGGCGATGATGAAGAGGGAATCATCCTCGGAGCTCAGGAGCTCCTGGCGCAGGGAGGCAAGTTCCTGCATCGTGGCCATCCGGTCCTCCTCGCTGGGCTTCACCGGGAAAAGGGCGTAAACGAACTTGCGCGATGGCTTCTGGGCGTACTTGCGTTCGTTCTTGTGCGCATCGTAGAACCGGCGGAGGTCCTTGTCGTCCACCGGATGCAGGCTGTCGGGTTCGGTGTCGAAGCGTTTGGCCACGAAATTGAACGTGGCACGGGTGTTCTTGGCCTCCTGCTCATCACGGGCCTGGGCTGCGTTCACGAAGACGCTCTTCTTCAAGAGGGTGTTGTACTTGGCATAAAGGCGGTTCTCCGTGATGCGGCGCTTCTGGATCTCGTGGTACATGGGAGCCTGCTGCTGCACATTGTCGAAGTACTGCTTCAGCAATGCCGGATCGGGCTTGCCGTCAGGTCCCTGGAAATTGGGCTGGCTGCGGAAGTCGGGCATGATGTTCTCCCCGAATCGGATATCGTTGTACTCGTCGGGGCTGAGGCTGAAACCCGCATCCAGCACCTGCGGCAGCAGCACCATGGCCTTCACCATTTCGTTCCAGACACTGGTGCGCACCTGCTCCTGCATCTGGGCGTTCACCTGCTGGCCGAAGTCGTTCCGGTAACTCTCCACTTCATCGCTCACGCGCCGCTCGAACTCCGCCACGCCGATCTCCTCACCGGCCACCTCGCCAAGAACGGCGTCCTGCCGACCGGAGCCGCGACTGCTGAACAGGTCCGTAAGGATGAACGCCGCCATGGCGCCACCCACGATCACCAAAAGAAGGCCGCTGCGTTCGCGGATCTTGCCTATGACTGCCATTTGCCTGAAGGAATAGGGGTGCAAATATAGGATCCGGCCGGGAACCGCGTGGCGGCGGGAAGTGGCGACGAGGCCCCACCCTGCGAGGCGCCCTATTCCGGCAGGTAACCCATCTCGGGGTCCAGCACGGTCACACGCAACAGGTCGATGCGGCCATGCTCCACCTGGGCCACCGTAAAGCGCAAGGGTCCCAGATCGATCACCTGCTCCTGCTCGGGCAGATCACCGGTGGTGTGCATGAGGTAGCCGGCCAGGGTATCGTACTCATCGCTTTCGGGCACATCCAGCCTGAACCGGCCACGCACCGCCGACACCTCCAGACGCGCACTCAGGAGATAGGTATGCTCATCGAGCTGCTCGGCGACCTCCTCGGGGGTGTCGTGCTCGTCCTCGATATCGCCCACGATGGTCTCCACCACATCCTCCATGGTGAGCATGCCTGCCGTACCGCCGAACTCGTCCACCACCACCGCCACATGGTTACGCTGCTTGATCAGCAGTTGCAGCAACTCATCGGCGGGCATCGTGCCCGGGATGAAGTTCACCGGGCGCATCACCGCACGGATGCTGCGGGGTTGGCGGAACAGCTCATAGCCGTGGGTATACCCGATGATGTTGTCGATGGAATCCTTGTAGACCAGGAGCTTGCTCATTCCAGTGCTCACGAAGCGCTGGTGCAGTTCGGCGACATCGCACTCCACGTCGATGGCTTCGATCTCCGCCCGCGGAACCATCAGTTCACGGACCTTGATATTGCTGAGTTCGAGCGTATTCCGAAAGTACTCAACCTCCGCGTCCATATCGGGACGCTTCTGGTTGGTGGCGCTCAGCTCCTTAAGGAACTCGTCCAGGTCGATACGACCGAACACGGCTTGTGCGTTGCTGCTCTTTACGCCGAAAAGGCGCAGGAAGAGACCGCTGATGCCTGTCATGAACATCATCGGGGCCCACATCAGCCAGTACAGGACCAGCAGGGGCACGGTGAACACGCTGAGCGCACCGTTGGGGTCGATGCGAAAGAGCGCCTTGGGAAGGAACTCCGCCAGCACAAGGATCAGCACGGTGCTGAGCATGGTCTGGACGATGAGCACGAAGGCTTCCCCATGGCCATAGGTGCGCAACCATGGCTCCATCAGTTCGGCCATGGCGATGCCATAGAGGACGAGGGCCACATTGTTGCCCACGAGGAGCGCTCCGATGACCCGTTCGGGGCGCTTGAGCAACGGGCCTATGAGCCGCGCCCAGATGGCGCCGCGCTTACGCTCGAGCTCGATGTACAGCCGGTTGCTGCTCAGGAAGGCGATCTCCAGGCCCGAACAGAGCGCTGAGACCACCACCGAGGCGAGGATGAGCAACAGGGCGGACAGGTGGGGGGACACGCGGAAGGTGGCCGGGGGCCAGGCCACGAAGATAGTGGGCGCGGGATCAGGAGCCCCTACGGCGCTGCTCTATAGCCTCCAGGCGACGGCGGGTGAACCGGCGGAAAAGGAACATGGCCAGGGCGATCCCCGGGAACACCCACCACTGGAGCGCCTCACGGCCGGGCTCCATGGCGGTCATCCAGATGGCGACCAGTCCGGTGCCGATGGCAACGGCCAGCCAGAAATGTTCCATGAAGCGGGCGAGCTTGTTCATTGCGCCGGCAAGGTATCACCCGTGGCCATTTGGAGGGTGCCGGTAACGCGCTTCACCCGGTACCTGCTGAAATCCTCTGCCGCCACCAGGCCCTGGCCATGGATGATGTTGTCGCCACGCTGGATACGGACGGCCTTGTCGGTATAGATGCGCGCGCTGTCCTGGTACCAGATGATCTGTTCGGTATCGAGCCGTTCGCCCCTGCTGTTCACGAACACCACCTGCCCGCTCGCCTCCATACGACGCTCCTTGGGCAGGACCATCCCCCGGCGGGCCGTAAGCACGCTCCCGGGCTGTCCGACACTGTCGAAGAACTCCAGCCGGACACCCTCTTCAAGCGCCGTGCGTTGGGGTTCCCTCACCCATTCCCGGATCACCCCTGCAGCAAGTTTGTATTTCGGGCGGCCTTGCTCGGTGTATACCTGTTCGGAGCCGCTTGTGACCCGCTCTGGGGCATCATCGGCCACCGCCACGGCAGCCACCTGGTCCAGGTCATTGGTGCAGGAAAGGAACATTCCCGCCAGCAGGGCGGGAACACTCCACGAAAGGATCCGCCGGATGCGGCGCATGGGCCTTACTTGCGCGTGCGCACCGTGGTGGTCTCGCCCAGCCCACCGCATGCAACGGTCACGGACTTCCCATCGGTGAGCTGGTAGAAGAAGGCGTCCTGCTGGGTGGGGAACCGGGATGACATGGACGCCATGCGGTCACCGGCCTTATCGGCCACGGCGGCATCCAGGCTCCTGGCCCGCTGGTAGTAGTCATAGGCCAGCCAATAGGCACCCCAGCTGTCCGGTGCTTCGCAGGAAGCGGCCTGGGCCGCGATGGCATTGCCGATGAGGATCAGGGCCTCCCCGTTCCTGGCATCCAGCTGCAGGACCTGATTGGCAAAGCTGCGCGCCTGTGAATGGCTGCCTGTGGCGCTTGCCACCTGCCCGGCCTTCAACAGGTACTTCATGCGGTCCGCACACCCCGTGCACAGTTCCACAGCTTCCTTCATGTAGCGCAGGGCGTCACCCATATCGTTCTGCTTGGCCAGGTACAAGCCCAGGCTGTAGGCGCTTTCGCTGCTGGGATCGGCCTTGTGCACATCCTCTGCGAGGCTCCTGAACACCTTTTCCTCGGTGCAGTCCTTGCCGTTGAGCACCTTGAGCAGACGCCCCTTCATGGCGATGTCGTCGGGCTTTGCGGCCACCATTTCGCCCACGATGCGGCCGATATCGGCACACTCCGCCACCTTGAAGAAGAGGCTGTTCACCAGGTCGCGAGCCTTGCCGTAGCGTTCCCGCGCATCCTCCTTCAGGCCGGCATCGCCCATGCTGGCCTCGATGTTTCCCGAAACCACCACGTACTCCTGGAGCATCTGGTCCTTCGTGGCTTCACCCTTGCCATACAGGCAGCTGAGGGTCTGGTAATAGGTACTGAGCACCCCGGCCTCGCTCTTTGCGCCGCCAAGCTCCACGCTCCTCTTCAGGATGTCGTGCGCCTCCCGGCAGCGCTCGGGTGCATAGCGGTAAAGGTCGGTCCCCTTGCGGCCCAGCACGAAGGCCTCCTCCCCGAAATTGGTGATGCGCAGGTCGTACACCAGCGAAAGCGAGTCGATGAGACCGGCCTTGCGGGCGGCGTCCTTCTCCTTATCGATGAAGGCCGTGAGGATCTTCACCCCGTTCTGGTAAACCCCCTTGCTGGAGGCGGGACATACCCGCAACACCTCCTTCCAGGGGGCATAGGCGTCCTTCTCGCCGCCGGCCTGCTTCATGAATTCCTGGTAGAGCGAGAGGTTCTGCACGCAGGTGACACTGTCCTGCGGTGTTGCGCCGTACTTGCTCTGGGCGCTGGCTTCCGCGGCGGCCAGAAGGGCCACTGCCACGGTACCGATGGTGATGCTGTGCTTCATTCTATCCGTCTTTTCTTGAACCATTGTTCCCTCAGATCCGGTGTGATGGCGATCCCCACGAAGAGGTCCGCGTAGCGCTCCCGGAGGAGGCCGTTGGACCGTTCACCGCGCTCGCCCAGCTCCATGCCGAAGTTGAGGCGGCTTCGTGTGGAACTTCCCATCACAGGCAATGACATTCCAAAGGACATGCCGATCTGCGAAAGTTGTTGTCCATCCACCACGAGGTAGTCGTTCAGGTAACGGATGCCGGCGCGGTAGATCGTGCGCTCCCAGAAGCTCCCGCCGATATCACCTGCTGGCCTGTAGCTGGCCCCAAAGGCCAGTTGGGACAGGTCGGCAAGGTCATTGCGGCGCACCCCGTTCTCCTCCAAGAGGCTCCAGGTGCGGCTGCGGTGCTCCGCCGAGAAGGCCCAATGGTCGTTCTGCAGCGCAAGGCCCACACCCACCGCGGCCGGAAGCCCGATCGATCCCGTTTCATCCAGGACGTAAAGCGCCGTGTCGAACGCGATCTCGGTGCCGATGGCGCTGTAGACGAAGCTGTTCACCACTTCGGTACGTTCAGCGGTCAGGTCGGCAGGGAGCTCCATGGAGGCCGCCACCGTATACCGCCATCCCCTGACCTCACGCGAGCGGTGCCGTGCCAGCATGCCCTGGAATTGCGCACCCAGGGACAGGACGCCATCGTGGATGTAGACAGAGCGCTGCGCGTTGCTGTGGTAATATCCGTCGGTGGGGTAGACGGCCTGCCTGGTCTCCACGAGTGAGCCGAACAAATGGGTGTAATTCACCCCGATCGCAAGCCGGTGTCCGTTGCCGAGGCTGTCGCGACGTCCGTCGAACGCCTTGGAAACGCCACCATACACACGATTCAGGCCACCGGTTCCCGTGTAGGTGTAGGCCACATCACCCTCGCCACTGGCCAGCGGTGCCGTGGTGGAGATGCGATAGCCGACCCTGCTGTAGGGAGCGAGGCCCAGCGCAACACCCCACCTTCCGTGACCGAAGGGCACACCCAACGAAAGCCCGAGCAGGTCCGTCCTGCGCCCGGTGCCACTGATGGCCTCCCCGTCCACCTTGGCATTGCGGACGGCCACCCCCGCCTCGAACACCGGGCGCACCAGGCTGCTGTAGGAGGCCGGATTGGAGGGGTCCACGCCGAACGGGTCGTTGTACGCGATGCCGAGCCCTCCCATACTGCGACGCGCCACCTGGGTATTGCCCAGGAGATCGCCGAAACCATAGGCCGAGTAAGGGGAGCCACTACCCTGCTGCCCCTGGGCCAGCGTCAGTAACGGCAGCAGCAGAAGGGGGAGCAGAATGACGGAGGATCGCATGGAGGCCTTCAAGGGTGAGCCAAGGGACGGCAAAGATGCCACTTTTCAGGGCGCGGGCGGCCCACCGACCATCGCCTCCGGTGATCACTACGGCCGGATCCGGGGCAGCAAGGGCAAACCCCTCGATCATGGACCGCAGTTCGCCAAGTGTGCCATGGAGGATACCGGACCGCAGGGCCTCCTGCGTGCTGCGCGCGATCAGCGGGGTCGCACCATCGAGGTCCACCATCGGTAACCGGGCGCTGTAGGCATGCATGCTTCGAACCCGCATCTGCAGTCCGGGAGAGATCGCACCACCCTGGAAAACGCCATCGGCGTCCACCAGATCATACGTGATACAGGAGCCCGCGTCAATGGCGATCACGGCCCTGTCCGGAAAGCGACGATGGGCCGCCACGGCGTTCGCAGCGCGATCGATGCCAAGGGTGAGCGGTGTGTCGTATGCACTGCGGATGGGCAGCGGGGAGCGGGCATCGATGATCGTAACGGGTGCGAGTGCGCCCAATTCACGAGCCGCGGCAGCGATATCCGAACCGACCGAGGCCACCCCGATACGTTGCGGCACCCGGCCTGCAAGGAACGCACGAACCGAGCCCATTTCCAGCTGTGGGGTACGTGCTGTACGCACGGGTCGGCCCGCCTCAAAGAGGGCCATCTTCACCCGGGTATTGCCCACATCGATGATCAGTTCCATGCGGGGTGGTGGTGCATATGGTACCTTCCGTGTATATTCGCAGCCCGTTCGGCAAAGGTGTCCAGCGCCTCGGACGTGTACAAATGGTGCCTTAGCTCAGCTGGTAGAGCAACGGATTGAAAATCCGTGTGTCCCCAGTTCGATCCTGGGAGGCACCACCCAAGGAAGCCCCGGTGACGGGGCTTCTTCCATTATCCGGCATGCGCTTCAAGCCACGCCCTGACAGCGGCCAGGTGCTCCTGTTTCACCGGCTCACGGAGGGTGCGGTTGGTGGCGGTGAAATAGCGGTGCCCCGAAAGGAAGCGCTCCTGCACCGTGTTCCATTCCCGTTCGTTGCCCAGAATGCCATAGGCGCGCAGCTCGGAGAACAGGGTGTCGCCGATGGGGATGAAGTCGGGCCTGCCCAGGTAATCGAGGTCCGCGTCGCATAGCACCTCGGCCAGCAGGTCCTTGGGATCCTGCGGGATGCGGGTGGCCTCGATGAGGCCGCAGATGCGTTCCACCTGAGCTGCATTGAACCCAAAGCGGGGAAGTTGTTCCCGCACCAATGCACATCCGGCCTCCTCGTGGTCCGTATCACTGGTCACGAAACCGGCATCGTGGAAGAGGGCCGCCACCTTGAGCAGCACCAGGTCCTCCCCCTGGATACCTTCCTGCTCGGCGATGTCGATCGCGCTCGCATACACATCGAGCGTATGCAGAAGGCTGTGGTAGCTGCGCTGGGGCGGGAGTTCATCCCTCAACCGCTGCAGGATATATGTGCGTGCTCCTTCCGCGTCCATGGGTCCTGTGGCGAGCCAAGATAAGGCACTTCCACGTCCCGCTACCTTAGCACCATGAGCGACCGCCCCCAACGCCGCACCCTGCTGCTATTCTCCGTGCTGAGCATGTATGTGGTCCTGCAGTTCACCTGGTGGGCGCTGTTACTGCTTCGGAAGGACCGAGCCGCGCAGGACCTTGCCCTCCAGTTACAGGCCCTGGGCGCCCAGCCGTCGGGCCTGGTGGATCCCGCACGAAGTGCCCGCATGATCATGGGCGAAGCCGCCGTGGTCCTGTTGATCCTGCTGGCCATCCTGTGGCTCACGTTCCGGGCACTGCGGCGTGACCTCGGCGTGGCCCGCACGCAGCGCAATTTCCTGCTCGCCGTAACGCACGAGCTGCGCAGCCCCATCGCCGCCATCAAGCTGCAACTGCAGACCCTTGCGCGCCCCGGGTTGAGCGAGGCGCAGCAGGCCACCCTGCGCAACACCGCCCTTGGCGAGGCCGAACGGCTCACCGGGCTCACGGACAAGGTACTGATGGCGACCAAGGCCGATGATGGCCTGTTGCCCCTCGAGCCCACCGTACTCGATGTGGTGCACGTGGTGGGCGGCGTGGTGGACCGCGCCCGCGAAGGAAGCGCACGAGCACACACCCTGTTGCTGGAGGCCCCCGGGCAGCTCCGCACCACCATGGACCTGCAGGCGCTGCACAGCATCGTGGAGAACCTGGTGGAGAATGCAGCCAAGTATGCGCCACCCGGCACCACCATTACGGTGCACGTGGAAGCACTGAAGGACCAATGGCGGCTCTCCGTGAGTGACCAGGGCCCCGGCATTCCCCTGCATGAACAGTCCCGCATCTTCGAGAAGTTCTACCGGGCCGGCAACGAGGAGACCCGCACCGCCAAGGGCACCGGGCTGGGATTGTACATCGTGCAGCGCTTGGTGCAGCGATCCGGCGGGGTGATCACCGTCAGATGCGGGGCACGGCAGGGGACTACCTTCGCAGCCACCTTCCCCCTGCGCTGAACCATGAAGACCAATAAAGTCGCCCTTGTGGTGCTCGATGGATGGGGCATCGGTGCCGGCGATGCCACTGATGCCGTGCATCTGGCCCGCACCCCGTTCATGGACGGGCTGCTGCGCGACCACCCGCACGCAACGCTACTCACCGACGGCGAGCATGTGGGCCTGCCGGCCGGCCAGATGGGCAACAGCGAGGTGGGCCACATGAACATCGGCGCAGGCCGCATCGTGTTCCAGGACCTGGTGCGGATCGACCGGGCCATCCGGGATGGCTCGCTCGCACGGGAGCCTGCGCTTGCCGGGGCCCTCGCGGCAGCGTGCAGGCCCGGTGTGCGGCTGCACCTCATGGGGCTGCTGTCCGATGGTGGTGTGCACGCCATGAGACACCACGCAGAAGCCTTATGCCGGATCGCTGTGGAGGCGGGTGTGCCCAACGTGTTCGTGCACGCGTTCACCGACGGCCGCGACGCCGACCCCAGGAGCGGCAAGGGTTACATGCAGCGTTTCCTGGCCGCCATGGAGGGTATGCCCGTACAGGTTGCCAGCGTGGTAGGGCGCTATTACGCAATGGACCGTGACAAGCGCTGGGAACGAGTGGCCCGGGCCTATGGGCTGCTCGTACGCGGTGAAGGCATTCCCGTGCACGATCCGCTGGAGCCGTTCGAACGCAGCTATTCCGCAGGGACGACCGATGAATTCGTGGAGCCCCATGTGATCCATGGAAAAGATGGTGCACCGGTGGCTACGATCCGGCCCGGCGATGTGGTCATCTGCTTCAACTACCGCACGGACCGATGCCGCGAGATCACCCAGATGCTCACCCAAGGACCGTTCCCTGAGCAAGGTACCGAGCCGCTGGCGCTGCACTATGTGACCATGACGGAATATGACCCCACGTTCACGGGGGTTGATGTCATCTTCCGCAAGGATGACCTTGCAATGACCCTGGGTGAGGCGGTCGCGAACGCCGGCCTGCACCAGATCCGCATTGCAGAGACCGAGAAATACCCGCACGTCTCCTTCTTCTTCAGTGGTGGTCGCGAAGCACCGTTCGCGGGCGAGCAGCGCATCATGGTACCGTCGCCGAAGGTGGCCACCTATGACCAATGCCCGGAGATGAGCGCACAGGGGATCGTGGATGCTATCGTGCCAGAGCTAAGGAAGGCGGAAGCGGACCTTGTGGTGCTCAATTTCGCAAATCCTGACATGGTGGGCCACACGGGAGTGTTCGATGCGGTGGTGAAGGCGGTGGAGACCACGGATGCATGCCTCGCACAGGTGGTCCGCGCGGGAATGGAGCAGGGGTACCGCTTTGTGATCATCGCCGACCACGGCAATGCGGACAAGGCCTTGAACCCGGATGGCAGCCCGAACACAGCGCACAGTACCAACCCGGTGCCGGTGGTGGTGTTGGCATCCGCCGTGAACACGCTTCGGGACGGCATACTCGCCGATGTGGCGCCAACTGTGCTGGACCTTATGAACGTGAAGAAGCCCGCCGAAATGACGGGCTCCTCCCTGCTGGTCCGCTGAGCGTCAGCGCAGCACCGTTATGTGGCCCGTATAGGGCTTTTCACGGTCCTCCACCACGAGCTCGTAGAAGTAAGTGCCATCCGGATGGCCATCGGCCTTCCACCGGCGGAGGTAATCGCTCGATTCGAAGACGAGCTGGCCCCATCGGTTGAAGATGCGCAGGGTGTGGGAGAGGTACTGCAGACCCTCGATCACCAGGGCCTCGTTGTATTGGTCACCGTTCGGGCTGATCACGTTGGGGATCACCACGTCACAGACAAGGTCCACGCTGATGGTCGTCTGTGCGGTACGGTTGCAGTCATCCGTCACCGTAACGATGTAATCCGCATCGATCGCCGTGGAAAGCCAGGCACTGGTACCCGTATAGCCGTTGCTCCAGGAGATGTCCAACGTACCAACACCACCGGAGGCCAGCACGATGCTCAGGATCGAATCATTGGCACACACCACGGTGGTATCCTGACCAAGGACCAGGATATCCGGAGCGTCCAGGATGGTAAGGTTAACGAAGGAATCCGCCGAGCGACCGCATGCGTCGGTAACAGTGGCTGTGATGGTCGCCACTTCCTGGTCATCATCGACCCCATCCTCCAACGGCGCGAACGGCACATCGATGGACTGGGTACCGTCGGGAAGCACGGCCGGATCGGGCAGAACATAGTCCGCTCCGGGGGTTGCTTCACCCGAACCACCGAACGTGATGGTAAGATCACCCTGAACACCGGGCGCACGCGTTACCACCAGCGTGGTCTGGTCGCATGCCTCGAGCAGGGAGGATGGTCCGTTGATGGTGAACAACACGGGCTGTATGGGTTCAAGGTCCACCACGAATGCAGCGCTGGTGGTCGACCCGCAGGTGTCGGTTACCGTGGCCGTGTACGTGGTGTTCGCCAGCGGGGAGACGGTCAGGGTCGCTCCCGTTGAACCATCGGACCAGCGCACATCATAGGGCGCAAAGCCGCCGGATATCACGGGCGTGAACACCGCGGTCCCTTCGCAGGGAATGGTCGCAGAGCCGCTGGTGGCCACCACAGGGGCGGAGGGCACGATCTGGAACACGAACTCGGTGGACACTGGTTCGCCGGAACACACCGACCGGATGATGAGCGTGACAGCGAGCGTCTCGGGTCCATCATCGTCCACCGGGCAATTGAAGCTGACTGAAAGTTGTGTCTGTCCGGGGAGGAAGACAAGGGAGTCCGGGAACAGGGGGGTGTGGTCCACGCCGGGGGTGGAGCTGCCTCCGATGGAGACCTCCACCACATTCGTATCGGGCAACGCCTGGGCGAGGGTGAAGTCCATGGTGACCGGGTAGCAGCTCTCCTGGATGGTGGTGGGCCCCACCACCCCGATACCGGGGCTCAGGGTGGGGATCACGGGGACGGGCGGTTCGGCCTCCACCTCCACCACGAACTGAGTGATTGATACGGTGCCACAATCGTCCGTAACCGTGGCACTGTATATGGTGCTCACCAACGGAGCCACCGTCAACTCCGCCCCCTGTGCCCCGTTGGACCATACCACCTCGTAGGGCGGATACCCACCATTTATCGTTGGTGTGAACACGGCCGTATCGAGACAGGGGATGGAGGTGAAGCCCCCGACGGTGACCAGCGGAGCGCTGGATTCAATGATGAACTCGAATTCGTTCACCACCTGCACGGAGGAGCAAATGGACTGGGAGACGAGGGTGAGGATGATGGTCTCCGGGCCATCGGGATCGATAGGGCAGTTGAAGGTGAAGGACTGGATGGTATCACCTGGCAGGAAGATGAGCGAATCGGGGAAGCTGGGAACGTAATCGATACCGGGCGTGGCGGTGCCACCGACCGTAATGAACACCACGCTGGTGTCGCCGTCACCTTCCTGCTGGATGAAATCGATGGTCACGGGATAACAGCTCTCGAGGATGGTATTGTCGCCAACGATACCAGGTCCGGGGGTGAGGGTGGGGATGAACGGCACGCTGCTGAAGCTACCCGCTTCCAGGAACACACCTGAATCGAAGGCCGTATCGCCACCGTCAGCGATGGCCATCTTGATGTGGTAGGTCTGGCCGCATACGACCTGCGCGCGGGCCGTTAGCACCACGGTCTGCCCGTCGAACTGGACCTCCGCGCTTCCGGCGTTGTCCTCGTAATAGATGTTGTTCGCCGTCCAGTTGGGGTCCAGGCTCTGGCAGTTCACCAACTGGCCGTTGGCACCGACCGTTCCATTGTTGACGGTGTTGATTGACACCGGCACGTTCGTACCTGGCACCAGGGCGAGGTTGATGGCGCCATCCGTGAAGGGGCCCGCAATTCCGGGGCCGCTCAGGAAGAAGCCGAAGACATCGTTCACTGTTCCGCACACATACTCGTTGTATTCCTCGGAGGCGAACACGTAGCGGAAGGTGATGGAATCGCCCACCGGGACGAAATCGAACTCCAGGATGGAGGCATCGTTCGTACTCACCCCGGCAAGCACCTGCAGGTCCGGGTCTCCGAAGCCGAAGTTTCCTCCACCGAGCGTTGAACCACCGGCATTGTTGGGTCCCAGAGCGACCTGTACGTTGCCGCTCGAAAGAAGCACCCCTGATGCAAGTCCGATGCTGCCTGCAGCACCTGAGAACGACCCGGCCTGCTCATCGATCGCAGTGGCCGGGCCACCATTGTAGGTAACGTTGCTCACCGTGACACCCGCACCGAGCAGTACATCCTGCACAAGCTGCAACGGGGTCTGTGCGTTATTGACGGCAAGCTGTGCCTGTGCAGATCCACCCGCCAAAAAGGTCAGGGCCAGGAATGAAAAGGAAACGAGGCGAATGCTCATGCGTTAGGGTGCACTTGTGGTTCCACGAAGGAGGGTGACGTGGCCGTATCCCTCCAAGGGGGCGAAATAAAGGCCTGACACGCGATACTTGTATACATACACCCCTGTCATGGCCGCACCTGATCCGTTCACGGAACCATCCCAGGGCATGTTCACGTCCGCGGAACTGTGGATCAGCTCCCCCCAGCGGTCGAAGATCTCGAGCTGATACTCGTAGATCTCGGCCCCCACGGGCAGGAACAGGTCGTTGATGCCGTCACCATCGGGGGTGAACGCGTTGGGGAAATGGAATTGTGCCGGTGGCTTCAACAGCACAGAATCCGTGCTCTGGCAGCCATCCGGGGTAATGATGGACAGCGTCACCCAATGGTCATCCGTGTCAAGGTAGCTGTGATAGACCTCATCGCCCCGGTAGCGTGTCCCATCGCCCATGTCCCATAGCCATGTGCGGGCATACGGCTCTGATGCCGCCTGCAGGTACCAATCGTCCTGGCCGCGGTTGGTGACCACGATGTCGATGACCACACGCTCCACCTGGATATCAATGGCGCTGGAAGCCTGCCAGCCGCAGCGGTCGAGGACATCCACCTCGATCCGGAGATCTTCCGTGGGAGCCTCCCAACGAACGGGATCGGCGTGGATGCTGTCCATCCAGGCAATGGTGTAGTACCCCGAACCTCCTGTGACCACGGCCTGCACCAGGAGGCTGTCGCCGAAGCACAGACGCTGGTCAGGTGGCAGTGTAACAGTGAAGGGTGCGTACTGGGGGAGGATCGTGCCCACCGTGACGCTGCCGGTGTTCGCACACTGATCGACCACTTCAATGGTATAGAAGGCCGTGGAGGGTACCGGCACCGTGATGGACGGACCAGACCCCACCACCGCGCCTGTTGCATCACGCCAGGTGCGGTTGAACACGCCGCTGCCTCCGGTGATGGAGAGGATGCCGACGGTGGCCGTATCACCTGCGCAGACCACCGTGGCATCACCGGTGGTGGTGATCACGATGGGGTCCAGCGGCTGCGTGCTCACGAGCACGCTGTCCTGCACGCTTGATCCGCAGCCATCCATAACCACCACCAGGTAGTACTGCGGCAGGCCGAAGGGGACCTGGATGGATGCCGTGTTGCCGAGCAGGGTGGCACCCAGGGACCATTGGTACGTGTATACCCCATTACCCCCGGCCACACTGGTCACCTCGATCGGAGCGGTGCCCAGGCAGGGCACCTGCACGGGATCCGAGGCCGTGATGGCAAGGGCATCGTACACTGGGACGATGGTGCTCACGGAGTCGATACCCGTGTTGCCGCACTGGTCGGTGACCTCGATGGCATAGGACGTCGTAACAGGCACGGGGACAGTAATGGACGTACCCGTACCCAGCTCCGTGCCGGAAGCATCCCGCCAGCTGTAGGATAGCACTCCGCTGGCGCCTGTCACGGATGCGATGCCCACGGTGGCATCGTCACCGGCGCAGACCACCGTTACATCGGCGGTGCTGGTGACCACGATGGGGTCGGCGGGCAGGGTGCTCACCAGAACGCTGTCCTGGGTGCCCGCTCCGCAGCCATCCGTTACGGTGACCACATAATACTGCGGGGGACCATAAGGAACGTTAATGGACGCGGTGTTGCCCAGCGGCACGCCATCCAGGGTCCATTGGTAGGAATACACGCCATTGCCGCCGGTAACGCTTAAAACCTCGATGGGCGCGGTCGCCAGGCAGGGGATCTGGGTGGGTGCTGACACGGTGGTCTCGAGGGGAAGTGGTACCGGCAGGACCACCGTGATGCTGTCCACCACGGGTACCACACCACAGATGTCATCCACGGTGAACACATAGGAGGTGGTCTCCGTAGGTGTCACTGAAATGCTCGGACCCACTTCGCCGGTGGCCCAGGTGATCACGTATTGACCCAATCCCCCGGAGACCGTCGGGGCCAGGACATGGGTCTCACCGCACTCCCCGTTGATATCATCGCTGTTCACCTGGAGCGGGGGGGCGCTTTGGATCTGGAAGGTGAAAACGGTCTCCAGGACCAGACCGGCACAGGCCACCAGCTCCTCCACGCTGATCACGAGCGTCTCATCGCCGTCCGCATCAAGGGGTGCGTCGA
>Ga0169931_10001789_pt1 | contig 35469 bp, 26 predicted proteins | sample Kivu_15m_20L_FD_129675 | JGI IMG/M metagenome (GOLD analysis project Ga0169931, IMG submission 129675) | Freshwater microbial communities from Lake Kivu, Western Province, Rwanda to study Microbial Dark Matter (Phase II) - Kivu_15m_20L... | ecosystem: Environmental > Aquatic > Freshwater > Lake...
ATGGGCATCAGCACCCGGTAGCGCCCTCCGAAATGAGCGATGGGGCCTTCGAAGTTGCTCAAGGCTCCGAAGAGGCCGTGCAGGAAGATCAGGGGGGGGCCATCACCCACGTCGATGTAGGAGAACTCGCCCTCGTGCCTCAGTTGTGATCCGTTCGCCATACCGCTCGACCAAAGGTAGACGGCGGGCTCCATGGTGCACCGGTCGCTCACGGGATGTTTGTCGCAGGGTGCTGTGCATAACGGGTTTGTTCCAGCAACAAGCGGCTGATCGACGGGTGTTTGAGGCTTTATGGGGGGCTGTCGCATGGGCGCCCAACAGGGGCCTTGCGGGTTCCTTCCCCTTTCCTCCCACCACGTCCCACGGCAACCGGTCGCGGTTCTGGTAGTCTGGATTCAAGGCATTGAGGATCAATGCTATGTGAGCCATTGCCAGGTCTGCCGGAAACGCACCATGCGCTCGGAAAGGGGTGCGCATACGGGTTTGGTTTGTTCATAAGGCTCCCACTTCCTCCCACCTTCAAAAGGCCTTGTTTTCAATAGGGTTGCGGTTATCGGGCAACTTTTGCACACCTTTGTCGTTGAAGAATTATCAACAAAAGGGCAAAAACGGGGGAGATCGTGGGAATAAGTGGGTGACGTCACCTACTTTCGCGACCATTCCGGCCTGCATGCACCATGCTGAACCTGCTCGGGGAATACCCATCCACCTTGGACGCCAAGAGCCGAGTGCTCTTGCCCGCCGCGCTGAAGAAGCAGCTCGGTGGGGAGGTGCCCAAGGGGTTTGTGGTGAACCGGGACGTGTTCAGCGAGTGCCTTGTGCTTTATCCGATGGAGGAGTGGAACAGGACGAGCGCCGATGTGCGCCGCCTCAACCGCTTCGATCCGGAGAACGTGGAGTTCATTCGGCGCTTCCTCAACGGAGCTACGCCGCTGGAGCTCGACGCCAATGGACGGCTGCTCATTCCCAAGCCACTGATGTCCTACGCTCGCCTCGAGAAGGACATCGTGTTCACGGGGATGGGGGACCGCATCGAGATCTGGAGCGAGGCGCTGCACAAGGGTGCATTGGGCGGGAACGTGGACTTCAAGTCACTGGCTGCGAAAGTGATGGGTGGCAAGCCCCAAGCCGATGATCGATGAGTATCACGACCCCGTTCTTTTACAAGCCTGTCTTGACGGATTGAACATCCGCCCCGATGGCGTCTATGTGGATGCCACCTTCGGCGGCGGCGGTCACAGCAGGGCGATCCTGCAACGTCTTGGTCCACACGGGCGCCTGATCGCGTTCGACCGGGACCGCGACGCCTGGGCCAATGCGATCGACGATGACCGCTTCACCCTGGTACGCTCCGATTTCCGCTGGATGCGCAATCATCTGCGGTTCCTCCATGCGCTTCCGGTGAACGGACTGCTTGCCGACCTGGGGGTGAGCAGCCACCAGTTCGACACCGGTGCCCGCGGATTCAGCTTCCGCTTCGATGGCCCCCTCGACATGCGGATGGACCACCGCTCGCGACGCACTGCAGCGCAGTTGTTGCGCGATTCCGATGAAGCAACGCTGACCCGGATGCTCCGCACGTACGGCGAGGTGGAGGGTGCCCACCGTGTGGCGCGGCAGCTGGTGAAGGCCAATGCGCACAGCCGCATTGCGACCACCCTGCAGTTGGTGGAGGCGTTGGAGCCGGTGACGCCACGCGCCAGGGAGAACACCTTCCTCGCGCAGGTCTTCCAAGCCTTGCGCATTGCGGTGAACGATGAGCTCGGCGCCCTCGAACAACTGCTGGTACAGAGCGCCGAGGTGATCGCCCCCGGCGGAATGCTGGTGATCATGAGCTATCACAGCCTCGAGGACCGCATGGTGAAGAACTGGATGCGCACGGGTGACCTCGACGGTGTGGAGACCAAGGACCTCTATGGCAATCGCATAAGGCCGTTCGATCCGACAAGCAACAAGGCGATACAACCCACGGAAGTGGAAATAGCCATCAACCCACGGGCCCGCAGTGCCCGGCTCAGAGCAGCAGAACGCACGTGAACAGGATGCGCGAGATACAGGAGGAGGCCACCCCGAAGCCCGATGAGGCTTTGAAGGGTGGTGGCGCACGCCTGCACGGTGGCTTCATCAGCGTGCTCAACGGCTCCTTCCTGACCCGTGATCGGGTCCTCGGCAACATGCCCTTCATCCTCTTTTGTGCGGGCATGATGATCGTGTACATCGCCTACGGATACCATACCGAACGGGTGGTGCGCGACCTGGACAGCAGCGGTTCAGCCCTGAAGGAACTCCGATCGGAGTACATCACCGTGCGGGCCCAACTTGAAAAGCGTGAACAGCAGAGCCAGGTGGCGGCGGGTATCGGGTCCCTTGGCTTGCGCGAAAGCCGCGTTCCGCCCGTGAAAGTGGAGGTGACCGAGCGTGAATTGAAAAAGACCCGCACGCCATGATGGACATCAAGCAGCTGCGGGCACGGGCCAATGTGATCTACCTGCTCATGGTGGTGTTCGCAACCGCCATCGCTGTGAAGCTCTTCACCATCCAGCTGCTGGAGGGTGACAAGTGGCGCGCCAAGGCAGCGCAGGTGAGCACCACCTATCGCACGGTGCAGCCGGACCGCGGACATATCTACAGCGAGGACGGCCGACTCCTGGCCACCAGCGTGCCCGAATACGATGTGCGCATGGACATGGCCGCGGATGCGCTCACTGATGAACTGTTCCGAGCGCATGTGGATTCGCTCGCCTGGCACTTGGCCGGGTTGTTCGGCGATCGCACCGCAGCTGACTACAAGCGCGACCTGCAACAGGCGCGTGCCCGTCGCGAGCGCTACCACCTGGTGAAGCGCAAGGCGGATCACACACAGGTGCAGCAGCTGCGCAACTTCCCGCTCTACCGCCTGGGTCGGTTCAAGAGCGGGCTGGTCACAGAGAAACGCATGGTCCGCGTACGTCCGTTCGGGCGATTGGCGGCACGCACCGTGGGCTACGTATTGCGCGACAGCAACATGGTGGGGCTGGAAGCCGGGTATGACAAGTGGCTGAAGGGTACCACGGGTCGCCGCCTGGAGCGCCGCCTCGCCGGCGGTGTGTGGATGCCAGTGGACGATGGTGATGGGGTTGATCCTGTTCCCGGGTCGGATGTGCACACGACCATCGATATCAATCTCCAGGACGTTGCCGACGCAGCCCTTGAACGCCAGCTGAGGAAGCACGGTGCCCAGTATGGATGCGTGATCGTGATGGAGGTAGCCACCGGCAAGATCAAGGCCATCAGCAACCTGATGAAGGGTGATGACAGCACCTATACCGAAGGGCTCAACCACGCCATCGCAGAGGCCACCGAACCCGGTTCCACCTTCAAACTGGCCTCCTTGCTCGTTGGTATCGAGGACGGCCTCATCGATCCCCAGAGCATCGTAGATACACGCAACGGTGAGGTGCGTTTCCGTGATCGGATCATGCGCGACTCGCATGAAGGCGGGTACGGGCAGATCACGGTCGAGCGCGCATTCGAGCTTTCCTCCAACACCGGTATCAGCCTCGCGGTCACCAAGGCATACGGCGACAGGCCAAAGGACTTCATCGAGGGGCTCCGACGCATGGGGCTGCATCAGCCATCGGGTGTGATGATCCCCGGTGAGCCCGTGCCAACGCTTCGTGGACCCGGTGAAAAGGGCTGGAGCGGTGTGAGCCTTCCATGGATCAGCATTGGGTATGAGACCCTTTTCACACCCCTGCAGATCCTCTCCTTTTATAATGCGGTGGCCAACGATGGCCGGATGATGCAGCCCTACATGGTGGAGCGTGTATCGCGGAATGGACGCACCGTGAAGGAGTTCGACCCGGTCGTTCTGAATGAACGGATCGTTTCGCCGCACACCCTTGAGGTCGCCCATCGCATGCTGGTGAATGTCGTGGACACAGGAACCGCGACCAATTTGAAAGGCGCACATTTCCGCATTGCGGGCAAGACCGGAACGGCGCAGATCGCCCGTTTCGGTGGCTACAAGCGGCAGGAGCCAAGCTACCAGGCATCGTTCGCCGGCTATTTCCCCGCCGACGCACCCAAGTACAGCTGTATCGTGGTGGTGAACGGACCCACGATGAGCGGCTATTACGGCAACGTGGTGGCGGGTCCCATCTTCAAGGAGATCGCAGACAAGATCTACAGCAACCGGCTCGAGTTGCAACAGCCTGCACAGGTGGCTGTCACCGATGCCCGCCGCATGCCTGTAAGTCACAGTGGGCATGCGGGCGATCTGCGTGTCGCATTGGAGGGGCTGCGGATACCTGTTGAGATGAAGGGAGATGCGGGATGGGTGACCACCCAGGCGGGAGATAGTTCGGTCGTGCTTGCACCGCGGGGGATCCCCGAGCCGGGAATGGAGCGCGTCCCGAACGTGGTTGGCATGGGCCTCAGGGATGCGATATACCTCCTTGAGAGTGCCGGCTTGAGCGTACGTGTGGCAGGCAGTGGCATGGTGAAGCGCCAGTCGATCCAGCCCGGTGGCAATGCACGACCGGGAACCTCCATCCTCATCGAACTGACATGAAACTGCTGAAGGACATCCTTTACAAGGTCCGCATTGAGCAGGTTGTGGGTTCGACCAACACGGCGGTGGAGCATCTCACCTTCGACAGCCGAGTGGTGACCGCGTTCACCGCATTTGTGGCTGCGCGTGGCACACAGGTGGATGGCCATGCCTACATCGACAAGGCGCTGGCCGCAGGAGCGGTGGCCATCATCTGCGAGGAACTGCCAGCGGAACTGAAGGCCGGCATCACGTACGTAAGGGTGCCGGATGCAGCGGAGGCCCTTGGTCAGATGGCCGACAACTTCCACGGGCAGCCATCGCGCAGGCTCAAACTTGTCGGCATCACCGGTACCAACGGGAAGACGAGTACGGCAACCCTGCTCTTCCGGTTGTTCCGCTCGTTGGGCTACAAGTGCGGCCTCATCAGCACGGTGGAGATCCGTATCGGGCAGCGGACCATACCAAGCACGCACACCACCCCTGACGCAGTGCGGTTGAATGAACTCCTGGCCGAGATGGTGTCGGAGAAGGTGACCCACTGTTTCATGGAGGTCAGTTCACACAGTGTTGTGCAGCAGCGCATCGCAGGACTGCATTTCACTGGTGCGGTGTTCACCAACATCACCCATGACCACCTCGACTACCACGGGACATTCGACGCCTATATCAAGGCCAAGAAGAGGTTCTTCGACATGCTGCCCAACGGTGCGTTCGCGCTGGTGAATGCGGATGATCCGCACAGTTCGGTCATGGTCCAGAACACGCGCGCGGACAGGCGCTCATTCGCCGTCAGGAGCATGGCCGATCACCGGGCGCGGATCGTTGAGAACCAATTGACAGGTCTCCACCTCAACGTGGATGGACATGACCTGTATGCCCGGCTCATCGGCGAGTTCAATGCCAGCAACCTGACCGCCGTGTATGCCACGGCCCTGTTGCTGGGCGAACCACCCATCAATGTACTCACGGCGCTCAGTGACCTGGAGCCGCCGCGTGGGCGCTTCCAGGTCTTGCGAAGTTCAACAGGGATCATTGGCATTGTTGATTATGCCCACACGCCTGATGCGTTGAAGAACGTGCTTGCCACGATCAACGAAGTGTGTGGGGAGCATGAGCAGGTGATCACCGTGGTTGGCTGCGGTGGCGATCGCGATCGTGCCAAGCGTCCCTTGATGGGGCGTATCGCCGCCGAACTCAGTGCGCAGGTGGTCCTGACGAGCGACAACCCGCGCAGTGAGGACCCCATGAGTATTCTCCATGAGATGCGTGCCGGTATAGCACCTGGCGACCTGTCGCGCATCCTGGTCGATCCCGATCGCCGTGAAGCCATCCGGCAGGCGGTGCGGATCGCGCGCCCGGGGGATGTGGTGCTCCTGGCAGGGAAAGGACATGAGACCTACCAGGAGGTGCAAGGTGTGAGACACCCTTTCGATGATGTGGCTGTGCTGAAGGAAACCCTTGAACTGCTTCACAAGTAATGCTGTACCACCTCTTCGATGGCATTGGTGCGGGCATCCCTGGCGCGGGTGTGTTCAGCTACATCTCGTTCCGGGCGGCCATGGCGGTGTTCGTTTCCCTGCTCATCTCGTTGTGGTGGGGTCAGGGCATCATCAACCTGCTTCGCCGGATGCAGGTGGGTGAGACCGTGCGCGACCTGGGACTCGAGGGTCAGTTGCAGAAGCAGGGGACCCCGACGATGGGAGGCCTCATCATTCTTGCAGCCACCATCATACCCACCCTGCTTTTCGCGAAGCTCAACAACATCTACATCATCCTTCTCCTGGTCAGTACCGTGTGGTTGGGATGCATCGGCTTCCTCGATGACTACATCAAGGTGTTCAAGAAGGATAAGCGTGGGCTGGCCGGTAAGTTCAAGGTGGTAGGGCAGGTGGGGCTCGGCCTCATCATCGGAGCCACGGTCTACTTCCACCCCGAGATCCGCACCCGCGTCGAGGTCCCCGCCATACTCGCCCAGAAACTGGATAGAGAGCAGTTGCACACCATCACCGAGGACGATGGTACGGTGCACTACATGCTCAACCGGAAATCGCCCAATACGACGATCCCCTTTGTCAAGGACAACGAGTTCAACTATTCGTCGATACTGGGAAAGCTCGTTGGTAATGAGGCGCGACGGTACACCTGGGTCGTATACATCCTCGTTGTCATCTTCATCATCACCGCCGTAAGCAACGGTGCGAACATCACCGATGGCGTGGATGGGCTGGCCACCGGGACATCGGCGATCATCGTGCTTACGCTGGGCATCCTCGCCTATGTGAGCGGCAACATCGTTTTCTCGAACTACCTGGACATCATGTACATCCCGGGATCGGGTGAGCTGGCGGTGTTCATCGGTGCGCTGCTCGGCGCCTGCATCGGGTTCCTGTGGTACAATGCCTACCCGGCACAGGTCTTCATGGGTGATACGGGCAGCCTCGCCCTCGGTGGCATCATCGCCACCCTGGCCATCCTGGTGCGCAAGGAACTCTTGATCCCGGTGTTATGCGGCATTTTCCTGGTGGAGAACATCAGTGTAATGATGCAGGTGTCCTGGTTCAAGTACACCCGAAAGAAATATGGTGAGGGTCGCAGGATCTTCCTCATGTCACCGCTCCACCACCACTTCCAGAAGAAGGGTATCCACGAGAGCAAGATCGTGACGCGGTTCTGGATCGCAGGCATCATGCTCGCAGTACTCTCCATCGTAACCCTCAAGCTGCGTTGATGCGGATGGCGCAATGGAGCACATATCCCCTTGTGGTGCTGGGTGCACAGGAGAGCGGCGTGGGTGCCGCCAAGCTCGCGCTGCGCAAGGGTATTGATGTATTCGTCAGCGATGCGGGCATCATCAAGCCCGCATACCGTGAGGAGCTGGAGCGTCTCGGCATACCCTTCGAGGAGCGTGGCCATACCGTGGAGCGCGTGCTGGCTGCGCAGGAGATCATCAAAAGCCCGGGCATACCCGATACCGCATCGCTTGTCCAGGCCGCCCTCCAGAAGGACATTCCGGTCATCAGTGAGATCGAATTCGCCTTTCGCCACTGCAAGGGGCGGATCATCGGTATCACGGGCAGCAACGGCAAGACCACCACCACATTGCTGACCCATCACATTGTCCAGCGGGCTGGTGTACACGTGGCCCTCGGCGGCAATGTGGGGACCAGTTTCGCCGGTCTTGTGGCCGGGGGTGAACATGATTGGTATGTGCTTGAGCTGAGCAGTTTCCAGCTGGATGGCATCCGCACCTTCCGCCCCCATATCGCCATCCTGCTCAACATCACACCGGATCACCTGGACCGATATCAGTACCGGATGGAGAACTATGTCTCCAGCAAGTTCAGGATCGCCTTGAACCAGACCGCCGATGACCATTTCATCCATTGCGCGGATGACCCCGAGACCGCTGCCTGGTTGGAAGGACATGCGCTGAAGGCCAGGCGCTGGCCCTTCTCCATCGAACGTACCCTCACCCATGGTGCCTGGTTGCAGGACCGGCACATCCACATCAACATCGACCAAACCACGTTCCACATGTCCATCCTCGAACTTGCGCTCAAGGGCCGCCATAACGTTTACAACTCCATGGCCGCTGGCATCGCCGCCCGGGTGCTGGAGCTCCGCAATGATGTGGTGCGTGAAAGCCTGAGCGATTTCCAGAACGTGGAGCACCGCCTGGAGCATGTGGCCCACGTCAATGGTGTGGAGTTCATCAATGATTCCAAGGCCACCAACGTGAATTCAACCTGGTATGCTCTTGAGAGCATGGAGAAACCCGTGATCTGGGTGGCAGGTGGTGTTGACAAGGGCAACGACTATGCATCCTTGATGCCCCTGGTGAAGGGCAAGGTGAAGGCGCTGGTATGCCTTGGGAGGGACAACGAAAAGCTCCACAAGGCCTTCGGTACATCTGTCAAGGATGTGGTGGATGCGGACAGTGCCGAACAGGCTGTACTGGCCGCCTATGCGCTCTCCGAACCTGGTGATGTTGTATTACTGAGCCCGGCCTGTGCCAGCTTCGACCTGTTCGAGAACTACGAGGAGCGCGGTCGCCGCTTCAAGGCCGCGGTCCGCTCACTTTGATGACGTACAACATGGAACGGAGCAAGTCCATCAACCCTTCCTTGAGGCTGGCAGGCGGTCATCTGCTGGAAAGCCGTCAGGCCGCCCTGCAGCTCGCCCGGGGATCGGCTCATCGTCTCGAACCGGTTCGTGAACGCGATGGTGTCCTCTTCGTGAACGACAGCCGTGCCACCTTTCTTGACGCTTCACTTGCCTCCATTGCGGAGGTAGGTGGTCCGTTCATTTGGATCGCAGGTGCCTGGAGCGATGAACTCACGGAGGGTGTCGCCCAGGAGTTCGGCCTGGACAGACTTCGAGCGGTGGTGCTGTTCGGCTCCGGTCACGACCGCCATGCCTTCAAGGATGGTGGACACCTGTTCGTGGCGGATGATGTTCGGACCGCCACATTCATTGCCAGCAGTATCGCTGCTCCAGGTGAGGTGGTGCTTTTCAGTCCGGCATGCCCGAGTGGCCATCAATACGCCAATTACGAGGAACGCGGAACTGATTTCAAGCGTGCTGTGAACGAACTCTGACCTGACGCCATGAGCAACCTGATGGACAAACTCCGCGGCGATCGCGTCATCTGGATGACGGTCCTCATCCTGGGGCTTCTCAGCCTTGTCGCCGTGTACAGTTCCATCAGCTCGCTTGCCTTCAAACGGGAAGGCGGCGGCACCCTGCATTTCCTGTTCAAGCACGGACTGATGCTCGCATCGGGTGCGGCCATCATGTATTATGCATCAACCCTTCGACATACCTACTATTCCCGCTTGTCCATGCTGGCCATACCGGTCAGTGCCGGCCTGTTGCTGCTCACCCTGCTCATGGGCTCCAACATCAATGATGCAAGCCGCTGGATCACCATTCCCATCATCAACCAGAGCTTTCAAACGAGCGACCTGGCCAAGGTGGTGCTGGTGGTCTATCTGGCCCGGGTGATATCCAGGCAGGGTGATGCGGAATGGACCCTGCGCGATGTGGTGGTGCGCTTGATGCTGCCCATCGGGGTGATCTGTGGCCTCATCCTCCCGGCAAACTTCTCCACGGCTGCATTGCTGTTCCTGATCTGTGTGTTGATGATGTTCATTGGCCAGGTCCCTGCACGTCATCTGATCGTTGTTCTTGGATCGGCCGTGCTTGCCTTCGGACTCCTCGTTCTTATCGCCAAGAGCCAGCCGGGATTGCTTCCTCGCCTTGACACTTGGGTCGCCCGCCTGGAGAACTTCGGAGCGACCGACAGCGATGCCAATTACCAGGTGGAGCATGCCAAGATCGCGATCGCCTCCGGTGGGCTGCTGCCGAACGGTCCTGGAAGCGGCGCTTCGCGCAACTGGCTCCCGCATCCTTACTCCGACATGATCTTTGCATTCATCATCGAGGAATACGGCAGCATCCTTGGCGGCCTCTGCCTGATGTTGCTGTACCTCATCCTGCTGCTGAGGGCTGTGCGCATTGCAGGTCGCCTGGGTCAGCCCTTTGGCTCGCTTACCGCAGCAGGTCTTGGCCTCATGCTCGTACTGCAGGCGATGGTCAACATGGCCGTTGCCGTGAACCTCGTTCCCGTTACCGGCCAGCCGCTGCCGCTGGTAAGCATGGGTGGAACCTCCATCTGGTTCACCAGCCTGGCGGTGGGGATCATTCTCAGTGTCAGTCGCAGCCTGGAGGAAACCGATCGAACCGATACCGATGAACAGCGCCCCCGCACAGCCGTCGCTTAGGGTGATGATCGCCGGTGGTGGTACCGGCGGCCACATCTTTCCAGCCATTGCCATCGCGCATGCGGTGCGCGAACGGGAAGCTGCTGCCGAGTTCCTTTTCGTGGGTGCAACGGGGCGTATGGAGATGACCAAGGTACCCGCGGCAGGTTATCGTATCGAGGGCCTCCCGATCCGTGGCTTCCAACGTGGCAGCATCCTGAAGAACGTCGCGCTGCCATGGCTCCTGCTGCGCAGTATGTGGAAGGCCCGCGATCTTGTCCGCCGCTTCCGCCCCCATGTGGCCGTAGGTGTGGGCGGATATGCAAGCGGACCCCTTCTGGCGGCGGCACAGCGCATGGGCGTTCCCACGCTCATCCAGGAACAGAACAGTTTCCCCGGCAGGACCAATGTCCATCTTGCACGCCGTGCAGACCGTATCTGTGTCGCATACGCCGGTATGGAGCGCTTCTTCCCCAAGGAAAAGCTGCTGTTGACGGGCAACCCCGTAAGGACGGATGTGGTACGGCTCGCCGGCAAACGTCCCAGGGGTCTGGAGCATTTTGGCTTGGTCGAGGGTCGCCCCATCCTGTTCATCACCGGAGGAAGCCTTGGTGCCCGGGGCATCAACCGTGGTGTGGACGCGGCCCTTCGATCATGGAGGGACGCTGGTATACAGGTGATCTGGCAGACAGGCACACCCTTCCTGGAACATGCCCGTACCAGCGTGGACGCGATCGGCTACAGTGATTGCAAGGTCCTTGAATTCGTGGACCGCATGGACCTCGCTTATGCCGTTGCCGATCTGGTGGTGGCCCGTGCAGGTGCGATCAGTGTGAGCGAGCTGTGCCTGGTGGAACGCCCTGCCATCCTGGTGCCGCTCCCAACCGCTGCAGAGGATCACCAGACACACAACGCCCGGGCATTGACCGATCGCGGTGCGGCAGTGCTGTTGCGGGATGGGGATGCCATGGAACTATTGGGACCCAAGGTGCTGGAGCTGTTCCGGGACGAGGCCGCTCTGGAGCGTTTGCGCCGGGCCATTGCCGGAACAGGAGTGCACCATGCAGCGGAAGCCATCGCAGCGGAGGTCATCCGGCTTGCCCGCGGAGAACATCCAATACGCAGCAATGCCGCCTGACCCATGAGCACGCTCAGCGGACATAAGTTCTACTTCATCGGTATCGGTGGCATCGGCATGAGCGGCCTCGCCCGTTATTTCCGTCGGCGGGGTGCCGAGGTCGCCGGCTACGACCGCACACCAAGTGAACTTACCAACCAGCTGATGGCCGAGGGCATCGAGGTGCAGTTCAGCGAGGATGTGCGGCTCATCCCAGATGCATTCCAACTGGCCCCCCCGGCTGAGATCATGGTCGTGCGCACCCCTGCAGTTCCCGCAGGCAGCCCACTGCTTGCATACTGGAATGAACGGGGCGCACGGATCATGAAGCGCGCCGAGGTGCTTGGACTCATCACCCGGGACAAGCCCACCATTGCAGTGGCAGGCACCCATGGCAAGACCACCGTGAGCACCATGATCGCACACCTGCTCGTACATGGCGGGGTGAGGTGCAATGCATTCCTGGGTGGCATCGCGGCGAATTACGGGACGAATGTGCTGCTGAACGACGATGCCACGGTGAATGTGGTCGAAGCCGATGAATACGACCGGAGTTTCCTGCAGTTATGCCCCACACAGTCGGTGATCACCGCCATGGATCCCGATCATCTTGACATCTACGGTACGCCTGAGGCCATGTATGAGGCCTATGCCCAATTCGCCGTTCAATGCGATGGGCCGATCCTTGTGCATGAGCGTATCGCAGAGCACTTCAGTGACCGCAGCCAGATGCGTACCTATTCCCTGGCAAGTGCCGGTGAGCCGTCCGCCGCTAATGTCCGCGTGGAACAGGGGGCCTACGTCTTCGACCTGCATGCAGAGGGTCAGGTATTGAAGGACCTCCGACTTGGCATGCCGGGACGCCATAACGTGGAGAACGCCATCGCCGCATCCACCGTGGCCTTGCGCATGGGTGTGAGCGCGACATCGTTGAGAAGCGGGCTTGAGAACTTCAGAGGGGTGGCGCGTCGGTTCGAGGTGCGGGTGAGCGGTCCGCAGGTGGTGTTCATAGACGACTACGCGCATCACCCCAAGGAACTGGATGCCTGCATTGCCAGCGCACGGGAGCTCCATCCGGGGCGCCGCATCACCGGTGTTTTCCAGCCGCACCTCTTCACCCGTACCCGCGATCTCGCCGCCGGGTTCGCCAGCAGCCTGGCAGCCCTCGATGAACTGATCCTTCTTGACATCTACCCCGCACGCGAGGAGCCCATCGAAGGCATCACTTCCGCCTGGCTGCTAGGGCAGGTGCCCATGTCGAACAAGATGCTGGCCTCCCGCGACGACCTGGAGAAGGTGATCGCGCAACGCTCCATTGATGTGCTGCTGACAATGGGTGCTGGAGACATCGATCGTGTGGTTCCTTCATTGGAACGCCTTATCAACAAACGCTTGATGTCATGAACAGGTGGAAGCGTTACCTCCGTTATGCCGGGATGTTACTGGCCGCTTCTGTGATCGTGCTGGCCCTGGGCTTTGTGGAGCGTAGTGCCGATCGGACACCGTTGAACGACCTGCGTGTAAAGGTGTCCGGTGCGGACGGGGTGCGTTTCATCGATGAGGCCGCCATCCGCCGTGAAGTGCTTGAGCAGGGCATCGCGGTGATGGGAACCACCCTCGGGGAGGTGGATGAGACAAGGATCGAGGAACGGCTTCGAAGCATTCCCTGTGTGGCAAGGGCCGAAGCATATCACACCATGGATGGTGTGCTTCATGTAAGCGTTGTGCAGCGCACACCCATCGTGCGGGTGATCAACGCCGATGGCAGTGGCTTCTACATCGATGAGGAAGGATGGACCATGCCCACTGAACTCGCGCATCCTGCCCGCGTTCTGGTCGTGACCGGCGCGTTGGATGAACCCGGCGCACGCAATGGGGTTGTGGACATCCTCGGTAGTGACAGCCTGCGCGCAAGGTGCCTGTCAGACGAAATACACCGCATTGCCACCTTCCTCCGCTCCGAGCCCTTTTGGGAAGCCCTCATCGACCAGCTGGTGGTGCGGAGCGATGGCCTGTTCGAACTGGTTCCCAAGGTGGGCGGACAGCGCATCCTCATCGGCGATGGCAACGACCTCCAGCAGCGCTTCGCCAAACTCCGTCTCTTTTACGCCAAAGGCATGCCCATGACCGATTGGCGCCGATACGAACGCATCGACCTCCGCTTCGCCGACCAGGTGGTTTGCACACAACGAACAACGCCCTAACACCCCCCAAAGACACCATGGACCAACATCAAGACATCGTGGCCGGCCTCGACATTGGCACGACCAAGATCGCCTGCATCGTCGGGCGCAAGAATGACCAAGGAAAGATCGAGATACTCGGCATGGGTAAATCGCGAAGCGATGGTGTCAGCCGAGGGGTCGTGGCCAACATCCACAAGACCGTCGAGAGCATCATCACCGCCGTGAAGATGGCGGAGGACAGTGCCGGTGTTGAGATCGGTACGGTGAACGTGGGCATCGCCGGACAGCATATCCGCAGCATGCAGCATCGTGGCATGAAGATGCGCGAAAGCCTCGAGGAGGAGATCACCCAGGGCGACATCGACCAGCTCATCGAGGAGACGTACCGCCTGGTGATGCCTCCGGGCGAAGAGATCATCCATGTGCTGCCCCAGGAGTATATCATCGACAATGAGCAGGGCATCCGCGATCCCATCGGTATGAGCGGCATCCGCATGGAGGCCAATTTCCACATCATCAGCGGCCAGATAACCGCTGCGCGCAACATCAACAAGTGCGTCCACCGGGCCGACCTGAACGTCACAGAGCTGATCCTCGAGCCGCTGGCCAGTGCCGATGCGGTGCTCAGCCTGGAGGAGAAGGAGGCGGGCGTGGTGCTGGTCGATATCGGCGGTGGAACCACCGATATCGCCATCTTCTACGACAACATCATCCGCCACACCGCCGTGATCCCGTTCGGCGGCAACGTGGTCACGGAGGACATCCGTCAGGGCTGCGGGATCATGCGCGAACAGGCGGAACAGCTCAAAACCAAGTTCGGAAGTGCACTCGCCTCGGAGAACAAGGAGAATGAGGTGGTCTGCATTCCGGGCCTGCGCGGCCGCGATCCCAAGGAGATCAGCCTGAGGACCCTATCGCACATCATCCAAAGCCGCATGGAGGAGATCCTTGAGCACGTCTACTTTGAGATCAAGAACTCCGGTATGGAGAAGCAATTGATCGCAGGTATCGTCCTCACCGGTGGTGGTGCCCAGCTCAAGCACTTGAAGCACCTGGTGGAGTTGATGACCGGTATGAGCACCCGTATCGGGTATCCCAACGAACACATCGCCAAGAGCGCCGTGGAGGATGTGACGAGCCCGCTCCATGCTACGGGTGTTGGGCTGGTGATGAAGGGGTTCGAACATCTGGAACGGCTCCGCAACCGCATCCCCGCCGAAACCCGTCCGGTTTCCACCGCAGCGCGCTCACCCGTGAAAGGTCATTCAAAGGGCATTCTTGGAGGCTTGCTCGACAGCGTCATCCATGGTGCATCCAACCTGCTCAAGGAAGAAGAGAATTGAACCGTTGAAGGCCTAACGATAACCGACCAAATCCCCCCCCAACAATGAAATTCGACATCCCCCAGGAGCTCAACTCGATCATCAAGGTGATCGGTGTGGGCGGAGGTGGCAGCAATGCCGTGAACCATATGTACCAGCAAGGCATCCGTGGTGTGGACTTCATCGTCTGCAACACCGATCGCCAGGCACTTGACGTGAGCCCCGTTCCCGTGAAGGTGCAACTCGGCGTTGCCTCCACGGGAGGCCTTGGAGCCGGTTCCGTTCCCGAGCGCGGAAGGGAGGCTGTACAGGAGAACCTCGATGAACTCCGCCTGCTGCTGAGTGCGCATACAAAGATGGTGTTCATCACCGCGGGCATGGGTGGTGGTACGGGTACCGGAGCCGCGCCTGTCATTGCTCAGCTTGCGCGTGAGATGGGCATCCTCACCGTTGGCATCGTCACCAGTCCCTTCCAATGGGAAGGTCGCCGCCGGAAGAGCCAGGCCGTCACCGGTGAGGAGGAGTTGCGCAACGCGGTTGACACGCTGCTCGTGATCAATAATGATCGCCTGCGCGACCTCTTCGGGAACCTCTCCGTGAACAACGCCTTCGAACATGCCGACAATGTCCTGACGACCGCCGCCCGGGGTATCGCCGAGATCATTACCAAGACCGGCAAGGTGAACGTGGACTTCGAGGACGTGAAGACCGTGATGACCCGCAGCGGCAACGCCATCATGGGCATGGCCGAGGCCGAAGGGGAGGACCGTGCCCTGCGCGCCGCACAGGAGGCACTGGACTCACCCCTGCTGAACGATAGCAACATTGCCGGAGCCAAATTCGTGCTGCTCAATATCACCTACGGCACGCGTGAGATACTTATGGACGAGATCGGCGAGATCACCGATCATATCCAGCAGGCGGCGGGAAGCGGAGCGGATGTGATCTGGGGCTATGGAATGGAGGAGAACCTCGGTGACAAGGTGCGCATCACGGTCATTGCCACCGGCTTCGAGACAGGTGAAGCATCCGTTGGCAACGCACGCAACGCCACCGAACGGACCGTGATACCTCTTGATGCCGACCGACCCACGATGATCACTCAGCCCATCGTGAACCCCGTGGCCGTACCGGTGGCAAAGACACCCGCAAGCGAAGCTCCTGCCGAGCCCTACATCAAGCAGGTGACTGAAGAGGCACGCCCGGCGGAGGCCTCCAATATGCTGGCGCCGCAGGGCACCATTGAGTTCGAGGTGGACAACCCTCAGCCGATCCATGAACCCGTGGCGATCGTCCCCGAGCCGGAAAAGATCGTCCACACGCTTGGTTCAGATGCCGATGTGAAGATGGATAACGGCACGTTGGTGTCCGAAGCGAAGATGAGCCCCGCCGAGCATCAGGTTCGCGTAGAGGAACGCCAGGCCCGCATGCGTGCGATCTCCCAGCAGCTGCGTTCCCCGGGAGGCATCGCCGACATGGAGCAGGTGCCGGCCTACAAACGGAAGAACATCCTCATCAGCGAAGCGCAGCACAGTGCGGATTCGAATGTGAGCCGCTACACGCTCAACGAGGAAGTGGACGAACACGGCGAACGTCGCGTTGAGTTGAAGCGTAACAACCCGTTCCTGCACGATAACGTGGACTGAACCATGGACCTCCAACAGCGCATCGATGCCGACATCCGGTCAGCCATGCTGGCCCGTGACAAGGACCGCCTGAATGCACTGAGGGCCATCAAGAGCGCCATCCTGCTCGAATTGACCAAGGCTGGTGCCGGGGATGGCCTGGACGACGCTGCAGGATCGCGGATCCTGCAGAAGATGCACAAGCAACGCCAGGAAAGCGCCGCCATCTACCGTGAGCAGGGCCGACCTGAACTGGCTGCCGAGGAGGAGGCACAAGCTGCGGTCATCGAAGCGTACCTGCCCCAACGCATGAGCGACGATGAACTGCGGGCCGCTATCGGCGCTATGATCTCGAGCTCTGGTGCACAGGGAATGAAGGATATGGGTCGCGTGATGGCAATGGCCACCAAGGATCTGGCAGGCAAGGCGGACGGGGCTGCGGTGGCGGCCATGGTGCGTGGTCTGCTCGCAGGGGTTTGACCATCAGTGGGTTAGTGGGATGAAGGGGTGCCCGGGGGGGCACCCCTTCCAATTAGCAGGTGCCCGTCCCGCATTCCGAGCCAATGCGCCGGATTTTCACGATCTTCGCGCCTGTTATGGCGTTGACGCTCTAAAGTTCGGGCCCGTGATGGTGCGTTACCTAATAGTGCTGTTGATCCTGTGCCCCGGTATCCTCCGCGCCCAACCTGAGTGCGATGTGGTGTTGGCCGTGACCCCCGTGAGCTGTACCGGTCTTTCGGATGGTGCCATTGCGGTGATCACTAATTCCGGCGGGCCGTTCCTCTATTCCTTGAACGGAAGCCTGCCACCCGTGAACGTTGGTACGTGGATCGACCTGGCACCCGGCCCCTATTCCATTGTGATCACGGATACGGCGCAGGCCACACAATGCATCTCCGTCATTGATACGGTCGTCATTGAGCCATCATTGACCATCACGGGGAATCCTGTTTATTGCCCTTCCGATCCGCCGGAGCTCACCGTCGAGCCATCCATCGGTTATAATGCGCTCTACTACGCATGGTCGAGCGGGGATACAGCGCAGGTCATCAACCTGCCTCCCGGTACCAACGGAACGTTCACCGTCAATTCCATCGATGCCGCAGGATGCGAGCTTCAAGCGGATGTGGATGTGGAGGAGCTTCCCAGCCCTTCTGCCGTGATGGGCGTGCCCGATACCGCCTGCCAGAACGTGCTTGTGCAGGTCCTTACGCTCGCCACCACCGGCGACTCCATCGTGTGGCGTTGGCAGGATAACGGCTTCAGCAACGCGTTCAACGAACTCGTGGTCTTCACTGAGGCCGGTTACCAGCCCATCAGCATCCAGGCCTTCAACTCCGTTGACGCATGCGGCAGCCTGCCAGTGCAGGATAGCATCTACATCGAAGCCCAGGTACCTGCCATCTTCTCCGCAGCACAGATACCATGCACCACCGAACTGGAGATACTGCTTGGCAGCGTGGCTGATTCGTGCGCCTTCTTCATCAACGACAGCCTCTATGTCAATGATTGCAACGGGTTCATCCGCTACGACATCAAGCGGTACGACTTCCATACCCTCACCCTCTATGCAACACAGGCCAACGGGTGCAACGACACCTTGGAAGTGATCCTGGACGTAAGGACGGAACCAACCCTGTTCCTTTCCAATGCCTTCTCTCCTGACGGCGATGGCATCAACGAGGCGTGGCCCGCCCGGGTGGACGTTCCTGCATTGGGTTACGAGGTCGTTATCTATGACCGCTGGGGTCGTCAACTGTGGATCACGAACGATCCATTAGGACAGTGGGATGGCGTGTTCAACGGATCTCCTGTTCCCGTTGGGGTCTACGCATATACCATGCGCCATCGGGATCCCTGCCAGGCAACGGACGAGATCCGATCCACCGGGCATGTGACGGTGGTCAGATGAGCGCCCCTTGGCGCAACGGTCCATGATAGCGGACCAACGCATACAACGTTGCTTTCCTGTGGAAGGCATGACCTGCGCCAGTTGTGTACTTGGCGTTGAACGGGCGCTGGGCGCTGTGCCCGGGGTGGATCACGTGAACGTCAACCTTGCCGACCACAGTGCCACGGTGGTCATGCACGGTCCGGTTCCCGATGAGATGCTCAGGGCAGCCGTGCGCAATGCCGGCTATGACCTCGTGATCACGGATGTGATGGACCTGATGGAGGCGCTCGACAGGGCCAGGGAGGCACGCCTGTGCGATATCCGTATCCGGTTCCTGGTCTCCGCCACATTCACCCTGCCGCTTGTGGTGGTGGCCATGCTGCTGCCCCACACTGCGGCCACGCGCTGGGCCCAACTGGTGCTCGCCACGCCTGTCATCGTCGGAGCAGGTTACCCGTTCTTCCGTAATGCATGGCGCCAGATGAAGCACATGCAGGCGAACATGGACAGCCTCGTGGCGCTCAGCAGCAGTGCGGCCTTCACGTACAGCCTGTACCTGCTCCTTGTATCCACTGATGTGCATGCCCACCTTCATTTCGAGTCAGCTGCCGTGGTCATCACCTTCGTATGGCTGGGACGCTACCTTGAGGGCCGGGCGAAGTCCAGAGCGGGTGGGGCGATCCGTCAGCTCATGGGCATGCGACCGGAACGCGTGATGCGGTTCGAACGCGATGGCCGGTTGAGGGAGGTGCCCTTGGGCGATGTGATACCCGATGACGAACTGCAGGTGCGCGCCGGTGAACGGGTTGCGGTGGACGGTACTGTGGTGCACGGTACCGCAGCGGTGGATGAGTCCATGTTCACGGGCGAGCCGCTGCCGGTCGAACGCCTTCCCGGTATGCGGGTGCTGGCAGGTTCCATGGTGCAGCACGGTGGTTTGCGCATTCGCGCGGTGCAGGTGGGTGCCGGCACCCACCTGTCACGGGTGGCCCGGGCCGTGCAGGAGGCACAGGGTAGCAAAGCGCCGGTACAGCTGCAGGTGGACCGCGTGGCATCCCGGTTCGTTCCGGCGGTGCTGCTGATCGCGCTGCTCGCCGCTGCAGCATGGTGGATCCTTGGAGGGCCCGATGGCGCCGAACGCGGGCTGCAGGCGTTCATCACCGTACTCATCATCGCATGCCCATGTGCCCTGGGCCTTGCAACACCCACCGCCATCATGGCCGGCATTGGGAAAGGTGCTGAGTCAGGGATCCTCATACGGGGGGCGGAAAGCCTTGAACGCACGCACCGCATTACCGCCATGGTGATGGACAAGACAGGCACGCTCACGGTTGGTCGCCCCAGGGTGGTGGAACGGTGGTCCACGCTCTCTCCTGCCGATGAAGCCTTGATCTCCGGGCTGGAGCAGCGAAGCACGCATCCACTCGCTGCTGCTCTCGTGGAAGCCTTGCCGCCATGTTCCCCTCCTTCACTGGAGCAGCAGGTGCGTGAGGTGCCCGGTGAGGGGATGTACGCGCTCCATGAAGGGCATCAGTGGGTCATTGGCAACCGACGCGCGATCGAGTCGGCCGGCATCCTGATCGCACGCGAGCATGGTGCGATGGAGCGCAGCTGGCAGGAAGAAGGGCGAAGCACCGTTTGGGTGGCGGTGGATGGTGTGGTGCGCGGTCTTTTCGCCTTCGAGGATGTTGTTCGCGATTCGGCACGGGAGGCGGTGTCCGCCATGGCTGGGGCCGGGATCACCGTGTACATGCAGACCGGTGATGGGCTTCGTGCCGCACGCCAGGTGGCCGCTTCTGTGGGTATAGACCATGTGCGCGCGGAAGTATCCCCAAAGGACAAGGCAGCCTTCGTTCGCGCATTGCAGGCCGCTGGGGACGTGGTGGCGATGGTGGGGGATGGTGTGAACGACGCGGAAGCGCTCGCCCTGGCGGATGTTGGTTTCGCCATGGGTCAGGGTAGCGATGTGGCCATGGGAGTGGCGCATGTCACAGTGCTTGGCGATGATCTTGGCGCGCTCCCAAGGGCGGTCATCCTTTCGCGGCGCACCATGGCGACCATTCGCCAGAACCTCTTCTGGGCGTTCATCTACAACGTCATCAGCATTCCCGTGGCAGCTGGTGTCCTGGTGCCGGTGCTGGGCTTTACCCTTGACCCCGTGTGGGCAGGCATGGCCATGGCTTTCAGCAGCGTGAGCGTTGTGCTCAACAGCCTGCGGCTACGCTTGTACTGAGGTTATTGGCAGGGAGGTCCGAGACTTTGGATCCACTCCGCGAGCAGCGCGGCGCCCTCCTCGTCAACAATGCTTCGGCCGATCAAGGGCATGCGGACGGCCTCTTCGTTCGTGGTAAGCCGGTGATAGAGCGCGGAGCGACCGAGATTGCCCCGTGCGACCAGGTGGGAGAATGGTTCGATCGGTTCCTCGGGAACCACGCACACGCCAAGGTTCACCGGATCTTCCGTGCGCTCGTAGGCCAGTCGGATGGCACGATAGGAACAACTTCGACCTTCATCATGGCAGTGCGCACAGTTAATGTCAAGGTAGGAACGAACACGCTGCCCGAGGCTTTCGGAGGTGTCGTCCCATCGCACCAGCGTAAGAAAGTCCTTGGGATAGCCCGGTTGCAGGATGCCGTGCGCGACCCATTGCGCCAGCTGGTTGTTCATGCCCGTGTTGTACCACAGTGGCCCGTTCAGGTTCTGTGGCTCCGGACCGATCGGTGTGTTCGCACCATACTTCCGGTGGCAGCTCTGGCATTCCACCAGCGATGGTATGCGATATTGGATGGAGCGGGCATCCCCATCCTCGTCCGTCCAGCTGACAGGGATCGTGCTTCCCCCAAGGTCCAGGTAAGCTTCGGTCTGCGAACTGTTCCATACGTAGTTCGCGATCTCCCACTGACCGGCACGCTTGAAGAGCATGCGCGTCTCGATGATCCGCCTGCCGCCCCCCGCCTGTGCGTTGTTATAGTGGAAGCTCTTCAAGAGCACGGCCCCGTCAGGGAAGTCGAGCACGTTGTGCGCGCCATTGAAGCGTGCCTTCCTGCCGGGTGGCATCCAAACGAAGCGCGTCTTGTGCGCCTCATCCGTGAAGAGCGGCGTGATGGGCTCGAACGGCAGCAGGTCCGCGACCGGCCGCATGGTCCCCAACTTGCCCTCGAAGAAACCGTATTCCGAAAGCGTGTTGTAAGGCACCTCATCCAGGTCGAAGTTGACCTTCGTACCTGTGGCATCACCACCCGCAGCACCGTCATCCAAGCCCTCCTTTCCGCATGCGCCGAAGGTGGCGAGCAGGACCATCAGGGCGAAGAGGTGACGTGACCGTTCCATGGCGCTGTGGATACGAGGATGAAGCAACTGCCCCCTACCGGGGACCCTAAGGTAATGCAGGCCGTGCCTTGCGGGTCGGACCCTCGCTGGGGAAGGAGTGTTGAGGCTATTCCTTGGTGAAGCTGCGCTGGCTTGTTCCGCTCGGAGTGAAGAGCTGCAAGACGTAAGCGCCGGGCGTCAGGTCGCTCACATCAAGTCGTTCGTTCTGCAGGCTGCCGCGCAGGACCAGACGTCCCGTGGCATCCAGCACGCGGACCGGTATCGGGCCATTGCCCAGCCCGGTCACAGAGATGTTATCCAATGCAGGGACCGGGAATATCCTCAATTGTGCATCGGCAGTGGCGTTCAGGCCTGTTGAAATGCCCTCCACGATCACCTCGGTGGAGTTCACGGAGATACCTTCCAGCACATCAACAATGCCCGAGGGCCAGCGCACCGTTACCGAGGTGATATCGGTCTCCTCTCCCAGGCCGAAGTGCGCGGTCATCGTGCTCATGTAACGGAACCCGTCCCCACTGCGCACCTCGCGTGTGAAGGTGCCGCTGGGTGTCTCCACCGTGATCCGTGCACCGATACCGTTGCTGTTGCTGACCACCCCGACGGTGGCGATCTTCAGCCAGTTGTTATCGTTCCCCACGTTGCGGCGGATCGTACCGGTCGTGTACACATCAAGGAAACCATCGTTATCCAGGTCGCCGATGGGGCCATTCCCCGGACTGACCCCGTTCTGCACGAAGGTCATATCACCCATGTTCATGAGCAGTCCTCCACCACCCAGGATATCCAGGTAGCCGTTGTTGTCGAAGTCGTGGGTGGTCCATTCGATGCTCTGGCCGGTGAACTGGTCGATGCCTGAACCCGCCGTGATGTTCGTGAAGGTTCCGTCGCCATTGTTCTCCATCAGCTTGTGGTAGCCACTGCTGCTGGCACCGATCAGCACATCCATGTCACCGTCGTTGTCGAAGTCGCCCCAGGCACTGCTCCAGCTTTGGTGTCCATCAGCCAGGCCCAACGTGGGCGCCATGTCCGTGAACGAGCCATTTCCATTGTTGCGCATCAGCAGATCCACCGGGTCGCAGCCACACTTGGCTACGAACATGTCGATGTCGCCGTCATTATCGTAGTCGGTCCAGATGGAACCATAGTTCCCGCAGGTGAGCCCCAACAGGCCTTGGTTGAAGGTCAGATTGCCGCTACCATCGTTGAAGAAGGCCACGTTGGCATCCACATCATGGCACACGAATGCGTCCAGGTTGCCATCGTTGTTGATGTCCACCATGTTCGTCCGCTGGCTGAAGATGTAGTTTGGGAACGAGACCTCCATGAACCCTGTGCCCGTATTGTTGGCCATCATGAATGTGGAACCGCTGCCGCCCCCATAGAGCAGGTCGTTGTATCCGTTGCCATCGATATCGCCCGCTGCGATGCTCCACGAAGCCACATGATCGGCAGGCGTGGTGATGATGTTCACGGATTGAAAGGTCCCATTGGCCTGCTGGTACAGGATGTTCACGTTGCTGGCGCTGGTACCAACGATATCGTCCAGTTGGTCGTTGTTCATGTCCACCACGCAGTACCCGCTGCCGCTTACTCCCTGGCTTACGTTGGCGAAGGTGATGACGGTGGGCGGCGGCGGGGGGGGAGGGGGTGCGGGTTGCACGTAGGCCAGCTCGAAACTGAACCCCGCCGCGGTCCAACGGTTGTCGAATGCGATGATGTAGGTCTGGCCTGCGGTCACCGTGAAGGTCACGAGGGATGCCAGGTTCGAACCATTGTCATCATCACCGGCCAGGCAGGTGAGGCTGCCGCAGCTACCCGTGTAGATGTGCACCCTGGTGTCCACCCATGCAGCGCCTGGAACATCCGTGTTCAACCGCATCGTGGTATCGATGGCCGCCGTGTACCTGTACCACTCGGCCAGTGTTCCGGGGGCACCGTTCACCGCGCAACTGGTCGGTAACGGCTCCGTTCCGTTGATGGCATCCACTACATGGACACCGACCCCGATGCCCAAGGCGGTGGTGCATGTGTTCTGGGCACTGGCATGCAGCGCGCACGTTGTGATCACCGCGGTCAGCAGGGTCGAACGGAAGTTGGTCATGGTCGTATCAGGTTCGGTTGGTTCAAGGGCAGGTTCCAGGCAGGCTTGCGATCCACGCACGGATCATCTCTGCACCTTCATCATGGGCGATCGTTCTTCCCAGCAGGGGCATGCGAACGGTTTCATCCGTGGAGGTCAGGCGATAATGCAGCATCGAACGTGCGGGGTTGCCGCGTGCCACGATCTCCGTGAATTCCGGTGCAATGGGGTCGTCTGGTGGCACGCATACGCCCAGGTTCACCAGGTCCTCGCTCTCGTTGAATGCGAAACGCATGGGACGGTAGTTGCAATGGCGCTCATCAGCGTGGCAATGCGCACAGTTCATGTCAAGGTAGCTGCGCACCCGCAGGTCAAGCGGCTGTGCCGCATCGTCCCACCGCACGGTGGTCGTGATGTTCGACGGGTAACCGCTCTGCAGATAACCCATCTCCACCCATTTCTCCAGCTGGTTGCGCACACCGTCCTCATACAGCAGCTCGCTGTTCAGGTTCTGGGGCTTCGGTCCAATGGGAATGGGGTCGAAATTGACCTTGTGGCAGGTCTGGCATTCCGCTGCACTTGGGATGCGGTATTGGATGTTGCGTTGAACCCCGTTGTCGTCCAACCAGGCCACCGGGGTGTTGCTGCCGTTCAGGTCCAGGAAGGCCTCCGTCTGGTCCGCGTTCCAGACATAGTCAGCGAAGTTCCAGTTGCCGTTCCGCTTGAAGAGCAGACGTGTTTCGATGATCCGCCGGTCATTGTCGGGTAACACGACATCATAATAGAACGTTTTGATGAGCACGGTACCGTCCGGGAAGCCCAGCACCTGATGGTCGCCCGTATAGGTGGCCTTAACGCCGGGAGGCATCCACACGAAACGCTTCTTCTTCGCATAATCCGAGAAGAGCGATGTGATGGGCTCATAGGGAAGCACACCCGAGTTCGGGATCTGGTCCTTCAGAACGCCCGTGAAGAACCTGTAACTGGACAGGGTCTGGTAGGGCGCAAGGACAGGGTCGAAGTACACGCCATCACCGGAGGGGGGGAGGGGGATCACCGTTGGCGGTTGCACCGGCTCAGGCGCTGTTTCCTTCCTGCAGCCCGGTAGCAGTAACAACCATGAACCCACCATGAACAGGAGGGGGAGCGTCCGGCGTATGTGTCTGCTCGCGTGCATGGTCGTTCACAAGACGTTCATCGGTGAGCCCCGGGTTGCCTGCAACAACTCACTCCCGGGTGAACGGCAGGCGCTGCACGCCACCGCTCTCGATGACCTCCAGCACGTAGTAGCCGGGCTGCAAGCCGGTCAGATCCACCCGGCCTCCTTGAAGGCGTACCCTCCTGACCATGCTGCCCGATGCGCCGAACACGCGCACCTCGGCAGAACCGGTGAGGGTGCCCTGCACGAACAACTCGGTGCCGGCGGGTACGGGATAAAGCCGCAGGGCGGGTCGCTGCTCTTCCGCCACATCGGTTCCCACCTCCTCGATCACGGTGATGGTCCCATTGATGGGCACATCATTGATCACGTTCACGATGCCCGATGGCCATCGCACGAGCACCTGCTCCACAATGTCATCCTGGCCAAGCCCGAAGTGCGCAGTGATCGTGCTCATGTAGCGGAACCCATCGCCGCTGCGCACTTCCCGGATCTGTTGGCCCGATGCGGTGGTGATGGTGATGCGTGCGCCGATACCCTCGCTATTGCTCACCGTGCCCACTGTGCGGATGCGAAGCCAGTTGTTGTCGTTCCCATTGTTCAAGCGGGCCGTGGAACTGCTGATGACATCCAGGAACCCGTCGTCGTTCAGGTCCCCCACGGCACCCACTTCAAATCCGACGGGATTCCCCTCGAAGACCATATTACCCCGGTTGATCATGATGGTGCCGCCCCCGCCCATCACATCCAGCAGGCCGTCGTTGTTGAAGTCGTGGGTAACATGCTCGATGCTGGTGCCGGTGAAAACGTCCCAGCCGGATCCGGCCGTGATGTCCGTGAAGGTGCTGCCGTCGTTACGCATCAACTTATGGCCACCAGCGCTGAAGGAACTGGCCCCCACCAAGGCGTCCATGTCCCCATCATTGTCGAAGTCGCCCCAGGCAGCGCTCCAGGTCTGCACCGGGTCGGCCAGGTTGTAGAGGGCGGCAACCTCCGTGTAGGTGCCGTCACCATTGTTGCGGTGGAGCTGGTTGGTACTCACCACGGGGTTCCCGCCCCGGCACTTGGCTATGAACATGTCCATGTCTCCGTCATTGTCGAAGTCCGTCCAGATGGACCCATAGTTACCGCCCCCCTGGGTATCTCCCAGGCCCCCCTGGTTCCAGATGAACTGCCCATTGCCATTGTTGATCAGGTAGACGTTCGGTGCCACGTCATGGCAAACGAACGCGTCCAACCGACCGTCGTTGTTGATGTCCACCATGTTCGTGCGCTGGCAGAAGACATACTGCGCATAGCTGCTGTCGCGGAACGAGGTTCCATCCTCACTGGCGAACATCACGGTAACGCCGCTGCCTCCACCGTAGATCAGGTCGCGCTGGCCATTGCCATCCAGGTCCCCTGCGCACAGGCTCCAGCTTGGGGAGTTGGTCACCGTGTCGTTCGGGAGGTTCACGGTACTGAACCCGCCATCAGCAAGCTGGTAGTTGATGTTGATGTTGGAGGTGGTCACCGAGACCACATCGTCAAGGCCGTCGTTGTTCATGTCCACCACCGCACGCACCGAACCGGCTGTGGTAAGACCCTGGTTGGTGAAACTGATAAGCTCGAGGAATGTGGGTTGCTCCGTCAGCGAGAAGCTGAACCCCCTGGCGTCCCACCGGTCATCGAATGCGATGTGGTAGGTGGTTCCGCCTGTCATGTTCACATGCACCCTGCTCAGGTAACCGCTGCCGGAATCGTCGTCCCCACCAATGCAGGTCAGGCTTCCACAGGTGCCGCTGTAAATGTGCACCCGCGTGTCCAGCCCCGTGTTCTCTGCAAGGTCCGTTGATACCACCAGGCTGATGTCGGAAGATGGCGTGTAACTGTACCATTCGCCATTGGTGGCCGTGTTGCCGCCGGATGCGCAAACAGGAAGGGGTATCTCCGTGCCGTCGATCGTGTCGACCACGTGGATGCCTGCGGAAATGGGTATCGCGGTGGGGCAATCGTTCTGCGCCTTCGTGGAGATGGTCAACAGGAACAGGGGGAGTAATGCGGCGTAGATGTGTTTCATAGAACTGTCGGCGCACACGCGGTACTGTTCGCACGCCACTACGAAGATAGCGGTATCACCCCATCCCGCCAAGGTCCAAGGCCGTCGAATGAACCGTTCAACGTGGTGTTGGGATCCCAAGGGATCAGCGGTCCACCACCAGCTTGAACCCGACGCCATGTACGTTCACGATCTGCACGTTGGCATCGGGTTTCAGGTACTTTCGGAGCCTGCTGATGAATACGTCCAGGCTGCGCCCGAGGAAATAGCTGTCGTCGCCCCAGACCATGTTGAGCACCAGCTCGCGCGGTAGAACCTGCTCCCGGTGCAGGCAAAGCAGGCGCAGCACATCGGCTTCCTTGCGCGTCAGCTTGCGCTCTTCCGTTGGATGGCTCAGTACCAGGTTGCGGTGATCGAACGTGAACTCGCCCAGCTCGTACCGTTCACGCTCCGGTCCGGCATCCCTGCCCTGTGTGCGGCGCAGGATGGCCTCGATCCTCAGGATAAGTTCTTCGTGGCTGAACGGCTTGGTGAGGTAATCGTCACCGCCTGCCTTGAACCCGGCGATACGGTCGTCCACCTGGCTCCTGGCCGTGAGGAATACGATGGGGATCGCCTGGTCCACCAACCGGATGTCCTCCGCGAGGCTTAATCCGTCCTTTTGCGGCAGCATCACATCGAGCACGCACAGATCATGGTTGGCGGCGTTGAATTGCCGTAAGCCCTCCTTGCCATCCCGGCACAGGGTCACTTGGTACCCCTTGCGCTTCAACGCATCCTGGATGACGAATCCAAGGTTCTGGTCGTCCTCTACAAGGAGGACACGAATGGGTTCCGTGCTCATTTCCGTTGCGTGTTCTTGCCGATCGGAAGGCTCAATGTGAAGGTGCTGCCCTGCCCGGGTTCGCTCTGCACCTCGACGCGCCCGCCATGGGCGGTGGTGATCTGCCGCACATAATGGAGTCCGAGGCCAAAGCCCTTCACATCATGACGGTTTCCAGTATGTACCCGGTAGAACCGCTCGAAGATGTGCTTCACATCCTCCCTTGCGATACCGATACCCCGGTCGCTTACCGCAACGTTCAGGAGCCCTTCCGTGTTGAAGGTCCGGATCGTGATGGTGCCTCCATCAGGTCCATATTTCAGGGCATTGTCCACCAGGTTCGTCAAGGCGTTGGTCAAGTGTACACGGTCCCCGGTCACCATCTCCTGTGGGGCGTCCAGGTCCAGTTGGAGAACGGCATGTCGCTCCTGCAATGGCAGCAGGAAATGGTCCCCAACTTCACGGATGACGGCGTGCATATGAACTGGTTCGTGCGTCAGCTCCAGTTCGCCCTTGTCCAGCGTGGACAACTGCAGTACGCGCTCCACCTGGACGCGCAGGCGTTCATTCTCTGTGCGGATGATGTCAGCGTAAGCCTTCAGACGCTCCGGCTCCCGTATGATGCCAGGGTCGCTGATGACCTCGCTGCTGAGCGCGATGGTACTGATCGGGGTCTTCAATTCATGCGTCATGTTCCCGATGAAGTCGTTCTTCATCTCGCTCAACCTCTTCTGCCGAAGGATCACCCAAACGCTGTACGCGAAGAAGCTGAACACGATGAGTGTAACGACCGCGGGGAAGATCCAGGTCCAGCTGCTTGCAGCGGTCTCCTCCCACAAGCTGCTTTGCCGTTTCGGGAAATACACCCCGAAATAGTGCCCGTCCTTGTCCAGTTTCTGCAGCTTCGTGTGCGGTACCGTATCCGTTCCAGCGGTGTCCAGGCTCACGTAATTGCCATAGACCACGCTGTCCGTGAAGCAGTCGTAGATGCCATACTCGAAATCCTCCAGGATGTTGCGGCGGCTGAATTCCTTCCGGAGGAGCGCCTCCAGCAGGTAGGGGTGCAGCGTGTCATTGATCGTGACAGCGAAGTAGTTCGGCCGTTCCTGCTTCACCGCGTCGTACAGGTCGCTGGGGTCCTTGGTGATCGATAGGATCTGTTCAGTTACATCCGTGAGCGCGATCACCACCCGGTCGTTGAACTGCTTCTCCAGCTGCAGCGCCTGTTCGCGGTTCAGTGCCAGCTGGTCCTTGTGCGTGCGCCGTGCCTGCTGCAGCCACAGCAATTGTGTGATCACCACCCCGAATACGCTCAAGGTGGCCAGCAACAATAGGGTTCCGATGGCCTTGCGTCCCATGGATCGTTCCGTTTCCTGCAGCGCCACGACAATGTTACAGCGCACCTGCCATTGTCCCCAGCTCCTTAACAAGCCTTATCGATCCGCCAGGTATGCAGGTTCGCTCCCCACACCCGATCTTGCGGCCCATGGAGCGCGTTCCGCATACCCCCTCGCGCATACCGGTGCACCTTTGGCTGACCTTGCTGGCGGTGCTGGTGGCCGGTGCGTGCGTGGATGTGATGGAGGTGGATGCTGCCCAGTACGCCGCCATGTCCCGTGACATGCTCGGCCAGGTCGACCCGCTCAAGCTCTATTTCCGAGGTGCCGACTACCTCGACAAACCACCACTGTTGTTCTGGACATCAGCTCTATCGTTCTCGATGTTCGGTGTCCACAACTGGAGTTATAAACTGCCCAGTATCCTTGCCGCCCTGCTGGCGGTATATGCTACCTACCGCTATGCCCGGCTGTTCCATGGCGGTGTGGCGGCAGGTTGGGCGGCGTTCCTGTTCGCCACGTCGGTGTCGTTCGTGCTCATGACCAATGATGTGCGCACCGACACGCTGCTCACCGCCGCTGTCATCACATCCGTTTGGACCGGCAGTGAGTTCATCTTGCGGGGCCATTCCGGATGGCTCATTGCCGCTTCAGTGTCGGTGGCCATGGGCATGCTGGCCAAGGGGCCCATGGGCGCTGTGGCCCCGTTCACCATCCTCGGGCTGCAGTTGTTGCTGGACAGGCGCTGGCAGGTGCTGCGCGATCCGCGCCTGCTCCTTGTTCCCGTGGTCATCGGTGTGCTGCTGCTGCCCATGCTCAAGGGGCTCCATGAGCAGCACGGAGTGCACGGCATCCGGTTCTTCTTCTGGGAACAGAGCTTCGGTCGTATCACCGGGGAGAACCGCTGGAAGGACGATTCGTCGCCCCTCTACTTCATGCATGAACTGCCCTGGCTCGTTCTTCCCTGGACGTTCATCATCCTCTTCGGCTGGTGGAAGGGGTTGAAGTGGGCGTTCAGCCTTGGCGGCCGTGTGGAACGCGGAGGTCCGGTGGGTGCGCTGCTGCTGTTCATCGCCCTGTCGCTTTCCCAGTTCAAGCTGCCGCATTACCTCTATCCCCTGTTTCCGATACTGGCGGTGCAGGGTGGTCGTGCATTGTACGACGGCCCGCCAGCGGTCATCTTCCGCTTGCAGCGCATCGTGTCGGTCATGCTTGCCTTGCTTGCCTGTGTACTCTTCTTCTGGGCCTTTCCCGCCGGTTGGCAGTGGACCCTGCTGATGGCGCTCGCGTTGCTTGTCATGCACTTTCTGCGTGGTGGAAGGGTCGATGGAACGGGCATGTTGGCGGGTGCTGCAGCATGGCTCGCCGTCGCTTGGGGGATCAACACCCAGTTCTACCCGGCCTTGCTCAGCTACCAGTCCAACGCACAGGTCGGTAAATGGATGGCCACCCACCAGGTGCCCCCCGAACAGCTGCTGTGCGTGGGCGTGGGCGGAACATCGCTGGAATTCTACGGCGGTGGCAAGGGGCCTTATGTGGCCGAGGTCGCGGGACTTGCCACTGGCCCCGCCCCGGGTCAGTTCGCGCTGGTGGAGGCCGAGCAGCTTGTTGCACTGGTGGAACGGTTCCCCCCCAAGGACACCGTGATGGTCCTGGAAAACCTGCCGGTCCAGGTCCTTGATGTTGACATGATCCTGCCGTTCACCCGGCCGAAGGCGGTGGAGCAGCACTTCCTGCTGGCATATTGAGCGCGGTATTGTGGGTTCCGCTGCTTCACTCGGTGGGGGGACACGGGGCTGTTCCCATGTCATTGCGTGAGGCGCCCGCACCGTGCGATGATCCATTTAGGAGCACAGGTCCTGCCCCTTGATCTGGAGCATGGGAACGGTATGCAGGGCGCCGTGCCTGCGGGTCTATGTTGATTTCTGACAATGGCGTGACGGTTCGGAGGGCTTTCACCCGATCCTTGTATTGGTCCGTGGTGTTACCCACGTGTTGCTTTGCACAACCTCGTAAAGAACCCGCATGAGAACCTTCGCTACCCTCGTCCTTCTTGCCTCCGGTCCAACCCTCCTCGCGCAATCGGAGGTCACCATCGCCACCGGCCCCGCCAACGCCCAGCAGGTGTGGTACAGCTTGCAGAACGGTATTCAGGCCACCTCGGATCTAGCAGCCTGGGACCTGGCGTTCGAGATCAACTCCTTCACTTCCTCCATCCTGGTGAACACGGCCAAGGGCTTGTCCGTTTATGAGACCCCGGTGCCCGTTGCTGAGTGGTCATCCCTCAGCAGCCCCGATGTGGGTGCGTGGACCGCGATCTACAACTCGGAGCTCCGATGGTCCGAAGGTGCGTTGACCAACGGGAACAACCTGTCCACCGGTGGATTCGGTCTGGGGTGGGGGCAATACAGCTTCATCACCCATACGGTGGCCGGGACCAAGGTGTACGTGATCGCCGATGCAGCGGGTAACTACCGCAAACTGCGCATCAACAGCCTCGCTGCCAATACTTACTCGTTCACCTATGCCGACCTCGATGGCTCCAATGAAGTTACGGCCACCCTCAGCAAAGGGAATTTCGCCGGCAGGAACTTTGGCTATTTCAGCTTCGCCACGAACAGCACCTTGGACCTGGAGCCTGCTGCCAATACGTGGGACCTGCTCTTCACCAAGTACACCTCCATCATCCCCTCGCCTGCGCCCACTGCATACGGTGTGGCCGGAGTGCTCCAGAACAAGGGGGTGGCTGCCGTGCAGGTGGATGGCGTTCCAGTGAGCGCATCGGAATGGTCCGGCCAGCAGCTCGATACCGCGATGAACATCATCGGCTATGACTGGAAGACCTACAACCAACCCACCTTCTCGTATACCTACGCCCAGGACCGCACCTACTTCGTATCGGACCGTTCAGGTAGCGTATGGAAGTTGGTCTTCATCGGATACGGCGGTCAATCCACCGGCACCATGACCTTCACGCAGGAGTTGATGATGAGCGCCACCTCCGTGGGTGAGGTTGGTGCCCGAGCACTTGCCGTGTTCCCGGTACCTGTCTCGAACGGCGTCCTCAACATCCTGGCCGATGAAGAGTTCCGCAATGCCCGTGTGGAGGTGATCGATGCCAGCGGACGCACCCTGCGTACCACCAACACGGCCGACATGCAGTCCGGTACCATTGCCACCGTGGACATGGCCGGGGTGCCCGCTGGTATTTACGTGGTGCGCCTTTTGGCCCCCGGCGCCCTGCGCACCGCACGTGTTGTAGTGGAGTGAAACGAGGCTGCTGACGGGTATGTGCGTGATGAACAGCATGAACAGGTTGGCAGCGGTCCTGTTCGGGTCGTTGCTTCCAGCTTTGTTGTGCGCACAGATCACGTTGGAAGTGCGTGATGCCAAGGATGCGCCGGTCCCTTACGCCCACGTCCTCTGGCAGGTGCTCGATGGCACGGCGACGGGCGGCATGGAGGTGCTCGATGCGAGCGGGGTGGGGCGCATCAGTCCCCCGGTCTCCGCAAACCCCATCGCTCTGCGCATCTCCTTCGTAGGATATCGCAGCATCGTTGATACGGTGCCAGCTAACGCTTCCGTGCTGGAGTACATCCTTGTGTCCGATGCACTGGCCCTGCCAGAGCTCGTGGTCACCGGCCAATATGCCCCGGCTGCACCGGACCAGGCGGTGCACCGCGTTCGCGTGCTTGATGCCACCACCATCCAGCGAATGGCCGCCAACAACCTTGGCGACGCACTGCGGAACGAGCTCAACATCCGGCTTTCGCAGGATAACATGCTCGGAACCTCCCTTTCCATGCAGGGGCTTGGTGGCCAGAACGTGAAGATACTCGTGGATGGAGTGCCGGTGATCGGCAGGCAGGACGGCAACATCGACCTGGCCCAGATAGACCTCACCGGCATCGAACGCGTGGAAGTGGTGGAGGGGCCCCTGAGCGTGAACTTCGGAACGAACGCATTGGCCGGAACCATCAACCTCATCACGCGCAAGCGCAGTGGTGCCCCTGCCACCCTGCACGCTTCCACCTATGCAGAGCATATCGGACGCCTCAACACGACCGTTAATGCATCACGGCAATGGGGCCGGAATGATGTGGTGCTGACCGCAGGCCGCAACATCTTTGCCGGCTGGGATCCCCGGCACACCGGCCTCGTGGATCTCTCTCCCGCGCCCGCTGACACCACGCGTGTTCAACAATGGAAGCCTCGTGAGCAATACTTCGGACGCTTCAGCTACCGCTACTCCACCGACCGCTGGGACATCGGCTATAAGGCGGAAGGGATGCACGATGTGATCCTGAACCGTGGCCTGCCCCGTGCACCGTATCATGAGACCGCGTTCGACGAGCGCTACACCACCCTTCGCTTGGACCACGCCCTTGCCGCTGAGCATCGCATGGCGCGTGGACGCAAGGTCTCCGGTTTGGTGGCCCACAACCGCTACCTCCGCTACAGCAACCGTTGGTTCCGGGACCTCACCACGCTCAGCGAACAATTGGTGGATGGTCCTTCCGAACAAGACACATCAGGCTTCACCCTCACCAATGTGCGCGCCACCCTCATCCAGGCACGCGACAGCGCCCGCCTCAATTACGAAGTGGGCATCGATGTCAACGTGGAGACCGGCTCCGGTCCGCGCATCGGCGATGGGCGTGAGGATATCGGCGACTACGCGTTGCTCGCCAGCGCAGAATATCGTCCGCATCGATCGGTAACCCTGCGTCCAGGGTTGCGCTACGCCTACAACACGCGTTATGGTGCGCCCTTGCTGCCCTCCTTCAACATGCGCTGGCAGTTGAACAGGGGTTTCACCTTGCGCGCCTCCTACGCGAAAGGCTTCCGTGCTCCATCCCTGAAGGAGCTCTACCTCTTCTTCGTGGATGTGAACCACGACATCCAGGGCAACAGCGGACTCGCCGCCGAGCGCTCGCACCATTGGTCCACCGCGCTCAGCTACCGCCATGCCAGGGACAACGGGGTCTACACCAGCGAACTATCCCTCTTCCACAACCGCATGGACGACCTGATCACGCTGGTGCAGGTGTCCGGTGCACGCTTCACGTACAACAACATCGGCACCTTCGAGACCACCGGTGGCAGCGTGGGTGCGGGCTGGGACAACGGTCACTGGGTGGTGTCCACCGGGGTCGCTGTTACGGGACGCTTTGATGCCATGTCAGAGGCTGCGGACATGCCCTACCTATACACAGCCGAGGTGCGTGCATCGCTCACCAAGCAATGGTTGAACAAGGGCTGGAGCACATCGCTCTTCTGGAAGTGGCAGGATCGCCAGATGAACTACACACAACAGGAGGATGGCAGCGTCACACGTTCCTTCATCGGTGCATTCCACATGGCGGATGCGACCATCACAAAGAGGCTCTGGAATGGACGCCTCGCCTTGTCCGGTGGTGCCAAGAACCTGTTCAATGTGCAGGACATCGCAGCCACGCTGAGCGGTGGGGTGCATGGTGGTGGCGTTGGCGCGAACGTTCCCATGGCCACAGGGCGCTTGGCATTCGTCCGGGTGGAACTACTACTGAAGCGATCGGAATGAGGAACTTGGTCATGCCAGCTACCCTGTGCGTCCTCTTGTGCGCGTGCATGAAGGACGAACTGCCCGTTCCGGCCGCCATCCGCGGCGAGGCGGTCACGCTGCAGGAGTGCCTGGGCCCCGGTTACCAGAACCAGCTGTGGATCGACCTTGGCGGCGGAGCGGTGGTGGGTTCGAACACCAAGGAAGCCTGGGACCTTGCCTTTGAGAGCGGTGCGGGGGGGTGGAGGATATGGTTGAACGGGGCCCGATTGATGACCGCATGGGACCTTGGTGCCGTTGATATCGCTGCAGCGCACGATACCGTGGGCATGGCCGCCGGTCGTCGTATCGATGCCCCCAGCGGACACCCGGACAGCACGGCGATCGGCGATTGGCGTGGACGCAATGCGGTGTTCGTGGTGGACCTGGGCTTCAACACGCTGGGCCAACCGCTGGGTCTGCGCAAATTCCGCTTCCGCCAGGTATCCGCTGGGGACTTTACCATGGATGTTGCGCTGCTGGATGGCTCTCAGGTCCAGACCCTGCTCGTCCCCAAGGATCCCGCCCGTCACCATACCTGCTACAAGCTCGGTGTCGGTGTCGTGGATATTGAACCGCAGCGAAGGGCATGGGACGTGGTCCTCACCCATTACACCCACCAATTCTATGACCCGGTCATTCCGTACCTCGTCGTTGGTCTGCTTTCAGCGCCTGATGTTC
>Ga0169931_10001790_pt1 | contig 35465 bp, 37 predicted proteins | sample Kivu_15m_20L_FD_129675 | JGI IMG/M metagenome (GOLD analysis project Ga0169931, IMG submission 129675) | Freshwater microbial communities from Lake Kivu, Western Province, Rwanda to study Microbial Dark Matter (Phase II) - Kivu_15m_20L... | ecosystem: Environmental > Aquatic > Freshwater > Lake...
ATTGTTGACCCTGTGTGAGTTGATCCGGTTGAATTGCAATCCAATTTCACCCACCACCCAGGTCTTATCCATGGCGCCCCAGACATTCTTCGACATCACGAGATCAAGCCCGGCACCGGCATACCATCCCGCATTCCCGCCGTTGACTCCACCCGCTCCCAACAGACCGTTCGTATCCGAAAAAATCTGCCCGCCTCGATCCTGGTTCAAATTCATGAACCCGCCCTTGAAGAACACCTGATTCCCGGTGCCTTCTTCAGCCATAGCCGGCGAGGCACCAGACACACCGAGCCCCCCCCCGGCGATCGCAACTGCGGCACACCACACTCCAATGCTCCGTACGGCTGTCCAAACCTGCATGATGCTCCCCTCCCTGGGTTGGTGGCAAAAGATCGTCCTGATCTTTTGTCGGTTCAGTTGAATCCGACTCGCCGGCCCGAGACATCAGCTTGGCTAAAAAACTCTTCACACATCACCCGCTGACTATTCGCTCAGCATTGAGATTTTTGTCCCCGAATCCCCCTTCGCATCACGCGCACAGCGGAAGCCCATCCAATTGATCTTCGTGTTGGGATCGGTCCCGTTGCGCATGGCCGCGCGCATCGTGGTGGTGCTGTCCATCCAGCCGCCGCCACGGAAGGCCTTCTGCGTCCCCGTCTCAGGGCCTTTGGGATTCCGGTCCGGCGCCGCCTTGTAATAGTCCTGGTCATACCAATCGTTCACCCATTCGGCCACGTTGCCGATCGTCTGATAGAGGCCATAGGGGCTCACGGCATTGTCGTAGCGATCGACGGAAATGATCGGCGGATAGAGCAGCAACCGCTCCGGACGGTCGCGCACGGGGCCGGACAATCCGGTCCGCCCGAAATTCGCTCTGGTCGGCCCGGCCAGTTCAGGCCCCCAGGGAAAGAGCCGCCCATCGGTGCCCCGCGCCGCTTTTTCCCACTCCGCTTCGGTCGGCAAGCGCTTGCCCGCCCACTTGCAATAGGCATCCGCGTCATACCAGGACACGTGCATAATGGGGTGATGCGCCATGGTCTCCTGGAAATTGCCGCCGTCATAGCGCCAATCCAATTGCGGCTTCCGGTCGGTCGCCAAGACGAACTTCAGATATTCCAACGCCGTCACTTCGTATTTGCCGATCTCGAAGGCATCCAGATAGACCCGCCGCTGCGGGATTTCTCCCCGATAGGCGAGCCGGTCCGTCTTCTTATCGCTGCCCATGATAAATTCACCGGCGGGGACCAGCACCATGTCGTCTTTCGGCTTCCAGTTTGCCACCCGTTCAATCGCGAGCTTCTTCCCGGCTTCGGTCCATTCCACCACAATATCCTGGGTATCGAGCCCCCAGGCCATGCGCGCCATGATGAGCAGCGCGGCTACCACCAACACGGCATTGATCCCCCACTCCCACTTCCTGAAATGCTCCGCTTCCTTCCGTTCCATTTCTCGGCCTCCTCGTTCGTCGCAAGCTAGCGGCGCGAGGCAAGCGGCACGGGGGCTGTCACGTCCACCCTCTCGCCACTCGCTTCCTGCCGCTGGCTCAATTCAGACTTTGCACAGCGAAATCCCGTCAAATAACTTTTCCTCGTCACCTCGCCCCCGTTGCGCCCAGCCGACCGCGCGACTTCCGGATCTTCATTCCAGGATCCGCCACGAAACACTTTCAACTCGCCGGTTGCAGGCCCCTTGGGGTTGGCATTGTGCCCCTGCCCGTAATAGTCCGGATCAAACCAATCGGCCACCCATTCACTGACATTCCCCGCCATCTGATAGACCTCGTAGGGGCTGGCGCCTTTGTCATACCGGTTGATGTTGGCGAGGGGGGGATACTTGGCGCCCCGCTTCGAGCCGGGATGGGCAATATTGCTCTTGATCCATCCCGCCGGCTCATCGCCCCAGGGAAACATCCGCCCATCCTCGCCCCGCGCGGCTTTTTCCCACTCCGCCTCGGTCGGCAAGCGCTTGCCGGTCCAGCGGCAATAGGCGTCCGCCTCCTGCCAGCTGACGTTGATGACGGGATGCAGCGCCATTTTGTCAGGAAAGGGTTTGGCCCGCCAGAACGGCGGCCAGTCCGCGCCCGTGGCGAGAATAAAGCGCAAATATTCGACATTCGACACTTCGTACCGATCGATCTGGAACGCATCGAGATAGACGCGATGCTGCGGCAGCTCTTGCGGCCCTGCGGCCCGATCCTTGCGCGGATCGCTCCCCATCAAAAACTCACCGGCCGGCACCGTCACCATGCCGCCAGGCACATCTACGGTCGCCATCCGCTCGACATCATCCAACGGGGTCCATAGCGGCGGCTGCGCGGAGGACTCGTGATTGGCCAGCGCAGGGCTCGGGCATGCGGCCAGAGGCACGAGGCACGAGGCAAGCATAACCAGCATCACCCCTATTCGCGACTCATTGAATACGCCCCATCGCCTCATACCGTCGTTCCCCTCGCCACTCGCCCCATACCCGGCAAATCCAATCTCGTTCAGCCTGTAGAAACACGATGGGGGAGCTGCATGAAACAGGCAGCCCCCCCATCAGGTGTTACCCCATGTCCGTCCCGCTTACTTCATTGCGGTCGGAATGGCCTTCACTGCGGGCTGCGCATCCGCCTGCTTGGCGCCCATACCGGCCGCGCCGAGCGGTTGGATCCGTGAATCGCCGGCTGGCAACACACGGAGGTAGCCCCACTGTCCTGACTGCGTGTAGGGCAGCCGGGCGTTCGACCAGACGAAGTCACCCACCTGACGATACGGGCCGCCCGCACCGCCACGGAGGAAGACATCGAGAGTCTCGGATCCGGCATACTCCACCACGCTGATCATGTCAGCACCGGCCATGTACGGCTCGATCGGCCACTCGTGGCCTTCGACCGCGAACATGCCGTTCTGCTCGCTGTTCGCACCGATGACATGGATGCGAACGGCGTCACCCGCATGCGCCTCGATCAGAGGCGTGACGGGATCCTCGGGCTTATCCACCGCACAGGGCTGGAAAATCTTCCCGAGCGAGCAGCCTTGCTCTTCGCGGAACTTGTACGGTTCGGCGCGGTAGTTCACCGACGTCAAACCGGCCACGCTCTGCACGTAGGGCATGAACGCGGTCCCGATGATGTTGTCCTCGTCTTGGAAGAAGAGGGCCACATCACGATAGTTCCGCTTACCCATGTTCTCCGGCAAGCTGGCGTCCACAATGACGTCCGCCCGCCAGCTGTTCTTCTGCGACACATCCGCGCCGGTCACCGGATCGCGGTACTGCGATCCCTTCGGGCCGACGATGATGGCACCGTACAACCCGTTGCGCGGATTGACGATGATGTTGCCGCCATCCCACACCAGCGACGTCGTTTCCTTGTTCGCCGGATGGGCATAGTAGGTATAGCCGCGGCTTTCGCCCGGCCCGATGGTCTGATCGCCGCCGTTGTTGCCGACGTTCAGGCCCTGGCTGTCCTTCGGATCGAAGGCCAGGCCCGGCGCAAAGAACGACGCCCGGCTCGCCTTCATCTTGTTCTTCAGATTCACCTTGATGCAATCACCAAGGTTGGCGCGCAGCGTCAGCGGATTCGGTGTGACACCGCTGGCGACTGTCGTGGCTTCTTCTTCCAGCGCGAAGATCTTGCCTTCCGGCATGGTCATTTCGATCTTCCGCTCGAAGTCCACTTCGATCGCATCCGGCGCCTTCGGATTGAGCTTCATCGGGCGATCCAACGCCACGACGTTGAAGCTCTTCACCGGAGCGTCGGCCGGACAGACCGAGCTGGGCGTCGCTGGAATGCCCAGCGGATTGGTGCCCCTGGGAAGCGGCTTGAGATCCGCCACTTCCTTGTCGAGCACGCGCACGATGCCCCAACCACCTTCGGCGAAGTGTGACGTTCTGCCGTTGAAGTGGATGTAGTCACCGGGCATGCCCTGGAATCCGCCCGCCTTGGTGACGAGGTCATACCGCTCGGCGATCCCGACGTGAATCGAGTTCTTCCGGTTGGCATCGCCCGCATAACGCTCCGTGAGGAACGTATGGCCGGCAATCGTCCAGACGTGCGATTCGTTCATCAGCTGATGCAACAGACGGAACACCATGGTGTCGCCCGTGTACGCCCGCAGGAGCGGTGTGCCCGGATCCCCATGGATCGCGCTGCTGAACAGCCTTGACGTATCCGGATTGTTCGAGAGACGCTGCGCAAACGGAGCCGCGCGGAAGTTGAAACCGCTGCCGGTCGTATGCGTCCCGCCGTTGATGTACTTGTTCGGTGCGTTCATGATCTTATCGGGCATCTGGAACGACACCGTCTTGCCCGCTTCCAACGCCACTTCGATCGGCTGTCCCGGAGGATTGCCGGCTTCGATGACATTGACCGTGTGCGGCACCGTGTCGTGGATGGAGACCATCAACTCACGGAAGCTGCCGCTGACACCGGCACCGATCGGCTCGTTGCTATGGATGTCCGCCACCGGACCGCTCCACACCAGCTTGCCGTTCTTCGGATCGTGATAGGTGGACCCGAACGGCTCCACGATCGTCACGCCGAACCCGCCATGCGGCCAAGTCGTCGCGCCGAACGCGTGGTCATGCCAGAACACGGTCCCCATATCCACGTCCACCCACCACCGATAGCGCACGAACTCCGGCGACACGAGGTCGTTCGCCGGGTGGTTGTTCTTCAACGGCTTGAAGAACGTCACCTGATCGCCCTTGATGTCCTTGATACGGGCGACTTCGGAGCAGCTCTTATCCCGCGGCAGTGAGGCCGTGGCATCGTTGCCGTTCTCCAAGCAATCCATGCCCACCATGACTTCGGTGTTCACATGGAACGCGGTCGCACCGGGCGCCAGCTGAATCTTGATGCTGCTGGCTCCGGCTTTCGCCCCACCGACGATCTTGGCGACCATCGGAGCAGGCAACCCGTGCTTCGTCTTCTTGCCCCACATGGTGAAGGGGCGCACCGACATTTCATACTCCATCCCGGAGATCACACCGTCCGAGTTCCCTGTATCGAACTGGAAGAAGTGGGGATGGATGTTGATCTTCGACGACTGGAAATTCGTGTAGTCGTCGTCGTCCCACTCGCTGGTGAGGACCAAATCCACGCAGTCATACACGTTGGCGCGAATGACCGCCGGAAGCTTGAGATCGTCGTTGCCCCTGGTCAACCGCTCTTCTTCATGGAGCAGATAGATCAGACCATCCTTGTCCACCATGGCCGGCTCTTTGCCCTGCTTCTTGGCAAGAGTGATCGGCATGCGGACAAAGTGAATGTTGTAGAACTTCCGGTTGGCGTTCACCGGACAGAGACTCCAGCGTCCCTGTTCGCCGGGAACGGCCGGCTCGGAAGTCCGCTCGCCATTGGCATCCTGGTGGATCGGCTCCAGCCAGGGCGCGCCACTGTGGTTCGCGGAGAACGGCACGCGTTTGCCGAAGTGCGGCTTGAACAGCGGCCAGGCCATCTTGCCCGTGGTCGGGTCGAAGAGAATGGCCGGTCTGGTGCTGTCATCCCACTTGGCTGCCCATGGATACTTGGGGTTCTGGGCCGTGCTCTCGCGTTCACCGCGGGCAATGTTCCCATCCCACTTCCAGTCCCACACCGTCGAGTCATAGGACAAGATCTGTCCCTTTTCATCGTTGGTGTGGCCAGGCTGGCCCTGGGCCGGCACGAACATTTCCACCCAATCCTTGATGTTCACCACCACAGGATCGGACTTCCAGTTCGTCTTCTGGCTCTTATCGACGATCTTAAAGGTCTTGCCGAACCAATCGACGGTCGCGCCGATCAGCTTGTCCGACGAGACGCCCTGCTTCATGCGGCCCTGACGATCCGGCAACTCCCGCATATCCGGCATCGTGTCGGTATGCGCCGCGCCGACTTGGAGCGTGTTGTAGAACCGGCCGTACCCCCACATGCCCGCGACGTAGTGATGCGCCACGTGGCAGTGATAGAGGAACTCGCCGGCCAGGTGCTGACAGCCACCGCCGCCGCACTCCGGTTCCAGGTCGAGCGACTCGGACGGACCGACGACTTCAACGTCCACCCGATCGGACTTGGTGCGAACGACCGGGTACTTCACCGGACCGTCCTGCCCCTTGTACCAATGCTCTTCCTGATCGGCGCGCGGGCTGCGCTGCCAGCGGATGGTGCCGCTATGGGGATGGTGGCTGTGGAACACTTCCGATCCACCGTGCACCAGCCGCCACTTGACCGGGTCACCGAGGTAGCCGCGGGCCACCGTGGTGGGAGGATCGCCGAAGGTGTACGCGCTATACGCCATCGACTCGTCCTCGAACCCGAAGTATTCATGCTGCAAATGCATCTGATCAATCCCGAACGGCTCGCTGCGATAGTTGATCGCGCGGCCACCCGGACGATAGGCATCGGTCAGCGGATCGCGCTGCGGCAAGAAGTCGCCCTTCTTGTTCAGCGGACGGAACGCTTCGTCGCCGATTTCGTGATAGAACAGCACGAATTCGCGGAAGTCCGGACCGGATCCGTTGTCGATCATGACCTGCCAGCCGCTCGCGGTTTCGGGCGCGGCGCCCGTGCCGAGCGGATCGAGGTACTTGGAGCCCTTCGGCTCGACGATGAAGGCGCCGAACATGCCCAACACCGTCAGCTCGCGGTCATTGCTCCACGAATGGAACTGCCGCACACCTTCCTGCATGCTCGGATGGATATACCATTCGAATTCCTGTGACTTGCCCGGCGACACCACCGTGTCCGGGTTCGTCGTCGTCGCGGGCTTCCCCGTGGCGCTCACGATCATGCTGGACGCCTGAATGACCAAGCTGCCGTCTTCGGCCTCCATCTGGTTGCGCAAGGTCATCTTGACGCAATCGCCCTGGTTGGCGCGAAGGACGAGCGGCTGAATCGCATCGCCCTGGTTTCCGGTCGTCACCGCGCCCGGATCAAAGCCGTCTTTTTCACGAGCGGCCTGGTTCGCAGCCTCTTCGGCGCGGACCTTGGCGATGTCGCCCGTGTGGACGTACATGTACCCGGGATAGAAATCCAGCCACCGGTTCAGACTGATCTCGATGTTGATCATCGAGACATCGAACTTCTTGACCGGCGCATTGGCCGGGCACTTGCCGCCGGAGGACATCACCGGCTCGCCCTTGCCCGAGTCCGTCATGAGCAGGAAGCTGCTGCCGTCCTGGCCCATGTACTGGTGCATCATCGACATTTCATTGAAGGCACCGGAGGTGGGGGTCGCCTGCGCGTCTTTCTGCGCCTGCTGCTCCAGCTTCTCCATCAAGCGATGATGCTGCATCTCCATCTTCTCGGCGTTCCCGGCGCGACCCTCGATGGCGTTTTCCACCACCGTCTGCCCCTTCAGTTGCTGGGTCCACCCCGGCATGGCGACGGGAGTCGCGTGTCCCTGATGGGACCCCGATCCCGTTTCTGCCGCAAACAGCCATGGCGTCGCCACCAAACTGCTTGCCAGCAGCACGCTTTGAAGCATCAGCGCCGCCCTCGTGCGCCTCCGCTTGCGTGTAGGTTGGAATAGAAAAGACCTCATATCACGGCCTCCCCGGTTAAGCCCGCCATCATTGGCGGCTAGTTAAAGAACCCTTGTCTATTACCGACTTCCGCTCCGTGTTCGGCTGAACGATGAAGGGAACCGGCCTCCGCATCCTCCGGCCTTGTCTTAGGAGGAAAAGAGCTGGTGAAGGTTTCCTTCTTGCGAAGGAGAGGGTCATTCGGAGGCCGGTCCAAAATCACCCAGGCCTTCACCAGCGCCCCAATCTACCGCAAGCCTTATGCCTAACCTGCGGCAATATCATCACAAATCCGATTATCCAATACTGGCGCGACATCGGCACCTCTTCCCATGAATCTTTCCCTGCCACCGAAAGAGACCCAATTCCACAGACCTAGACAGAACCATCTGGAACAAATATGAGCTATATGTATTTTCAATACGTTACACTGTCCATATAGTTAGACATTAAATCGTTCCGATTGGGGACATTCGGGACCACTGTACGGTTACTGCAAATCATAATCGCGCAATTTATTGTAGAGACTGGCCCGGCTAATTTTCAGTAACTTGGCTGCCCGCAGCCGATTGCCGCCGGTCTTCTTGAGGGCGTCAACAATCCTGGCTCGCTCGGCCTGACTCACGGCATCGCGCACGACCGTTCTCAATCCATCATCGCTGCTGGCCTTCGACCCGAGGGCCACCACATCCTTGCAGCTCAACTCGGAGCCGGCAGTCGTTACGACGGCCCGCTCGATATAATGTTGCAACTCACGCACGTTCCCCGGCCATGCCGCCTCGCTTAAGGCCTGCATCACCTCCGGAGAGACGGCCCGCAGGGGCTGCCGATGGCGCGTGCAGGAGGCCGCCACAAATTGCTCCACCAGCAACGGGATGTCCTCCCGGCGCTCGCGAAGCGGCGGAAGATAGAGCGGCAACACCGCCAGCCGATAGTACAAATCCTGCCGAAACGACTTGGCCTTGACGAGTTCGACCAAATCCTTATTCGTCGCCGAGACGATCCGAGCGTCGACTTTAATCGGCTGATTGCCGCCGACCCGCTTGACCTCGCCTTCCTGCAACACCCGCAACAACTTGGCCTGAAAGGCCGGCGTCGTGTCGGCGATTTCGTCCAAAAAGATCGTGCCCCCATCGGCCTCTTCGAACAACCCCCGCTTGGCCGCCGTCGCGCCGGTAAATGCCCCCTTCATGTGGCCAAACAGCTCGCTCTCCAGGAGCGTTTCCGGAAGCGATCCGCAATCGACCACCACAAACGGCTTCTCACGCCGATAGCTCATCCGATGCAGCGTCTTCGCCACCAGCTCCTTACCGGTCCCACTGTCGCCCTGAATCAAGACCGTGGCCGGACTATCGGCCACCAACGCAATCGTATCGAACAGTTGCTGCATCACCGCGCTCCGCCCGAGCAGCTCACCGAGCGACTCCCGCCCCCCCGAGGGCGAAGAACTCGCATGAACGGCCTCAGCGGCACCGCGCCTGCTGGGCGCCTGCGGTTTGAACAGCACCAGCATCGACCCCACCGTGCCCGCGCTGGAGCGCAACGGGAAGGCTTGGTACATTCCGCAGGCCGCGCCATCCACATGACTGCTGCACGCGACGGACTGCACGTCGGGCGTGTCAAACACTTTGCTCGCCGGGCAAGCCTCGCAGGGATCCGTCCGATTGGCAAACGCCTCATAACACTTGGCCGAACGATCGGAAGGCGCACTCCCCGGCCCTCCCGGCCACCCGGATTCGTTGGCATAAATGACATTGAAGTCGCGATCCATCACCGACACCCGGTCGGCTGATCCACCGGCCAACTGCTGAATCGCTTCCAACCGCGCAGCCAGGATGGGATCATCAAAAGGACCCTGTGCGCTCTGTTCAGACTGAGATCCGGCCATCTCCACTCCTTCTATGTATGGGGAAACGCAAACCCCGTAACGTCAGGGGCAATCGAAGGGCGCCCGCTGCGTGGCTCACCCCTTATCCTCTCGCCCCTTGCCTTTCGTCCTCTGCCTTATGACTCAACAATCGTTTAATCGTGGCCTTTAATTCCGACACATGCACCGGCTTATCGAAGTAGGCCGTCGCACCAGACGCCAAGACCTCGGCCTGCAATTTCGCATCCCCAAAGGCCGTCATCAGCACAAGCGGGCAGCCCGGCACCGCGCGCTTTAAGCGGCTCACGTACTCCACTCCGCCCCCCGGCATCTTCAGGTCCGACAAAATTAAATCCGGCGGCGACTCGCGCGCCACCCGCACGGCCTCTTCCCCATCGCGGGCCTCCTTCAACACATACCCCTCGCCCCAGAGTTCATCCCGCAAGAGACTCCGCATTTCTGAATCATCTTCGACGATCAAGACCATCGGCATCACTCCTTGTTGACCCACAACCGCCCTCCCCATCGATCAGGACCGGCATATGCCGGAACGTTCGCAAGCGATGTGCCATGGCTGCGCCATGCATCCAGCAAAAAATACCCTGCAATCGCATGGGGTTCTATTGAGAGGACGACACACACAGACCGGGAGGTTTCTTCATTGGCGAGAAAAGCGTCAAACGGGATCGATCAACCTGTTGCGTTGCGCCACAGCTACGGCCCGAATGATTGAGGTCCTGATTCATCGGCAATCGGCAGCGAGAGTGTGACCGTCGTGCCTGTGCCGACTTCACTGGCCACGTGAATGCCCCCGCCATGCTCTTCGAGGATGCCCTTCACCACCGTCAATCCCAGCCCGGTCCCCTTGCCAAACTCTTTGGTCGTGAAAAACGGCTCGAAAATCTTATTCAGTATATCGGGAGGAATCCCGTGCCCGGTATCGCTCACGGCCAGCATGACGCAGGCGGGCCGCGCCTCGACAGACACCCGCAAGACTCCCCCCTCCGGCATGGCATGAATCGCATTCATGATGAGATTGATCAAGACCTGGCTCATCTGATCGCGATCGGCATACGCGGGGGAGCACACGTCGGGCAGCGACAACTCTACCCTGATCCGGCTCCGGACCAGCCGCTCCTCGAACATATCGAGACTCCCCTGCACCGTCTGGCGAAGGTCGAGCGAGCCCCGCTCGACCGGACTGCGCCGGGCAAACGCGAGCAACTGATTCATCACGCGCGTAATCCGCTCCACCTGGCTGACGATCGTCTGCAACCCTTTCTTCGTGCCCTCCTCCTTGGTCCGTTCCAGCAGATATTCCGCCCGGCCCAGAATCACATTCATCGGCGTGCCGATTTCATGCGCCATGCCGGACGCGAGCGTCCCCAGCTCGGCCAGCCGCTCCGCGCGGCGCAACTGCGTCTCCAGCCGTTTGCGCTCCGTGATATCCACCACCGAGGCGAGAATGCACCGGCCCTCCGCCGTATCGATCGGGGTGAGACCGATCTCAACGGGAACCTCCGTGCCGTCCTTGCGAAGCCCGAACAGTTCCCTCCCGCCCCCCATCGATCGCGCCTTCATATGGGCAAAAAACTCGCTCCGCTGAACAGGATGCTCGCCGCGGTGCCGGAAAGGCAGCAAGACCTCCACCGGCTGGCCCAGCAGATCTTCCTGCTGATACCCGAACAGATTCAACAAACAGGCATTGGCCATGATGATCGTCCCGGCCTGATTGACCAGCAGCATGCCATTCGGCGCGGCATCGACGATGCGGCGAAACTGGCCTTCATCTTTGAGGAACTCCCGGCTCATTCCGGACTCGCACTTTCCATATCCGCCAGCTTCCGATAGAGGGTCTTCCGGTCAATCCCCAGCGCATGGGCCGCCTGATACTTATTCCCGCCGGTTTTTTCCAGGATTTTCTTGATGTACTCTTTTTCGATCTCATGGAGCGACAGGGTTTTCTCGGCGGCTTCATCCAACACCCGCCGGTCGCCACGCGCGCCCTGCACCGCCGTCGGCAGATCGTCCGGGGCAATGACTTCCGCGCGGCTCAGCGTGACCGCCCGCTCGATCACATTTTCCAATTCCCGCACATTGCCGGGCCAGTCATAATCCATCAGCATCGCCAGCGCCGACTCGCTCACACCCTTCACGTTCTTGCCCCGCACCGCGGCGCATTTTTTCAGGAAGGCCTCCACCAAAATAGGAATATCCTCACGCCGCTCCCGCAACGGGGGCAGCTTCAACTCGATCACATTGAGCCGGTAGTAGAGATCGTCGCGGAACCGCTTGGCCTTCACCTCTTCGGCCAGATGGAGGTTCGTGGCCGCGATGATGCGCACATCGACCGCCACCGGCTTATTCGCTCCAACCCGGCGGATTTCCTTCTCCTGGATGGCCCGCAACAGCTTGGCCTGCAACATCAACGGCAGCTCGCTGATCTCATCGAGAAAGAGCGTGCCCTTCTGCGCCTCTTCGAACAGCCCCCGTTTGTCGGCCTTGGCGTCGGTAAACGCGCCCCGCATGTGGCCGAAGAGCTCGCTTTCCAGCAACTGCTCGGGAATCGCCGCGCAATTCACCGGCACAAACGGCGCATCCTTCCGGTCGCTGTTGTAATGGATCGCTTTGGCCACCAGCTCCTTGCCCGTGCCGCTCTCGCCGGTGATCAGCACATTGGTCGGACCATCGGCGACACGGCGGATTAAATCAAACACGCCTTGAATGGCCTTGCTCTTCCCCAAAATGTGGTGGAAGCTGTATTCTTTATGCACCTCTTTGCGCAGCCGGCTGACTTCCCGCCGGAGCGCCGATTCCCGCACCGCGCGCTCGACCACCCGAATGATTTCCTCCGACTTCACCGGCTTGGTCAGATAGTCGCTGGCGCCATGCTTCATGGCGTCAACCGCCGTTTCCACCGACCCGAAGGCGGTCATTAAGATCACGCCGATATCGGGATGAAGCCTTTTGATCTCATTCAGGAGTTCCGTCCCGAGCATGCCCTTCATCCGCAGATCGGTGAGGACCACCGCAAAATCTTGTTCGGCCAGCAGCTTGAGCGCCTCCTGCCCGCTGCCCGCCGTCGTAATTTGGTGCCCACGCCCGCTTAACACATCGGACACCAACTCACGCATCTCTGCGTCATCGTCCACCACCAGCACCGCACCCCATTCTTCAGTCATTGGCAACCCCTTCCCTGAGCCCGAGCGAAGATAGAAATACCCAGCGCAAGGCACGATCATACGGCCAAACTGTTGCATAACTCCACAGTGACCGCTTCGCACTGGAGACAAATGCACCAGTTTTTATCTTTTTCTCAATCTTTCAAAGCTTTTTGGTGAGCTGTGCAAACCAGAAGCCAGTATTCACCGTACCTATCACCCACGACACATGTCTCTACTTCGAAATAGGGCCACGCCCTCCCTTTAGTACTGCCACGTAACAACCGATAAAGATGCTCAAGAGACACAATACAATGGAGTACAGACCACGATACTAGGGAGGGTCTCGCATCATGCCATCAGCGCAAGAACTCGTGAAATCGTGCTCCACCGTCTTTACCTTGCCTGAAATTTACTTCCGCGTGCGGGCCGTCGTGGAAAACCATGACTCGACCATGGAAGATCTGGCCAAAGTGCTCAAGATCGATCCGGCCATTTCCGCCCGCCTCCTGAGGATCGTCAATAGCCCGTTCTACGGATTCCCCAAGCAAATCGACACCATTTCCCGCGCCGTCAATCTCATCGGGATGCAAGCTGTTAGCGACCTCGTCACGGCGACGACGATTGGGCGCACCTTCTCCGGCATGACCACGGACCTCATGGACTTGTCCGCCTATTGGCGGAAAAGCGTCCTCTGCGCCCTCATGGCCGCGAAAATTGCCAAATCCTGCGGCATCGAAGATAGTGAACGGTTCTTCATTGAAGGACTACTGCGGGACATCGGGCACTTGATCCTCTATCAAGCCATCCCCAAACAAGCCCAAGCCGCCCTCGTGGAAGCCAATAATCTGGGCAGCCCGCTGGCCGAAGTCGAGCAAGCGAGCATCGGGGCCGACTATGCCGAAGTCGGCGCCGAACTCATTCGCTCATGGGAAATGCCCCTGCAGATGGAATCAGCCATCCGCCATCAGTTGAGTCCTAGCGACGCCGGAGAATTCACGCTCCACGCCTCCATCGTGCACCTAGCCGGCGTCCTGGCCGACCACGCCGATCTGGACCCGGCGAAGCCAAGCAAGCACTCCCCTTTCATGCCTATGCCCTCAGCACCACCCGATTTAAACCCGAGGAATCTCCAGCCCTGGTCGAGGCCTCTCACGGCCAACTCCATGAGACGCTTGAACTGATCTACCCCTTGGCCTTGGCGGCATAGACCGCAAGCGGCCGCCGCAACATTGGCCTGGCCGCGCAACCGCACCGGCATCAAGCCCGCCACCCATCGCTCATCCTGCCGCCTGGTCCAGCGCGCGACAGCCTCACTGTGTCCCCCTTGCTCCCATTGTTGTCGCGGAGCCTGCGTGGTAGGATTTCAGCAGGAAGCGGCACCCCACACCAGGATCCTCTCACGAAAGAAGAGGAGGTTCCCATGCTCGGTTGGCAGCCCATGTTATTCCTCCTCTCGCTCATCATCATCCTGTTGCCTCCCGCGGCAGGACAGGGCGCCGACGTTCCAAACGGACGCATCGAAATCACCGGGGATTACCGGTATGCCGCGCGTGAATCCGAACCGCCTGCCGAGGCCGCAGCGCTGGCCTGCCGGGAAGCCTGGCGGCTGGCCGTCGTGAACTCATCGCTCTATCGCGAGCAGACCGCATCCGTCATCGATTCCCCGCTGCTCCGCGAGCTGGCGTACACCCTGGCGGCGCGCCACATCCAAGACCCGCAAATTCTGGAGCAAACCGAGCGTGGACGGACCCTGTTCTGCCGCGTGAAGGGCTATCTTTCGACGGAGGACACGACGCGCATCATCCGCGCGCAACTCGCCGGTGGACCGGCCAAGACGGACGAGATCGACCACAACCGGGCGCTGCGGATCCTGACCGTGCAGGAGGAAGATGGCGGGATGATTGCGGTTCAATACCAGGCCTTGAAGCGCCTCGATTGGCTCGGCACCCATTATCAAGGCGGCTTGCGAGAATCCGCCGACATCATGGTGGACTTCTACGACGGCCAGGGCCAGCTAATACAGACTCAGCGGCATCCCGCCAGAAAGACCCCGACCGGAGAAGACATCCTGCCCCCCGGCGCCGTGGCCGTGCTCACAGTCGCCAAGCCGGCGGCCGCTAAAACCTATCGCGTGTGGCTGGTGAAGTAACGGGCGGAATTTCTGCGCGCACTCTTTCAGGCACGATCAAGATACACAACTGCAAGGCCATCATCATTCTCGACTACCGGTTGTATCCGCAGTCCGAAAAAAACCAGCGACGGGAGGAGCCTTAGACAGACTCCTCCGTGCTGGCATAACCATCGCGGCCGAAACTACTTCTCCGCCGAAATGGGCGGCATGTTGATGCCGACGCGTTCGAGGCCCATGATCACGGTCAGGGAGGACGGCGCGTGCTGCACGATGTCCTTTTGCACTTCGATGCGGCGCAAATCCACGAACTCGGGCGCGGTCAGGCCGAGGGATTCCCGATAGGCGCGGTCCGCAATGCCGCGCTGCCGTTCGGCCTTTTCGCGCGACTCTTCCGCTTTTTGAAACTCCACCATGGTGATCTTGCGCTGTTCTTGAATGATGGTCTGGGTGGTCTGCTCGACCACGCCCTTGGGAGGAAGAATGCTGCCGACGACAACACGGTTCAGCCGCACCGGAATGCCCTGCTTCTCGATCAATTTGGTTTGCACTTCTTTGGCGATCGCATCCTGCAGCTTCTGTCTGGTGGTGGGATCGGTCGTCAATTGAAAGAGTGGATACTTTTGCACTTCTTCCCGCACAAACGTGCGGAACGCCTCTTTGGCATTATTGGCATACCAGTTCGGCCCATACTTGCTGATCAATTCCGGCGAGCGGCCTTCGATGACGTTGGCGATCAGGAACGCATCAAAGGAGACCGGCGCATTCTCCGCCGAAATAATATCGAAATGTTCCGCGTACTGAATGGGCCGGATATCGACATCGACCACTTTGGTCGTCGGCGCGACAACCACGCGGCCCGTCCTCGTCGGCACCGGATCGACGCCGCCATGTCCGAAGAAGAACGGCTGTTCGACCAGGACCCCTTCATGCCCGGCTTCAATCGCCACACAGCCGGTCCCCGCGCCCACAACCCCGACGGCCAGAAGCATCCCCAACATTCCACGCATGAGACTCTTCATACCACCCTCCTTTGGATTGCCACACTTTCACATATCACCGCCTGGGTCAATGGGCTCCCCCCATCGCACAGGACGGTTTCGATGAGATACCGTACGAAGCAGGCCGGTTCGCTGTCAACCCAGACAGTCGCTCTGCGTGATGCAGCACTCGGCAAGCAAGAGGACAGACTCTGTAGGAAGCCCTGCGGCACGAAGAGTGGCCTTGACGCAGATTATATGGAGCTACAATTACAGGATGTTCAAAATGGCCGTCCAGCAAGGCCGCAGCGAGAGAAGAGGCGAGGCGTACTCAGCGCCGTACGTTGAGCCTCTGAGCGATGCGAGAACGCCGCTGGCGAACATTTTCAACATCCTGTTAAAATACTCCGGCTTGATGCTGGAGCCACCGCACATACTTGATGATTTGATCAACATCTTCGGGGGGCACGCCCTCGATTTTGGGCATATTGCCGAATTCCCAATGATGCGCCTTCACCCCATTGGCCGCGGCCCGCTGAAAGGCGGCGTCGCCATGATGATTCGGCTCATAGATCTTATGCGCCAGCGGCGGACCCTGCTGGGTTCCCACTCCGCCCGCTCCATGACAAGCTGAACAGTTGGCGGTGAACTTGGCTTCTCCCGGCTGGAGTTCGGCCGGCACGGCGGCGCTCGATTGGCTGCTCGCCGGCTTTGCCGGCGGCTCGCCCTGACTGCAGGCCGGCGCGACTCCGACGGAGAGAACCAAGAACCCCAAGCCAACGAATTGCGCGATCTTCATCTGCGGTCTACCCTTTAGGTGAGGACTGATCAGGCGGGGCCGCAGGCTGGCCAAACTGCTCCTTGAGCATGGCCTGCGTCTTCGCCAAGGTCACGCGCCGATAGAGCCGCGCGCCGACCGGCACCAGCACGATCAATCCGATGGTCAGATACATGAAAAATTCTTCAGGAGACATGCCCACTCCGTTTCTGCCAAGGCTTACCCTACCGCATATGCGATGGGGTCCTCAACTCCCGCTTGTGCAAACCCCTGCTTGCGAATGACGCAGCTATCACAGCGCCCGCAGGCCACCGACCCGATCGGATCGTAACAGCTATGTGTGAGCGCAAAGGGCACCTGCAGTTGCATCCCGGCTCGGATAATCTCCGCCTTCGACCGCATAAGCAGCGGCGCCCGCACTTCAATGCGCTGCCCCTCCACCCCGGCCTTGGTTCCCAGCGCCACCGCCTGCTCGAACGCGCGAATGAACTCCGGGCGGCAATCCGGATAGCCGGAATAGTCGAGCACATTGGCGCCGAAATAGATGACGCTCGCCCCCGCCACTTCCGCATGCGCGGCGGCAAGGGATAAGAAAATGAGATTACGACCCGGCACATAGGTGATGGGAATGCCGGCTGCGCGCGCCTCGTCGTGGCGGTTCTTGGGCACGGCCAGGTCGTCGGTTAAGGCCGATCCGCCCAACGCCCGGAGATCGACCTCAATGACTAGATGGCTCTGCGCGCCCAGCGCCGCCGCCACCTGCCGGGCCCGCTCGATCTCAACGGCGTGCCGCTGCCGGTAGGCGATGGTGAGCAGGTACAGCTCGAATCCAGCCTGCCGGGCCATCGCCGCGGTGACCGTGGAATCCAATCCGCCACTGGCAAGGACCACGGCGCGTGGACGTGTAGGTGGAGTCCTCTCTTCGTTCACAGGCACAACGCTCCCGCCGCCGTCGGCACAGGACGCACGGCATGATCACGATGGGTAGTAGAGTGCGCGCGGGAACACGGACAGGACGGCTTGCAGCGGAAGGCCCGGCGCAGGCGTTAGTCGCGGTCTTCTTCCTTCTCGATCTTTTCCAAAAGCTCGGCCTTCGACTGGCACTCGACGCAAAGCTTGGCAAAGAGCACGGCCTGCAACCGCTTTTCGCTGATCTCGACGCCGCATTCCGCACAGACGCCATAGGAACCATCGCGCAACCGGTTGAGCGCTTCGTCGATCGCTTGGCGGCGGCGATTGCGCATCTCCATGAGCGAGATGCCGAGCTCGCGATCTAAATCCATGAGGGCTTGGTCCCCGACATCGCGCGCGGACTCCAGCCGGCGCTGCTGGTCTTCCGTCAAGGATTGGCCAAGATTCCCCTCGATTTCCTTGATGATCTCTTGCCGCTTGGTCATCAGCATCTGGTACAGCGCATCCCGCCGGCGCTCGCGCTCTTCACGCTCCTTGGCCGTCTCTTTAGGCCGGACCGGCTCCACTTCAATCTGAACCGCGGCCGGCTTTTCAACCCGTGCGGCGGGGGGGCTCGTTTTCTTCATAGTCGTGCTTGATGATCCTGTTTTTGCTTTGGGGGCCGGTTTCTTCTTCGCGGAGGCTTTGGTTGCCATATCGTTGTACTCCTTCGGATGAGCCTGGGCAGCCAAAAAAGTCCGGCATCTATATCACGGCATGGGGGGTTTGACAAGGGCTTGTGGGGAGAAACCCCAATGGCCCTACGGATAGAGGATGGTCGAATGGACGTCGTACCCGGCTAACTTCTCCCGTCCATTGAGGTCTTTAAGTTCAACCAGAAAATCCAGCCCGACGATGTCGCCGCCCAACTGACGCACCAGACTCACCGTGGCCTCGGCGGTGCCCCCCGTGGCCAGCAGATCATCGACGATCAAGACTCGTTCACCGCTCGTAATGGCGTCGCGGTGAATCGCCAGCGAGTTCGATCCATACTCCAGGCTGTACTTGACCTCAAACCGGTCGGCCGGCAGCTTCCCCGGCTTCCGAACGGGAACAAATCCCGCCCCGAGCCGGCCGGCGAGCACCCCGCCAAAAATAAATCCGCGCGATTCGATCCCGACCACCTTGGCAATGCCACGGCCTTGATAGCGGGCCGCCAGCTCCTCCGTCAGGCTTCGGAAGGCCTCCGGATGTTTGAGAAGCGTCGTGATGTCGTAGAAAAGGATGCCGGGTTTCGGGAAATCCGGCACTTCACGGATGAGGGCTTTGTAATTGATCGCCGTCACGGGGTTAGAGCAAATCCGCTTGTGTCATGGTCTTCCGCGCAATGGTCCCGCGAAGCCGAACGAGCGCCGTGGTTTCGATTTGGCGCACCCGCTCGCGGGTCAGCCCCATCTCACGGCCGATTTCTTCCAGGGTCTTGGCTTCATCGCCATCGAGCCCAAACCGCGACATAATAACAGCTTGCTCTTCCTCAGGCAACTCCGTCACCCAGCTCATGAGCTCGGCCCGGCGCCGAACCCCGTCCGCCGTCTCGTCGGGAGACTGGCACAGGGGGGCCTCGATCACATCGCGCAGAAACATATCGGTGCCGTCATTGATCGGGCTGTCCAGCGAACAGGTCGTGCGAACCAGTTGCTTCAGGTCGATCACTTCGGCTTCGCTGGTCTTCATCTTCCGCGCCACTTCCTGCGAGGACGGCTCGCGGCCAAGCTCCTGCACCAACTGCTCCACGCGCCCCAAATACCGGTTCAGCCGCTCCACCACATGCACCGGCAACCGCACCAGCCGCCCCTGATTGATGATCGCGCGCTCGATGTACTGGCGAATCCACCAGGAGGCGTAGGTGCTGAACCGGAACCCGCGCTGGTAATTGAATTTCTCAACCGCCTTGATCAACCCGAGATTGCCCTCCTCCACGATATCGGAAAAGGGAAATCCCCGGTTGATGTAGCGCTTCCCGATGCTGATCACCAGCTGCAAGTTCGACTCGATCATCTGCTGCCGCGCCTGCTCGTCGCCGGCCAGCACCCGCTTCCCCAGCTCCTGCTCCTGCTTAAACGACAGCAATGTCGAGCGCCGCACCTCGCGGAGATAGCTCTTGAGCGTATCGAGCCCCTCGGATCGATTCGCAGACTTCTCTTCCGGCGCAGGTCCGCTGCCGGCATCCGGCAGATCGCCCTCGTCGGCCTCATGCCGGCGCGCTTCGCTCAGGTCCTGCAGCTCATTGTCCTCTCGGCTCATATCCTGTGTCGTCCTTGACGGATTCGGCTAGTACCAGATTTGAAAATCCGTGAACCGCTCAGAGGGAGGATGCCACTCCACCATCACCGCCGTCACTCGCGCCGCAGGCGGCCCCGTGCGCAACTCGTCCACCACCCCCTCAATGAGATCTTTCGCGCCCTCGACATCCAACTCCACGCGCCCATCGTCGAGATTGCGCACCCCGCCGACAAGCGTCCGTTGCGCTGCCGCCCGGGCGGCAAACGCCCGGTATCCCACCCCCTGGACTCGCCCGCTCACCAGGATGTGCGCTCGCACATGAGATGCTGCCCTGCAATCCGTCATGCTCTTCTTACAATCTGCTCACACCACGAGGGCATACTCTCACACCTCCCCGAACCCGTCACGCGTTTTACAAATCTGCGCGACGTCCATAGGCGAGAACACGGGACGCATGAAAAGAGATGAATGCCCACATAATCGTTGCACGAGCAACGTGAGCGGGCACACAGAGGAGAGGAACGTTGTGAAGGGATCTGTTCCGGCGCCTCAATTCGCTACAGCGATACAGAGGCGCCGGTTCGCACGAAGTGCGGTGTGGTCGGGGCGAAAGGATTTGAACCTTCGACCCCTGCGTCCCGAACGCAGTGCGCTACCGGGCTGCGCTACGCCCCGACATGGCGTGAGAATCACAACGGGAACCGGATTGTCTTACAAGATGGGGGTAAAACGCAAGTCGTGTGCGTCGGCCACTCCCTGACACGTCACTTGCCCATTTTTCAGGTTGACACCGCGCGCGAAACCTGGATCGGATTGTACCGCCCGATCGACGCCGTCCGAGGCCAGCCGCAGGAGATACGGCAGCGTCGCGTTCGTCAAGGCGAAGGTCGAGGTCCGCGGCACGATGCCCGGCATGTTCGCCACGCAGTAATGCAGCACACCCTCGACGACATACACCGGATCGGAATGCGTGGTGACCCGGGTCGTTTCGAAACAGCCGCCCTGATCGACGGACACATCCACCACCACCGCCCCCGGCTTCATGCGAGACAGCAGCGCGCGCGAGACGAGCTTCGGCGCTTTGGCGCCAGGCACCAGCACCGCGCCGATGACCAGATCCGCCTCACATACGGCCTGTTCAACGGCCGCCTCGCTGACCGCGCGCGTCGCGATCCGCCCCTGGTACAGATCGTCGAGATACCGCAGCCGATCGACATCTAAATTGATCACGGTGACCTGCGCGCCCAATCCGACGGCCATCCGCGTGGCGGCAGCGCCCACAATACCGGCGCCCAACACCACCACCTTGCCCGGCTCCACCCCCGGCACTCCGGACAACAACACCCCGCGCCCTCCCTGGAGCTTCTCAAGATAGTGCGCGCCCACTTGGACCGACATCCGTCCGGCAATTTCGCTCATGGGCTTGAGCATGGGGAGGCTGCCGTCTTTCGCCACCGTCGTTTCGTAGGCAATCGCCGTAATCTTCGCGTCCAATAACACCTTGGTCAGCTCCGGAAGCGACGCAAGATGCAGGTAGGTGAAGAGCACCTGGCCAGGACGAAAGAGCGCGCATTCGGACAAGAGAGGCTCTTTCACTTTGACGATCAGCTCCGCCTTTTCGAAAACCTCCTCTTTCGACGAGGCCAGCGACGCGCCCGCCCGCCGGTACTCCTCGTCCGTGAACCCGCTTCCAAGCCCGGCAGACGGCTCCACCCACACCGTATGCCCGGCCTTGCGGAGCGCCGCCGCGCCGTCCGGGGTCAGGCTCACGCGATATTCGTGGTTTTTGATTTCCTTGGGAACGCCGATAATCATGTTCGATCCTATAAGGCTGGCCGCAATGGACGCCCGGTCATGATTTCATAAGCCTCGGCAAGCGTCGCCACTTCCGTCACTTTGATCGATCGTGCCATTCCTTTATCGGTAATAGCAAATGTGTTTTGCCCGGCCGGGAGCAGCATCTCATGGATATTCCGCATCATGTGACAGCCTTCGATTTTGGGCTCCAACCCGCCCACCGGCCCCACAACCAGATTCATATCGATGGTGCCCGAAATACAGACATCCGTTCGCACAGGATCTCCAAGTAATGCGGCAGCGACCGCCCACGCGGCGCCGGCGCTGGGCCCATCTATTTGCTCACCCATGTGCAGAATCGACCCCACCGGCATCGTCAACTGCGCCTGCACGAATCGCGGGTTATAGCCGACCGCTTTGGCGGCGGCGAGCACGGCCACCGCGAACGTCTGTCTCGGCACATGCTGGAAATGGTGGTCGGTTCCCAAATTGGGCACATTGCCCGCGGCCCAATGAGCGAGATCTACTTGAACCAGCGCGATGTCGCCCTGGTTGGGCTGGCTCCAGCCTTTGGCGGCCAGCGATGACGAGATCCTTGTGACATAGAAATTGGGAACCGTCCGGGAGGAGGGCTCAAACGGCCGCGACGACAATGGCGGCGCGGCGGGCTGACTTGGAGCCGGAGCGGCGGCCTCATGCGGCCGCACCGGATCCACGGAACCCCGGGCGGACGAGGCGGGCGCCGATTGCAGTTCTGGCAGAGGGCCAACCTCCCGGCACCCGGCCCCTCCCCTGTCGCTGAACAGCACGCTTCCGTCTGCCTGTTTGCATTTCCATAAATCGGCGTACCCGTCCCCAGGAATCCCCACACATACTGAGAGCATCCCCATCGTCAAGCCCAACGCATGGCGCCTCATGACCGAATTCCTCCTGGTTTCTTATCTAAATATAGCAGAGCGATTCGCTCGGCTGGACAGCCGAAAAACCCCTGGTGTAAGATGCCCGCGCCCACTGAACGTTTCCCTCTCGACGTAGGAGTCACGCATGGATCTCGCAACAGGATCGTGTCACGCCTGTCAGGAGTCGGCAGGCCCCGTCATCAAGTACTCATTGGGGAAGGACTTTTTCGGCCGTCCCTACGACCGCCTGTCGCCCTCCGCAGACCAGAGTCCGAAGTGGTATTGCGAAACCTGCTCCATGCACAAAACCTTGCAGCGAGATTTCCGCGATATTCAGACCGAATACGACAAGCTGACCGCAGCGCAGAGCTCCGAACTCTCCAAAGGGGAAGAGTTTCGCCGGGCCTTCCTGCGCCTCCGGGAAATCCTGACCATCCTGAACGCGCAACCAGGCCAGTCTCCGTTCCTCTCACCCCCTGACGCGCTGCTCCTCATGGAACGGCTCAACACCGCCACTATGCCGGCCTAACCTGGAATACACCCATGCCTGGCTTTACACGACATATTTTCGTCTGCACCAATCAACGCTCGGCGGATGACCCGCGCGGCAGTTGCTCCAAGCTCGGCTCCCAGGCCTTGCACGAGGCCTTCAAGCAGGAAACGAAGCGGCTCAACTTGAAAGGGACGGTCCGCGCCAACAAAGCCGGCTGCCTCGACCGCTGCGCCGAAGGACCCAGCGTCGTCATTTATCCCGAGGGCGTCTGGTACACCGTGAAGACCGAGGCCGATGTCAAAGAAATCATGGAACGCCACGTGGTGCAGGGTGAGGTGGTGACCCGGCTGGTCATGCCCGATCATCCCGCTCCGGCGACACTCCCTCCGCTCAAATCGTAGGACAGCGCGCACCGTATGGCCGTTGAAGAAAAATGGAAGGCCAACCAGGAAAAAGTGGCCTTCGCCAAGCAGTTTCCCGGACTGACGCTCGACTGGGAAACCTGCCAAGGAAAAACTGTCCAGGCGGTCGTCCCCTTGACGGGGAAGCAAGGCGCGGTGGTCATCGTCTTTACCGACGGGGCATTTAGCATCATGCCTCCGCTCGCACCAGATGCCTGGGAGTTTGGACAGGCTCTGATTGACGCCCGCGCGCACCTTGAGCCCAGGCACAAAGAAGCCTACGTGGAGTATGATCGCCTGGTCAAACAAGATCGGGAGGCGTTGAAATCAGCCCGAGTGGACAAGATCCTCGGTGCGATTCAGAATAACCTGGAACAGATTCCCGAACTCAAAGATCGGTTGAAAGAACTCGTGAAGGAGTGGCAGTGAGCAGTCTCCCCAACAAAAACATGTTCGAGATCTTCTCGCAAGGTCTCTTCGAAGGAGTCAAGCCTATGATGGTCATTCGCGATCACCTCGTCCGCCATCCAGACCGCTGCCTGCACAACGGCATCTGCATCCCCATTTGCCCGACCAGCGCCTGGCTCTCTACGCCGCCGTACAAATTCGACCCTTCCCGCTGCCTCGAAAGCTGCCGCCTCTGCCTGGACGCCTGCCCCTCGCAAGCGATCTTCGGCGTGTTCAAAAAAGGTGAGAAGCTGCTGGAGCCGCAGAAGAAGTAAGCGGCGCTGACCCGCGGCGATGCGCCGCCAGGGAAACGCCGGGAGTTAATTGCAGGACGGATCGAACGGCATATCGGCGTAATGCCGGTAGCCGTCACCGAGAGTCAGCAGAATGTCCTGCCAGACGTGCGTCGGATTTTTTTCAAACACCATCGTGGAATCCGCCGGCAAAGTGATCCACGAGCCGGTTTTCATTTCGGACTCCAACTGGCCCGGCCCCCACCCCGAATATCCAAGGTAGGCACGGAACGACTCTTTCGTCGGAGAGCCGGTCAGGATGCGCTCCACCACCCCGACATCCCCGCCGAGACAAACCCCATCGAACACAGGGTGGGAATTCTCCGGCAGCTGTTCCCCACGATAGAGCAGCATGACCTGATTCGTCTGCACCGGCCCTCCGGCGTAGAGCACATGGCCCGCCCCTTCAATGATCGGCACCTGCGGCAGCGCTTCGGAGATGGACATGGCGGTCGGGCGATTGACGACGACACCCAGCGCCCCTTCCGCGCCGTGCTCGCAGAGCAAGACCACAGTCTGGCGAAAATTAGGATCGCGCAGGCTCGGGGCCGCGACGAGAAAAATGCCTTTGCCTAGTTCGACCTGCATCCGCAGATCCTACCGTGTGCCCAGCCCAGGCGCAAGCCTGCGCCTGGAAGCGGATAGAGTCTCCGGTAGGTTCCTGAAGATTATTTCCGATAGAGATCCGGCCGCCGGTCACGCAGCAGATCGTTGTAGGGGTTGAGCATCTTGTTCCGCGCCTCGGCCGGATCGAGATCCACCATCGCCAGCTCGTCGCGGTCCCTCGGCGCACGATGCAGAATCACGCCGCGCGGGCTCACGACTTCGCTATGGCCGATAAAGGTGAGCGGCTCCTTGCCGCCGCGGGCCTCGGTTCCGATACGGTTGCTCGTCACGGCAAAGACACGATTTTCGAGGCACCGCACCGGCATCGAATCGGGGCAGTTCGGCAAAACGAGATTCGACGGATGGCAAATGATCTCGGCCCCCATCAAGGCCAGCGTCCGCGCGGATTCCGGATAGTACCAATCGAAACAGATCATCACGCCGATCGTGGCCGGGCCGATGTCCCACACCTGGAACCCGCTGTCGCCCGGCGTAAACCACAAGGTCTCTTCAAAAAACAAATGGCTCTTGCGATAGCACCCCAGGAACCCTGACGGGCCGACAACAACCGCCGAATTATAGATCTTCGCACCAGCCCGCTCCGGCACGCCGGCGACAAGGTGCATCTGGCGGCGGCGAGCCAGCTCCACTAATATCTTCGTCGTGGGCCCGTCCGGCACCGGCTCGGAGAGCTGCTGCGCCTCTTCCGCCGAAATAAACTGATACCCGGACGCGAACAGTTCCGGCAGTACCAGCAGATCGGCCTCGGCCTGTTCGAGCCTGGCGCGAACCACTTCCAGATTCTTAGCGACCGCCCCAAACTCCGGTTCGTATTGATAGTAGCCAATGCGCATAGAGATTCAGGCGAGAGGCACGAGGTACGAGGCGAGAGGGAACAGGAAGGGCAAGAGAACAGGGGCTTAACGTCCTCTCGCCCCATGCCTCTTGCCCCTGGCCTATACGACTACTTCACTTCCGACAGATGCGTCACCGCGCCTTCGGCATGCTTGGTCGCCTCATCGGCATGGCCCGCCTTGCCATGGGTGACGGCTTCTTTCAAATGCTTCAAGCCCTCATCCAAATGCGGGTTCTTCACACCGGCCGCCTCGGCATGCTTGAGCGCGCCCTCGGCATGCTGCACCAAGGCATCGGCATGGCCCTGCTTGCCATGGGCCACGGCTTCCTTGGCATGTTCGACCGCTTCGGCGACGTGCTTATTGTCGGCCAGCGCCAGCCCGGTCATCAGGGGACCGGCAACCAACGCGCTCACTGCCACACAAACTGCGACACCGTGACGAACCGTGCTCTTCATAATGGCCTCCCTACGGGTTGGATGTCGTTGCGCAACAATGTGCGTAAAAATGCGGTGATGAATTCACCTTACACAGCGTGTTTTTGAGTGTCAAGAAGGCCGGGCCGCCTCATTGAACCCCAGAATCTTCTGCAGCCCCTGAATGTCTTTTTCAACGGGACAGGCAAAATCCCGGCTCCACTCCCACCAGGATCCGGGATAATTCCGAACCGTTTCATACCCCGCCAATTTCAAGATGAAGTAGAGCCAGGCCGACCGCACGCCGCCGGTGCAGTAGCACACGATCTCCTGCACCGGCTGCACGCCCTTGTCCGCCAGCGCCTCTCGAATCACCGCCAAATCCTTCACCGTGGCATCTTTATTGAGAAACGTGTTCCACGGCACCAGCACCGCCGAGGGAATGTGTCCGGGCCGGGGAATGCCGGAGATTTCCTTCCCGAGATATTCCTCCAGACTGCGGGCATCGAGCACGGCGGTCTGCGGATGCGGCTGCCGGACGATCAGCTTCAGTTCGTCCTTGGTCATCATCACGCGCTTCACCGGCGCCGCCGTGAACGTGCCGGGCGTGGGCTTCTCCAAACCGTGGCTGAACAGCCGCTTTTCCGCCGTCCACTTCACCCACCCGCCGTCGAGCACCTTGAGGTTCTGATGGCCGAGATACTCCAGCATCCAAAACATCCGGCCCTCGTCGCCCCAGTTGTCGAACGGGTTGGAATAGATGATGACTTCGCTGTCGTTGCTGATGCCCAGCGCGCGCAGCCGCTGCTCGATCTGCGCCACATCGGGATTCAGCAGCCCTTTGGGGATGGCGTTGGGATCGCTGTATTCATGCCAGGTGGAATGGACCGCGCCGGGAATATGGCCGCCGAATTCATAGGCCGACCGGCCGCGAACGTCCAGAATCACGAGGCCCGGCTGATCCAGACGCTGCTGCAGGGTGTCCGTATCGATGAGCAGTGGATGTGTCATGATGTTCCTTCTTGTACGCGATCAGCCATCGGCTTTCAGCGGACAGCTTGTTGATTCCAGCTGACGGCTGAGAGCCGCGTGCCGGTTACTCTCGGCCAGCGCCGCAGCCAGCGCGCCGGACAGGGGAAAATCCCGTTCATAAATCACGAACCGATAGGGATCAGTCCCGGTCAGGCCATACTTGGTTTGCAGCATCTCGTGCTGCCCATCCGTTAGAATGTGGTACTGCACCCGCGCCTTGAGAATCAAGCCCTCTGATTGGGCCGGCACCCGGTAGGCAAACCGGTATTCCCGGCTGGCCAGCGGCAAGAGGCGGTTGTCATAGAGTTCGACAATGGCCGGCTGCCAGAGAATCCACCGCCCCATCGTCGAATGCTGCTCCGCCAACACCTTCTTCTGGGCATCCTCCACCGAAAACTCGATCGTAAAGTGCCGGTCGGGATCGCCCGTGGGAATCTTATGGCCGGCGCCGGCATTAATCAATGTCAGCGTAAACGCGACCTCCTCGCCCGGCTTCGGGTTGGGCGGATCGGCTTTCACCTGCACGGCCACCGCCCGCTGAATCATGTCCGGGTCGTGCCCCCCGCGCCACAAATGCTGGCGGCCCCGGCGAATCGGGCTGTCCGCCGCCACCGGCCGGTCGATTTCCGGCATATGACAACTCTGGCAGATGAACCCCCGCTCCTGCATGAAGAACTTGCCTTCGTACTCCGCATAGGTCCCGCAGGGGCCGACATTGTAGAACTGCGCCGGGCCGGACACCACATTGTGGCAGCGCTGACAGACCTGCGTCGTGCGGAAGTTGGGATCGAATTTCGTGGGATGTGGCGCGGCGGAATCTTCGAACGGACCATAGATGACGCCGTCCCGCACATGGCACGCCGCACAAGTCACCGATTCCTTTTGATAGGCGGGATCGTAGTGCGGGTTGGGCTCCTGCACCGCCTTCTCAACACGGCCGCGCGGGATCTCTTTCACCAAGGTGGGCTGCTGATTTTCCAGCGGGGTGTGGCAGTTCAGGCAGACCCAGATGTTCTTGTCCTTTTTCCAGTACGCCTGGAAAAAGGGATCTTCATAGGCTTTGGAATGGATGCTGGTCTTCCACTCGTCATAGATCTCGCGATGGCACTGACCGCAGGATTCCGCGCTGAGGCTGGTCAGCCCCTCGGGTATTTTCTGGAACGGAATCGCGTGGGCATACTCGTCGCGCAGCCCGAAAATCACGACCGGTTTGATTTCGGTGTAATACACATAGATCGCCGCCGCCAGCACCACGATCCCGAGACCGATCTTGAGTCCCCGGCTCATGCGTCTAACAACGCTTGGATGTGAGCATCCACGGACGCCGCCAAGGCCGTGAGGTTATACCCGCCTTCGAGCGACGAGAGGATGCGCCCCTGCGCATGGCGCTTCGCAATCCTGGCCACAATCCCCGTGAGGTCGCGGTACCCCTCCTCAGTCAATCCCATGCCGGCCAGGGGATCGTCTTTGTGCGCATCGAACCCGGCTGAGATGATTACGAAATCCGGCTTGAAGGCATCCGCCGCCGGCACCAAGACCTCGTGAAAAATCCTGCGATAGTCGTCGTCTCCCTCGCCCGCCTCCATCGGCACGTTGATCGTGTACCCCTCTCCGGCGCCGCGCCCCCGCTCCGACTCACGGCCGCTGCCGGGGTAGTGCGGATATTGATGGGTGCTGAAAAAGAGCACCGAGGGATCATCCTCAAAACTGTGTTGCGTCCCGTTCCCGTGATGCACATCCCAATCGACAATCAAGACCCGCGCAAGCCCATGCTGCTTCTGCGCATAGCGCGCGGCGATGGCCACAGTATTGAAGAGACAGAACCCCATCGCCCGATTGGCTTCTGCATGATGGCCTGGCGGGCGCACGGCGCAGAAGACATGATCGACCGCTTTGGCCATGATCGCATCGACCGCCGCGAGCGCCCCGCCTGCCGCCAGATAGGCCGCCGTCAAGGAACCGGGGGACATGGAGGTATCGGAATCGAGCGACACACGTCCGCTGGCGGGAGCCTGTTTCGCGAGCGACGCGACGTAACCGGGCGCGTGGATCTGCGTGATCCATTCGTCTTCAGCTTGTCTCGGTTCGATTCTCGTCAACCGAGCCATGGTGCCGCTCTGCTCCAGCTGTTGCACAATGGCCCGCAGCCGGTTGGGCGACTCAGGGTGGCCCATGCCCATGTCGTGCTCAAGGTAGGCTGGATGATAGACGAGGCCGGTTTTTCCCATGGTGTAACCCAGTAATCGGTGATGAGTGATGGGTGATCAGTGACAGATGAACGGGGGCCTTCCCAACTCATCACCCATCACTCTTCCCTCATCACACATGTGAATCGTAGCACGCAGCCGAGAGCATAGACAACTAGCGCTCGCCGCTGCTATCGTCGATGCAACTGGAGGACGACATGCCCAATCCCCGCATCGAACCGCTGAAGAGAGTGCTCGCGATTGAACCGACCGACGATGTGGCCTGGTTCGGTCTCGGGAAAGCCTATATGGAAGATGGCAATTTCGAAGAAGCGGCCAAGGCCCTGCAGCAATGTCTTACCGTGAAACCTACCTACTCCGCAGCCTACTACGCGCTGGCCCAATCGCTCCAGAGACTCGGCCGGATTGACGAATGCCGCACGATCTGCGGCACCGGCATCGACGTCTCCGCCCAAAACGGCGACGCGATGGTGACGAAGAACCTGGAGATGCTAAAGGGGACGCTCGGCTAGGAGTATCCCACACCCATCCGGTTACAGCAGCTGCGCGAATGAATCGTTCACTCGCTCCGTGAGCGGGGAGGCGGCGCTGGGATTCTGAATCAGCATTCTGACTCTGGGGTAGCCCCGCTGATGGCGGGTGCGTTCGACCAGCTCGACATTGGCCAAGCGCGTGCCGGCCTTGGAGGGAATCGGCACGACGTCCCACAGCGCGATCATCACGGCACTGAGCGGGGTGAGCCTGGTGAGCAAGACCGTCACGGCTCCGGACAAGGCCTTGAGGTCCAGCCAAATCTCCTCAGGCCGGGAGGTTTTCTCGCCCTGCAAATCGGCCCGCGGGATGGAAATGCTCAGGATGACAGGATCGCAGTAGTCTGCCAGTTGCTTCGATTTTTGCTGAATACGGGCCAGAATCCGGTGGATCAAGATCAGACCCCGGTCTTCCTCCGCACCGAGATCTTCGTCAGGCAAGAGCCCTCGCAACGGCAACCGCTGCCTCTCGGCCGACCCCACCATGGCGGTCACTTCGACAAAGAACCGGTTCCGCTCAAGATGGCATTCCAGATCGGCCGTCCTGGCCTGTGACTCAGGCAGAAAGTGGACCCGTGCGCCGACCCGGAGCAACTGAGTCGCAAGCTCCAGCTCGGCCAGCGCTGACTCCCGCACACCGCAATCATAGTGCGTCAATCGGCGGACAAGACGGCCGAGCCGGAGGTGGCTGGATTGATCGGCGCAATGCCGATGGAGAGTCGACCAGCGTTCTTCCAGCTCGCGCGACAGCCCCTGCTCTTCCCGCTTCCAGGCGGGCACCGGCTGCGGCACCCCCTCACGGAAATGCGCGACCAGCTTGACGGTCTTCCTCGGACGAAATCGCGCCATGACTCACACCGGCTCGGCCCCTTCGTCATCCGCCAAGGTCTCGCCTTGCTCCGCGGATTTCTGCCGCTCCAGCTCTTCGTAGACGTCGTCCAGCCACCGCCCGGCGCACCCGAGAATTTCGCGCACCAGCGGCTCCGGCTGGCCGGTCTTCTTGATCGTCCATTGGCTGACATATTCCATCAAGATCGGCCGCTCGAACCGTTGCGAACCGTGGGCCGCAAAATCAGCCAGTTCACTCAGACCGGTTTTCACGATTCCCGCTACGGTCTCCCGCCCATACGACGTGCTGGCCGTCACATATTGAATCGCCCGATTCATCTCTTGTTCTGTCATAGCTCCCTCTTTCACACCGTGTGCAATTATACCGTGACCACCCGCTACGGCGGCAATGCAGTTTTTCTCTCTTTCCAAAACGCGGCAATGGTATGATCGCCAGCATTCAACTCAGGAGGAGCGTCCCCCATGGCCACCAAGACATCCCGCACCCCCCCCGCGCATAAAAAAACAACCGCCCCGGCGAAATCCACCGTGCCGGACCGCTGGGACTTGAGCCACCTGGCTGAAAATCCGGTTCGCACGATCGAGCCCCATCTCGGCGCGATCGAACGCCTGGTCACAGATTTCGAATCGAGACGCCCGGCCTTGAGCCCGGCGATGGACGCGTCGGCGTTTCAAGCCCTGCTCGACCTCAGCCAATCCATCACCCAACAGTCCTCTCGCTTGAGCGCTTACGCCTATCTCTGGTTTTCGGAAGACACCAAGAATCTCCAAGCCCGGTCGTTCAAAACAAAGGTGGAAGAACGGCTTACGGCCCTCAGCAACCGCCTGCTTTTCTTCGACCTCTGGTGGCAGACCGTCGATCAGCCGAACGCCGACCGGCTGATGGCCGGATCCGGAGATCTGCGGTACCACCTGGAAACGATCCGCCGCTTCAAGCCCCATACGCTGACGGAGCCGGAAGAGAAAATCATCAATGTGAAGAACATCACCGGCCGCAGCGCGGTCCATACGCTCTACGACGTGGTGACGAACGGGTTCACTTTTACCCTGACCGTCAAGGGGAAGAAGAAACGCCTGTCGCGGGAAGAGCTCTCGGCCTATGTTCGTAACCCCAGCTCACGCGTGCGGGAAGCGGCCTATCGCGAACTCTACCGGGTCTATGCGTCCCACCATGACCTGTTGGGCGAAATCTATAAGACGCTGGTCAGCGATTGGAAAGCCGAGAATCTCCAACTCCGGCACTTCACCTCGCCCATTGCCACCAGAAATCTCGGCAACGATATTCCGGATCGGGCGGTCGAGGTCCTGCTTGAGGTCTGCCGGAAGAACGCCGATGTCTTCCAGCACTATTTCAAGCTGAAAGCCAAGCTGTGCGGCATCAAGCCGATGACCCGCTATCACATCTACGCTCCGCACCGGACCGAGCAGAAATCCTATCGCTATGCCGACGCCGTCCGGATGGTGCTGGAGGCCTATCGCGGGTTTTCACCACGCCTCGCCGACCTGGCGGAACGGGTCTTTCAGGAACAACACATCGATGCCCCGGCAAGACCGGGCAAACTCGGCGGCGCCTACTGCTATAGCGTCGTCCCCGGCCTGACCCCCTATGTGATGCTGAACTACACCGGCGAAGCGCGGGATATCGCCACCATGGCCCATGAACTGGGCCACGCCGTCCACGGCATGCTGGCCGAACACCATTCGGTCTACACCTTCCACTCCACCCTCCCGCTGGCGGAAACGGCCTCCGTGTTTGGCGAACGGATCCTCTCTGACGCCCTCATGGCCCAAGAGCGCGACAAGCGAGTCCGGCAAGGCCTGTTACTGAGCCAGCTCGACGATATCTATGCGACGGTCTTGCGCCAATCCTACTTTGTCCGGTTCGAAAACCAGGCCCATGGCATGATCGCTGACGGAGCCACCGTCGAGGACCTCTCGCAGACCTACCTCGCGGAGCTGCGGCAGCAGTTCGGCAAGGCCGTCACAGTCCCGGAGGAATTCCGGTGGGAATGGCTCTCGATTCCCCATCTCTTCGCCAGCCCCTTCTATTGCTACGCCTACAGCTTCGGCAATCTCCTGGTGCTGGCCCTCTACCGGATGTACAAAGAGGAAGGGACCGCCTTTGTCCCGAAATACCTCGACCTCCTGGCCACCGGCGGCTCGCAGTCGCCCCAGGACATTCTGGCCACCGTCGGTGTCGATATGACCGCCGAACGGTTCTGGCAATCGGGCTTCGATACCATCCGTGAAATGGTGCAGGAACTGGAGCAAACCATGGCCTGATTAAGCTAGGTTCGTGCACTGTGAGGCGGAAACGGCAACGGGGAAAAGAGATACCGACCGCTGCTTGACAGCGTTCGGCCGAGCGGCTATACTGACAGAAGTTGAGAACAGTTATCAGAATCGATCTAGTCGAGCATCGACGGAGGATTCGCCGCTATGTACATCTGTCTCTGCAACGGCATCACCGAATCAGAAGTCCGGGACGCAGGCCGCTGCGGCCCGGTCACCCCCTGCCAGCTGAAAGCGAAGTTCGGCTTAAAGAAAAACGGCTGCTGCGGCCGCTGCGCGAAGAACATTCACGGGTTTGTGACACTGGCTCAAGAAGGGCAGGCTGAAGTCTGCTCTACATCCGACTCCGCCGCCTGACAGGCCGCACGCTCGCAGCGCCTCACATCGATCTACTGACGGGCGCCACTGCTCACCAACTTCGCAACCTCTGCCACTCGCTGACCCAGCGCGCGCGCATCAGCCAACTCCTTCGCATCGATGCCAGGGCTGTCGCCTTCCGTCGTCGCCGAGGCGCCAAAGGCCCCGCCGCCGCTGACGACGATCATCTGGTTCCCCAGCATCGCCGCAAGCATCGTGAGCATCGTCACTTCCTTCCCGCTCGACACCTGGCCGCCGGTGGCGAAGGCCGCGCCGATCTTGTTCTTCATTTTGAATTCTGGGAAAACGCCGAATTTGAATTGCCAGTTATCGAAGAAGGTTTTTACCTCACCCGCCATATTGGACCAATAGACCGGCGAGCCGACTACGACCGCATCGGCCGCAAATAACTCCTCGGCCGTCACCTGGCCCACTCGCTTCAGCAACACCTCCGTCCCTGCGACAAGCTTCGCCCCTTCCACGACCGCTTCGGCCATGCGTTCGGTATTGCCAGAACGAGAATGGTAAGTGACGAGCACCCGCACCACCGGGGCGGGCTCTTCGGCGAAGGTTTCGCCGGAGCCGCTGCCCAGGAGCACAAGAACGGCGCAGAGAAAGGGAACGACAAGGGAACGGAGGGGTGTGCTCGCGATGCTGAAGGCCCCCATGGACTCACACCGGCTGGGAAAAGAGGCGCAGGACAGGCGCCGGATCACCGGCGAAACGTTTCCTCTTCCATGCGCTCTTCAACGGACACGTCCGTCAAGGCTCCGCGATAGTCGCACTTGTGACAACGCACCCGCCACGCTTCGATCCACTTTTCCTGGACATAGGACTGGCGGCAATTCGGGCACACAAACACACCCTTGACGTAATGGACTTTCCGAACTTCTTTCATACGGGCCTCCTGGCTGATAGGGCCGAGAATCGCACAGGTCTCCCCGGGATTGCAAGGCTGGCAGTGCCCGCATGCGGCTCTGAACACGGCCCCCTAGACTTCTCTTGCCTGACATCCCACTGGCTGGTACCATGCCGCATGTTGTCACGCATGTTTCCCGCTGGCGTCCTGTTATTGGCTCTCCTGGCTCTCTATACCGGAGAGGCGCTGTCTGCTCCGGCCGCTTCCCCGCTGATTCGCGTCCAGACTCCGTCCGGGACCGTGATCCAGGCCGAAATCGCCGACACCCCGCTCAAACGCTCTACGGGACTGATGTACCGCGACCACCTGGAGAAAGACCACGGCATGCTGTTCTTCTTCGACCAGGCCCAGGAATGGACCTTTTGGATGAAGAACACGAAGATCTCGCTCGACTTGATTTGGATGGACGCCAAGAAGCGGGTGATTCACATCGAGCGCAACGTGCCGATCTGCACGAGAACCGACGACTCCTGCCCGCAATACCGGCCCAACGACGGGGCCCTGTACGTCCTGGAAATCGCGGCCGGCACCGTGGATGGGCTGAAGATCGAGAAGGGCACGAAGCTGCAGTTTCCGAATCCCTAACGCCGTTACTTTTCCTGCCAGGCCCGCACACGCCGCGCGGAAATCACCCCGTCGACCCGTTCAATCGTCTTCAGTACCTGATTGATGTGTTTCGTGTCGTTGACCTCGACAACGAAATCGAGCACCGCTTTCCGGTCTTCGCGGGTCGTGATTTCCGCCCGGCTGATATTGGCATGACATTCGGCAATCGCCGACGACACATTGGCCAGCACCCCCGTCTTATCGACGGCCATCACCGACACCTTCACGGCATGGATCCCCGGCGTGCCCGCATCCCAATCCACTTCCACCAGGCGCTCCCGGTCGTAATCGAGCGCTTCGAGATTGGGACAATCGACGGAATGAATCGTGAGCCCGCGCCCGCGCGTGATGTAGCCGATGATGCGATCGCCCGGAACGGGATTGCAGCAGCGGGAGAGCTGCATCAGCAGATCCCGCGCGCCTTTGACCTTCACGCCCTTGTCGTCGGCCTTCCCCGTTGGAACCCTGTGCGCCGGAGCCGGCTCCACCGGCGGCGCGGGCGCCGCCGTGCCCGGAGACGCGAGCTTGGCGACGATCTCCGCGGTGGCCATGTGGCCAAATCCAACAGCGGCGACTAATTCGTCGAGGGTGTCGTATCCCGATTGACGGGCCACCTCCACCAACTGGTCCGACTTCAGCATCTGCGCCGGGGCGAACCCGTGCCGCCGGAGCTCGGACTCCAGCAGCCGGCGCCCAATGTCCAGACTCCGCGTCTGTTCTTCCGCCTTGATCCAATGTTTGATCTTCGTCTTCGCGCGCGAGGTGCGGACGAATTTGAGCCAGTCTTTGTGCGGCGTCTGGTTGGGCGAGGTCAGAATCTCCACCGTGTCACCGCTCGCCATCTGATGCTTCAACGGAACGATTTTGCCGTTGACCTTCGCCCCCACGCAA
>Ga0169931_10001791_pt1 | contig 35460 bp, 27 predicted proteins | sample Kivu_15m_20L_FD_129675 | JGI IMG/M metagenome (GOLD analysis project Ga0169931, IMG submission 129675) | Freshwater microbial communities from Lake Kivu, Western Province, Rwanda to study Microbial Dark Matter (Phase II) - Kivu_15m_20L... | ecosystem: Environmental > Aquatic > Freshwater > Lake...
ATCCAATGTCGAAACGGAACGAATGACTATTCAAAATAATGGCGCAGTAGGAATAGGTACTTCTGCACCTGTAAGCTCAGCTCTTTTAGACGTATCTTCTAATAACAAAGGGGTGATTTTTCCAAGAGTTCCGTTAACGGGTGCAACCGATGCTGCAACTGTTCCAGGAGTTTCTGACGGAATTTTGGTTTACAACACAAGTATCACAGGAACAGGTCAAAATGCTATTAATCAGGGATATTACTATTGGCAAACTAATCGTTGGAACAAACTACAAACAAGTGCTTATTCAGGAGTGATTTTCGGTGTCCATAATCCAACTACGCCAAATCACGTAGGACCAGCTGCAGGTCAATGGCAAAATACGGGTGCTTACATTGACCTTCCTCCAGGGAAATGGGTAGTTTACATTTATGAATTGGTATCTCCAAACAATAACGGAAACCAACAATGGGATGGTAGTGAAAGAGCCTTATGGGTAAGAACTTCCTTATCTAATAGCAATACAACGTATTCCTCTTCCCCACAAATTGTTGGGAGTCCTCTGGCGAGTGGGTCTGTTACTACACCTAGTAATTTTGGGATGATTTCAGGTGCGATTTATGTCAACAATACAACCGGAACAACAACGCGTTACTATATGTGGGCGAACGTAGATCGGTATGGCGGTACGAATTGTGGATTGTTCAATTTTGCTACAACATCTTGGGGTGAGAATCAATTTTTTGCTGTGCCAGCGGAGTAGATGGAATGCTACAATGAGCAGACTCAGAAATTAAATCTCCAAATCTTTAACCTTTTTAGCAGGAACGCCAGCGACCAAAGTTCGTGGTGCCACATCTTTCGTAACCACAGACCCTGTCGCAATTACTGCTTCATCACCTATCGTAACACCAGGAATAATGGTGACATTAGGCATTATCCATACCCCTTTCCCAATAATTACTTTTTTAATACTTCTCGGATAAAGTTTCTTAAGTACGGTATCGGAGGGGATATTTGCATGTGCGGTGATAATTGCGCGGTCGCCAACTGAAGTGTGGTCGCCAATTTCTATCTGATCTGGAAAAATCCTATCGAATATCACTTCATGCCCAATATAAACCCCTTCTCCAATTTTTATACCTTTCCATTTATGCATCTTCGTTCTCCATGATTTTACTGGACAGAAAAATGCCATTTTGTCTAAGGAAAAATTTCTAATAAATCGAAATGCATAACGAACGTATCCGATTGGGCCACGTAGATTGTAAAATTCTAATACTTCTTTAGCGGGCATTTTCTTGTTTTTTTATAGCGTAAATATTTTTCATAGTTGTAAACTCAAAATTATTTCGGAGTAAAAACTTCACTTCATTTTCATAAATTGGCAATGCTTTTTCCCCTAAATTCCTGACTTTTAGCTTATGGCGAACAATATCCCCTAAAAAATAGGAGATGGGATTTTTAGATCTTCTTTGAACTTTTATAGTTGAATCGAGTACCTCATCAATAAACTCGTTAGGGTGAGTTAACAAATTTACATGACGATTTGCCAATGCTTTTTCAATGAGAATAAAAGGACGTAAACTTTTAAATAATAGTGGCGAAATTCGCATTAAAGTACCAATGTAAGGCAATAGCACCGAGGTTATAGGAATCTCAAGAAGGTCAGAATCTCCTCTTTTGAAAATATTATCTTCTGAAGCAAAATAAATGGAGCGCGGTGCATACATCCAATTTAGTTTGTGTTTTGCGCCAAAAGACATGAACATATCCATTCGTTGGGAAGCAACACTGCTATCAATTTTATAGCCATTTTCAAGAAGAAACTTGGAGAAATCTTTTCGAATCCGAAGAGCAGGTGCACGAAAAGAAATGACTTCCTCACCTACAATTTGCTCTAAAATATCTTTAGATCGATACAAATGGTCATTAATTTTTTCATCTGAAAGCACATCGAAGGCGTTTTTAACTAAATGAGAATAACCGTGTGAAGCTACCTCGTGACCTCGTTCATGTGCCATTTTTACAACCTCAGGATAGAGCTTTGCAATATAGCTAGTGTAGAAAAAAGTTGTTTTTACATTGTATTGGTCGTACAAATCTAACAGTCTAGGCATACCTTGCTCCAAAACCACTTTTCCTGTTTCGTCTCTGAGTTCATGATAAAGTAACGAGGTGGTTTCCACATCATTGGTTAGAAAACAATACGGCTTTTTCATGAGCGTATATTTTTAAGTTGCTTCTTGACTATATTTTTCGCTTTTTGCAAGAAAAAACGATAGGTCCAAACAAGAATATTATTGTTCCAACGTGCAGGATGGCAATTGAGAATAACGATATCAGGAGTTAATCCTTTCTCAAAAGCTTCAATTAAGTCAAAGGTGGTACTTACATCTAGTGAAATATTAGAATTTGTCACCACGTCGCGAATATTGCTTTCGTGCGCATTCCATTTGCTTCCGTTGTCGGTCAGGTAAAGGACATTTGCGTAATCAATATCTAAATATGGCTCGGCCAAAAGTCCGAACTTCTCTTTGTAATTGATTGATTTCCACATATCCAAACTTTCAATTTTGGAAAGTGGTCTTCCGTGTCTGGAGAAAGTTTGTACAGGATAAAATTGACGCAAAAATTTTAGGTTTTTTTCGAATGATTTCTCCGCCTCGTTTAAGTTACCTTTTGTTCTAACTAAATCTTCGTAATGATAGCCTATTTCATGGTCAAGGGCAACAATTTCCTTTAAAATATGCGGCTTTGCTGTTTCTGGAACACGAAAATAGTAGGTGCTTTTTACCCCCAATTCATGTTCAACTTTTGCCATGTTAAGGTCGTTTTTCGGCCAAATATCTGAGTCGTGACGGAGCACAACAACTCTCTTTAAAGGTTGCTGAATGAAGGATTCAACTGTTTGAAATTCATAACCTTTTGAAATTGCAGTTTTGAGAAGTTTTTTATATGCATATAAAGTGAAATCCATAAAACTAATAGAAGTTATTTGTCCATAAAAAATACCTTGTTAAGCATGAATTTCAACAAGGAAAAACAACTTTTCATGTTATGTAGGTAGGTTATAGAGGCAAAGTTAAATCATTAAGAATATTTTAGTCAGTTGAATGTTTTAATATGTGGTTTGAATTTTTCAAAAGCTGAAGGGTTTGTTAACATTTCTTTTTTACTCGTTGGATAATTTTCGATGAACCAAACAAGAAAAGCACTAGCATCAATTTTATCTGACATATATTTATCTAAATTGCTTTTCATCCAATCTTTCAAATTATCCATTTGGAGCAATTCCAATCCTTTCGCGATAGAGTTTTCTTGGTCATTTAAATTGCTTTTAAATCCATAAAAAATCCCATATTTTTCCATGTCCTCACCATTTCCTGACCAAATATCGTTGAGGAAAATCGCTGGAGTTCCCAAAATTGCGGCTTCGGCTGCCATCGATGCTCCTTCACCAAGAAACAATCTAGCGTGATAAAGTGCATCATGAATGAGGTCGTAAGGAATTTTGATTTGGTAAGGTTTCAAAATTTCAGGTAATTCTCCCTCCGCAGAGATGAATACTTTCCCGAATTTCTCAAAAGATTGAACCGCTTTTATTTTTTGTTCCTCGTTATAACCATGCATTCCAACATCGTGATAAGCTCCCCAAGAAACAAAGCGTAAAACCACAAAGGGATCTCCTTTTTCTAAGCCTAAATAATTGAAAACATCATCTTTAGCTTTGTAGTGATTGGGATGTAAATAGAATAATTCAATATTGGCAGGAATCTTAATTTGATCTTTTCTCAAGTCGCGCTTGAAGGTTTTTGAAGTAATAAGCACATCAACCATTCTGGAAAAGAAAGTGTCGTAAAAACCAGAAACCTCGGTGTCGGCAAGTGCAATATGAGGTTTTCTGAGCCAAAAAGCAGCCAATGCAGCAAACGGAGAAACTCGAGAAACTACCATCTCCACTTTTTCTTTTTTCATTAATTTGTATATGATGAATGCATTGACTAAAAGGGTTTTAATTTTATTCAGAATTCCTTTTTTCGGTCGTTGAATTTCTGTTGCTTTAATGCCGTAAAGTTCCAAAAGTTGAAAACTAATTTCCTTGGCACTTGCAACCCAAACAACTTTATGCCCCTTCTGCTCTAGTAGTTGTTTTGCAACCCTAAAATTATGGATTTGAGCAGGATGTCCTGTAACGAATAATATGGTCATCTGGTTTTTATAAATTTTAATAGTAGAACAAAATACATCCAACCAGGAATAAAATCACCTTTGATAAAAAGTGCATTTACTTTTTTCTTGCCTAAATTTTCTTGAATTTCCTGCCATTTAACTTTGCCATTTAATAACCCTTTTAGAGTAAAGACAATGTTTGTGAATGGATTAAACCACACCACATTTTTCTCGTAGTAGTTCGGGATTTCCATTTTTAAGCCATTTGCTTTCTGATAAGCTAACCAAACAAGTGGTACACCACATTCTGCAGCCAAACCTACCCAAAGCCAGGTTCTTGCATTGATTTCGATGAGGTTATAGGTTTTATCTCTTGGGTCGAAAAGAAATTCAATTTCACAAATCCCTGAATAATTTAGGGCCTTGAGGATATTTTTGGTTGGTTCAACGAGTTCTTTATTGTATATACTTTCAGCCAAAGTGGCAGTTCCAAAAGTAAGAGGATGTTCACGTTTTTTGACGCCCATCCAACAAGTTACTAACTCACCTTCGCTTGCAAAACATCCAACTGAAATGGTCTTATTGCCTTTATCGAAAGGTATAATGTTTTGAGTAAAGGTTTTTTCAATTGGAAATTTAGTTGAAAGGTCAATCAGGTTTTTCTTTAATTCTAAAGCAGAAGTTGATATTATGACTTTGGTTTTCAGTTTTTTATGGAAGTCAAGTCCTACTCTTCCTTTTGTTATAACAGGATATTCAAAAGCATTAAAATCCAATTCTTCGAGGGTTGATTTACTCTGATAAAATGGAAAATCTACTTTTGCTTTAAGCACCAATTCCAACAGATTAACTTTGTCGTAAATGAGGTCGAGTTGCTCAGTTTTTTCAGTGATAAGCTTAAAATATTCAGACAAACGACTGTGATTACGTGATATAGTATAAACCGCGTGATCGTTTGAGGGTAATAACATCCAATCTTCAAGATTATTTGTTTTTGCTAAATCAATCAGAAAAACAGCGAGTGCGTCACTGTTAAATGCAGGACATTGCACAAAATTCTGGCAGTATCTTGAATATTTTGCCACACAATTTCCAGTATCTATTACCCAAACCGGAATACCTCGTTTTCCCAGTTCTCTCGTATTGGAAAGACCTTGTACGTGACCTTCAATAACAATAACCCCAGTTTTAGTTGACATAAATTTCCTTTAATTTTTTTGCGATGTTTTCTGAGTCTAAGTCCAATGAAATTAACTTCGCTTTTCCGTTTGTTTCTCGGTTTTTTGCTGAAAAATCCAACGCCAGTTTTACTTTATCTGCCATTGAATCTGGATTAAAATCCGTCACATAACAACCATCTATACCTGCCAACAACCATTCAATATCACCAACGGAAGTGGCAACAATTGGCGTTCCAGCAGCCATAGATTCCTTGAGGATGTTTGGTGAACCTTCCCACAAACTAGTAGATAAAACACAACTTGTAGTTTTTATTTTTTCCAATATGTCGCGATGGGAAAGGTCAAACACAATTTCAAACTCTAAATCAGGAATTTCAGTCTTTACCTTTTCTACAACTTCTTTGGCCAAAGTGAAATTTTTCGATTCTCTTGAAGGGTTAGCAGGAAAAAGTACATGGTTCTTTTTGCGAGGTGGTTTGCTTTCGAATAGTGATAAATCAACACCATTGGGCAAAACGATATAGTTCTTCAGATTTAAATCTACAGCCATTTGTTGACTTTTAACAATAGTCGTATTCCAATAATAGCGGGAAAAAAAACGGGTCAAAAATCGCTTCCAACCTTTCATTTTTGCATCGCTTCCCATCAAAGAAACAACTAGATTTTTCTTATTAAAACTCAAAATTAGAGCGAAAGTTGCAGCAAATGCGGACAGAGAGTAATGGGCATGAATAGTATTTTCGGGGTAATTTTTGATTTTTTTGACCAATTCTGGAATGGCTTTCACGTAACCCAAAGTTCCCTTTCCTTTGATTGTTTCAATATGCACAGAAACCCCAATTTTTGAAAGTGAAGCCGCTTGATTGTCTACAAGAATTCCAGGTTTACCGTCGTTTTTATTGCCCGAACAAATGAAAAGAACGCTCATAATCACACGTTTTGATGATACATTTTCAAAGCTGTTTCGAGGCGCAAATCGTAGGATTCGTTGGTGTTGTAATCTCTAGCTTCAAAGAACCATTTGTCCTGTTTCCAAATGTACCGTCCAATGATTCCGTCCACTTGCATTTGATACGCGTCGGATTGACCGAAAATACATTGCATCTCATTCACCAAGTAACTAAATTCCTCTGTTGGATGCTCGAAAACGTCCACAGCTTGTGAGAAAAGACCAAACTTATCGGTAAGTTGTTTCACAAAATCGAATAATTGAAGAGGTGGATTTCCGTAATCCTTAATCAACGAACCGCTTGTCATTTCTCCCAACATCATTTTTTTATGAGCGAAAAACGAGTCTCCAATACGAACTACACGCCACTCGAATGTGTGCGGGACGTAACCTTGAAACAACACAAAATCTTTTTGCACATCCAAAGCACGTGCTTGATAAACCTTCACTTTTTTCTTTAATTGTTGAGGCTTTAACAGCAAATTGACCGCACGTTGAACAAGACGTCCTTTTTTCAGATTAGGACCAACACGTTTATTTCCCCCTCCACCAGAAAAAGTGGAATCAATGTATTTTTCAAGTTCAGAGGCAGATTTCAGAATTTTCACACCACTCCCAGAAGCGCCGATATTTGTTTTTCCGATAACAGGAAAAGAAGTCAATTTTTTCGCCCAATCGTGAGCTTCTTCCCTATGATAAAAAATAAACGTTTCAGGATGTGGGATTTTATTGGCTTTCAACCAATAGGCAAAGTATTTTTTATTTTCGTAAATCTTGACTTCCAATAAATTAGGATAAGCAAAGTAACCCAAATCCCGAACTAAAATTTCCAACCTTTCGTCGTAAAGAATTTTAAAAGGCATGGTTAAACCTGCTGGTCGGGTTAAAAGAAGTTTTGTGGGAACAGCTAAAATTTGTTCGAGCCAGTCAGCCGCACTTAGGTCTATAACAACATAGTCTAAATTGATTTTTTCACAAGAAAGTCGCCATTTAAGGTCAGAATCAGCAATCTCATTTCTGAGAATGATAGCAGTAGGATTAGTAGGCATTTGATTTCAAAATTAAATCAAAAAATAGAGGATTAGAAAATCGATGCCAAAAACCTTCATTTTGTTGCAGTGAGACACTGTTCAAAGTTGATTTATAGGCTTGCTCATCATAGATTTCCCAAATCTTGTCGTCTATTCCCTCCACTCGATTTTTTAACCAATCAGCGTACCAGGAACCATGAGAAAAGGACGGATAATTTTTGATTTTTTTGACCTTTTTCTGATAAATTCGTTTGGCTGTGTAATAAATAATTCCTTTGGTGTAATCCACAGGAGCATAACCATTTGAAAGTTCAAATTGCATCAAATCTGGAAAAAGTCGGGAAATCAAATAGCAGTAAAGTTTTGGGTGTTGTAATGCTACAAAACGCAAATTTTCTTTTCTAAGGAAATGATGTTTGGTCGCACACAAAGTTTCGATGTACTCATCTTCCATGAATAAGGGAACAACTTTGGGAATATAGTGATTATAAATCCGAAGGTCTTGACGATGGTGAATATTTCCAACCAATTCATTGACAAAAAAGAACTTATTATTCCGTTTATTTTCGCTCATCCAAGGAAGAGATTCTATGCAATCGTAAATTTCATTGATATCTATTTTCTCAGGTCTTAGAAAATACTGTTTCATTTCCTTGTTAACAGCCTCTTTCACACTTAATTTACCTTCATTCACATTTTCAAATAGGGGAGAAGCGAAGTAGTCGTTATAAGATAGTCCACGGATGTTTTCTCCTCCTAAATGTCCAGTGAAAAGCACTTCAATTTTTTCTTTTTCAAGTAGTTCCGCAATTGCTGCGGTTCTGTGAGCGCGATGTAAATGAGCATTTCCACCATCAATTTCAATGGTTTTATTTATCCAATGTTCATACCATTCAGCCGTTGGCGTTTTGGCAGCAACATTGTAGTGTTTAAGTCCGAAGTGCTCGGCAATTTTTCTCGAAATTTGAATGTCGCGATTACGTTGGTCGCCGTAGGTTACACAAATTGGTTTTACTCCAAAATGAAGAAGTGCGGCTAAAACAACACGAGAATCAAACCCTCCAGTTAAAGTTATGGCTACTTTTCCGTCACCTGAAAGATGAAGAGTTTCAGAAATTATATTCTTAATGACGTGCAGAATATTAGATTCATCCTTAGAAACAGGGGCTTGTGTGATTTTTAACCATTCATGACTTTTTGTAATAGGAAAATCTATATATCCCGTTACGTCGTGATGAAAAAAACTAAAGAGGGCTAGGTTGAGAGGGTTGATTTGCACGTTTTTGTAGTAGTTTGAGTTTATACAAATAAATAGAAAATCCCATTAAAGAACCTAACATAAGTAATATGTATCCGCGAAGATTAACCCCTTGCATCGTTCCTCCAATCGATAAAAATGCCTGTACACCAACAAGAGCCACACTAGTCGCAAAAACTTCTCGCATTAACGGAGAATCGTTTAATTTAATCTTGTATTCCCTTATTTTTTTTATAATGTGAAAATAAACCGCTAAAAACAATATTAAACCAATCAATCCAGCTCCGCCAAGCATATTCATAAAATCAACATGCAACATTCGTTTGAAGCCAAGAAAATTCTTTGTCATGAAAACATTGAAGCCAAATAATGTTCTTTTAAGACTTATAAACGTCTCGTTGACAGTGAAAATAATTTCTAGAACACGTCCTTCACTTTCATTTTCTTTAAGTTGGTCAACAGTCATAGAAACCCTTTCTTGCCTTGCTTCAAACCTGTTTTCTATTATTGGTAAATAGTAAGGAGAGGTTACCACAAAAGCTATTATTATAAATGGTAAGGCCTTAATTAATCGCGACTTATAAGGTGTAAAAAAGGTGTAAAGCATAAATCCAATTGATGTTGCCAGAACTGCTGATCGTTTCATTCCTAAGGCGATGGTTATTAGTCCTACGACAAGAATGACAATTGCGATTAATTTGTACTTGGAGTTAAACTCCAGGCGCAAATACAAAGGAATACTCATAACAAAAATGGCAATCGATTTAGTGATATTAACTCCAGATTCACCAAAAAAAACAGATTCGTCTTGATAGCTTTGTCTTCCCACTTGAAAAATATTTGAAATCACAAAGTAGGAAATAATACAAACCAAGCTTATCATAATTGAGCGTAGAAGATAAAGCATACTTTCCGCATTCTTGACGTAATAAAAACCCACAACAAGCATTAAGCTATTGATTGCGAACTTATTGAAAATGTAAAAGGATACGGATGGTTCGTCAGAAAACCAACACAGCACGAAAATATACAAAGTGTAAATTAATATAATCGAAGTATGTACATTTACTTTGTAACGTGCAATCATGAACCATATTAAATACAGACTTAGATAGATACCTCTTAAAATTCCTGGATTTAAAGACCCTGAAAAAAAAGGTGTTGCGATTGAGGAAACAACGTTTAAAACGGGAATTATTAAAAACAATAAAAGTTCTAAAGAAATTTTTTTACTTTTTTTTGTTTGTTTCCTCATCCTTTTTTTGGGTTTTTGTTTAGATGATGATTGGGATTGTTAACAAGCGGTAAATATAACTCATATTTTAGAGTCCACTACCTTGTATTAGTTGTGTCGCTCTAAAGTAACCCAAAACTCAGAAATGCTCTCAATATTTTTTAATCAAAAAAAATTTACTGAGAAACAACTAAGTAGAAAATATACATGATGTTTATGGTCTTTTTCTTTTACCAAATTACATTCTTCAAACTTTCATTTCTCTCCACTTCTTAACGAATGACTATCTTCGCGCAAATTTTTTTCTCTCCATGAGTGATGCTATAAAACACGAGTGCGGAATTGCGCTCCTTCGACTCAAAAAGCCAATGGATTATTATGTTGAAAAATACGGTTCGGCGCTGTATGGAATCAACAAGCTTCACCTCCTCATGGAAAAGCAGCACAACCGCGGACAAGATGGTGCTGGGGTTGCCAATATAAAATTTGATATGGAACCCGGACAGCGTTATATTTCAAGAACGCGCTCCATTGCAAAAAGTCCGATTCAAGATATTTTCGACCAAATCAATGCACGATTTGCACAAATTGCAACCGAAAATCCTGCACTTTTGAAAGATGTGGATTACCTCAAAAAGAACGCAGGTTTCACAGGAGAACTTTTTCTAGGTCATTTGCGCTATGGAACTTTTGGAAGAAATTCTATTGAAAGTTGTCATCCTTTCCTTCGTCAAAACAATTGGATTACAAGGAATTTGGTGGTTGCAGGAAATTTTAACCTTACCAATGTTGATGAGCTTTTCGATGTTTTAGTTAGAGTCGGACAGCACCCAAAGGAAAAATCAGATACTGTAACAGTACTCGAAAAAATTGGGCATTTTCTCGATGTTGAGAACGATGATTTGTTCAATAAGTACCGAATGTTGGGCTATAATAACCAAGAAATTTACGACAAAATAGCTGAACAATTGGATTTAGTACGGATATTAAAACGTGCTTCTGAAGATTGGGATGGAGGCTACGCAATGGCAGGTTTACTAGGTCACGGTGATGCGTTTGTGCTTCGCGACCCTAATGGAATCCGACCTGCTTATTGGTTTGAAGATGATGAAATTTGTGTTGTGGCATCGGAAAGACCTGTAATTCAAACGGCATTCAACATACGTTACAATCAAATCAAAGAATTACAGCCTGGTCACGCGCTCATCGTTAAGAAGAATGGTGAAGTCAATGAAGAAATGATTAACACACCGAAAACTCCGCTAAAATGTTCTTTCGAAAGAATCTACTTTTCAAGGGGTTCGGATGCAGATATTTACAAAGAAAGAAAAGCGTTAGGTCGCTTAATTGTTCCACAAGTTTTGAAAGCGGTGGATTATGACTTCGATAATTCTGTTTTTTCCTTTATCCCAAATACTGCTGAGGTTTCGTTTTATGGCTTAATCAAAGGTTTGGAGGAACATTTGAATCTTCAAAAAATAGAGGAAATCAAGGCCTTAGGTGCAAATCCAAGCAGTGAAGAAATCGAAAACATCATCCATAGAAGGGCAAGAATTGAAAAAATTGCAATTAAGGATGCCAAATTGCGCACCTTCATTACACAGGATGACTCTCGCGATGACCTTGTTGCTCACGTGTACGATATAACCTACGGAAGTGTAAGAAGAGGAACTGACAACTTAATTGTGATTGACGATAGCATCGTTAGGGGAACGACCTTAAAACAAAGCATTCTGCGAATTTTAGATCGTTTAGGGCCTAAAAAAATCGTAGTGGTTTCCTCCGCTCCACAAATTCGTTTTCCTGATTGCTACGGAATTGACATGGCAAAAATGGGAGATTTTATAGCTTTCGAAGCGGCGATACAATTACTTCGTGATAGAGGAATGGAGAATATAATCGAAGATGTTTACAATCGCTGTTTGAAGCAGTTAAGTTTACCTAAAGAGATGGTAGTCAATCATGTAAAAGATATTTACGCACCTTTTACAGATGAAGAAATTTCAGCAAAAATTGCGCAATTACTTACTCCACCAATAATTAACGCTGAGGTTGAAATTATTTTCCAAAAGGTTGAAAATTTACATCAAGCTTGTCCAAATCATTTGGGTGATTGGTATTTCACAGGAAATTATCCAACCCCAGGAGGAAACAAAGTTGTGAATCGAGCTTTTGTGAATTGGATGGAAAAAAGAAACGAAAGGGCTTATTAAAACACATGAGTAACTTTTAGAACTTCTATTTTCCCTTCTATTTCAATTTGAAAAAAGTAAAAATCACCCATTTTTTTCAAATTATACCTACCACTCTCTTCATTTGAATAAGGCACTTTTTGTCCTAAAGAATTGAAAATTTGCAGTTTATCAACAGGAGTGTTAAAGTGAAAAGTTTGTTCATCATCCCAAATAACTTTTAAGATTGTTGTTTGATTGTTGCTTACACTTAAACCACAGTTGATAGGTGGGGCTTCATTACTTTCAAATTGTCCGTTATTTATAAACCAAAATTGCCAAGTACCACCCGTTCCTGTTTGCCAATCGTTGAGGTTGAAAGTGTTATTTCCATTTGCAGGAACTTTGTAAACGCTTATTGCTTCTTGATTTTGTGACCAAGTTAATGCAGCGTTTTCGGAAAGTATTTCGGGAGAATTATTTGCAATAGAACAATTGGGACGAATAAACCACGCATAATCATTGTAGTTTGGGTAATCACCGAAAATTTTGGCAATACCATTTGTGTCTATGCAAACTGCAACATGTTCATCGCAAGCAATTCCTTTTACCAGCGGATTTTCATTGATTAACCTTGAAAGAAAAACGGAATGTCGTCCTCTTCTGTCAGGATTATTGTAATGAGTATCCGTAATTGTATTCTCAAGGAAGGGAATGTTCAAAAAATCACTTGAACCTAGGGTTAAATTCGGATGAAAGGGTTGTGAAAGCGCTTCATTACTTGTGATAGTTCCGTTTTCTGCGGAGAAATAATGTTCACCCAAAATTGCCATTCCTGCACTAATTCCACCTACAATTATTCCATCATCAATTCGGTTTTGAATAGTTTGCAACACCTCTGAATTTCGCCAATACGAAAGATACAAAGCCTGATTTCCTCCAGCGAACCACAAACCTTCCGCTTTAGAAATTCGAGAAATAATGTATTCGTCACTTCCGCTAAGTGCATTGTTACACACGATTGTTTCAACTGAATTAACATTCACTCCCAACTCTGAAAAGAAGTAATTGTTGTAGCCATCTGAACCACTTGTTCTCAACACGACAATATCACCTCCGTTGGCTTGTTCCAAAAACCATCGCATGGCATTGTCGTTTTCACTTCCACCACTCATCAGACAAACACCACCTTTCGGTTGAACCTCCAAATCCGTTGAATTTCCCGTAAAATAGCTTGTATAAACTTGAGCCTTAGTTTGGAAAAAACAGAGATTTAAAATCCCAAAAAGAAGAGTTTTAAAATTCAAATTCAGGGATTTTTATACAACCAAATTTTGTCCTGTCATCTCAATTGGTGCAGCAATTTGCAAACGACTTAAAATGGTAGGTGCAACATCAGCTAAAATTCCTGATTTCAATTTCAAATCATCTTTAGTGACCAAAACAACGGGAACAGGGTTTAAGCTGTGAGCAGTATTTGGTGAACCGTCGTCATTTATAGCATAATCTGCGTTGCCATGATCGGCAATTACCAAAAATTCATAACCGTGTTCTAAACCTGCTTCAACCACATCTTTTAAACATGAGTCAACCGTTTCAACAGCTTTCACTATAGCACCATAAACACCTGTGTGTCCCACCATATCTGGATTTGCGAAGTTGAGACAAATAAAGTTAGGTTGATCTGTTTTGATATGATTGACAATTGCATCACGCACTTCAGACGCACTCATTTCAGGTTGAAGGTCGTAGGTTGCAACTTTTGGTGAATTAATTAAAAGTCGTTGTTCCCCTTCAAAAACATTTTCTCTTCCTCCACTAAAAAAGAAAGTTACGTGTGGATATTTTTCAGTTTCCGCAATGCGTACTTGTGTGCGATTCATTTTGGAAATCACCTCGCCAAGTGTGTTGTTCAGATTATCTTTTTCAAAAATGACATGAACATCTTTGAACGTTTTATCATAATTGGTCATTGTGCAATAATGCAAGTCTAGTGGATGCATATTGTACTCTTGCAGCGGACGTTGTGTTAGAGCAATCGTAATTTCTCTTGGCCGATCGGTTCGAAAATTAAAACTTATGACCACATCACCATTTTCAATAATTCCGTTTTTGTCTAAAATCGCTGGTTCAATAAATTCATCGGTTATACCTGAAGTGTAAGACGAATCAAAAACGTCGCTCGCCGTCTGAAAACTTTGTCCTTCACCCTTCGTTAAAAGGTCGTAAGCTTTTTTCACTCTTTCCCAACGGTTATCGCGATCCATTGCATAATAGCGTCCAATTATTGAAGCGATTTTCCCAACATTTTGATTTAGAGCACTTTCAAGTTCTTGCACAAAACCTTTTCCACTTTTCGGGTCACAATCACGTCCGTCGGTGAAGGCATGAACATACACTTTTTCGAGTCCAAAATCTTTTGCCATTTCACTCAATGCGTAAACGTGTTCTTGGTTCGAGTGCACGCCACCTTTCGAAACAAGTCCTATAAAATGAACTTTACAATTCGTTTCTTTAGCTCTTCGAAAAGCGTCTAAAAGAACAGGGTGTTGGTGAAAGGTTTTTTCTCGGACAGCTTTATTTATACGCGTAAGTTCTTGGTAAACAATTCTTCCAGCTCCAATATTGAGGTGTCCAACTTCTGAATTTCCCATTTGTCCGTCAGGTAAACCAACGTTTTCACCACTCGTTAGCAATTGTGCGGAAGGATAATTTTCCAATAGGAAGTCCATGAATGGTGTTTTGGCATTTGCAATTGCGTCAGATTGTTGTCCATTTCCGATTCCCCAACCGTCGAGTATGATAAGTCCGATGTGTTTTGTCATTTTGTTAAATTATTCCTTTGAGACAAATGTAAGCACACTTGTAAAAAAGCATGATAGAATCTGTTAATCAGTTGCCATTATTTTCAAACTCCAGGAGAACGAGGTAGATTCCTGTTTTTCCTAATTGACCAAACAACCAAGGACGTTTTCTTTTATTCAGAGGAGATGAATAGTTTGCTATTAAAAATTGGTGGTCATTTAATCTTTGAATAGAGGGGAAAGCAGTGTCGCCAGTTCCGGGCAAATCCATCACCCATTTTACTGTCCTAGTTTTAGATTCAATTCGGTATAATGCAGTTGTTTTTGGTGTTAAAGAAAATCTCACCCAGTTTTTTAAACGTTGTTTTCTCCAACTCAAAGTGCGTTTTGCCCTTCCGAATGGTTTTTTACCCAATTGTTTTCTTGCGATTAAATAAATGTCATTTTGATGACGAAACATTTTCGGAGACATATAACAATTTGGGTCGGCAAGTTTTGGAAATTCCCAAGTATATTTATTTCGTTTATCTGCAAAAACAACATGCGAACCAAAGCCAGTTTCGTCTCCATCCTCAAGTCTTGTAATTGCCCAAAGATTGGTGTCTTTATCAAATTCAAAAGCTGTTTCTGATACACCTCCAATGTACACTTGCTCTTGTCTCGCCTGACTTTCTTTATCGAAAAAACCAAATTTTAGCTGAACGTTTGACGGTCCATCCAATTGATAATGAGAGCCAATATAAGAGCTAAACCACGTTGTGTCCATGCGGTTTTTCATGTCCCAATGAACTTCACCCAAAGAAAGAATACTTTTTGGCTCGCTCCATTTTTCGTCAGCGTAATTGAATTGACTAATTTTTTTGGGTTCAAAAGCGGTCATTTTTGTTCCTGCTTCAAAACAAAAGAAACGCAGTGTATCATTCATTACTATTAAAAACGGTTCGCGATAATCCGATTTGTTTGCGAATGAAAGTTCTTTACGCCAATTTTTAAAGTCAGAGGTTGATAGAATGTGAAGTTGCGTATGTTTCGATGCAAAGTGTGTTTTACCAGTTCTCAAAGCGACAAAAAGTCTTCCACTGTGAATAGCAATTGAAACATTATTGTTCGAACGACCGAAGTCAACACCTTTAACTTTCATCGGTGCTATCCAAAAAGGGTCAGAAATTTTTGGCTTAAAACTTTGGCTTTCAGTCAGAGAGTAGTTGAATGGGTCGTCGGTTTGTTCCGAAATTTTTGGAAATTCTTTGGAAATTTCGTTTGTCCAACTTACATCTTGATTCACAAATGCTTTGGGTTGACAACTATGGAGCAACAATCCAAGAATAACGCATTGACTCAACCAATAAATTTTGGTTAATGTCCTTAAACCAATTGTACCCACAAAATATCGTCTTCTTTACTCACTTTTGAGAGTTGATGTTTAGCAAGACCTTTTAATGCCAAATCCCAAGCTTTATTACTCCAATCGGCAAAGTGAGCACGTAGATTTGCAAGTTCAACTTTTCCACCTTCTTTTTTCAATTGCTCAAAAATTGCTTTTTCATTTTCCGTTAATTCAATTTTCAAACCTTTGTTTTCCGGTCGCATTTGTGGGAAAAATAACACTTCTTGAATCGAAGAATTATTGGTTAAAAGCATGACCAATCTATCAATTCCAATTCCCATTCCTGAGGTTGGTGGCATTCCGTATTCCAGGGCACGCAAGAAATCTTGATCGATAAACATTGCTTCATCGTCCCCTTTTTCCGATAATTTCAACTGCTCATCAAACCTTTCACGTTGGTCGATTGGGTCATTCAACTCTGAATAGGCGTTAGCCACTTCTTTTCCGTTGATCATCAATTCGAAACGCTCGGTCAATTCTGGGTTGTCGCGGTGACGTTTACACAACGGCGACATTTCCAAGGGATAATCCGTAATGAAAGTGGGTTGGATATAGTTTCCTTCACATTTTTCACCAAAAATTTCGTCAATCAATTTTCCTTTTCCCATCGAAGAAGTTGTTTCAATCCCCAATTGTTGGCAAGCAGCACGTAATTCCTCTTCGCTTTTATCATTAATATCGAATCCGGTGTGTTCCAAAATCGCATCGCGCATAGAAATACGTTTGAAAGGAGCTTTGAGGGAAATTTTATTTTCGCCAACTTGAATTTCAGTAGTACCACAAACATCTGTTGCCACACGTTCAACCATTTTTTCGGTGAAATCCATCATCCAATTATAGTCTTTGTAGGAAACATAAATTTCCATTACGGTGAATTCAGGATTGTGTGTACGATCCATTCCCTCGTTGCGGAAGTCTTTAGCGAATTCATAAACGCCATCAAATCCACCAACAATCAAACGTTTCAAATACAGTTCATTAGCGATTCTTAAATACAACGGAATGTCCAAAGCATTGTGGTGTGTGATAAACGGACGCGCAGATGCACCACCTGGAATAGGTTGTAAAATTGGGGTTTCCACTTCCATGTAACCGTATTCGTCAAAAAATCGGCGCATGGAGGAAATAGTTTTGGTTCGTTTAACGAAAGTGTCCTTAACTTTTGGATTGACCACCAAATCCACATAGCGTTGACGGTAGCGCAATTCGGCATCAGTAAATGCATCGTGAACTTTTCCGTCGGCATCTGTTTTTGGCAATGGTAGCGGACGTAAAGATTTACTAAGTATGGTAAGTGATTTTACGTTTACGGAGATTTCACCAACTTGTGTTTTGAAGAGATTTCCAGTAATTCCAATAAAATCTCCAAGGTCCAATAGTTTCTTAAATACTTCGTTGTAAAGCGTTTTGTCATCTCCTGGACACAATTCGTCCCGGTTGAAATAAACCTGAATTCGTCCTGAAGCATCCTGAATCTCTGCGAATGAAGCCTTACCCATAATGCGCTGCGACATCATTCTACCAGCCAAACAAACTTCCTTTCCATCTTCGAAATTTTGTTTAATTTCTTCGGCATAAGCGTTTACAGGAAACAAAGCGGCAGGGTAGGGGTCGATACCCATTTCACGCAATTTTTTAAGGGAAGCCCTTCTCAATAATTCTTGTTCAGATAATTCAATGACAGACATGCTTTCAATTTTGGTCGTCAAAGGTACGAAATGAAGTGTTTGGAATTTTTTGTAAAGGGAAATCATAATTTTGATTCGCATTTAATTATGGTTCAAAATGAAAATACAGTTTGTATCAGATTTACATTTGGAATTCCCAGAAAATAGACGATTTTTACGTTTAAATCCTATTCTACCGAAAGGCGAAATTTTAATTCTAGCAGGAGATATTCTACTTTTAAAAGATAAGGAAGATTATAACGACTTTTTAGATTTTTGTTCTAATAATTTTTCAAAAACCTATTGGATAGCTGGAAATCACGAGTTTTATCACTTTGATTTAGAGGATTTTAAAGGAGAAACCAATATTGAGATTCGTCCGAATGTGTTTTTGCTTAATAATGTTTACATCGTTGAAGGCTCAGTAAGATTCATATTTTCAACACTTTGGACTAAAATTAGCCATGAAAATGCTAGGGTTATTCAATCCGGTTTGAATGATTTTCATTTGATTCGAAATAACTTAAAGCGATTAACAGTTGATGCATACAACGAACTTTTTACAGCAAATTTAAGTTTCATAAAGTCGGCACTTGAAGTTAATTGGGATAAAAATACAATTGTCGTAACACATCACGTTCCTACCTTTCAAAACTACCCTATAGAGTACTTGGGTAGTGATTTGAATCAAGCTTTTGCTGTTGATTTAGATGAATTTATTCGAAAATCAAATATTGATTTTTGGATATACGGACATCACCACAGAAATATATCTGATTTCTTTATCGGAAAAACGCGAATGCTCACGAATCAATTGGGCTATGTACGTTCAGGAGAGCATAAAAATTTCCAAGCTGACAGAATTATTGAAATTCATGATTAGAAAACTTCTTTAAAAAAAAGCCACCCTTTCGGATGGCTTTCAATATTTGTGTCAATACTGTTATTTCAATTTAGTTCTTGTCGAAGACTTTCTGTAAAGGTGCATAGTCTTAAAGTAAACCTCAATTGCACCAACACTACTTGTTGCCTGGCTCAAATAAGAAAGATTAGCATCGAAAGCAAGTCCAAATCTAACACCTTTCACTTTGAACCCTAAAGATGTTACTAAAGCGTCGTTGTGACGGTAGTAAAAACCATAATTGATACAAGTGGTTTTGTTGATTGTGGTAATTTCCGAAGGATTTTTCAAAATGTGTTCGAGAGTCACACCTGCCATAAAGTTGTAAGCTCTTCCCGCTCTGAAGAACATAACGTTAGGCTGAATACGAAGATCTTTTTTGTTTGTTGTAATATCTGCTCCACCATGCACAACAGTTTGCATATAAATTCTATCTCCACCAAAAGAGAAATTAATTTTTTGACGGGTAATGTGATTTAAAGCAACCCCACCATAAATTCTTGTTTTTTCGCGAGTAGTATGCTGGTAGAAAAGTCCTGCACCTAAATCGATTGATGCATAAGAAGGATTTATTCCAATTTCAACATTCGGTCTAGTCACATAGTTAATACCGTTCCATTGTGATTCCCAAGTTTGCGCATCTGGATTGATGGATTGTTGGTAAAACCCTGGGGAAATACCAATTGAAAGTCGATTACTCTTGTCTAATTGCAATGAATAATTAATTGGAACACTCACGTTTGTTGTCATGAATCTAGCGTCACCAGTTTGGTCATTAACAGCCACAATTCCAACACCGAAATTGTTCACTCCATTAAAACCATCAGGAACTTTGAATTCCGCACAAAGCGTGTTGGTTCGCATTCCAATTCCCGGTTGAGGAATAGTTAACCATTGACTTCTGAAATTGGTGAAAAATCCAAAATCTTCTTCTCCAGTAGCTGCACTACCTGGATTGTAAAGAACATGTGAATGATACCATTGACTGATGTTTTTGTCTTGTTGACCAAAAGCGAAAGTTTGGCAAAACGCAAAAATTACAAGTGTATATAGTTTTTTCATGGACTAATTATCTAATCAAGGTTACGTTTCCTTTTAATTCTCCTGAACGACCGTCTATTCTTCTGTAAGAAACATAGTAGGTGTATGTAGCAGGATTGAGCGGTTTACCTTTATAAGTTCCATCCCAACCCTCGAGCGGATTTATAGTTCGGAAAACCATTTTGCCGTATCGGTCATAAATTCTAAAATCAATTTCGGCTATTGATCCCCCCTCTGTAAACCCATCATTAAAATTATTGTTTGCGTCAACGTTGGTTAAGATTCTGAATACGTCGTTTTCTCCATCTTCATTCGGTGTGAAAGAATTGGGTAAGGTAATTCTAAAGTAATCTGAAAATCTTACTTCTACACAAATCGTGTCAGCAGCAGCACAACCGTTACCTGTTGTATAAACAGCTGTGTAGCACGTATTGTAAAATGGTGTTACTGTAAGCGAGCTTCCTTCAGCAGTGCAAGGAGAACAACCAAAAATACTATCTGCTAAATTTCCAGAAGCGTACCACATTAAAGTTCCTCCAGATGGTGAACCAACAGCTCTCATATACGCTTCTTCAAACATAAAAATTGTGGTATCTTGTATTGGAACTTGAATACCATTGAGCGTATCTGTAATTGTGGTTGTGAGTGTTGGAATAGCTCCAACTTCAACGGTTTGCGTTGCAGTATTTGAGCCAAATGTATTTGAAACAGTTAAAGACACTGTGTAAGTTCCCGGAGTATTAAAACATACAGAACCTGGATTCTGTCCATTAAATACTGAGGGAGTTCCCCCAGGAAAACTCCATGTGAAAGACAAAGAGTTGGCAGAGGAATTATTGATAATGATTATACATTCTCCTGAACATAGAACATTATCTGAAATCGTGAAGTTTGCAGTTGGAGCTTGACCTAGAAGACCAAAAGACCATATTGCGATAAAGGAGAGAAACAATAGTGTATGTCTCATAAAAGCATAGTTTTCCGTTAAGAATTCACGAAAGTAGTTAAAAAAGTTTCAAATCATCATTTTTTATTAGCTCAAACCCACTAACAATTCTTTTACTTGCGCCATCTCTTTAACGTCATGTACGCGAAATACGTTACATTTTTTTTGAAAAAGCGCGGAATGCATTGCTGTTGTTCCGTTTAAACTACTTTCTGCGTCAAGTTGAAGGGTTTTGTAAATCATCGATTTTCGCGATACACCAACCAACAACGGTCTATTCAAAATGTGGAGTAATTCCAACTGTTTAGCGAGTAAGAAATTTTCTTCTATTGTTTTATCAAATCCAAATCCAGGATCAATAATTATATCTGACACTCCTTTTTGGTTGAGTAATTCAATTTTTTGAGCAAAGTATCGAATGACTTCATTTATTAAGTTTTCTCTATTGCTTGTTTTTAATTGCGTTGCACCTTGTCCGTCGGAATGCATTAAAATGTAAGGCGTTTTATTTTGAGCAATCACATCAAACATTTGTTCATCGTATTGTCCTCCACTTACATCATTTATAAGGTCAGCTCCATCATTAATCGCCCAAGATGCTGTTTCAGCATGAAAAGTATCAACAGAAACAATTACACTAGGAATTTCTTTTCTTATAAGTTGAATTGAAACCCCTAAACGTTCTCTTTCCTCTTTTGAAGATAGTATTGTTGCTCCTGGTCGGGTGGAAACTGCACCTAAATCAATCATGTCAGCACCTTCTTCAACCATTTTCTCCACTTTTTCAAGCAAGAATTTCTCCTCCCTAACACGACTTCCTTCCCAAAAAGAATCAGGAGTAAGGTTTATAATCCCCATTATTCTTGGTTCGTTTAGGTCGTAAAGTTCGTTGCGAACACGAATAAATTGGCTATGCTTGAATTCCGTTATTTTTGTCATGCTTTATGGAAAAAACAATTTTACAATACACAAAGGTACGCAATCTGTGTCGTGCTATTTTTAAGGAGAAAACGGGAGATTATGGTACTTCATGGCGCATCCTTCGTCCAAGTTCCCTAACTGACCAGATTTTCATAAAGGCACAACGCATTCGTACCATTCAGGAAACCGGACAAAATAAAGTTGGTGAGCATATTGAAGACGCCTTTCAAGCGATTGTAAACTATTGTATTATGGCCATTTACCAAGTTCGAAATCAGCCTGAAAATGAAAACATGGAACTTGACTTAGCGTTGAGTGCTTACGATATATTAATTCAGGAAGCCCAAGAATTAATGCTACGCAAAAATCACGATTACGGCGAAGCTTGGAGAGAAATGCGCGTTACCTCAATCACCGATTTGATTCTCACAAAAGTACTAAGAATCAAGCAAATAGAAGACAACAACGGACAAACAAATATCAGTGAAGGCGTAGAAGGAAATTACTTCGACATGCTCAATTACGCGATATTCTCACTTATTCTTTTGGAAGAACAGGCGTTAAAGAATGGTTAAACGCCGTTTAATGAAACAACTTAAATTAACTTTAGAGCAAAATAAATAACATGGAAAATTTCAAGAATTATATTGTTTGGGCAATCAGAATTTTGGTTGCAGGAATGTTTTTTCTTTCAGCTTATGCTAAAATTTATCACGAACCTTCAATGTACTACAACATCACGATGTTCGAGGTTAAACAGCTGCACCCAATGGGTTTTTCGCCAACCTTAGCTGCCCTTTTTTCACGCGCATTGATTGGTGTGGAATTCGCTTTGGGTTTTATGCTGTTGATGCCGTTTAACCTGAAAAGAATCGTTTTCCCTGCTACGATTTTGTTGCTTTCTGTTTTCTCTATTCAGTTGGTTTACGAAATAATTACAGTTGGAAACAAAGGAAATTGCGGTTGTTTTGGCGCACTTCTTCCAATGACTCCGCTTCAAGCTCTTATCAAAAATTTAGTTGCAATAGGAATTCTTGGTTTTGCAATGTGGAAATACGGTGAAGAGTTATCTAAAAAAGACAATATCAAATTATTGACTGCTGTGAAATTAGCTTGTATCGCACTGATGTTTTTGATAGTTCCAATGAAAAAAGCTAAAGCTATTGAACCCATTCAACCGAAAAATACCGATAACACTGAACAAGTTGACGACAAAGACACCACTCAAATTGTAAATCAAGTGACCGTTAAAGATACTTCTAAAAAAGTTGAGACACCAATTGTTGAAGAAAATCTTGGACCCAAAGCAAAGAAATCTGGTTATGCGAAGTTCTTCCCTAAAATCGATGAAGGAAAGAAAATTTTGTGCTTTTTCGCTCCAAGTTGTCCACATTGTATGGAAACTGCGAAAGAATTGACTGCTATGAAAAAAGCGGACAAAAATTTTCCAGAAGTTCAAATCATATTCATGGACGAAGCTCCAGAGGAAATTCCAGCATTTTTCAAGTTTGCCGAATCTGAATATCCTCATGTTGTCATGGATATTATTCAATTTTGGTCAACTCTTGGTAACAATAAAGACGTGCCAGGCGTCCTATACTTGTGGAATGGAAATGTTCGTAAGTTTTATCAAGGAATTAACGATGAAAAATTCGTTAAAGCTGACTTAAAAAAACAACTGAAAGAGACAAAATAACCTACCAATGAGGAAAAAAATCGTCGCGGGAAATTGGAAAATGAACCTAAATCTCAATGAGGCAAAACTATTAACGGAACAACTAAACAACATAGAACCAAAACTTGAATTAGAAGTTCACCTTTATCCTTCGGCATTGTTGGTGGCAAATGTTGCACGATTAAGTAAGCACATTGTAGGTGTACAGAATTTTCATCCTGAAGAGAAAGGTGCATTTACTGGTGAAAATTCTATTCAACAAGCAATTTCATTTGGCGTAAAAAGTGTATTAATCGGACACAGCGAACGCCGACAACTATTTAACGAAGACGATGGTTTCTTAAAAAGAAAAGTGGATGCAGCTGTGGCAAATAAGCTCCCTTTTATTTTTTGCTGCGGTGAACCTCTTGAAGTTCGAGAAGGAGAAACACATGTCGATTTTGTTGTTAGCCAATTAAAAAATGTACTTTTTCATCTTACAGATTTGTCTTTGGTGACTATCGCCTATGAACCAATTTGGGCAATCGGTACGGGAAGAACAGCATCCGTTGAGCAAGCTGAAGAAATGCACGCTGAAATCCGAAAGGCGATAACAGAAAATTATTCGGAAGAAATTGCTGAAAAAGTTTCCATTTTATACGGTGGAAGTTGTAACGAATCCAACGCCAAAGACTTATTTGCTTGTCCGAATGTTGATGGCGGTTTAATTGGTGGCGCATCATTAAAAGCAGAAAGTTTCGCACAAATAATCGCTGCAATATGAGTAAAGTTTACGTTGAAGTTGGTCTAAAACCCGAACCTTTCAATCCTTGGAATGAGATAATCGTAGCCAACCTAAGCGACTTACCTTACGAAAGCTTTGTGGAGGAAAACGAAACTGTACTGGCTTACATTCCAGAGGAAGATTTCAGTGAAAAGGATTTGAATGAATGTATAGACTTGCTCAAATCAAGCGGTTTAGAAACAATTTCAATAGACATCAAAACCATTCCCGCTGACAATTGGAATGCAGTTTGGGAAGCGCAATTCGAACCCGTTTTTGTAGGCGATGACTTATTGATTAAAGCTCCGTTCCATCTTATTGATTTTAAAGGTTTAGTTATTGAAATTGAACCAAAGATGTCTTTTGGAACAGGTCATCACCAAACCACTTTTCTGATGTGTAAAGAAATGTTGGGAATGAATTGGGACGCGAAAACGGTACTCGATATGGGAGCTGGCACGGGAGTACTCGCCATTCTTGCTGAGAAATTAGGTTCAAAAGAAATAACCGCGATTGAAATCGAAGAATGGTCGGCAGAAAATTGTGCATTTAATTCTCTACAAAATAATTGCACCAAAATTTCCAGTCTCCACGGTGGAAAAGAACTAATTGGCAGTCAACAATTTGACGTCATTCTTGCCAATATCAATAAAAACGTACTCCGCGATCAGTTATCCACTTACGCTCAACAACTGCTTCCCAAAGGAAATTTGATGTTAAGTGGATTTTTTACTTCCGATAACAATGAACTAATAGAACTAGCAAGCTCACTTGGTCTGTTCTTTGTTAAGGCTTCCGAAAAAGAAAATTGGTCCATGCTAAAATTTGAAAAACCTAAATTATGATACGATACACCTACTTACTCGTTATCTCCTGCTTCCTTTCCGTTCAAGTAATTGGACAGGTGGTGTTTACCAAAGAAAAAGAAAAATTCGCTAAAGAATGGCAACGCGCCGTTTCAGACCCTGACGCACAAGAGTTTTGTAAAGAGGTTTTACCAAAATTGTTGAAGTCGGATAAAATGACCGAAGGAACTTTCCAGAAAATAGCAGACAACTGTAATACCTTACAAGAGAAAAAAATGTCGGTTTATCCTGAGGTTTTCATGTATTTGAAGTGTGCCGTTTATCAAATTGAAAACAAATTTCCGTCTGTTTTTTGCAATGATTGGTATTCCATTATGGTTGGAATTCACGCGAAGAATAACAGCAAATTCGAGGAATTCATGCAGTTTTCCTACAACTTGTACCGTTATCGTGCGCTCTACAAGGAAGACGGTTATCGCTGGTTTTTTGAGAAAGGAAATATGGCTTGGGCAAGTTTGAGCGACAAAAAATTGAATATCGTTTGCACGGACGGTAATTTTGTTTGTCGAGTTTATGATGGTCCGAAAACGGTAACGGATAGTATTGTTATTTACAGAACCGCCGGAACATTTGATGTTTACGCAAATAAATGGGAAGGTAGAAACGGAACTATCACATGGGAAAAAGTAAAATTTGACCGTGAGAAAACTTTCGCGAGAATTAGAGGCTATAAGTGTGATTTGAAAACGGCAATGGTCAAAGTGGACACGGTTGAATTGACAACACCTTACTTCACGAATCCAATTATGGGAAAGTTAGCCGACAAAACTATCTTGGAAAGAAATGAAGGCGAAAGCTCCCCACAATTTAACTCATTTGAAAAGCGATTAAAAATCCCGAATCTCCGTGACAATTTGGATTACGATGGAGGATTCACTTTAGAAGGTGCGGAATTTATTGGAAAAGGAACAGTTGAAAAGCCAGCTAAAATCATTCTTAAACAACAAAATAAACCTTTGTTTGAAATCGCCGCTGTTGATTTTCAAATGGACCCAGCAAAAATTATTTCACGTAAGGCGAGTTTAAAAATGTTCTATCCTGGTGGAGATTCACTTTACATCAATGAAGGATTTTTATATCTCGACGAAAACAAAAAAGAACTGAATTTCACTGCTGCAAAGAAAGGTTTTGAAAAGGTGCCGTTTGAGGATAGTTACTTCAAAGTGTATGTTCAAGCACCCATGTTATCACATAAATTGAATACACCTTTGGTTTGGTACACTTATGAAGTTGGTACATCTCAAGAGCAAAAAGTGGTGGATATTGTTTCGCAAGATTTCTTTGATCCTGCCGTGTATCAAAAATTTAAAGGAATTGGCTCGGTTCACCCGTTTACAGCAATTGCGAAAAAATGCAAAGCCGAAGGAAAACAAGAATATTCTGAGGCTGACCTTGCAACATTAATGAATAAAACTATCCAACAAGCCAAACCAGAATTGGTGGATATGGCGGCAGCAGGATTTCTGACTTATTCTGCTGTTAAAGCAAATATGATTCGTGTTGAGAATAAACTAATGACTTATGCATTGGCTGGTTCCGGAGAACGCGATTACGACTATTTGCGTCTGCGTTCTGATTTACGACCAATAAAATCACCTTATACCCAACAAGAAATTCAGAATGACCGAAATTTACAATTTGAAGATGAAAGATTAAGAACCATTTCCGCTCGTCGAGAAAAAGTAATTGCTTTTGCCACTATCAATTTAGATAGAAAAGAATTAAGGGTGAATGAGGTGGAGGAAATTACCATTTCACCTGTTCAAAAAACGTCCATTTTCCCAGATTCCTCTTTCATTAGAATGGAGAAAAATAGAGATTTCAAATTCACGGGTTGGTTAGTAGCAGGAAAATTAGAAGTGCATTCAGATAATGCGAAGTTTGAATATGAAAACTTTAAAGTAAATATTCCTTCTTCCGATTATGCATTCTTAAGGGTAAAACCACTGAGTAAAGAAGATGGACAAGAACCAATTCCAATGCAAAGTAGTATTAGTTTCTTGAAAGGCGAAGTTTTAATTGACAAGAAAGAATCCAGAAATGGAAAAATGGTCAAGAATTCCGAGTATCCTATTTTGAACTCAACTGAGGTTACTAAAGTTTTCTACAACGACAGAAGCATTTTGAAAGGAGCTTATGATAGTTTGAGATTCTACTACGCACTTGAGCCATTTACGCTGGATAGTTTAGATAATTTTAATGAAAAAGCATTGGTATTCAAAGGAGAGCTAAACTCTGCCGGAATTTTCCCGAAAATCAAGGAAGATTTAAAAATCATGAACGATTACTCTTTTGGTTTTTCGACTAAATCACCTGAGGGAGGTTATCCTTTCTACGGTTCTGATACCAAATACGACAATAAAATCGTTTTGTCGAACAATGGACTCCAAGGGCAAGGAACTATTAATTTCTTGCATTCAACATCAGAATCCAATAAGTTAACTTTCTTGCCAGACTCCACAATTGGAATCGCCAAATTTGTAAATAAGGAAATAAAAGAAGGCGTAAAATATCCTGACGTAAAATCGGAGTCGGCTTACATCTGCTACATTCCTGGAAAGCAATTGATGAAAGCGTCTTCCCACAGAGAAGTTCCACTTACCATGTTCAACGGGGAAACTAATCTTACCGGAAATCTTTTAATTGACAAGAAAGGAATTGTGGGTAATGGCTCTTTGCGCTTCAAGGAGGCGGTTATGAAATCTGATTTGTACAACTTTACTCACGAGGACATCAATGCTGACAATACGGCGTTTAGTTTATTAAACAGATATGCGAAATTTGGTGAAGACCCAGTAGCAATCCACGCGGAAGGTTTTAAGTCTCATGTTTCCTTCAAAACTAGAAAGGGTATTTTCAATTCAGAATCAGCTAAACCTACCAATTATCCTGCAAATAAATATTATTGTCGTTGGGAAGGTTTTGTCTGGCAGATGGATGGCGAATCAATTGAATTTGAAAAAAGCAAAAAAGGAGAATCTTCTTTTGAAGCAAGTTTGGATTTGGCAAAAGACAACTGTTTTTGTACTGATGAAAAACAAGACTCCCTTCAATTCAAATCTATGAAAGCGTTCTACGACTTGAAACAACAAACTTTATTCTGTCAAAAAGTTGATTTTGTTCGTGTTGGAGATGCCCATTTATTTCCAGACAGCAACAAAGTAAACATTCGTTTAGCTGGAATTATGGATCGTTTAATTAATGCTAAAATTACCGCAAGTTATTTAACGAAATACCACAACTTCACAGAGGCCAATGTTCAAGTTAAATCCAGAAAAGTTTATGAAGGAACAGCAAAATACAATTACTACGACAGGGATTCTTTACTAACCATAATTCCATTAAGCTCGATCCGTTCTATTGCGCGAGCTACTCTTGGAGTTGGGGAAATACAAGAATCTGCAAACTTCAAACTCAGTAAAGAATTTGATTACTTCGGAAAAATCAGTGTTCTCACAACCCTTCCCGGAATTATTTTTGATGGTCAAGCGCGACTGAATCACACTTGTAAATACGAGAAATCCTGGATGTCCTTCAAGGATACCATTCTAGCAAAAAACATTCAAATTCCGATTGCTGCTGACCCTGTTAATGCTAAAGGCGATAAATTGGCAAACGGTTTCTTGTGGCGCGATACGGAGAAAATGGACAGCTTGAGAATTTATCCATCTTTCCTTTCTAAAAAAGAAGGCAAGGATGATGATTTGTTGTTCACTTCTTATGGCTATATCCAATACAACGATGTTGCGAACGAATTCCAAATGGGTTCCAAAAAACGATTAAACAAACAAGATACATTGGATAATTTGTTGTCGTTAAATCTGAGTACTTGTGTAGTTACTGGTTTAGGAGACATCACTTTAGGGATCAATTTTGGCGAGTTGAAACCTGATTTATACGGAAAAATACAATACACGCCTAACGACCAAAAAACTGTTATAACCGCCAATGCACGAATTAATTTACCAGTGGATAAAAATTTGATGGAAGCACTCGCTAACAAAATAAAAATTACAGAAGAATTTCCTGAAATTGACATTAAGTTGCCACGATTTGATTTAAGAAACACACTAACACATTGGGTTGGTAAAGAAAAAATGGAAGATATTTTCAAAGATTTCGATGAGGAAAAATTGAAAAAATTGCCAAGTTCACTTGAGAATAGCATCATCCTAACTGGCTTGGTTCTTGAGTCTTATGGAAATTCTAGAAACTCAGTGGCAAAACTTGAAAAAGGATTGATTACTAAAAACAACAAAGTTGGAGTTTTAGGGATGAATGGAATTGCATTGACAAGAGAAATTGATTTTCAATGGTTTTGCAATCAAACATACTCGAAAGAATCTGGACAAGGGTTCAGCATGATGTTCACTTTACCTAACGATAGATTTTACTTCTTGAATTATACAATGGATAAAAAAGATGGAACCTTGTTATTCCATACTCCTGATGCGGCTTTCAGTAAAATCATAACTGATATTAAACCTGACAAACGAAAATCCAAGAATTTCAGTTACGATATTGCCGACCCAACATTGGCCGACAACCTAATGGCGAAGTTTAAAGGATATTTCTTGTATAGGTAAAAATGCATAGCCTGAGATACTGAATATAGAACACAGTATCTCAGGTTTTAATTATTTCCTTGTAATGCAAAATATGTTTACCTAAAATTGAGTTTACTGTATTTCGTTGAATTGATTCAGCAACTGTTTTGGCTGAAATACTGTGATAAATCGAGAATTTACCTTTGCAAAAAACATCAAACAAAGGCGCAATCATTTGTGCAAATCGTTCCATTGGACGTGATTCAGAGCGTTCGCCAATCAATAAGGAAGGTCTCATTATCACCAACGATTCAAAATTCAGGGTGGACAATTTGTTTTCAATTTCACCTTTCAGTCGATTGTAGAAAATGCTCGATTTTTCATCTGCACCAACGGCACTAACCAAAATCATTTTCTTACAACCAACTTTCAAAGCCAATTCAGCGCCTTTAAGTGGAATATCTAAATCAATTTTTCGGTAATCGGATTCTAGTTTGGTTTTACTTTTTGTACTTCCAACCGCGGATATGAGAACATCAGTATTTGATATGTTCCAATGATTTTCCAGTTTTTCGAAATTTTCAACTGTTGTTTGTACCAATTTTTGATGCTGGATTTGGATAGGTTTTCTAACGAAAATTTGAACGGTACTCACCATCGGATTTTCGAGTAACAATTTCATGGTTTCCTTTCCGATTAAGCCTGTAGCGCCAAGGAGGGTAACGTGAAGAGACATTTTATAAGTTGGTTATTTCTTTTTTTCTGCCAATTGAATCCTTAAAGCGATAAAAATGGCACACATTGCCCAAATTGGAACGGCTGCCTTATCTGAGTCAAGGAAATTATTTAGGAAGGCATGAATAAAATAAGTGGAAAGCGACATAATATAACCCATTAGCATTACACGGGTCTTTTTGTCTTCGCTTGGCCATTGCTGATACAAGGTTATTCCTTCGTAAAAGATAGCTGTGACAATGAGTAAAACAGCTAATAACCCAAAAATTCCCATTTCTGACAGTGCTCCCAAATATTCACTGTGCGCATTTCCCATGTCGCCAAAATTGGTGGAAATAATCGTGAGATTTTCAGGTTCTTGGAAAGGCGCATACTCGAAGGCATAAGTTCCCGGTCCGAAACCAGATAGTGGACGTTCCTTGAACATTTCGATTGCACAACTCCAACGGTTAATTCTTTCGAGGTTGGACGCGTCGGTAGTAACGTTTGCAGCACTTTGTAATCTTTCATCAAAAGATTCTGTGGTGTGTTCGTGCTTATTTCGTGCGAGTTCTTGTTGGATTTTGTCCCATCGAAACCAAATAACAATGAGTACAACAATACCTATCGAAAGCAGGAAATTAAAATTCACTTTAAAGCGAATCAAAAAGCCAATAACAACCGATAAAATTACACTCAACCAAGCAGCGCGTGTGTAGGAAAAGAATAAGCCTAATAAAATGATGGATATTAACACAAATAAAATGGCTTGAGTCAATGGCGGGTGTTTTTCACTCCAAAAAAGGGCAACGATTATGGGTAAAACAAGTGCGACAATGGCACCGTAAATCGTATGATCTTTAAAGAATGGCCACATAACCCAATGACCTTCTTTTTCTCCGAAAGCATATAAACTATGGTGGGCAAGTGTGTAAAGTATGGCAATTGAAGTTCCTATAGTAAAAAGCCACCAAAAATATTTTCTGTTTTTCTCTGAGGATAGAAAATGGGTTCCGAAAAGTAAAACTGGAACAATAAACCACAGCCGAGCGAGCAAAAATTTAAATGATACGACAGGATGACTACTCGTGATTGCCGTTACAAAAACAACAAATAAGTAAAATAAAACTGCTCGAATAATCCAATTTTTCCAAATATCGCGATGCAAAAATCCAGATTGAATTTCCATTGCGGAAAGAAGAATCATTAAACCAAAAAGAAGAGGTTCAGTGGGTAAAAACAGTCCTATGGATTGGGTGAATTCTTCAATATTTATGGATAGCGGTGTGAAAAATGCTAAAGCGATGAACAACTTTTCTGTGTTGTAAACCGCAAAGTAAACCAACATTAAGCCTAAAGGAAAAAGTGCAAGCGGACTTAAATCGTTCCATAGAAGAAAACCGACAAGCGTTGCAATAAATAAAGCAACAAGAACAGCAATCTTTTGAAGCGACAAATGCACTATGCCTCTAATTTAAGTTCTCTTAAGCGCTGACGGATTAGGAAGAAAAATACTGCAAAAACAAAACCTCCAATTGTCGCCAAAAGCACAATAATCATGCGTTTTGGTTTCTCTTTTCGGTCGGCTACAACCGCTTTTTCCACCACGAATTTGTGGTTGAAGTCTGCGTTGGCATCGGATTCTGATTGCTCGTAAGAAACACGGAAATCTTCCAGTTTGATAATCACTTCATTTCGCGTGTGTTCCAAAGCGTCGTACTGCGAACCCAGTAAAGTGTTTACGGTAATTCTTTCTTTCAATTCTGCTTTTTCTCCAGGTGTTTTTGCATCAACTAAGGCCTGATATAAATTGGAACGAATATCATTTGATACCACTCCGATTTTCCCTAAACTGTCTAATTTTCTTAGTACCGAATCGCGACTTGATTCCAACTGTCGCAACTTTCTTTTGTTGATTTCAAAAGCGGGAATAGTACGCTCACGAATCATTTCGTTTTTAATGGTATCAATCAAATCCACGATTTCATTTGCCATTTTTGCCGCCAATTCAGGGTCTTTATCTAAAACATCAATTTGAATTGAACCGAAACGGGTGCGTGTAAATGTAAAATGATTGTTATAGGCCTTGTTTAACTTGAAATTTTTGTTTTTGTCATCTTTCGAAATTTCATAATGATCAAACAAATTATACTTTTTGACAATTCTGTCACGAATGCGTGAAGATTGAAGGATTTGCACCAACTGTTCGGCCTGATCTTCTTCTCCAAAATCCATTGCCGCTGCTTTCACATTTCGTTGTTCCGAAAAGGAAACGTTACTTGAAGCCGCAGGAAAGACAATCGCTGTTGACAGAAACAAAGGAGTAATTAAAAAAGAAACGATTATCGCACCAATTGCCGTTATTCCTGTAATTAGGATGATTTGTTTTCTAAAGCTCCAAACGAATTTTAAGAGGTTATTGCGTTCTAAATTGAGGTTTAAATTATCGTTTTCCATAAAAAATGTTGCCTATGAGTTAGCTTTTACAAATGACAGAAAGGTGTTTAGAAGCTAAAACTTGATTTTTGAATTTTTATTTTGTTTTAGTAAAGGTCGATTATAAACAAAAACAATTTTATTTTGAATTCATTCGAAATAATTCATAATTCCAGTACTAATAGCAATACAAATATTTTAAATTGGCGATGGTCGGTAAAGGATGTGTACCATATCCGACATTTATTTAAAAATTTATTACTTTTTAAAGTTGGATGCTACAATCAAATCTTTAGTTCCGTGTCCCCAAGAATAAAATCCCTCACCGGATTTAACGCCTTTTTTTCCTGCCGTTACCATGTTTACTAATAATGGGCAAGGTGCGTATTTCGGGTTTCCAAAACCGTCATGTAGCACGTGAAGAATTGCTAAACATACGTCTAGACCGATAAAATCCGCTAATTGTAAAGGTCCCATTGGGTGTGCCATCCCAAGTTTCATCACGGTATCAATTTCTTCCACTCCTGCAACGCCTTCGTACAAAGAATAAATGGCCTCATTAATCATCGGCATCAAAATACGATTAGCTACAAATCCAGGATAGTCGTTTACTTCAACTGGAATTTTTCCCAATTGACGCGATAAATCCATAATTGAATTTGTCACTTCATCACTTGTAGAATACCCACGAATAATTTCAACCAATTTCATTACAGGCACTGGATTCATGAAGTGCATACCAATTACTTTGTCTGGTCGGTTGGTTACGGCTGCAATTTTTGTAATGGAAATAGATGATGTATTTGTTGCCAAAATTACTTCAGGAGACGTCGCAGCATCTAAATCACGGAAAATTTTCAACTTCAAATCAACGTTTTCTGTAGCAGCTTCAACCACTAATTCAACATTGGCAACCCCTTCTTGAAGATTAGTTTGAGTCACCAAATTTGATAGTGCTTTCGTTTTCTGCTCTTCTGTTAAACTGCCTTTTGAAACTTGACGATCTAAATTTTTGGTAATTGTTGCGATTGCTTTATCCAACGCTGATTGAGAAATATCAATTAGTGTTACATTAAAACCTGTTTGTGCAAAAACATGCGCAATTCCATTTCCCATTGTTCCTGCTCCAATAACGGCTACATTTTTCATTTTTTTCTAATTTTTTTTCGGTTGGTAAAAGTAGCCTTTAATACCCAAATAAAATGAATGAAAATTGAATTCTTTGAATACAAATCAGGACTTACCTCAATAAATTCAAATGTCCGGCTATCGTTTTGCGTTTGTCGTTGTTCTGAAGTTTATAAGTGATTTTCCATACATAAGAACCTTGTTGAACAGGTATTCCATTTTTGGTATAAGTTCCATCCCAACCGTATTTTGGATCAAAGGATTCCCATATTAACTGACCCCATCTGTTGAATACCATAAAATGGAAATTATAAGGATCAACATTCCCAGAAAAGACCGGAAGGAAAGTTTGATTGAATTGATCTCCGTCTGGAGTGAAAGTGTTTGGAACGTAGAAAATGTCCTCACCAGCGTAATCAATGGTTATAAAACTTTGGCTTGAACATCCATTTTCAGAAATTGCTGTTAAAGTGATTGTTGCACCATTGTATGTGTTTGTAAACAAATGGGAAACATTAAATTCTGTTGAAGTTGCTCCGTCACCAAATTCCCAAAAATATTGAGTTGCACCTGAACTTGCATTTACAAAACTTACGATTTGAGGTGTTGTATTAAATACAGGATTGCTGGGATAAAATAATGCAACCGGACCAGCATCGGCACCAACTAAAAATTGAGCAGAAACAGCAACACAAGCACCGGATGTTATTTGAACCGTGTAAGCTCCAATTTGAGTAGCGGTGTAACTTGAACTTGTTGCACCAACAATAGGTGTTCCGTTATACAACCACTGATAATTATTTCCGCCACTTGCGTTTAATACAATTGTTCCGCCATCACAAATCACGTTTAAACCATTAGCACTTGAAACCTGCGGATTAACAGCAGAAACAACGAACGTTGGTGTGGTGATTGAGCAAGAACCCGAGCCAACTTGAACCGTGTAATTACCCGCTGTTGTTGCCGAAAATGTATTTGTGTTTGCTCCATTTATAGGATTTCCATTTAACAACCATTGGAAAGAATCTCCACCAGATACACTCATTACGACTGGTGTATTATTACAAATCTGTGTATTTCCTCCTTGAGAAGTAATGACAGGGTTAAATACATCCACAACAAAAGCAGAAGAAGTTCCTGAGCATGTTCCTGCGCCCACTTGAACCGTATAACTTCCAGACTGTGTTACGGTTAAAGTTTGGTTGGTTTCCCCATTTATTAAAACCCCATCTCTAAACCACTGATAAGTTTGAGCTGGAGAGCTACTCAATGTCAAACTTGAACCAGAGCAAATAGTGTTATTTCCGTTGGTACTTGTAATTACTGGATTATTTAGAATGGTTATGGTCAGAGAAGTTGCTTGGGCACACTCGGTGGAAGCAGGTGTGAAATTATAGGTTGTTGTAACAGAAGTATTAACTGTTGAAGGATTCCAAGTACCTGAAACCCCATTTGTTGAAGTTGTTGGTAAACTTGGCGCAGGATCTCCCGGACATAAGAATTGAGGTATTCCTGAAAAAGTTGGGGTTACGGAACTTGCCACTATTAGCACGATTCTTCCGTTCTGTCCAGCATTCCCTGAATTTCCATTAGTTGAGGAACTTCTTAATCCTCCTCCACCGTAAAGTCCTTGATTGAAAAAATCGGTCGCATTTCCAGCGCTTGTTGTGTTTCCTGAAAACGAA
>Ga0169931_10001792_pt1 | contig 35453 bp, 26 predicted proteins | sample Kivu_15m_20L_FD_129675 | JGI IMG/M metagenome (GOLD analysis project Ga0169931, IMG submission 129675) | Freshwater microbial communities from Lake Kivu, Western Province, Rwanda to study Microbial Dark Matter (Phase II) - Kivu_15m_20L... | ecosystem: Environmental > Aquatic > Freshwater > Lake...
TCACCATTAAATCCATTGGATGTGGCGTCACCCGCATTACCATCGAAGCCATACCACGCAACAAGATTATCTGCCGGCACATACGCCGGTATCTGAGCATTCATCGTGTCTCCCATCAGCAAGCCGCCGAGAGCCATGAGTAAAAAAGAGTTTCTTACATAGAGAACGAGACGCATTGGATGACCGAAATGTAGTTTGGTCAAAACAGCGAAAAACCACGTATTTGGAAAGGAATTAAGAGCCGAATGTGGAAATTAACAAATGGCATTGGGTGAACAAATGAAAGGGTGAAAAGGTGAAGTAGTGATAGGATCCGACACCCGAAAGGTCTTAATTTCGAAGGTTTACCTTTCCATTCGTAATCCGTAATCCGTAATCCGTAATCCGTAATCCGTAATCCGTAATCCGTAATCCGTAATCCGTAATCCGTAATCCGTAATCAATAATCAACCCACCTATCTTTGCAGCCCGTACATCAGACGTATAACATGCAATTGTACCGATGAAAAAACTGCACAACACCATCGACAGACGTGTCTTGAAAGACCGTATCGTTCAAAGTAGTGAACCGCGCACCACGGTTTCATTTTACAAGTACCACCCGATTCGCAACACCGAATTCTTCCGTGACTTCCTGTTTTTACAATGGGAGGCGCTCGGGGTTTTAGGAAGAACCTACATAGCGGCAGAGGGCATTAACGCTCAGATAAGTGTGCCCACTCATCGCTTCGAAGACTTTCGGGACAACCTCTTCAACATTACTTTTTTGGACGGGGTTCGATTAAATACTGCAGTAGAAGACGACAGCAAATCGTTTTACAAGCTAATCATCAAGTTGCGCCATAAGATTGTTGCCGATGGTATTGAAGACCCCACTTTCAATCCTTCGAACACCGGTGTCCATCTTTCAGCGAGGGAATTCAATGACCTGACTTCACAACCCGAAACTATTCTCATCGATATGCGCAACCATTACGAGAGCGAGGTGGGGCATTTCAAGAATGCGGTTTTGCCTGATGCCGATACGTTTCGAGAAGAAATCGAACTGGTGGAAGACATGCTGAAGGGCAAGGAAGACAAGAACATTGTGATGTATTGCACAGGAGGTATTCGCTGCGAAAAAGCTTCTGCCTATCTCAAGCACAAGGGTTTTCCGAATGTGCATCAACTCGAGGGTGGTATCATCAAATATGCACGCGACATTAAATCACACGGATTGGAAAATCGCTTTCTGGGTGTCAACTTTGTATTTGACGAACGTCTTGCGGAGCGCATTTCGGACGATGTAATCGCACAATGTCATCAGTGTGGTACGCCCTTCGATCACCATACAAACTGTGCTAATCTTGCGTGCCACATACTATTCATTAGTGCCCGACTTGCAAAGAGAACATGCATAACTGCTGCTCAGATTCATGCAAAGAGATTTCACAACTTCCGGAAGAGGCACAGAAAGAACTTCGCAGAGGCAAGGCGCCGGGGAGAAACATCTTCAAAAAAGGAAGGGGCGAACACTTGGTATTCAAGTCCAATCGCATCAAGCCTGAATAAGCTTAACCGCCTATCTCATTCAACTTCGGAACGCCCTGCATTCGTAAGAATGCAACGTGCTCTCGCAAAGCCTCGCCAAACGTGGGTTTCTCGTAATAAGGCACGCCATATTCCGCCGCCGTTTTTTTCACAATTTCAGAAATTGCGGGATAATGGACATGGCAAATTTTCGTAAACAAATGATGCTCTATCTGGAAGTTCAACCCTCCGACGTACCACGACAACCATTTATTTTTCGTAGAAAAATTCATAGTGGTTCGTAGCTGGTGCTCTGCCCATGAATACGGTATAAAACCCTTCTCATCGGGCTGCGGGAAATAGGCGTCGGGCACAACGTGGGCCAATTGAAACACAACCGACAGTATCCAGCCGCTCACCGCGTGCATAATCAAAAAGCCCGCAATCGTCTGCCAAACAGGTGTTCCCAGGTAAATAGGAAGACCAACAAGCGTCGTAAAATAAAGCAGTTTAACAATGGTTGTTTTCAATAACCAAATCGCGTTCTTACCAGGCGACTGTCTGTTAAGCCCAACTTTTTTATAGTGTATAAACTGAACAAGGTCCTTTGCCAGGCCCCAATACAGCGTTAGAATCATATATAGGAAAAACGCATAAAACCATTGATATTTATGGGCCTTCGTGGTCGGTCCGTGCGGCGATAATTTCAACGCCAGTTTCGTGTCAATATCCTCATCTAATCCGGCGATGTTGGTATACGTGTGGTGAAGAACGTTGTGCTGCGTTTTCCAGTTCATGACCATTCCACCTAATAAATTCAGGCTGTAACCTACCCACCGATTCACGTTGTCGTTCGCTGAGTAGGCTCCGTGATTCGCGTCGTGCATCACGCTCATTCCAATGCCCGCCAGAAACACCCCTGTAAGCGCATACAATGCAATGCTGAGGGTGGGCGCGGGTAGAAAAGCGATTTGAAGAATAATGCCTGTTAAATACCCACCAACCAAAACAATTGTTTTCACCACCATCTCCGAATTGGCATATCTGCTTTTGCCGGTAGATTCAAAGTAATCATCCACGCGCGAACGTAATTCCTTGAAGAAAACTTGTTGTTCCGGGGTTCCAAACACGATTCCCGGTTTCGATTTGTGGTGATTCAACGTGAAATAATTATGTGACCAAGGTACTAAGTGTATGTTCTACACACGTAGATTCGTGCTTTATTTAATAAACCTTGGCTGTGCGTTATTTCTCTCTTTTGCTCGTTCTGTGCGCGTTTGTTGCTTGCTCCCATAAAGCGTCAAGGCCAACTCCCGGCTACTATCAATTGCTCTTCGCTACAGAAAATGGTGTCATTCCGGCACGACTAGATATTACTAAAAGTGGCGAATGGAACATTCTCAACGCTGAAGAACTCATTCAATTAGACTCAATCAGATTTACAGAAGATTCATTTTTCGTTCGGCTTCCCCTTTTCGACTCTTCCTTACGAGGCACGTGGAGGAACGATAGTTTGCTCGGAGTTTGGACCGATCATTCACGCAAAGACTACAGTATTCCATTCACGGCCGGCATTAACACTTCGGCCGGTTGTGATAATCAAATCGAAGAATACACCTATGAGGTAATTTTCTCTCCGGCCGATACCGCGGACACCGACAGGGGTGTGGCCGTATTACTGAAACACGGTGCTTTGGTTACGGGCACGGTCCTTACCGAGACGGGCGATTACCGGTATCTCCAGGGTGAGTGGAATAACAATGAACTATGGCTTTCTGCATTTGATGGGACACATCTGTTTTACTTAAGCGGTGAGGTTAAAGGAGATAGCATCACCCATGGTGTTTTCTTGAGTGGAAAGCACTGGCAAGAGCCATGGATAGCGGTGAAAAGCAACTCTAACACGCTTCGTAATCCGTATGATATCACGACTACCCAGCAAAGTCAAAACCCAACATTCACAGTGCTCAATAGTAATGGTTCGCCTGTTGTATTCGATTCTTCCACGTGGAAAAATCGGGTCAGCATTATTCAAATAATGGGATCGTGGTGCCCCAACTGCACCGATGAAAGTCGCTTTTTAAAAGAGCTTTATTCCCAAAATAAAAACAGCGACCTACAGATAATTCCCGTTGTATTTGAGCGCGGTGACGACATTCCCGCAGCGTGCAAACGAGTAGCCAATCAATTCAACCAACTACAATTACCCTATTCATTTTATTATGGTGGGAAAGCAAACAAAGACGAAGCGCAGAAAACGTTGAATTTCCTCACCGAGGTCCATTCATTTCCGACTACCGTTTTCATTGATAAAAAAGGCGCTATTCGACGTGTATTCACGGGCTACTATGGCCCGGGTACGCACAACGAACACGAAAAACACACTGCGGAAATAAGAGCGCTAGTGGCAGGGCTCCTCGCTGAATAATCAGAGATTCAAGAAGACTGCAACACCCCCGGATAAAAACATAGAAACGCCATTGTTCAAACTTGCATTCACGTAGTCGCTGGACTCATCACGCGCATATAGACCATAACCCAAGAAAACATCAAAGCTTGCCGGTTTCATTTCGAAACGATAGCCGGGACCGAAGCCAGCATTAATTCCATTTGAGTTCACCCTATAGTAGGTGTAGGGTAAATAGCTCGACAATTGATCAGACTCTTCGATAGATTGATACTGCAACTCAATGCCCGCATGAACAAACAACTCTCCGAAATTATACCTCTTAAGACGAGCATAACCCGTGACACCCAGGTTGTAATATTCAAATGACTCGACAGATATAGGCAAAAACGAGAATTGTATTCCATATGTTCCCGGCCAATATCGGTACGCCAAACCCTTGCCATTCGTTGAACTTAACACCGCTCCAATGCCGTGCTTTGAATAGTTTTTCGTGACAGCTTCGGGGCCATCCTGTATTTCAGTGGCCTTTTGTGCGTTTCCTACTTGTGTTATAAATAGCGCGCTGAAGCACGTTACTAGAGGAATAATTTTTTTCATCACATTAATTTTTAAAGTCACTAACTACATCAACCTTCAATCGTTGGTCACGATTCGCAACATTCCAGGCGGTGTGAAAAACCAGGCGTGTAATCGTTTCCATCTTGTTGTACAAAATCTTGGGTGCATCATCACCGGGTTTGTGGTAATCTTCATGCACACCGCTAAAATAAAAAATGACCGGAATATTGTGCTTCGCAAAATTGTAGTGGTCGCTCCGATAGTAAAAACGATTGGGGTCATCCGGACGATTATACGTGTAATCCAAAACCAGATTCGTGTAAGCGTGGTTACATTGCTCGGAAATTTTGTGCAGGTCGGTGCTCAATTTGTCAGAGCCAATCAAATAAACATAATTCGAATCCTTGTGCTCCGCATCAATTCTGCCAATCATATCAATATTCAAATCGCACACAGTCGACTCTAGTGGATAGACAGGATGGTCTGAATACCACTCGCTTCCGAGCAAACCCTTTTCCTCACCGCTCACGTGCAAAATCAAGACGCTTCTCCTTGGTCCCTTTCCCTCCTTCGCAGCTGTATAAAACGCCTCTCCTATTTCCATTGCTGCTGATGTTCCACTGGCGTCGTCATCCGCTCCGTTGTGGATTTGGCCGTTAATAATACCCACGTGATCATAGTGCGCTGAAATAACTACAACCTCCTCCTTCAATATCGGATCACTTCCTTCAATAAAGGCCAGCACGTTCTCTGCTTCAATGCGTTCAATTTTTTGTTCCACATGAAAAAGAACGTTTTCATTGATAAATACAGGTTTCGTTTTTTTTCCTCTATTCAGTTTTTCTTGAAGAGCCTCAACGGTTAGACCCGAATCCTTCAATAACGCATTCGCAAAAACAGGAGACACGTAAATAATAGGGATTTCATTTGATTCTGTCTTCTTTGTATCGCGTTCCAGAATCATGCGTGGTTGTTCCAACCAATAGCGAACTCTTCGCATATACATTTCATAGTTCGTGTTCACAACCAACAAAGCGCTCGCTCCTGCCTTTCGAGCAGCATCTGCTTTTAGAAACACGTCGTCATTCCAATCTGATGTTTCGTTACTTCCGGTTAGTTTGCTCACACCTTTCTTATTAATTGGCTCGCCTTGCAAGCACATCACCCATGCCCCTTTCTCAAGGCTCTTAATCTTCCTGTAATCGTTGTGTCGTTTGTCTCTGATTCCATATCCTGCAAAAACAACCTGGTTGCTTTGAATATCCATCGCATCCATTCCAAAAAAATAGAAGTGATCCAAAAAAGAAAACACCTGACCCTTGGCCTGAGCAGAAGAGCCCAGGTTTGTCTCTCGCTTCAAAGGATAAGTTTGATACCAACTTCCTTTATGGGTGGGTTTCATTCCTATGGATTCATAATAGGTAGAAATGTAGGAGGCAGCCCTTTCCTGGCCAGGTGTGCCGGTTTCCCTTCCCTCAAACTCGTCAGAAGCCAGGGTATAAACATGCTTCTTCAAATGGGCTGCCTGTATAGTATTCGCAAAACGATTCGCTACACTATCAACCGCTTGAGCCAAAATATGATCCACGTGAAAAACGAGGACCACTAATATCCATACTCTTAAATGCATGCTATCTTATTTACTCTGTTTTGGTGTCTTCCGCCTTCAAATGCTGTATTCAGAAAAACCTCTACTATCTGTTCAGCTGTCTCATCACTTATAAATCTTGCCGGTATACACACAATGTTTGCATTGTTGTGCTGGCGAGCCAAAGCTGCTATTTCCGGTAACCAACAAATTGCCGCTCGAATAGCTGCATGTTTATTTGCCGCCATTGCAACACCATTGGCTGATCCACAAATTAATATTCCCATTCCGCCATGCTTCTCAACCGCATTGGCCACGGGGTGCGCATAATCCGGATAATCGACACTGTCCGCATTGCCTGGTCCGTAATCAATAATCTTGTACTTACCTGATAATACTTGCTTAAGTTGCTCCTTTAATACGAAACCGGCATGATCGGAACCGATATGGATTGTTTGCATGACTGGGTGTGATAATCTGATTTAAAACTACTGATTATGAGAAAGCTCAAAAATAAACCGACAGTTATCACCCATTGACATGATTTTTTGTGAACTATCGTTGAAGAAGTATTCGAAACTTTATTTGGTTCAATCATCCTACTGCCGACATACAACAACCGAAAACAATTCAATGCAGAACTTTTATCTTTCTCTGATCAGTTCATCCACCGTACAATGCACAATTCACAAGTTTCTTCAACAGCTCATTTTAACACACTAGGCGTTATACACATCCCGTGAATAAAACATTTATATATCTGAAGACCAAAAGATAAAGGTTCTAATATCGTGTTCAATATTGCTTCTGTTATTGTAGAAATATCAAAAGCAAGGAAAGGGAGAAAAACTTATTCCATATACCAACAGACCTATTATCTATAACTAACTATTTAAAGAAATAATATCATTTATTCAAGTGAAAAGAAATGAGAGAGGTATGTTTTAGGTTCTGATTGAACGAATAGCTTTGTCGGCTCATGAGAGAAGGTTTGCTCATCCTGTTGTGTTTTTGTTTAGCTGAGATAAAAATACTCGGACAAACTCAGTTCATGCAGTATCGATATGAAAATGGAACTGTAAGCAGCGAAGGTTTTTTGCGGGATGGAAAGCCGGATGGCTATTGGAAAACATACCATACAAACGGTAAACTGAAGTCGGAAGGAAATCGAAAAAACTTTCAATTGGACTCCACGTGGAATTTCTATTCAAATGAGGGAGTGATCCAAAAATCAATTTCATACGCGGAAGATCGAAAGAACGGATGGGAGCGCATGTATGATGAGAAAGGCCGGTGTACAGAGGAATACACGAATCAGAATAACATTCGAAATGGAAGGGCTAACTGGTATTTCCCAACGGGCGAGTTGAAAAAGACAGTGGTTTTCGAAAACAATAAGGAGGAAGGAAAGGCAACGGAATATGAAACGGATGGCAGAATCATAACCATGCTTACCTATAAAAACGGTTTCATTTATACAGAAGAAAAGATTAATCGTTATGACAATCAAGGTAAGCGAACCGGTGTATGGAAGGACCTGTACGAGGATGGAAAGCTGCGAGAGGAGGGTAATTGGGCGATGGGAATGAGGAACGGTGTTTTCAAGTTTTATACAAAAAAGGGTGAGTTAGAAAAACTGGAGCGCTATGAAAATGATGTCTTGATTATTGATGAGGCATCCACCGCCATTTTGGACATCAGAAAAGAATATTTTCCGAATGGGTCTATCAAAGAAATAGGGACATATCGCGAGGGTAAGAAGCAGGGTAATTTCAGAATCTTTGATGAATCAGGTAAAGAAACAGCTGGCTTGTTATTCGACAACGACACTCTTGTTGGTGAAGGTATGATTGACAGTTTGGGGAGAAGAATAGGAGATTGGAAGTTGTTCTACCAGGACGGTAAAGTGCGAGCCCAGGGCAAGTATGTAGCCGGTTTACGTGAAGGAAGTTGGATATACTTTTACCCGAACGGTAAACAGGAGCAGACCGGCGTTTATAAAATGGATTGGCCAACCGGTATGTGGAAGTGGTATTATGCTTCCGGTTCACTTCACCGCGAAGAAATGTATCGAAACGGTAGGGAGGACGGTACCTCGATTGAGTATGATACATTAGGCGTGATTATAAATGAGGGAGAGTTTTCAGCCGGTGCCCGAAATGGTAAATGGAAGTTAACAGTGAACGACCACAGGGAAGAGGGGCAATTTTTAGATGGTGAACGTGATGGTTTGTGGTTGTGGTTTTATGGCAATGGTAATAAAATGTTCGAGGGAGAATTTCAATCGGGAATTCCCACGGGAAAACATAAGTACTGGTATGACAACAGCCAGCTGGAAATGACCGGTAAGTATAAAGCAGGAGAAATGGATGGACGTTGGGACTATTTTGATATCAACGGATTTCCATCTATGCAACTTGATTATAAGGAAGGAAAGGTGGTGCGCATTAACGGACAAAAAATACGACTACCTGATAACAGGGAAGAATGAATTCTTATCTAACAGAAATACTGCAACATCCCGTCGATAAACTCGCGCTGGTCGAATGGCCATCAATGCGCATACTCGACGCGAATGAAGAGCTATGCAAGTATTTCAAGTATTCGAAAAACGAATTATTGGATCGGGTTTTTCATTCACTCATCTGGAAGAATGTGCCACGTGAAATAATGCTTAGAATAGAGCAGCAATTCGATGAGTCCGGATTTTCTTTTATTCTTGAGGAGAATCAGCAGAAGTGGATCAACATCACACGAATAACAAATAACAATGGTCTTTTTGGCCTTGTCCGTGTGTTAGATATCCCCACCAATAAAAAAGTCATTGAACTGGAATTAGAGGAAAGCGAGCAACGGTTTAAAACACTTTCTGATGTGGCGTCAGAAGGTGTGTGCTTCATTCAAGACGGAACCATTGTAGATGCAAATGACCAGTTGGCGCGCATATTTGGCTTTGATTCCACGCAAACAATCGTGGAGAAAAAACTGAATGAATTGCTCTCGGTAAGTGACATTCAACGTATCATGGCAAGTGCCGAAATTTCTGCGATAAACCGCAATGAGGTGCGTTCAACTGATGCAACAGGACGGTTGCTTTTTCTGGAAATTACGGGAAGCTATTTACAATTTAAAGCGAAGCGAACTCTTGCTTTGGTATTCAATGATGTTAGTATTCGGAAGCGAACAGAGCAAGCGCTGCAACAAAGTTTGGAAAGTTTTCAGAGATTGTTGGAAGACTCACCCAACGGTGTTGTTATTCTGACGGACGGAAAAATTCAGTACTTAAATCAGTCTGCATGCAGGCTATTTGACATCGAAGACGAGGATGATTTGTTTGGAGATGTATTCGAAAATTATATAGAAGCACCTTTCCGAGATTCTGTAATGAAAGATTTGCAGAGTATTCGTGAAGGTGGTGATGTGGGTAGTAAGGAGGTTCGTTTGGTTACTGCTGATGGTGAGTCTATCGATGTTGAGATAAAGGCTACGCTTACGGTTTATGAGAATCGGCCATCCATACAGATAACCATCGATAACATTACCGACCGCAATAGACTCATGCAAGAGCAGATACGCGTTCGGTTTGTAGAAGAGATTAACTCGGCATTAAAGGCGGAGATTGACGAGCATCGAGCGACACAACTAAAGCTGGAACAGCAACAGCGTCAAACCCTGGAGCAGACAGCAAAGATGGAGTCCATCTTCAATAGCACAGAAAACCTGATGATGTGGACGCTTAATCACGACTACGAAATCACGGAACTAAACGCAAATTTCGCTAAGAATATGAGAGCGACATTTTCGGAAGACGTGGCACATGGGTCGAACATTATGGCAATTCTCCAGTGCCATGTTGATCACAATTTGTATCAGGGACAACTCCAGGCGTTTACCAACGGCTTCAAGGGACGCCCACAGCAGTTTGAGTTACCCTTGAAAAATGACAACAATGAAACGGTATGGTGGCAGTGTTTCCTAAATCCGGTTTATTTGAACGGAAAGCTGCAGGAGCTGTCTTGCCTGGTTTACGACAATACCGAACGCAAGGAAATTGACCGAAAAATTCGCGATTCACTCAAAGAAAAGGAGGTGTTGTTACAGGAGGTTCATCATCGGGTAAAAAATAATTTACAGGTTATATCTAGCATCCTGAACTTACAATCGTCTTACGTGAACGACCCAAAAACCCTGGATATTTTGAGGGAGAGTCAGCAGCGAATCAAGAGCATGTCGTTTATTCATGAAACGATTTATCGAACAGCGGATTTCAGCCGACTCGAGTTCATGGATTACATCAAAACAATTGCTTCGAACCTTATTCAAAGCTATCGAACCGCCACGACACGCGTCGACTTCATTCCGGAAATGCAATCTGTCGGTTTGAATCTTGACCAGGCGATACCCTGTGGTCTAATTATTAATGAGCTTGTGAGTAACGCGTTGAAATACGCATTCAAAGGGCGCAAAAAGGGTTCGTTGACTGTTGTGCTTCGGGAAGAAAATGAGGATGTAATTCTCGCGGTGAAGGACGATGGTGTTGGTCTACCCAAGGATTTTGCTTTTGAAAAAAATAATTCACTCGGTATTCAGCTGGTTTATGCGCTCTTGGAACAACTGGACGCGCACATGAAGGTGGATCAAACAAGCGGAACCGAATTTTTCATTCGTTTTCGTCGCAAGTAGTAGAATATGAACTTATATTGCCTTCAAATCTCTAAAATTACCTGTTATGGCTGTCAATATTCTCGTGGTTGAAGATGAAAGCATTGTTCGCAAAGACATCGAACGTAGCTTGGAAAAATTAGGTTATCACGTAATTGCTCAAGCCGATAACGGTGAGCGAGCCATCGAATTGGCGCGCTCTACAAAGCCTGATTTGGCCCTCATGGACATCCAGATTAAGGGCAACATGACGGGTATAGACACAGCAGAAACCATTAAGCAGGAGATGGATATTCCGGTTATCTATTTGACGGCCTTCGCAGATGAACCAACCTTGAACAAGGCAAAAATTACGGAGCCGCATGGCTACATATTGAAACCGTTTAAGGAAATTGATTTGCACACCACGATCGAAATGGCCATTCACAAGCATGGCAAGGAGAAAGAAGTGCGTGTGGAAAACGAGTTGTTGCGAACGTTAACCAGCTTCAAGTCAAACGCGAATTACCTTTTTATTAAGCATCAATCAAAGCTTGTGAAGGTGAACACATCGGATATCTATTACGTAGAGGCTCTGAAGGATTACATGCAGATAGTAACATCTGACATGAAGTACACTATTCACGCAACCATGAAGGATATTGAGCGCAAACTGCCGAAAACGGTGTTTCAGCGATTGCACCGCTCTTATATTGTCAACATGGACAAGATTGCCTCTATTGCGGGCGGTGATGTGATATTGGCCGACATCAACAAGGAAATCCCCGTGGGTGGAAACTACCGTGAGGAGTTTGGCGAGCGCATCAACATTCTGTAATCAGCGCATTAGTATTACACTTCCCTTCTTGACAATAGGCTCGGGACGCCCCCTTACAATTATGTCAACTGACCAGCTGTAAGCACCGTCTTGAACGGGTTCGCCCTTGTAATTACCATCCCATCCCTCGCCCGCTTTGGATGTGGTGTAGATTTCTTCTCCCCAACGGTCGAAGACACGAAACACATAGAGTGTAATATTCGACCCGGTTACCACCGGCATGAAAGTCTCGTTGTAATTATTGTCATCCGGTGTAAATGCGGATGGTATATAAAATTGAACACCATTGTATGCTTCAATTGGTTCGCTGTAGTAAGCGTTGCAACCAAAACTATTCGTAACAACTTGCGTTATTTCGAACGAGCCGTTAGCGTCATATTGGTGATAAGTGAGCTCATCTCCTGTTCCATCGCCCCAATTGTACGCAATGGTAACAACATCGTTGCTTGTGTTATCTGTAACCAATACGGTTGGAAGCTCGCTGTTTTGGTCAATGGTCCACGTGAAACCAGCTGTAGGATTTGGGTAAACTACCAATGGCTGATCAAGGGTAAATCGGTTTTCGCAACCATGGTTCGTGGTTGCCACCACATCAAGCACGTAGGCTCCGATTTCAGCAAGTGATAATATCGCCGGGTTGGAGTGTGATACAACCCCTCCATCAATCATCCAGTTGATTGATGCGACTTGCGACGGAGCGTTCACTGATAACGCTGCGGTAAGTGAGATTTCTTGATTTTCACAATATTCGAAGGCGCTTTCAGGCAAGTTGATTTCCGGCAGCGCATAGACATTGACACTATCTGAAACACTGGTGGCACAGCCGAAGTTGCTGATGGCGGTAAATGTGTAATGATAATTCCCGGCTGATTCGAATTGATGTTCAGCTTGCGCTCCCTGCATGACGAATGAAGCGCCCTCAATGTTCCAATAATTGGTTACTACACCACCGCTTGGAATACTGGTAATACTTTCAAATTGTGTGGTGGCACCTTCGCAAACCGGACTGGCGCTTACTTCTGCAACCGGCGCGTAACGAACTACGATGTCTCGCGCTGTGTGGTGGCTGCAACCGTGAGTAGTGATAACCTCGAGACTCAATTGTGTAACGCCAGGATTAGAGAAGATAATACTCGTATCGCCCGATGAAAATAACTCAACGCTATCATATGACCACAGCCATGAAACAATGCTGTCGTTACCAAAAGTGCTTAAATCAGTTAAGGTTGTAGTGTCTTTTTCGCAAGCGGCATCACTCGTAAATGATGCGGTGGGTAAATCATAAACGATGAACTCGGCGTCTGCTGTTGCAACGCATCCCGCGTCGCTATGAATAGTGAAATCTACATGGTGTTCACCACCTTCTGTGAACACAAGCCCTGCAATCTCTGCCGAATTACCGCTTTGTTGCTCATCTATATTCCATAAAACCTGTTGAATATAGCCTGCTGTAACACTAGCTGTCAGCGAAATAGTTACAGGGGTATTTGCGCAAATGTTTTGTGTGTTAATGATGCCCTGCGGAAGCGCATGAACCGTAAAGTTTGCGGACGCACTGTTATAACAACCGAAGGTGTCGCTTACATGATGAGTTACAACTGTTGGAACGCCGGTGTATACAGGCGAGAATTCACCGGCCGTGGTGCCGTTTATGGTATAATATGAGAGTGGGATTGAATCAAAAACAACAATGCTATCTCCCTCACAAAAGTTTCTGTCTGTAATGGGCTCAACGTATGGCGGCGCAACAATGTAGATACTATCAACCGCTTCATTTATACACCCGTTCTCGCCCAGGTATTCATAGTGAACCGGAGTGAATTCACCTGAGTATAGGTTTGTATTGATTGAACTAACAGTAGCGTCTTGAATACGATAGACGCCACCCTCGGGAAAGCCCCCCATAAGCGGAATAGAACCCGCGTTCGCGCATAACGAATCTGCAAGTGATAAGTGAACAGTTGGTAAGGGTAGAACATCCACGTGTACATTCTGAGTGTGAACGCAATCAGAATAGTTGGACGTTAATACAAAGTCGAAGCTACTGTCTGCTTGAACAACCAGCGTGCCCGCATCTTGGCCAACGCCAACCCATGGATGATCCCAGGAAAAAGAGTCAGCGTTTTCGATCTGAATGATGGCCTCTGTCGCTGCACAAATATGCTGAGGAACTTGGGCAACGGCCGAGTAGTTTTCTACGAATATGGTGTCAGTGCAAGGAATATAGACATCACAACCATTTGGGTCGGTCATGATAATAGATGGGCAATAGGCACCCGGCGCTGTGTAGGCGTGTGTGCTTGTGGTTCCTCCGAGGGGGTCTCCATTTCCATCGTTGAAATCCCAGAAGTAATCAAATAGCTGATCATGGATATTGAAGGCGGTGAAGTCTACTCCGAAAGGTGCGCAGTTCACGGAATCCAGCACTTGAGAAAAGGGGCCTATACTCGAGGAGAAATTAAGAATATCGTCCAGTATCAGCGTGTCTGCGCATCCATTCAATCCACCAACAATCAGGCGCACGTCGTATATCCCGATTGGATAAGTGTGAAGCACAGATTGTGCAACACCTGTTTGCGCATCTCCGAAGTCCCACCACGTATAACCAACAGGACCAATGGTAGTGTTGGTGAGTGAAACAGCAAACAGGCAGGCGTTTAATTCGGTTGTATATTCTGCTGAGGCATTCGGGCTATACACCTCTATGCTGTCAATTGCGCACGATTCCGTTATGCAGCCCGCGGTGTTGGTTGCGGTTAGGCATGCGGAGTAAATACCATTTACCTGATACGGGTGTTCAACATTACCCGATTCTGTGGACTGCTGCCCATCACCAAAGTCCCATGCGTAGGTTGTCCCCACAGGGCCGGAAGAAGTATTGAGAAAATGAACGTTTTCGTTTCTGCAAACGGGTGGTGCCTGCCAGGTAAAGGATGGGCTTGCGGGTAACACAACATCAAACACGACCGATCGAGAAGACTGACAACCATTGCTGTCAGTAACCGTGAGCGTGCCTTGCAGGCCTTCATCATAGTTGAAGGGAGGCGTAAAGTGATGTTGAATGGTTTGACCGTCGATAGCAGTTCCGTCATTGAAGACCCACGAATGTGAAACTCCATTGGGGTGTGTTGCTGTCGCGCTGACGCTTACTCCACCACTGTCACACGCGTTGATAATTGTTGATGTAAAGGAGGAGTAGTCACCTCCGGGCCAAACAATCACAGCGTCAGTAAATGTCGTTTCGGCTTCACAGCCGTTCGCATCCACAACCGACACGTGCATGTCATAGGTTCCACCGGTCAAGAATTGCAGATTGGGCCAGTCGAAATGGGTTGGGTCATTCGAGGTTGTTTCACTAACCGAACCATTGAATTCGTGCATGATGCTCCACGCCGCCATAAAAGGATTATCATTCCGTTGAACCGTGATGTGATGAATGTCTCCAACGTGTACATCCCAAAAATCGTTTTGAGCGACATTCTCAAGGGAAACAACCATCGGCGCACAACCGATAGACGGGCTTAGAAGAATTTCGGCTGATGGGCTAGCAACAGAGACTTCCAGAACCTTAGTGTCATAACATTCCGATCCTTCTTTATACGCAGATAGAACCACGCTGTATTGACCCGGCTCGGCATAGAAGTGAACGGGGTTGTTATCATTGATAACCAGAGCACTTCCGTCACCAAAATCCCACACAAGTGAGTCACCCCCTATCGATAGATCATGGAAGCTTACCGCGAAGTTTTCACAGACAACATCAAACTCGAAAAGAGCCAGCGGTGGAACAATGTGAATGTAGTCTTCAATAGTGTTGAAGGTGTTGCATGCGCCATTGAATACGGTTAGTGTTACATCAAATCGGCCGGTGTCTTCATATAGGTGAGTTACACAGCTGTCTACCGCAAGCATTACCTCGGGTGAGCTCCCATCATGGAAATCCCAGGTGTATGTGTTGTCTGCGTTGTATTCGGTGCAAAAGGAAAAAGACTCTCCGGCGCAGCTCTCTGTTAACGATGCGGTAAAATTCGGTATTGTAGGCTCGAGAACGAGAAGCGGTGTTTCGGTTGTATCAACGGAAACACACCCATCCGACAATGTCGCGGTAAGTGTTGCATAAAATTCGCCCGGTTGATTGAGGATGAATTCCGGATTCGCACCGGTTGCGTCTTCCTGACCATCGCCATTAAAATCCCAGGAATATTCCACGATGGTTTCTTCGCCTTCGACGGTAATATTAGACACCTGTGCCGTTTCACCCACACAATACATTTCTTCGTAATCAAAAGAAACCTCCGGCGAATAGATTTCTACAATGTCAATTTTATTCCGCGAACGCTCACATCCGAACTCATTAAATCTGCGGAGTCGAATATCGTGAAACCCATATTCCGTGAATGTATAAGTGAGGTTGTGTGTGTTCGCAACGAGTTCGCCATTGACCGTCCAGATATATTCGAAAGCGGGATTAAACGCTTCTGCATTCGTGAAGGTAGAAGTGAGGGGGGGCGCGCAGGAAACAATGTTGTAGGAGGTGAAGTCGATGGTCGGGTTTGGTGAAACGACAAGCGTGTCCTGAACAGTGACTGAACAGGAATTGCCGTAGTGCGCAATCATTGTAATGACGTGAGACCCTGGCGTCACGTAGGTTGCCGTGGTATTCGTTTGAGTCGCATCAATTGTTCCGTTGCTCGTAAAATCCCATTCGGTTTGTGTGGGCGAGGGCACGGAATGATTGTTAAACGAAATGGTCTGACCCGCGCAAATAGTATCGCGATTGAAAGTGAAGCGGGCGTCAGGCGAATTAGAAATGAATAGCGACTGGCAAAGAGTATCGGTACAGCCGATTGTGTTTTCTACAGCAAGACAAACGGTGTAATTACCGATGGACTGGAAGTTTACTGTCTGAACAACATTGCTGCTCTCAAGAGGGCCCCCATCAACAATCCACTCACGTCCTATTATTCCCGGTTCATTGCCGGCTGTGAACTCAATGGCCGCAGGCAAAAAACATGAGCTTTGAGAGCCTACGGTAAAAGCAGCTTCAGGGAAATTACCGGTTACGGAAATAAGTTGAAAAGCAGACACCGAAGCAATACAACCATTGTCATCTGCAATAGCAAGAACAGGGGTATAGTTTCCGGTATTTTCATAGCAGTGTTCGGGGTTTATCGCTTGTGAGGCATTACCATCACCAAAGTCCCAGCTTCTGGAAACAATAGCGCCCGAGCCTGGCGTTGAAGCGTCTATCAGCGTGGTGCAGAACGGAAAGCAACCGGCGCTGTCTGTCGCGCTGATGGCGGCAATAGGTTTTGCGAAAACTGTAATGAAATCCTGAAAAACATGTGTTTGTCCATCCGAAACAACGGCAACATCATAGCTTCCGGCTTGATTGAAGATAGCAACGTAGGGGTTTGCGGTAGAAAGCAGCGTGCTGCCATTAGGAGCGGTTACACTCCATTGTACATTATTCGCAAGGCTTCCGGAATCACTATTCGCATGTATTACCACTCCGTGTGGAGCGCAACCGGTTGGTTCTGCACAAACCAATGTAATGGCTTGAGAAAATCCGGAGCACAATCCCACAAGGGAAAGAAGAAGGGTAAAGAAATATGTATGAAAGTGATTCGTCATGGCACGACACCAAGTGTCTTAACGATGACTTTATACTGTGTTTTTTCTGAAAGGTTACGCAAACCACGGCGCGGGGCTAACTTTACCGACTAAATCCGCTGCAATGAAAAATCGTTATTTCAGAAAGTTTCTTCATTACGTGCTGAACGGCTTGCTTATCACACTTCCTGTGTTTGGAACCGGCTATATCGTGTTTCAACTATTCAGCTTTCTCGACAGCATTGTTCCTCGAATCATTTATTCCGAGGAAGAGATGCTAACAAAGGGCGACCATTTCTCGGGTTGGGGTATTTTGATGCTGGTGTTGGTTCTGTTTGTTATGGGGTGGTTTGGCGGAATGTTTATCAATGACCGAATCAAGGGAATTTTTCAGCGCCTTCTCGATAAAATACCGGGTATCAACAACCTGTATAAGGCAATTTCTGATGTTCTTGGCGCTTTTGTGGGTAAGGAGAAGAAGTTTAATCAGCCGGTGCTGGTGAAGGTAAGCGATCAGATGGAGCTTGAGATGATTGGGTTTATAACCGACACCGACCTGTCTGAATTGGGTCAGAATATCAACGGAAAGGTGGCGGTGTATTTCCCCATGAGCTATAGTTTTTCAGGTCACATGATGATTGTTCCGGTTAAGAATCTTACCCGCATAGAGCGCAACTCCGTTGATATTCTGAAATATACCATGAGCGGAGGTATTGTTGAACTGGATCCGGAGAATGAAGGCAAAGTACACCACTAATCTTCTGCTCCTCCATGTGATTGTGTTGGTTTGGGGCTTGACGGGAATTCTGGGAAAGGAGATTTCACTTCTGCCATTTCTGTTGGTTTGGTGGAGGGTGCTGATTGCAACAGCAACGATTGCGCTCATTGCGGTTGTGTCGAGCGAAAGCTTAAAAGCTGCTCCGCGCGACTTGGCGAGGTTTGCGGGGGTGGGAATGCTTACCGCGGCCCACTGGGTTTGTTTTTTTGCAAGCATCAAATACTCGAAGATTTCTGTCGCTCTGGTTGTATTGAGTACGTCAGCGTTTTTTGTTTCACTCATACACCCTTTGCTGAGGCGTGAGGCTCCGAAACGTTATGAGATGGGGTTGGGACTTGTTGTTATAATGGGCATTTTTCTCATCTTCAAATTTGAGTCTGAGTATACGTTAGGCATAGTATTGTCGTTGATGGCGGCCTTTCTTGCGGCCCTTTTTTCAACACTGAATGCCCGCCTTGTGGTCACGTATCAACCGACACAAATGGCTTTTTGGGAAATGTTGTTTGCGTTTATAGGGCTATCCGCTTATTTATTTTTAACCGGCGAATCACATCAGCTGTCGCACTTACCCTCTTCCCGTGACGCGAAGCTGTTGCTCTTGTTGGGGATACTTTGTACCGGAGTAGCCTTCATCGTAAGCATACGGGTGATGCGCGTGCTCAGCCCCTTTACATGCGCGCTCGCCATTAACATGGAGCCTGTTTATACGATAATACTGGCGTTGATTCTCTATGGCAGTGATGAGTGGATGAGCCCTCAGTTTTACGCGGGCGGATTAGTTATTATTTCCACCCTCTTCATTGACACCTGGTTGAAGCGCCGCCAGATGAAAAATACAACCACACATTAGAGATAGAGTCCGCTTTTTCGAATATATTCAATAACACTAGCAGGCGTTAAACCGTTAATGGATTTTGACTCGTGTAGTTTTGTCCTGATATCGGTTGCTGAAATAGGAATGAGTTCTCCGGCCAGGAAACAGATACGTTCTTTGTATGGTTCAAGGTAGTGAGGAAGCTCGGGTTTTTCCGGTGTCCTCGGATAAACGACAACCTCAACCAATGATAATAGAGCATCAAACTCTTTCCATCGACGGAGCCCTTCTAGATTGTCTTCTCCGATGATTAATTGAAAGCTGTGTTCAGGGTGCTTTTCGCGAATAGCCCGAATGGTGTTTATAGTGTAAGAGGGTCTGGGCAATCCGAATTCAATGTCGCTTACACGAATCCCCTGCTGTCCATCGCAGGCAAGTTCGGCCATGCGCAATCTGTCTTTTTCGGGAGCGAGCCCTTCGTTTTCCTTGAATGGATTTTGTGGGCTAATCACAAACCAAACTTCATCGCGATGTTGTTGGAGCAGCGCCGCACGCGCCACGTGCAAGTGGCCATTGTGGATGGGGTTGAATGAGCCGAAATACAATCCAATCTTCATGGAGTGGTCAAGAATTGGCGCACGCATTCTTCTGCTTCCTGAAGCGCTTTTTCTAGTTCTTCATTGACAATTACGCTATCGAAGCGTGGCTCGTAAGCCATTTCTTGCTGTGCTTTCGATATGCGCTGTTCTATTTTCTCAAGTGATTCAGTGCTTCTTTTTCTCAGACGCTCCTCTAAAACGGCTACACTAGGCGCCTTTACAAATATGGAAAGCGCTTTGTCACCGAGAATTTTTTTGAGGTTTAGGCCACCAACAACATCAAGATCGAAAATGACATGGCCGCCATTATTCCAGATGCGCTCAATCTCACTGTAGAGGGTTCCGTAATACTGATTTGTATATACCTCTTCCCACTCAATGAACTCCCCATTCTTGGCTCGTTTTAGAAATTCTTCAGGTGTAATAAAGTAGTAGTCTTTTCCATCAACTTCATAGTCGCGCATTTGGCGTGTGGTTGCCGACACAGAAAAGGATAAGCGCAAGTCGGCTATACCCATGAGGTGTCGAACGATGGTCGTTTTACCGGCACCACTGGGTGCTGAAAAAATGATTGCTTTTCCTTGTGACATGAGTCGTGGTGTCGGGGGGGTGCAAAAATACCGCTAGAGAACGTTGTTGATTTGCTCTTTAATTTTTTCTAGCTCGTCTTTCATAACGACAACGAGTCGCTGCATATCAGCATCGTTGGCCTTGCTGCCAATGGTGTTGACCTCCCGTCCGATTTCCTGCGCTATAAAGCCAAGTTTTTTACCCTGGGACTCTTCACTCAACTCTTCGCTGAAATGCGCGCAATTGGTCTCTAATCGCTGATATTCTTCACTGATGTCTAATCGCTCCAAGTAGTAAATCAATTCTTGTTCAAATCGATTCGGATCAATCTTATCAATCGGAATGAGCTCTTCTAAATTGGCTCGAAGCTTTTCGCGGACGCGCTGATTTCGAGCCGTGATGGGCTCGTTAAGGGCAAGCCTGTTTTCAAGAATGGTTTTAATGCGCAGATGAAAATCGGCCGACAGCTTTTCTCCCTCCAGTTTGCGATAGGTGTCGAATTTGTGATAGGCGTCTTTAATCATGGAGAAAAGTGCCGCCCACTCTTCTTCATCAAGCTCGGTAGACTCCGGCTTGAGCACATCCGGAATACGCATAAGCGCGTTGATATAATCGCCTCCAGAAATTTGCGCATCATCAGCAAACGATTTTAAATCGGCATAATAGGCCAACATGAGCGGCTTATTGATGGCCATGCGTTTTTCCGCTTCGAGGCTTTCATAGTAAACAAGCAGATCTGCTTTTCCGCGTTGAATATGTTCGCTGAGCCAAGAGCGAAGTTCAAGCTCTTTTTCTCGGTATGCACTCGGTATGCGCATGTTCAAGTCAAGTTGCTTGCTGTTCAACGAACGTAGCTCGACGGTGAATTTTTTGTTTCCTACTGTGCCTTCGGCTTTTCCAAAGCCGGTCATGGATCGAAGCATGGGTGTAAGTTTAAAGGGGCATGTTGCTGTGCTTCTTTCGAGGCATCGTATCTACTTTGTTCTCGAGCATCGCAAATGCTCGTATGAGTTTTTCTCTTGTTTGCGAAGGAATTATTACTTCATCCACATAACCGCGCTGTGCCGCGCTGTATGGGTTGGCAAAGAGCTCAGCATATTCCGACTCCTTCTCCTTCCATTTCTGTTCAGGATTAGATGCGTCCGAAATCTCTTTTTTGAAGATAATCTCCGCGGCACCCTTAGCACCCATCACCGCAATCTCTGCGGTTGGCCAAGCATAGTTCATGTCGGCGCCGATGTGCTTGGAGTTCATCACATCGTAGGCGCCACCATAGGCTTTCCGGGTGATTACCGTTACACGTGGAACCGTGGCCTCACTGAAGGCATAAAGCAATTTAGCTCCGTTTGAAATAATGCCGTTCCACTCTTGATCGGTGCCGGGCAAGAAACCGGGCACGTCTTCAAACACAAGTAATGGAATGTTGAATGAGTCGCAAAATCGAACGAATCGCGCGCCTTTTGTGGATGATTTGATGTCGAGAACCCCGGCGAGAAAAGCGGGTTGGTTAGCCACAACCCCAATGCTCCTTCCGGCTATTCGAGCAAAACCAACGATAATGTTTTCCGCATAGTCTTTATGGACTTCCATCCACGACCCCTCATCAATAACCTCTGCAATCACCTCATGCATATCGTAGGGTTGATTCGGATTGTCCGGAATAATCGTATCCAGTTTCGGGCGTGTCTCGTTCGCTGTAGAGTAGTTGGTGGCAGGTGCTTTGTCTTCACAGTTTTGTGGCATGTATTGCAGTAATTCGCGAATCATGCGCAAACACACCACATCGTTATCGGCTTTGAAATGGGTAACTCCACTTTTGCTCGCGTGTGTGCTCGCGCCTCCAAGCTCTTCACTGGTGACTTCTTCATGAGTTACTGTTTTCACCACATTTGGCCCTGTCACAAACATGTAACTCGTGTTTTCCACCATCAGAATAAAGTCGGTTAACGCAGGCGAGTACACGGCCCCACCCGCGCATGGACCCATGATGGCGCTTATTTGAGGCACAACACCACTTGCTCGCGTGTTGCGGTAGAAAATATCTGCATAGGCCCCAAGCGATACAACGCCCTCTTGAATCCTCGCTCCGCCACTATCATTTAAACCGATGACAGGCGCTCCGTTTTGCATGGCTAAATCCATGATACGACAAATCTTTTCTGCGTGCGCCTCTGCCAGCGACCCACCCATTACGGTGAAGTCCTGGGAAAAGACATAGACCAATCTGCCGTGTATGGTTCCGTAGCCCGTTACCACACCATCTCCCAGGTAAACTTCTTTATCGAGACCAAAGTTGGTTGAGCGATGGGTAACCAACATTCCAAGTTCTTCGAACGAGTTTTCATCCAGCAAAAAGTGCAAGCGTTCGCGCGCGGTTAACTTGCCTTTTTTATGCTGTGAATCGATGCGCTTTTCACCCCCACCCAAATGGGCCGTTGCTATTTTTTCAGAAAGAACAGAAAGCTTGTTAGACATAAGGCTGTATTTGTGCGCGCAAATGTAGGGCCGCGAGCCGAATGTTAGCCGTTAGTCTTTGCCTCCCGGAATGGCACTTAGAAGCTTGTGCGTATAAACGGACTGTGGGTTGTTGAACACGTTGTCCGCGTTGCCGATTTCTTCAATCTTGCCCTTGTTCATGACCATAATACGATCGCTCATGTAGTGCACAACCCGCAAGTCATGAGAAATAAATAGATAAGTCAATCCATACTCATATTTCAGGTCATTGAGCAGGTTGAGTACTTGGGCTTGCACCGACACATCCAACGCTGATACACTTTCATCGCAAATGATGAATGAGGGCTTGCATGCAAGCGCTCTTGCAATGACGATGCGCTGTCGTTGTCCTCCGCTAAATTCATGCGGATAACGATCAACGTGTTGCGATGAAAGCCCCACTTTTTCCAGCAGCTCAATAGCCATGTTCCTTCGCTCTGTGTCATTGGCGCCAATCCCGTGTACCTGCATGGGTTCCACTAGCGCCCTGGATATGGTGTGTTTTGGGTTGAGCGCGCTGTAAGGATCTTGAAAGATTATTTGAATTTCCTTTCGAATCATTCGCAAAGCGCGCTGCGACATTTCGACTAAATCATATTCGTGTCCACCTAGGCTGTATTGAATGCGCCCGCCGGAGGCTGGAATGAGCCCAAGCAGCATGCGGCTTAGAGTTGTTTTTCCGCAACCGCTCTCCCCTACTAAGCCGAGTGTTTCGCCTTTTTTTATTTCGAATGAGACATTGTCAACCGCGCGCACTTGGCGTTTGTTGCCGCCAAAAAATGAAGAAGATGAATATGTTTTAATGAGATTAGAAACACGCAGAAAGTCGCTTTCCTCTATTGGTTTTTCAATACGGGCAGAAGCAACAGGGCTGATGTGTTCTTCAAAATCTCGTACGGTGAGCAGCCGCTTGTTTTTATCGGCCGCCTTTGGTCTGCACCGCAGAAGTCCGCGGGTGTATTCATGCAAGGGGTTTGTGAGCACCCGGCTTGCGACGCCGTATTCAACCACGCGCCCCTTTTTCATCACAAGAATATCATCTGCTATTTCTTCCACTACGCCAAGGTCGTGGGTAATGAATATCATCCCCATTCCTCTATCGCGTTGTAATTGCTTAAGCAGGTGCAATATTTCTTTCTGAACAGTGACGTCGAGAGCGGTTGTTGGCTCATCGGCAATGAGCAGCTTCGGCTCACACGCAATGGCCATCGCAATCATAACACGCTGGCGCTGCCCCCCGCTTAGTTGGTGTGGATATGATTCGAGCATAAGCTCAGGTCGCGGAAGTTTAACTTCTTGGAAAAGCTCCAGGGCACGCATGCGCGATTTTTCATGTGAAACACCAAGGTGTTTTCTCAACGCCTCTTCTACTTGCGCCCCACACTTCATAACAGGATTTAATGACGTCATGGGCTCCTGAAAAATCATGGCAATTTTCTTTCCGCGTAACAGCTTGAGCGTGTCATCGGTTGGCGCTAATTCAACCGAGTTTTTGGAATTCTGGATAAGCGATGAATGAAGAGTAAATCGCCCGGAAGAAAAAACCGTTTTTTCGCTGTTTAGGAGTTGCATGAGGCTCAGCGAGGACACTGATTTACCACTGCCTGACTCACCAACAATTGCCAACGTTTTTCCGGCCAATACCTCAAAACTACTTCCGGTTACAGCGTTGTGAATGGTGTTCTCTTGCCGAAATCCAATGGTTAGATCGTCTACCCGTATGAGGCAGTTTTCCTTCATGGGTTGGTTTCGTTAAATACAAGACGAAGACGATTGCCCTTGCTGTTGATTGAGTCGTGCAACAATGAAACAGTAACGTAATGCCCCTGAACGGTTAGCCCCCTCCACTCATGGTGCGCGGCGCCCTTTTTACTATTTCCGAAGCGTTGGTTATAGTATGCCTCGAAATCAGCGAAGAGGCGTTCCTTTAAATCAGCGCTTTGAGGATAGACATCAAGGCTAATGTGATTCAATCCATCTTCATTGAAGCTGTAAGAGATTTCATACCACGTGGAATCTGCTTCATTGGGTTCAAACCGATAAATGAGTTCATCGGGCATGCTATAAACAGAGCTTGAATCCTCTTTTCTCTTGATTAATTTAGGCTTGTCTCCTAAACGCACACCGCGGAAATCACCACCCTTAGAGGGCTGCAAAATGGTTTCGGCCGAAAGGGTCCCCGGCTGTTGTTGGCACCCCGAAATCAACAGGGCAAAAAGAAAAGCGATAGTGAATCGGATGTGTGCCATGTTTCAAATGTGCGCTGAATTTCTACAGAACCCAGCTCTCAGCACAAAACAAATCAGCAACATTTTGTTGATAGTTGTGCAATATGATGGAGTTGCCCGGGGTTACTCGTCACAAACCAATCCCAACACACATATGAAAAATAGAATCGCTTTCTCTGCCGCTGCTCTCTCTGTATTGTGTTGTTTGTATTTAACAAGGCTCACAAGCGCTGCTGAAGCAGCTTTTGAATCAGGAGCTTCTGTGGCATCACCGAAGGTTGTGTCTCAGAATGCTGCAGCCGCTGACATACCTGAGCCTATCGTCGGTGGTCAAAAATTGAAAACAAAAAAAACCGTTCGAAGATTCGCGAGTAATCAGCCCCAGACCATAGAGTGTAAGCAAGGGACAAAGCTTTTTTTCCCCGCGCACGCATTTGTTTATCCGTCCGGGAAGCCTGTAGAAGCCGAGGTTCGTTTGGTTGTGGAGGAGTGCTATGATTTGCAAGAAATGCTCTCGGCAAAACTGAGTACTATGTCGGGTGATCGAAGATTGGAAACAGCCGGCATGATTCAGCTTCGCGCATATGCAGGTAACACAGAGTTGAAGCTTGCAGATGACAAACGGTTCAATATTTACTTTCCGATTACGAGTGAACGGAGAGATGATTTCGAGTTGTTTTACGGATACAGAAATGATGACGGCATCATTGATTGGAAACTAGAGGAAAACTCAACACCCATTGACGAGGCGGCGCCGGTTTCTGAGCCGATTGTGAATGATTGTTTCGTTCAAATTAGTGCAAGTAGTTTGCGCTGCGGCACTCGTATTCAGGAGATGGATTACTTCAACTGGCCTCTACAAAACGGTCAAAACTTGAATCAATGGTTTGTGTCAAATTTTAACCCGGACCCCGCTATGCTCGATGACTTTTGCGCTCGGCGGATGTATTCTCAAATCACGTTTCATCTGAATCAGGACGGCACATTTAGGGATTACTACATCTCCCACAGCTCCCAAGAGCAATATGATCGTTTGCTGGCCGCCGCCTTGGAGTCTATGCCGCCGCTCGAAATGGAGAAATTTATGCCTCGGTATACGGAAGATCACGCGTGTATTCTTTCCTTCGGCCGCCAGCAAGAGACAAGCTCGAAGCGGTTTATCGATCGGTTCAAGAAGCGATACGATTATGCTGATCCGAAAAAGGAATTGTCGGATGTGGCTTCAGAGGATTTGAATTATTACATCTTTTCGAGCACTGAGTTGGGTTGGATTAATTGTGATCGTTTTCTACCTTCTGAAGGCCCGCTGGTTGACTTTATTGTCGAAACTAGCGGCTGCGAGGATGCCAGCGTTTCTATGGTGTTTGATCAGGATAAAAGCATAGTAGCCGGCATAAAACAGGGTGACACTTTTGTATTCAAAAATGTTCCCGCCAATCGAAACGTGCGTGTAATTACAATTGACAATCCGAATGGAACACCCCGCATGGAAACAACAAAGCACAACACTTCGACCGGCTTATGCAGAGTGAAGCAATTGGAGCCTATCACACTGGCCGATCTCGATAATGCCCTATGTTGGAATTAATCTCCGGCCGTGCTAGTGGTTGTCTTGGGCGCGACTATCTTTGCCCGCAAAATCAATCCAATGAACATTGAGCATATGCTAAAGACCTTGGGCCTTCAAGAAAAGAATCAAGGAACAAGCACAGGACAAAATTTTTTCGGAAGTGGGGAGGTCATTTCGTCATATTCACCGGCTGACGGTAAACTGATAGGAACGATTACTTGTACCACGGCGGATGAATACAATCGAGTTATAGAAACCGCACAAAAGGCTTATTTGAATTGGCGTCTAATGCCCGCACCCAAACGTGGTGAGATTGTCCGTCAGTATGGAGATAAGTTGCGCTCGAAAAAGCAGGAGTTGGGTCAGCTTGTTTCTTATGAAATGGGTAAGTCACTCCAAGAGGGGTTGGGCGAGGTTCAAGAGATGATTGACATCTGTGATTTTGCTGTGGGTTTGTCTCGTCAGTTGTATGGATTGACAATGCATAGTGAACGTCCCGGGCACCGTATGTATGAGCAGTGGCACCCACTGGGTATTGTGGGAATTATTTCCGCATTTAATTTTCCTGTAGCGGTGTGGAGCTGGAACAGTGCTCTGGCTTGGGTTTGTGGAAATGTGTGTGTGTGGAAGGGAAGTGAGAAGACACCATTATGCGCAGTAGCATGTCAAAATATTTGGAACGAAGTTGCCCGAGAGAACAACCTACCCGAGGGAATATCATCCATTGTGACAGGTGATGTGAAGGTGGGTTCAATGATGACGGAGGACAAGCGAATTCCGTTGATTTCAGCGACAGGCAGCACGCGTATGGGGCGTGTTGTAGGCGCTAAAGTAGCCGAGCGTTTCGGCAAGAGTTTGCTTGAGTTGGGAGGAAACAACGCCATTATAGTTACCCCGAATGCTGATTTGAAGATGACCATTATTGGTGCTGTATTCGGCGCTTGCGGAACGGCGGGACAGCGTTGTACAACCACGCGAAGATTAATTATTCATGAGAGTATCTTTGATGAAGTCACATCGAAGTTGGTTCAAGCCTACGGACAATTGCGTATCGGGAATCCTCTGGATCAGAACAATCACGTAGGCCCGCTCATAGACACGGACGCAGTAAGAATGTACCTGGAATCAATTGCGGCCGCTAAAGAACAGGGAGGAAAAGTCTTGGTGGAAGGAGGTGTTCTTTCCGGTGCGGGATACGAAAGCGGCTGTTATGTGAAGCCTTGTATCATTGAGGTAAAGGATTCGAGTTTGCCGATTGTACAGCACGAAACGTTTGCGCCCATTCTGTATGTGATGAAGTACACAGACTTGAACGAAGCTGTGGCCATGCAAAATGGCGTTGTGCAAGGGTTAAGTAGTAGCATCATGACAACCAATATGCGCGAGGCTGAGTACTTCTTGTCGGTCGAAGGTAGCGATTGTGGTATCGCAAACGTGAATATTGGAACGAGCGGCGCTGAGATCGGCGGTGCGTTCGGTGGAGAGAAGGAAACAGGAGGTGGACGTGAGTCAGGTTCCGATAGCTGGAAGAGTTATATGCGCAGACAAACGAACACCATAAATTATAGTTCTAACCTGCCATTAGCACAAGGCATTAAGTTCGATTTGTAGAATTGAAGCGATAATGAATATCGGTTTATACCGTTGGGAGGAGACGCTGCGAAGCGTCTCTTCTGTTTGGAGGTATTATCGTCCCAGATGCATCAGTAAAATCGAAATATCGGAAGGATTCACGCCGCTTATGCGTGAAGCTTGACCTAAGGTTTCAGGTTGAATTGCGGCAAGTTTTTGCCGAGCCTCCGTGCTAATGTTGCCAATTTTTTCGAAGTCAAATCCTTTCGGGAATTTGATATGCTCTAGTCGAAGAAGTTTTTCTGCCATTTCGCGTTCTTTGGCAAGATAACCACTGTATTTCAGTTCAATTTCGGCTTGCTCCAGAATTTCCGCCATCAAATCCCCTGTATTGGCAATGCTTTCCACAATGGATGGATACAAGGGGGTAAAATCCGACAATCGCAGCTCGGGGCGACTCAGTATACCCCCAAGCTTGACTTTTTGCGTTAATGGCGCGCTAATGCGTTTTTCGAGCGTTGCATTGACAGTTTCCGGCTCGATCGAAAGTTTTTCAATGTGTCTGAGAACGGTTTTTTTGCCGGCAAGTTTTTGTTCCACGTGAAATATACGTTCTTCTTTGGCTAATCCGATGGCGGCGGATCTGACGGTCAATCGTTCGTCGGCGTTGTCTTGGCGCAATAATGTTCTGAATTCAGCGCGGCTTGTGAACATTCGGTAAGGCTCGTCAGTTGATTTTGTAATCAAATCATCGATCAATACTCCGATGTACGCCTCGTCGCGATTCAGAACGAAAGGTTCTTTGTCAAATATCCATTGGGCCGCATTAATTCCGGCTACAAGTCCCTGACAGGCAGCTTCTTCATATCCTGTGGTGCCATTGATTTGTCCGGCGAGAAATAATCCCGGAATCGCTTTACTTTCGAGTGTGTGCTTTAATTGATCTGGCGGGAAATAGTCGTATTCAATGGCATAGCCGGGGCGAAACATTTTGGCATGTTCGAAACCCGGAATCTGTTGCAAAGCCGCTTTCTGCACGTCTTCCGGTAAACTGGTAGAGAATCCGTTAACGTAGATTTCAACCGTGTTCCACCCTTCAGGCTCAACAAATATTTGGTGGCGATCCTTGTCGGCGAAGCGAGTAATTTTATCTTCGATAGACGGGCAGTAGCGCGGCCCAACGCCCTGTATTCGCCCGGAAAACATGGGGCTTTTTTCGAAGCCGGTGGCCAGTATGTCGTGCACCGTGGTGTTTGTGTAGGTAATCCAACAACATCGTTGAATTTTTAAAGGCTGTGTAGAGGGCAGAAAGCTGAATTTGCCGGGTTCGACATCTCCCGGCTGTTCTTCCATGGCTTTGTAATTCAAGGATCGGCCGTCTATTCTCGGTGGTGTGCCTGTTTTCATGCGCCCGCTGCGTAAACCGAACGAATTCAGTTGTTCTGTAAGGCCTTCTGCACGCTTCTCCCCTATTCTACCTCCGCCAAATTGTTTCTCACCGATGTGTATGACTCCATTTAGGAATGTTCCGCTTGTGACTATTACTGATCGGCAATTGAAGCGTATTCCCATTCCGGTTATGACCCCTTTAATTTCATTGTTTTCCAGGACAATCCGGCTAACCATGTCTTGCCAGAAATCTACGAGTGGTGTGGCTTCCAGCATGTTTCTCCACTCCTCAGCGAAGCGCATTCGATCGTTTTGAGTACGTGGGCTCCACATAGCCGGGCCTTTCGATTTATTAAGCATTCGAAACTGGATGGCCGACTTATCGGATACAATGCCGGAATACCCGCCAAGCGCATCGATTTCACGGACAATTTGACCCTTTGCAATACCACCCATTGCTGGGTTGCAACTCATCTGGCCAATCTTATTCATGTCCATGGTAATCAATAAGGTACGGGCACCAAGATTGGCTGATGCTGCCGCGGCTTCGTTGCCTGCGTGACCAGCGCCGATAACGATTATGTCGTAAGAATTTTCCATAAAAAATTAGTTCCACGTGAAACAATGAGAACAGCTTAGAATTGAAGTTTTAGCAGACATTTATCTTCTTGTTGACGCATCAAAACAGCGTCCGTTTTTGTTTTATCTTTATAACCGCAAAGGTGCATAACTCCATGAATAATAACACGATAAGTTTCATTTTGGATCGAAACGCCATGCCTGAGAGCGTTGTCTTTTATGCGGTCGAAACTAATGTAGAGATCGCCCGAAATACCTCCATTGTCCGTATAGTCGAACGTAATGATGTCAGTGTAATAGTCGTGGCCTAAATGAGTGCGATTCATGGCGAGCAAATGCTCGTCTGAACAAAAAACAACATTGATATGGCCGCATTTTTTGTTTTCAGCGGAAATACAGTCGTTTATCCAGCGCTTTAAGGCGTTTTTATGCTTCAAGCGAGGGTCAGCATCAAGAGAATGAAAGAAAATCGCCATAGGGCCGCGAAATTACGTTTTTGTCACCACGAACAAGATATTAACAACAGAAAATGGTTGCCTTTCTGGAAAGAAAGACATTCCTGTTGGTGTAGGCATCGGTAATGGTTGTGTCGAGTGGGGTCCCGGTATTGGTCAAGTTGAAGTTGATGAATGGAAATTCATGACCGTTTTCACGTGAAATTAAAATGGCGGAATTATTTTCACGGCCTATGAAGAACATCGCTGTTTTGGTTGACTATACCGAAGGGTGCCGAAAGGCGCTAAATCAAACTCGTATTCTAGCTGAATTGGCCGGTCCGGTCGTTCATGTTTTAAATGTCACATCAAACGAAATAAATGAAGCTGAGCACGCCAAGTTGAGCGCATTTGCAACAGAGACGTTAGGCGTATCTGTGCCAACGCAAACACATTTAGCTGATGGTCGCTTAATGAGCGCGCTCCGAACTTCTCTTGAAGAAATTAATCCGGACATCATAATTCTCTGCACGCACGGTGTTAAGGGAATCGCACAGCATTTATTTGGTTCTCGAATTTTAACACTCGTGCAGTCCTTAGATAAATCGTTTCTAGTCGTTCAGGAAAACAGCGACATTAGGGAGGAGGGCTTTGGAAAAATATTGTTCCCGGCAACCCATAGTGCGATAGCTAGCGTGCTTATCCACCAGGTAATGAGTATTGCTGCGGAATGCGATAGCGAGGTTGTCTTTTACGAGATTGATAAATATGTTGGTGATGTAGAGAATAAAATCCGGGAAAATTTTGATGCGGCAAAGAAAATTTTCAAAGCGAAAGGAATTGGCTTTAGCCACGTCAAGGAAGAGTCAAACAACCACTCCATGGGCTTTGCGCGGCAAACAATTGATTACGCTGTTAAAAATGGCATAGGGCTCATTGCAACACCGTCTGAGGTAGTTGATAATGGTTTCCTCATGATGAAGTCAGACAAAGAACTCTTATTAACCAACGAGCAGGGAATACCCGTACTGGCTTGCGGATAGGTTATTACACCGGCGCTTTTTCAAGAACGGCGAAATCCAGAATGACCACGCGTCCATTATCCTCGAACGAGCAATGATCAGCGAGTTTCTTCATTAAAAATACACCGCGTCCGTGGGGCTTCTCAATGTTTTCAGGCGCGGTTGGATCCGGGAGATTATCATAGTCGAATCCGGGGCCCTCGTCTTCGATCGTGAAACGCAAATTGTTGTCAACCACGGTGAAGTGCAGTTTGACGGTTTTTGACTGATCCAGTTTGTTTCCGTGAACAATCGCATTGTTAACGGCTTCCGTCATGGCAATAAGTAACTCGCCATAGTAATCTTCTTTCACGTGAAACTCAGCGCAAACATCATCGATGAGTTGCTCTGCAATATGAATGTTTTCCAATACGGATGGAAACTGAAGAGTGCGGTTTACGGATGCCATATGAAGTTATTGGTCGCCTAATTTAATGAAATACGAATTTACCTTTTCCTTGTAATAAGGTTTGAGGGTAGGAGGAACAGTTTTCAACAACTCGGTCTCTTGTTGCTTTTTCCGCATGTACTCTTCATACTTCATGGGATTTGAGACGGGGTAATCACGAGCTTCATTGCTTTTACGTTCGTTGTCGCGATCGCGCGTGCGCTCAGCTTCTTCTGCCTTCAATAGTCGAATTTCAATGTCGCGTTGGCGACGAATGGACTCTTCCGTGATTTGGTTGTTGACGATATCTTTCTGCAGCTGCTCCATTTCTTTCGCAATCTGTTTCAACTCATTGCCATTACCACTTCCGTCCTGATTAAGTTCTGACGCCTTCTCCTCAACCGCCTTTCTGATGGCTGCTTGTTTTGCCGCCATTTCCGCCAATTGCCGACTCATCTGTTGACCCCCGGAGTTGTTCTTTCCCTGGTTCTTTCCCTGCTTTTTCATCTCCTCTAATTGCTTCGATAAACCTTCTTGCATTTTTTTGATCTGCCCTGCACTTGGTTTGGGTTTACTTCCGCTTCCACCCGGTTTATTGCAGCTTCCACTTCCGGGCTTACTATTGGCCGATTGCTGTTGCATTTGTTTGAGCGCCTCATCGAGCATAAGAGCCAGGTTGTTGAAACTGGTCATCACATACTGCTGCGATGAAGTAATTTCCGGCGTGCGACGATCGGGGATAGAGGCAAGGGCTTTTTCCATGTTTTCGTTCACCAAATTGATTTCACGATTAACAGCCGCGCTCACTTGTGGAACGCGCTTGCTCAATGCGAAAAGGGAATCCTCCACCATCTTCGCGTCGTCTTTTAACTTCCGTTGCGTTTGTCCAAGTTTATTGTAGTTCGGGTCTTTGTTGTCAATCTTACCGAAATTGTTCATCAGTGATTCCTGATCGAAACTGAGCGTGATAATATTTTCGAGAAGTGCCCGTAAAGATTCCATGTCTTCTTCTTGTTGCTCCTGCTCTTGTGACTCCATGGCCATTTGCATTTGATTGGCCATGTCTTGCATTTTCTTGGCGGCACTTTTTTGTGATTTCGAAGCACTGTTTTTCTTACTCTTACTCAATTCATCACTGCTTTTTTTCTGCTCTTGTTCGATTTCCTGTTCTTGGTTTTCAGTATCGGGCATGCCATTCGGGTTCTCGAGTTCTTCGTTGAGTTTTTCGAGTTCTTCCATTTCCTTCTGAAGCTCTTCGAATTCTTTATTGAGAGAGTCTTGTTTCGATTTTAACTCATCGCTATTCGTCTCTTTCTTTTCGCTTTCATTCGCAAGCTTTTCTTGTTCTTCCGCAAGCTTTTCGAGTTTGTCGATGGTCTTTTCCATCTTCTGTTCAAACTCAAGCTGCTTGAATTGTTCTAGTGCACGATCGAGCTCTTTTTCCAAATCCTCATTGCTCAAATCCATTTTGTCCAGCTCCTTTTGAATCTCTTCTTTGTTTAGCTCTTCCATCAGACGCTGCATTTCATCCATCATTTTCTGAAGCTCCGGTGTCATTACCTGCTCCATCAAATCCTGTAACTGTTTTTGTTTTTCCTGAAGCTTTTCGTTGGGTTGGTTGAACTCGTTTTCCTGTTGATTTTTCTGTTCGTTTTGCTCTTGGATTTCTTCCACTTGCTTTTGCAATTCCTGCTGGCGCTTCATCAACTCTTCAAGCTTCTTCTTGTCTTGCCAGTTCATCTCTTTTTTATCGAGTAGTTGTCGCTGTAATTCCTCCAGTTGTTTTTCGAGATCTTTCGCCTCCTTAATGCTTTCTTCGAGCTTGTCTTTGTTGTCTTCGGTTTTCTGCTCTATGTTTTCCTCCAGCTCGTCCTCACTGGGCACCGTGTATTCACGCTCGCCTGTTGTTGCCGACTTCGAACCGCGGAACCCGTCATTATCCCAAACCTCGAAATAGTAAGTGAAAACATCTCCAGGTGAAATGCCGAGTTGACCCAAATCCCATGAGTGGAAAAAGATGTCGCCCGTTGCTTCTTGATTAACAGGTAAATCGATGGTGTGCAGTGGATCATCGATTGCGCCACCATCACGCTTCGTAAGGCGATAATTGAAAGTAAGGCGCCTAAAACCATAGTCATCTTTCACTTCACCGGTGAAGTAAACCCACTTGAATGAAGCGCTGTCTCTTTCTTCTTGCATGGAAATGGAAGGATGCAAGTCAGGAATCACTTGTATGCGGTAATTCAAACTGTCGCCAAATGGAATGTATCGATTCGAAGTTTGAATGGAGTAACCGGTTGATTGAATTGCGGTTTGCCGGAAGTTCGCGCGGTCGTTGCCTGTTGGGATTGTATAGGTGCTATCACCAAACTGAATGTACAGCGACTCGTTGTTGGCGGTATTGAAGTTCCACTGGATTTGCGTGCCTTCCGGAACAACGAGGTCTCCCGTGTTTTGAACACTTTCCTGAGCGCGCTTAAGGTAATTGGGAAAACTAAGAGCGATGCCAAAATCAAGCAAGCGCGGAGCGGGAATTACTTTCAACTCATATTGATCGGAGAAAAATCCATTCGCGCTAAATGCAAATGCAATGTCTTCGCGAACGTTTTTAAACGTGTGCGAAAACGCTATGGTGCTTTGCTTCTCGAGTTGAAATTGTTGCGACCCTAACAACACGTAGACCTTGTCCGGAATTTCGTTTCCGTTGATTTCAATGTTGACAGTGTAGTCTTTGTTTTCCGGCGTTGTTAGATTCTCGTTGGTAACCCTGATGGTGAATGGAGCTTCTTCTGCGATGATTTGTCCGTGCTTGATTAGGCGTTCCGTCGGCTTGGTTAAAATACTCGGAGCTGCGAATAACAGAATGAGAACAATACTCACAGGAGGCAGAACCCATTTCAAATACTTACGATTTTCACGGAAATCGATGGCGCTGGAAAAGGGTACGGGGCGAAGCTCGCCAATTTTCTGCGCAATACTGGCTTCCAGCAACGAGTTGTCTCCGTTTGCTGCCATGGATTTGAGCTGAAGCGTGTTGAGCAGTTTGTCCTGAACGTGAGGGAAGTGTTTCCCGATGATTTGTGCGGCTTGCTCATGCGATATAATCTTCCCCAAGCGGAAAATTTTTGAGAGCGGAAGCAGAAAGAATTTAGCAATTACGAATAGAACACCACTCACAAAAGACCAAAATAAAAACGTGCGCATGGCAATGCTGAATCTACCGAAGTATTCAGCCAGAGTGACCACCAAGTAGGTAAAGAAAATGATTGCCAGGCAATAGAGTGCCCCACGGATCATTTGATTTTTGTAATACTTGCGAATGAAAACATCCAGCTTCAGGAGTAACTGATTGTATTCACCGGTTGAACTATTCATAGATGAAATCACGCGCTAATTGCGCTTCGCCTCAAAAGTAAGCGAATGCCGCCCAGATATGGCTTGACAAAACACGTTTCGGGAAAATTAACGAACAGCTTATTTGAACTCCGAGTAATTCCAAACGCCGATCATTTGCTCCCGAATAAACTTTCGGGCAAAATCATAAACATCCTGCTGATGTGTGTACCAGACCGATTTATTCGCAGTTGACTCCGCCTTGAACTTGGTGAGTCGCACTACCTCTATTCCATGAATGGGGTATTGAGTGCGCTCAAGGAAATCGATGTAATCGAGCGACTCTTGCTTGTCACGGTATATGCTGCCATCTCGGTCTACAAGAGCTTTTCTCATTTCTTGATAAAGCGCAAATGATTAGATGACGACGAAAACAGGTATGGCCCGGGCGATAAATCATCGATACTCAATTGAAAAGATGACGA
>Ga0169931_10001794_pt1 | contig 35448 bp, 29 predicted proteins | sample Kivu_15m_20L_FD_129675 | JGI IMG/M metagenome (GOLD analysis project Ga0169931, IMG submission 129675) | Freshwater microbial communities from Lake Kivu, Western Province, Rwanda to study Microbial Dark Matter (Phase II) - Kivu_15m_20L... | ecosystem: Environmental > Aquatic > Freshwater > Lake...
CGAAGGCGCTCGCCCTCGGCGAGGGATGGCGCGGGGCGGCGGTCGGGCGGTCGGACTACCTCGCGATGGTCGTCTCGACCGGGGTGGGCGGCGGGATCGTGCTCGACGGGCGGCTGCTCGACGGTGCAGCTGGAAACGCCGGCCACGTCGGCCACGTCGTCGTCGAACCGGACGGGCGGCCGTGCAGCTGCGGTGGCCGGGGGTGCCTCGAGGCGGAGGCGTCGGGCACGGCGATCCGGGCGATCATCGGCACCGACCCAGCCCTGGCCGGTCGGGCGGTGCGGGAGCGGACGGGCACGCTCGTCGGACGGGCCGTGGCCTCGGTGGCGAACCTGCTCGACCTTCCCCTCGTCACCGTCGCCGGTTCGGTTGCGCTCGGCTACGGCGAGACCTTCTTCACCGCCGCGAACGCGGAGGTCCGTCGGCGCTGCGGGCTCTCCTTCAGCGCCCGGACGACCGTCGTCCCGGCCGGCCTCCGTGCCGACGGCCCCCTCGTCGGTGCGGCCGCGGTCGCTCGGCGAGCGGCGGGGCTCCCGGTCGGGGTGCGATGACCCGTCGCGGCGGCGCTACGGTTCGGAGCGTGCCCGTCGGTTACCGCACGCTCGTCCCGGACCTGCTTCGTCACCCGTCGTCGTGGGTGGCGGCCGGCCGGCAGGCCCGGCGTCTCGCACCGAGGGGTTGGTGGCGTCGGCCGCCCTTCCTCCCGCTGCCCGACCGGCGGTGGATCGCGTTCCGGACCCAGACGATGTACGGCGACGGCGCCGTCGACCCCGCCGACGTGCGCCGCTGGCTGGACTGGGTAGCCCGTTACGAGGGCCGCTGAGGCGCACGTCGTTCGTGGCGTTCCTCGGCGAGATCGAGGAGCGTCTGCACGAGCCGCTCGTACGGCATGCCCGACGCCTGCCACATCTTGGGGTACATCGAGATCGGTGTGAACCCGGGGATCGTGTTCACTTCGTTCAGCAGCGGCCCCCGTGCCGCTCCGGTCTCCTCGACGAAGAAGTCGACGCGGGCCATGCCCTCGCACCGCAACGTCTCGTAGGCGAGCACGGCGAGCTCCCGGAGCCGTGCCGCGGTGGCCGAGTCGACCCGGGCGGGGATGTGGAGCTCGGCGCGGCCGTCGTGGTACTTGTCGGCGTAGTCGTAGAACTCGGCACCGGGGACGATTTCACCGGGGACCGACGCCTCCGGTGTCAGGTTGCCGAGTACCGCGACCTCGACCTCGCGTCCGACGATCGCCTCCTCGACGACGACCCAGTCGTCATGGGCGAGGGCGACCTCGAGCGCGGCGCGGAGCCCGTCGGGGGAGGACACCTTGGTGACCCCGACCGAGGAACCGAGGTTCGCCGGCTTCACGAAACACGGGTAGCCGAGGAGGTCGCCGACGACGTCGGGTGCATCGGCGGGAACCCGGTCGGCGCGCCACGTCGTCCACGCCGGCTGGGGGATCCCGGCCCCGGCGCACACGTGCTTGGCCATCGCCTTGTCCATTGCGAGCGCCGAGGCGAGCACGGCGGAGCCGACATAGGGGACGTCCGCCAACTCGAGCAGCCCCTGTACGGTGCCGTCCTCGCCGTTGGGTCCGTGGAGCAGCGGGAGCACGATCGGGTCGCCGTCGGCCAGCAGCGTGAACGGCTCGACCGCCGGCCCGGCGACGTCGAGGATCTCCGGCGGTGCGACGGTCTCCTCCGCCCGGTCGAGGGAGGCCTGCAGGGTCGCGTGGAGGTGCCAACCGCCGGCACGGTCGATCCCCACGGGAACGACCCGGTACCTGGCCCGGTCGACGGCCCGGACCACGTGCGCAGCCGTCACCCGCGAGACGTCGTGCTCGGCGGAACGACCGCCGTAGAGGACCACGAGGGGGCGGCGACCGGGGGGCGGGGCCATAGGGGCACGGTAGCGCCGGAGCTCGGTCGGGCTCGGGGATCATCCGGTCCGGGGCCGCCCGCGGGCAGACTGCTTGCGTGCGCTTCGGTCTCGGGGACGTCGTTCGGGCAACGAGCGGACGGCTCGTGCGGCAGACCGGGGTGACCGTGGACGGTGTGTCGATCGACAGTCGGGCGCTCCGTCCCGGGCAGCTCTTCGTCCCCGTCGTCGGGGTCCGAGACGGCCATGACTTCATCGCCGCGGCCGTCGCCGCCGGGGCGGCCGCGTACCTGTGCTCGGACCGGGGCCGGGTCGGGATCGGCCACGCTGCGGCCGTGGTCGTCGAGGACACGGTGGCCGCCCTCGCCGATCTCGGCCGGCTCGCTCGCAGGCGCATCGACGGCCCCGTCGTGGGGATCACCGGTTCGGTGGGCAAGACGACGGTCAAGGACCTCACCGCGGCGGCGCTCGGCGCCGGGTTCACCACTGCATCGGCGGAGCGGAGCTTCAACAACGAGCTCGGCGTGCCGCTCACGTTGTGCAACGCGACCGACGGCACCGAGGCAGCGGTCGTGGAGATGGGAGCCCGCGGGGTGGGCCACATCGCCCACCTCTGCTCGATCGCCACCCCCGACGTCGGCGTCGTCACCCGCGTCGCCTCCGCCCACCTCGAGCTCTTCGGCTCGATCGACGACGTCGCACGCGGCAAGGGGGAGCTCGTCGAATCCCTGCCCGTCGACGGCCTCGCCGTGCTCAACGCCGAGGACGAGCGGGTCGCCGCGATGGCGACGCGCACCGCCGCCCGCGTGCTCACCTACGGGGCCTCCGGCGACCTCGTCGCCGAGGACGTCCGACTCGACGACGTCGCTCGTCCGACCGCCACGGCTCGGACCCCCTGGGGGACGGTCGAACTGCGGATCCCGCTCGCGGGTGCGCACATGGTCGGCAACGGGCTCGCCGCGCTCGCCGTCGCCGGCGCCGCCGGGGTCGACCTCGAGGCGGCGGCCGCAGCGATCGCCTCGGCCCCGACCTCGCCGTGGCGGATGGAGGTCCGGCGGGCGCCGTCGGGGGTCACCGTGCTGAACGACGCCTACAACGCGAGTCCCGTCGCGATGCGGGCGGCGTTCGACGCCCTCGCCGCGCTGCGGGCCGACCGGGGTGGGCGGGCGGTCGCCGTGCTCGGGGCGATGGCCGAACTCGGCGAAGCGGGTGACACAGAGCACGCGGCGCTCGGTCGTCTTGCCGAGGAGCAGGGGCTCGAGGTGCTCGCCGTGGGCACCGACCGCTACGGCGCGTCGGCCCGGGTCGTGGCCGATCTGGACGCGGCCCTCGCCGCGCTCGGCGGCCTCGGCGCCGCAGACGTGGTGCTCGTCAAGGCGTCGCGGGTGGTCGGTCTCGAGCGACTCGCCGCCCGCCTGCTCGAACCCTGAGGCGGCCGTGGCGACGCACTACGAGACGCTCGGGGTCGGGGTGGGCGCGACACGCGAGGAGATGCGGGCCGCGTACCGACGGCTCGCCCGCATCGACCACCCGGACCGCTGGTCGGGCAGGGATCCGGCGGCGGCTGCTGCCGCGGCGCGTCGGATGGTGGCGCTGAACGAGGCGTGGCGGGTCCTCGGCGACCCGGCGAGCCGCGCCGACTACGACGCCCGTCTCCGAGGCGACGCGCCGGTGCGCCAGGCGCCGCGACCGACGGCTCGCCCCGGAGCGCCTCCCTCGTCGCCGAGGGGGCGGGGCCCCGGTGCGGCCCGACCGGTCGAGCGGTCGGTGGTCGGGACACCCGGCACGGTGGTCGTGCGGGGCCTCCCGTGGATCGTGGTGCTCGTCGTCCTCGGAGCGATCTTCGTGGTCACTGCCTTCGCCGGGGGTGGCGACGACGCCCCCGCTTCCCCCACGTCGACCACGGTCGGCGCCCGGGTCGGCGACTGCGTGCGGTTCCCCGGACCGACCTTCGTCGACCTCGTCGACTGCGCTGCGGCGCACGACGGGACCATCACCGCGTTCGTGCCGATCGGGCGCCCGTGCCCCGCCGGCCAGGCGAACGTCTACCTGCCCGACCGTGGCGAGTCGGCGTGCATCCGCCCGTCCTGACACCGTCGTGCGGGTGGGTCGCTCCACGTCGACCGCGCTAGGGTGAGCGGCTCCGGGGCGCTTAGCTCAGTTGGTTAGAGCGCAGCCTTCACACGGCTGAGGTCGAGGGTTCGAATCCCCCAGCGCCCACCACATTCCCGCCCGTCCGCCCCATCCGCGACGTAGGGTCCCCGCATGGAGATCGGCCTGCTGTCCCTCGGCGACGTGCTCCCGGACCCCTCCTCCGGTCGACTTCCGACCGACGGCGAGCGGACCCGGGCGATCGTGGAGGCGGCCGTGCACGCCGAGACGCTGGGCTTCGATCTCGTGCAGCTCGGCGAGCACCACGGCAGCGGCTACCAGCTCTCCGCTCCGCCGGTGGTCCTCGCAGCGATCGCAGAGCGGACCACCGACCTCCGACTGTCGACCGGGGTGACGCTCGCCGCGAACCTCGATCCGGTCCGCATGGCGGAGGACTACGCCACGCTCGACTGCCTGTCCGGCGGTCGGGCGGAGATCGTCGCCGGGCGGGGAAGCTACTTCGCCCGCACGTTCGAGTACCTCGGCCAGGATGCCGGCCGAAGCAGGGAGCGATTCGAGGAGCACGTCGAGCTCCTCGTCCGCCTGCTCGCCGGTGGCGACGTCGACCACGTCGGTGGCGAGCGGGCCCCGCTCGAGGGGTTCACCTCCCGCCCCCGCCCGGTCGGTCCGGTGCCGGTGTGGGTCGGCGGCGGGACCACGCGCGAGACCCCGGAGTTCGCAGCACGACACGGTCTGCCGCTGATGTTGCCGAGTGTGTTCGCCGCCCCCGAGTTCTTCGTCCCCGTGGTGGAGGCCTACCGGGCCGCCTGGTCCGAGCACGGACACACCGGGCCACCGCAGGTCGGGGCGGTGTGCCACTGCCACGTCGGCTCGACGACGGCGGAGGCCCGCCGGGTCTTCGAACCCCACTACCGGGCCTACTGGGACTGGGTGCAGGACCTGATCGCCGACTACACGCCGCACGCCCGGCGGATCCCCTTCGACTTCGACGGGCTCCTCGCCGGCCCTGCGGTGTGCGGGAGCGCCGCCGAGGTCGTCGAGCGCATCGGGCACTGGCGGACGGTCCTCGGGCTCGACCGGTTCTCGTTCATGTTCGACCTCGGTGGCGCGAGGGCGGACGCGGTCCGGGCGACGACGGAACGCTTCGCGGCGGACGTGCTGCCCCGCATCCGCTGAGGCCGGGCCGTTCGTCCCTTGGCCCGGGCGCAGCCGACCGTCGATACTCGCTCCGTGGCACAGGAGACCTCGACGGCAGACGGACAGGGTGGGCGCGACCTCCGGGTGGCGGTGATCGGTGCGGGGATGGCCGGCATCCTCGCGGCGGTCCGGCTCGAGGAGGACGGCATCGACGTCGAGATCTTCGAGAAGGCCGACCGGGTCGGCGGGACCTGGCGCGACAACACCTACCCCGGCCTCTCCTGCGACGTCCCGGCGCACGTGTACACCTACGCCTTCGCCCGCAACCCCGGGTGGAGCCACTTCTACGCCCCGGGGGCGGAGATCCAGGCCTACTTCCAGTCGGTGGCGGATCGCTACGGGATCACCCCCCGGATCCGCTTCGGTGACGAGGTGACCGAGCTGCGCTTCCGCGATGGCGGGTGGGACCTCGCCACGGCATCGGGTCATCGTGACCGGTTCGATGCGGTCGTCGCGGCGACCGGCGTGCTCCACCACCCGAACATCCCGGACATCCCGGGTCTCGACCGCTTCGAGGGCGCCTGGTTCCACACCGCACGCTGGAACCACGAGGTCCCCCTCGACGACCGACGGGTCGGCCTCGTCGGCACCGGCTCGACGGCGGTGCAGATCGTCTCGGCCCTCGTCGACCGGGTCCGGACCCTCACGCTGTTCCAGCGCAGCGCGCAGTGGGTGATGCAGAGCGACAACAAGACCTACACCGAGGCCGACCGGGCCCGGTACGCCGAGCGTCCCGAGGCGCTCGAGGCGTCGATCGAGCGGATGAAGCGGACGATCCGTGAGGGCATCTCCGCCGCGGTGATCGACGCCGACTCGCCCCAGCTCGCCCAGATCGACGAACTCTGCCGGGCGAACCTCGACACGGTGGTCGACCCGGTGCTGCGGGAGAAGCTCCGACCGGACTACCGGGCCGCGTGCAAGCGGCTCATCTTCTCGCCCGATTTCTACGACAAGATCCAGCGTCCGAATGCCGACGTGGTCACCGACCGGATCGTCGAGGTCGAGCCGACGGGGGTGCGCACGGCCGACGGCACGCTCCACGAGCTCGACGTACTCGTGCTCGCCACCGGGTTCGCCGTCGACCGGTTCGTCCGTCCGGTCCACGTCATCGGTCGTGACGGCATCGACCTCGACACGCTGTGGGCGGACGGGCCGGTCGCGCACCTGTCGGTCACGGTGCCGCACCTGCCGAACTTCTTCATGCTGAACGGGCCGAACGGTCCGGTCGGGAACTTCTCCCTGATCGACGTCGCCGACGCCCAGCTCGGCCATGTCCGCGCGCTCCTCGGGCTGCTCCGCTCCGGAGCGGTACGTCAGGTGAGCCCGACGCCGGAGGCGCTCGCGGACTTCGAGGAGGAACGCCGCGCCGCAGCGGCGCGCACGGTGTGGGCGACCGGGTGTCGGAGCTGGTACCTCGACCGCACCGGCGTACCGGCCACGTGGACCTTCTCGTGGGAGCGGTTCCGTGACGAGATGGGCTCGGTCGACCTCGCGGAGTTCGACCTGCGCTGAGCTCTCGGGGGCCGAGACGGGGGCGTGCCGTCGACGCGACCTCCGCCAGGCGTAGAGTCTCGGGAGCGTCCCGTGGATTCGGGCGGACGGTGGGGGGCATCGTGGGAGCAGCGGTCCTGATCGTGACGGTGGTCGCCGTCGTAGCGGTGGTCGTCGCCGAGGGACTGCTCGTCCTCGTGCGACGTCGGGTGCCCGTCGAGGTGCTCGCGGAGAACAACGACGCGGTGGGGATCACCTTCGCGACGCTCGGCGTGCTCTACGCCGTGATGTTGGCGTTCGGGCTCATCGCCACGTGGGAGCGGTTCGAGGAGTCCCAGGGCCTCGTGCTCACCGAGGCGGCGGCGCTCGACGACCTCGCCGAGCTCTCGGTCGCGTTCCGCCCTGCCCCTCGTGCCGAGATCACGACGGCACTCCAGAACTACGTCGACGCCGTGCGCACCGACGAGTGGGCGTCGATGGCCGCAGGTGACGGTGGTGCGGCGACGGCGGAGGAAGCCCTCGGCGAACTGTGGGCGGTCTACCTCGACGACCGCTTCGTCTTCGACAACGAGGCGGCCTACGACCACTCCCTCGACGCGCTCGTACGAACCGACGATGCCCGCCAGGACCGGCTCTCCGACGCCGACAGCACGATGAGTCGCTTCATGCTGTTCGTCATCTTCGCCGGGGCGGTGCCGAGTGCGCTGTTCCCGCTTGCTCTCGGTGTCACGAACGCCCGGCTGCATGCCGTCGCACTCGGTGGCCTCGTCGCAGCGACGGCGTTGCTCGTGACGGCCACCTACCTGATGTCGAACCCGTTCTCCGGCCCGCTCGCCGTGCCGGTGAGCCCGTTCACGGAGGTCGCCGAGTCTCTCGGCGGCGGCTGACCGGTCTCAGCGGGGCATCGCGAACCCGCCGGACACGCTCAGCACCTGACCGGTGAGCTGACGGGCCTGGGCGGATGCGAGGAAGACGACCGACCACGCGATGTCGACGGCCTCCGAACGGCGGCGCAGCGGGATCCCCGACGTGATGTTCTCGACTTGGGCGGGTCCCATTTTCGTGTCCACCGCCCACAAGCTGTGCTCGCCGACGTCGTCCGGGTCGGGGAGCACCAGACCGGGGCACACGACGTTCGAGCGGATCCCGAACCGGCCGTACTCCTTGGCGATGGTCCGGCTGAAGGAGAGGACCCCGGCCTTCATCGCCCCGTAGTCGGCCATGCGGAACTCCCCGAACCCGGCGTCGGAGGAGATCGACACGATCGCCCCGGAGCGCCGTTCCACCATGGTGGGGAGGACCGCCCGGGTGGCGTTGAGGGTGGGGAAGAGGTTGCGCCGGTAGGCGAGCTCCCACCGTTGCGGGGTCAGATCGAGGAAGAACTCGGCGGTGCCGTTCCACCCGACGTTGTTCACGAGGACGTCGATGGGACCGAGATCGACTGCTACGGCGCTCGCCGCCGCCTCGGTGGCGTCGACATCGGTGAGGTCGACGAGGTACGGGGTGACCGATCCGCCCGCTGCGGTGATCTCGGCGGCGGTGCGCTCCGCCATCGCCCCGTCGAGGTCGAAGAGCGCGACCGTCGCACCCTCGGCGGCGAACTGGGTGCAGATTGCCTTGCCGATGTTCGATGCGCCGCCGGTCACGACGACGACCCGCCCCCCGAGGCCGAGATCCATCGTGGTCCCCTTGGGTCCTGCGCTCAGACCGCGGCGGTCGCGGGCTCGGGCCGGCGGCGGACGAGCACCTGGGTGACGACGATCGCGAGCGCCAGTGCGATGCCGAACCCGGCAGCGCCGAGGTTGAGGTCGCGGTAGCTGCGGGCGGCGACGACCGCCCCGGCGGCGATGCCGGCGACGGCACCGAACGCCGCCATGCACAGGTCACCGGCGCCCTGGATGCTCGCCCGCTGCTCGATCGGGAAGGACTCCGTGAGCAGGCCGCTCGAGGCGACGATCCCGAAGCACCAGGCGAGGCCGACGATGGTCATGCCGGCGGTCACGCCGAGGAACTCCTCCGGCGGGGTGACCGCCGCCCAGACCGCGCCCCAGATGCACAGGCCGCTCGCGACGTACAGCATCGGGTAGCGGCCGAACCGGTCGGTCATGAGCCCGACCACCGGCGAAAAGAAGTACATGCCGACGATGTGCAGGAACATCATCATGCTGATCGCCGTGCTCGACTGCGCCCCGTCCTTCATGTGGAGCGGGGTGAGGGTCATCGTCGCGACCATCGTGGCGTGGCTGATCATCAGCCCGAACACGGCGAGCCGGGCCTTCGGGTGGGCGAGGATGAGCCCCATCGACGTGACGAAGGGCAGCTTCGGGTCACCCACCTTGCCGACGCCGCCGGCGATCGCGAGCGGGTCGGGCCGCAGTCGCACGTGCACGATCATCATGGCGGCGAAGAACAGGATCGCCCCCGTGAGGAACGACCCGCCGTAGTCGGGAAGCCCGATCCGGCGGCCCGCCGGGTCGAGGATCGACAGTGAGATGAGCGAACCGAAGCCGGACCCGATCGTCGTCGCCCACACGATGATGCCAATGGTGCGCGCCCGTCGCTCGGGGGTGGCGAGGTCGGCAGCGGCGTAGCGGGTCGCCATGTTCGCGGCGTTCCCCGCGCCGATGCCCATGACCCCGAGGGGGAGCAGGGGAAAGAAGCGCGTGACGGCGGCGAGCACGGCGAGGAAGCTGCCGGCCGTGGCAAGGATGTACCCGAGACGCAGACCGGGGCGTCGGCCGGAGCGGGCCATGACCTTGGCGAGCGGGAACGAGACGAGGGCGGCACCGATCGAGAGGCTCGCGGCGGACAGGCCGGCGAGCGTGTCGGACCCGGTCAGGTCCTTGGCGAGCAGCGCGGTGACGACGTAGCCGGACACGAGTCCGATGCCGCCGCACACCTGGCTCGACAGCAGTGTGCCGATCGTGCGGCGTTGCACCGCGCTGATCTCCGGGCTGGCGACGTCGATGGCCGCCTGCGGTTCCGTGGTCGTCATGGATTCCCCCCCTCGACGCCGTGATCCTAGGCTCGGCGTGTCCGCGGCGTCACCATTCCCGGCGGCGCGGCTCCGGCTGCGGCCCGGAACCCCCCGGGGTATCGGCGGCACCTAGGATCCGGTCGTGGATCTTCTGCGCCGGCCCGTCGGTGCCCTCGCCGCCTTCCTCGCCGGAGCAGCGCTGCTCGTCGCCGTTCCGGTCGGGCTCGCCCGACTGGTCGGCCCCCCGCCGGTGACGGTGCACACCTTCACGATCCCGGAGGGGACCGGTGCCCGGCTCGCTGCGGGCGAGACGGTCGAGATCCTGCCGGCGGACCTCCGGATGGCGGTCCGGGACCGCCTCGTGATCTCGAACGAGGACTCCGAACCGCACGAGATCGGCCCGTTCGTCGTCGCATCCGGGTCGAAGCTCGACACTCGGTTCTCCGAGGCGCTCTCGGTCGACGGCAACTGCTCGCTGCACCCGTCGGGCTCGATCAGCATCCGCGTGGGCTGACCGCGCGACCGGCTGGCCGCCGGAGCCGCGACGCGGCAGGCTTCGGGTGAGCCGCCGGGGGAGGCGGCCGGAACGCCCGGGAGGCGCAGACCGATGGGACGACTCGACGGCAAGGTGGCGATCATCACCGGTGCGGCACGAGGGCAGGGTGCCGCGGAGGCCCGGCTCTTCGCCGCGGAGGGAGCCCGGGTCGTCGCCACCGACGTGCTGCGGACCGACGGCGAGGCACTCGCCGCCGAGCTCGGGCCGGCGGTGACCTTCCTGCACCAGGACGTGTCCTCCGAGGCGGGATGGGACGAGGTCGTCGCCACGACGCTCGAGCGGCACGGTCGCCTCGACGTCTTGGTGAACAACGCGGCGATCTACCGGTCGGCGCCGATCGCCGAGCACAGCCTCGCCGACTACGAGCAGCTCGTCGCCATCAACCAGATCGGCGTGTTCCTGGGCATGCGGGCCGTCATCCGTCCGATGAAGGACGCAGGTGGCGGCTCGATCGTGAACATCTCCTCCGGCGCCGGGCTGCGGTCGACGAAGTACATGATCGGCTACGCCGCCACGAAGTTCGCCGTCACGGGCATGACGACGGCGGCGTCCTCTGAGCTCGCGCGCTGGCGGATCCGGGTGAACAGCGTGCATCCCGGCGTGATCGAGACCCCGATGATCGCCGGCAACCCACCGGCGATGAACGAGGCGATGGTGCGGGGTACGCCGCTGCGGCGCATGGGATCGGTGCAGGAGGTCGCGGCCGCGGTGCTGTTCCTCGCATCCGACGAGGCGTCCTACGTGACCGGCGCCCACCTCACCGTCGACGGCGGGGTGTCGGCATGAGCGGCGTACCGATCGAGGGGATCTGCGACCCGCGCTTCGCGGCGGTGCGGGAGGCATTCGCCGACAACTTCGCCCCGGACGCACCCTCCGGCGCCGACGTCGGCGCCTCCGCGACGTTGATCATCGGCGGGCACACGGCGGTCGACCTGTGGGGTGGACACCTCGACGCCGAGCGGACCCGACCGTGGGAACGGGACACGATCGTCAACGTCTTCTCCACGACGAAGACCATGTGCAACCTCGTCGCGCTCGCCCTCGCCGGACGTGGGGAGCTCGATCTCGACGCCCCGGTCGCCCGGTACTGGCCGGAGTTCGCCGCAGCGGGGAAGGAGGGGGTGCTCGTCCGCCACCTCCTCGCCCACACGGCCGGGCTGTCCGGGTGGGACGAGCCGCTCACGACGGAGGACCTCTACGACCACGGTCGCTGCGCCGACCACCTCGCTGCCCAGGCACCGTGGTGGGAGCCCGGCACACGGTCCGGCTACCACGCGATCACCCAGGGCTACCTCGTCGGCGAGGTCGTGCGCCGGGTGACGGGTCGCACGCTCGGTCGGTGGTTCGCCGAGGAGATCGCCGGGCCGCTCGACGCCGACTTCCACATCGGCACCGGAGCTGCCCACGACCACCGGATCGGCGCACTGATCCCGGCGCTACCGCTCGCGGGCGGGGTGTCGCCCGACCCGGCGTCGCTCGGCTACCGCACGATGGCGAACCCGACGTTGCGTGCCGAAGCGTCCGCCACGGTGCCGTGGCGACGGGCGGAGATCCCTGCGGCGGGCGGCCACGGCAACGCGCGCTCGGTCGCGCGGGCCCAGGCGGCGGTCTCCCACGGCGGGACCTTCGACGGCCACCGGGTCCTGCCGCCGGAGGTCTGCGAGCGGATCCTCGAGGTCCAGGCCGCAGGGCGCGACCTCGTTCTCGGCATCGGGGTGACGTTCGGCATCGGCTACGGGCTGAACTCGCCCCGCGCGCCGATCGGACCGAACGCCCGGCTCTGCTACTGGGGCGGCTGGGGCGGGTCGCTCGTCGTGAACGACCTCGAGGCTGGGTTCACCCTCGCCTACGTCATGAACCGGATGGGGGAGGGCACCGTGGGCGACGACCGTGCCCACACCCTGCTCCGCGCCGTGTATGCGGCGCTCGGGGGCTGAGCGCAGGTCAGCGGAGCGAACGGACGCCCTCGACGAGGGCGAGCGCAGCGCGCACCGCGCCGCGTCGTTCGGGTCGCACGGCGACATCGACCTCGACCTCGACCGTCGTGCTGCCGTCGGTCGCGTCGGCGCGCCCGGCCCGGCGTTGCACGGCGAGCAGGTCGGCGCCGGCCGAGCCGACCTGGGCGGCGACCGCGGCGAACAGGCCGGGGTGGGGGACGGCGAGGAGGGTGAGTCGCAGCACGGATCGGTCGGTACGGATCCAGTGCACGGCGAGCGCCCGGTCGGCGGCCCGGGTGGGGTCGTTCGCCGCGGCGCAGTCCGCGCGGTGGGCGACGACGCCTCCGGCCGAGACGAAGCCCCGCAGTGGTGCCGGGGGCGACGGGGAACAACAGCCGGCGAGACGGACCTCGACCCCGGGAAGTCCGGCGACGGCGGCGACGGAGGGCTCGTCGCCACGGCGCGCCGGAACGCTCGGTTCCCCGTCGTCGTCGGCCGGGACCTCCTGACCGGGGGCGAGCCGTCGGAGGAGGTGGGAGGGGACGAGGCGTCCGCCGGCGACCGCCTCGGCGACGTCCTCGATCGACCCGAGTCCGGCTGCGGCGACGAGGGCCGTGATCGTGGCGTCGTCGTCGAGGCGGAGTCCGGCCTCGCGCAGCGCCCGACCGAGGCGCTCCCGGCCCTCCGAACGGGCCCGTTCGCGGGCGCGCCGGGCGTGGAACTGCCGGATCCGGGTCCTGGCCTTCGACGTGACGACCCAGTTCAACCACTCCGGTGCCGGGCCGTTCCGGGTCCCGGTGACGATCTCGACGTGCTGACCGGCGGTGACGCGGGTGTGCAACGGCACGAGCCGACCGTCGAGCTTCGCGCCGACGCAGCGGTGGCCGACGTCGGTGTGGATCGCGTAGGCGACGTCCACGACGCACGCCCCGAGGGGGAGCGTGATCACGTCGCCCTTCGGGCTGAGGACGAACACGTCCTCCGACCGGCCGGGTCCCTCCGGCGGTGCCGGGTCGTCGGCGTCGAGGTCGAGCAGACGACCCAGCCAGCGGGGCTCGCTCCCGGGGTGCTTGTAGGCATGGTGGGCGGCCGCACCGTGCTCGGCGATCGCGTGCATGTCCGCCGTGCGGATCTGCACCTCGAGCAGCCGTCCGGACGGGCCGACGACGGTGGCGTGGAGCGACTGGTAGGCGTTCACCTTCGGGCGGTCGATGTAGTCCTTGAGCCGTCCGTCGACGGGCGTCCAGAGTCGGTGCACCTCGGCGAGGGCCACGTAGCAGGCCGCGACGTCGGCGACGACGACGCGGAGACCGAGGAGGTCGTGCAGGGCACCGGGCTCCACGCCGAGCCGTGCCGCCTTGCGGTGCACCGACCAGCGGTGCTTGACCCGGCCGGAGACGTCGCCGTCGACGCCGGCGGCGACGAGGTAGGCGTCGAGCCGGTTGCGGGCGTCCTCCAACCACTCGTGGACCCCACCGAGTTCCTCGATGGCGTCGCCGACGGCCTCGTACCCGGCCGGATCCGCGGCGGCGAAGGCCCGGTCCTCGAGTTCGGCCTTGATCGCGCCGAGGCCGAGGCGGTGGGCGAGGGGCGCGTGCACGGCGAGGGTCTCCCGGCCGATCCGAGCCGCCTTGGCGGGCTCGAGCGCGTCGATCGTGCGGAGGTTGTGGAGGCGGTCGCACAACTTCACGACGACGACCCGCGGATCGGCGGCGAGGGCGACGAAGAGCTTGCGGAGTCGATCGGCCTCGGCGAGCGCGTCGGCGGCGCTCGGGTGGACGGCCGCGACCTTCGCACAGCCCTCGACCATCGTCGCGACGTCGTCGCCGAACGCCGCCGCGATTTCGGCGAGCGCGACGCCGGCGTCCTCGACGGTGTCGTGCAGCAGTGCGGCGGCGACCATTGCGGAGGATCCACCGACATCGACGACGAGCGCGGCGACCTCGAGGGCGTGCGTCACGTACGGCTCGCCCGACCGGCGGAGCTGGCCGGCGTGCGCATCGTCGGCGAACCGGACCGCCCGCTCGACGACGCCGAGGTCGAGCCCACGTTCCCCGCAAAGGGTGCGCAGCCGGTCCGACGACGCGGCGCTGAGGGGATGTGCGAGGGCTGTCATGGGATCTCCGACCGATTGATCACGCTACCGGGCGCCGGGCGTCTCGGCGGGTGTGACGGGACGCTCCGGCGGGTAGACGGCGGCGACGCGCGGATCCTCCGTCGCGTCGGAGAGGATGACGATGCTCCTCGTCGCCGGGGTCGACGATTCACCGGGCGGTTCGGCCGCCCTCCGCTCGGCGGCGGGGGCCGCGTACGCGCTCGGGGCGGACGTGCGTGCCGTGCGCGTGGGAGTACCCGGCGTCGGTGCCCCTCCCCGGTGCTCCCGTGCCGTTGCAGGGGCCCGAGGCGCAGGACACCGTCGTGGCGTCCGACCTCGAACGGTTCGTGAACGCGACGCTCGGCATCGCCGGTCGGAACGTGCTCACCGAGGTCCGTCGAGGACCTGCCGCGGTGGCGTTGCTCACGGCGGTGGCCGAGCACCGGGCCGATGTCGTCGTCGTCGGGCGTCGGGGTCGGTCACCGATCGCCGGGGCGGTGCTCGGCTCGACCAGCCGGTCACTCGTCGAGCATGCGCCGTGCCCGATCGTCGCGGTCGAACCCGGATCGCCGTCGCCGCTGCGCGGTGGGCCGATCGTGGTCGGCATCGACGGTTCGGCCCACGCGCTGCTCGGTCTGCGTTGGGCGTGCGCCCTCGCACGAGCCGCCGGGGTGGAGGTCGTCCTCGTGTGCGCGGTCGGTCCGCCCGACGGTGACCTGCTCGTGCCGGACCGGGTCCGCCTGCGTGGGCTCGCCGTACTCGACGAGGCCACGGCGACGCTCGCGGACGCTGCCGTCGAGCACCGGGCGATCCTCCGCTTCGGCGACCCGCGTCTCGTGCGCGCGGATGTCGCCGAGGAGCTCGACGCCGAGCTCGTGGTCGTAGCGAGCCGGGGGAAAGGCCCGGTGGCCCGGCTGCTCGTGGGGAGTGTCGTCCTCAACCTCGTGGGCACGCTGCACCGGCCGGTAGCGGTCGTCCCGACGACCAGGGTGTGGCCGTGAGGGGGAACGAGTTGCGGCCGGAGGTCGTTGCGACGAGCATCGCCCGATGGCCGAACCCCAGCCCTCCGCCGTCTCCCTCCGGTCCGACGGTCCCGTCACCACCGTCGTCCTCGACCGACCGGATGCGCTGAACGCCATCACCCCGGCGATGCTCGTCGAGCTCGGCGACGTCCTCGACCGCCTCGCCGTCGACCCGGCGGTGCGGGTCGTGGTTCTCACCGGGGCCGGCCGGGCGTTCTCGGCCGGCGTCGATCTGAAGGCGCTCGGCGAGCGGTCGCTCGAGGGTGGCAAGGTCGGCGACGTCCTCGACCTGCCCGCACGCCGGGTCACGGGCCTGCTGTCGGGCATGCCGAAGGCGACGATCGCCGCGGTGAACGGGTTCTGCTTCACGGGGGCGTTGGAGCTGGCGCTCGCGTGCGACATCGTGGTCTGCGCCGAGGACGCCAAGCTCGCCGACACCCATGCGAAGTGGGGTCTCCGGCCGACGTGGGGGATGAGCGTCCGCCTCCCTGCGGCGGTCGGCGCGGCGCGGGCGCGCGAGCTGAGCCTCACCGCACGGACCTTCACCGGGGTCGAGGCTGCCGCGTGGGGGCTCGCCGCCCGGGCTCTACCGCGGGAGCGCTTCGACGACGAGGTGGCCGCGCTCGCGGCGGAGATCGCGGCGAACTCCGTGGCAGCGGTCGCCGCAGCGAAGGAGCTGCAACGTGACGTCGCCGGCCGCACGGTCGAGGAAGGGCTCGCGCTCGAGGCGGCGCGCAGCTACGTGATCCCCGACACCGAGGACCGGCTCGCCGGGTTCCGCTGAGGAGACGACGCACCGTGGAACGTCCGACCCACTGGGGTGACGAAGCGGTCCACGTCGACCTCGAGGACGGCGTGCTCACCATCACCATCGACCGACCCGAGAACCGCAACGCCCTCAGCGCCGAGGTCCGCGCCGGCCTGTGGGCGGCGTTCCGGCGAGTGGTGGAGGACGACGACGTCCTCGTCGCCGTGCTGACGGCCACCGGAGAGCGCGTCTTCTGCGCGGGCGGGGACCTGAAGGAGATGTCCGCCACCACGCTGCGGGTGCCACCGGCCGACTTCTTCCCGGTGCTCGGCGACAACATCCACACGGACAAGCCCGTCATCGCCGCGGTGAACGGCGTCGCGCTCGCCGGTGGGTTCGCGCTCGCGCAGATGTGCGACCTCTGCATCGCCGCCGACCACGCGACGTTCGGCGTGACCGAGGCGAAGTGGTCGCGGGGGATGCCCTGGGCGGCGCCGCTCCCGTGGCTCGTCCCGCCGCGGGTCGCCCTCGAGCTGTTCCTCACCGCCGAGCCGATCGACGCGGCCCGGGCGCAGGAGCTCGGGCTCGTGAACCAGGTCGTGCCGGCAGCGGAGGTCGTCCCGACCGCGCAGGAGCTCGCCCGACGGATCGCGGGGAACGCACCGTTGACGGTACGGGCGGCGAAGCGGATGGTCTACGAGGTCGCCGGCATGGGCCTGCCCGAGGCCCGACGCCACGCCGGCGCGATCTTCGAGCCGGTGTACCTCTCCGACGATGCGCAGGAGGGCCCGCGGGCCTTCGCCGAGAAGCGTCCGCCGCGCTGGTCGGGGCGCTGAGGTCGTTCCCGCGGCAGCCGGCGGGCGGCACGGCTACGGTCCGCAGCATGGCAGGACCGTTGGAGGGGATCCGGGTCGTCGAGTTCGCAACGACCGTCTCGGGGCCGTCGGCGGGACAGCTCCTCGCCGAGCAGGGCGCGGAGGTGATCAAGGTCGAGTCCCACGACGGCGACGTACTGCGAGGGATCGGCGCCGGCACCACCCGCGGGCACATGACCGGGTATTTCGCCAGCTTCAACCGAGGAAAGCGGTCGATCGTCGTCGACGTGAAGGATCCGGACGGCGCCGAGATCGTCCGACGGCTCGCCGATGGCGCAGACGTGTTCCTGCAGAACCAGCGGCCCGGTGTCGTCGAGCGGCTCGGCCTCGCCCCGCCCGACCTGCTCGCCCGGAACCCCGACTTGATCTACGTGTCGATCAGCGGGGTCGGCCCGACCGGGCCGTACGCCCACCTGCCGTTCTACGACCCGATGAGCCAGGCCCTCTCGGGGATGGCGGCGCTGCAGGCGGACAGGGAGGGTCGCTCACACCTCGTGCGCACCGTTATCGGCGACAAGGTCACGGGAATGTACGCCTCGCAAGCTGCGCTCAACGGCCTCGTCGCCAGAGGCGCAGGGAAGGGGGGCCAGCACATCGAGGTCCGGATGCTCGACGCGATGATCGCCTGGCTGTTCGCCGACGGGTTCATGCACCTGACCCTCACCGACGACGACATCCCGTTCCAACCGAACGTCGTCCAGGGGTACGACACCATCCCGACCCGTGACGGTGCGATCGTCGCGACCATCGCAACGGACGCCCAGTTCGCCGGTGTCTGGCGGGCGCTCGGCAGACCGGAGGTCGCCGAGGACCCCAAGTGGAAGACCGTCGCCGCCCGCTCGCAGATCTTCAAGGAGGCCTTCGACGCCTACGCGTCGGAGATCGCCATTTTCCCACGCGACGAGATCGTCGCTCGGCTCCGCGCCGAGGACGTCCCCGCTGCGGAGGTGCTCGAACCCGAGGAGGTCTTCACCGACCCCCAGGTGCTGCACAACGAGGTGATCGACCACGTCGAGCACCCGGTGCTCGGCGGGATCCGCCAGCCCCGGGTCCCGGTCTCCTACGGCGCAACGCCGGTCGGGCGTCCGCGCCATGCCCCCATGCACGGGGAGCACACCGACGAGGTGCTCGGCGAGCTCGGCTATGGACCGGAGGCGATCGCAGGCCTGCGGGCCCGGGGAATCGTCGCCGGGTGGGCGCCGGACGACCCGGTCGCCCGCGGGTAGGGTCGGCCTCTCCGAATCAGGGGGAGGTCCACATGTCCGGAACCGGTCGCGCTGCGCTGTTCTTCGGCCCGAAGCAGGCCTTCGAGCTCCGCGAGTTCCCCGTGCCCGATCCCGCACCGGGGTGTGTGACGCTCCGGATCACCCGGGCGAACATCTGCGGGTCGGAGCTGCACATCTGGCGCGGGGACGGGCGGCTCGGGGCGATGGCGTCGCCGACCGGCCGGATCCTCGGTCATGAGGCGACCGGTGTTGTCCACGCCCTCGGCGACGGGGTCACCACCGACTGGGCGGGCCGGCCGATCTCGGTCGGGGACCGGGTCGCCTACCAGTACTTCGCCCCGTGCGGCCGGTGTCGGATGTGCCGGCGTGGGGTCAGCGAGGCATGTCCCCGCAGCTTCGACGTGCAGCGGGGCAAGCCCGAGCAGTTCCCGCACTTCAAGGGCAGCTTCGGTGACTACTTCTACCTGCACCCGACGATGGCGTTCTTCCGCCTGCCCGACACGGTCACCGACACCATGGTGGTGTCCGCGAACTGCGCGCTCGCCCAGGTGATCATGGGCATCGAGCGGATCGGCGTCGGTCCGGGAGACCACGTCGTGATCCAGGGCGCCGGCGGTCTCGGTCTCTACGCCACCGCCATCGCGAAGGAGCGTGGCGTCGCGCAGGTGATCGTCATCGACGGCATCGACGAGCGGCTCGAGCTCGCCCGGCGGATGGGCGCCGACGAGATCGTCGATCTGAAGGCCTTGCCCGACCCGTCCGACCGGGTGAAGCGGGTGAAGGCGCTCACCGACGACTGGGGGGCCGATGTGGTCGTCGAGGTCGTCGGTTCCTCGGCGGTGATCCCCGAGGGCCTGCGCATGCTCGGGTTCGGCGGCCGCTACCTCGAGATGGGCACGTTCTTCCAGGGGACCCCCTTCGAGCTCGACCCGGGACGGCTCGTCGCCCAGAACCAGCGGTTCGAGGCGGTCGCGTCGTACGACGCGGAGAGCCTGGCGGTGGCCATCGACTTCCTCGAACGGAACGCCGGGCGACTCCCGCTCGACGACGTCGTGGTCGACTTCCCGCTCGAGTCGATCGACGAGGCCTTCGTCGCCCAGGACCGTGGCGAGGTCCGCCGAGCCTCGCTCGTCATGACCCCCTGATCGTCTCCGTCTGGCGTGGGGAGGCGGGGCGACCGATAGTCTCTCCGAGCCCCCGGGCGTCGGGACGACGTCCGACCGGGCAGGAGCCACCGAACCCCATGTCCCCCCGTCGGTCCTACGACCTGCAACGCAACCCCGAGACCGGCGGCCGTCACCTCGTGACCGAACTGCGTGGGCGTGCCCTGCTCGGTGTCCCGATGCTCAACAAGGGCACGGCGTTCACTGCGCAGGAGCGGCGCACGCTCGGCCTCGAGGGACTGCTCCCGACGCGGGTGACCACGCTCGACGAGCAGGCGGACGTGGCCTGGGAGCGCTACCGGACCGTCGTCGACGACCTCGACCGGCACATCCACCTGCGAGCGTTGCAGGATGAGAACGAGGTGCTGTTCCACGCGCTCGTGCTCCGTCACCTCGCTGACATGCTGCCGCGGCTGTACACGCCGACCGTCGGCGACGCCGTGCGTTCGTTCTCGCGGATCCACCGCCGTCCCCGCGGGCTCGTCGTCACGGCGGACGACGTGATCGCCGGGCGGCTCCCGACGCTGTTCGACAACGTCGACCAGCGCGAGATCCGCCTCGCCGTGGTGACCGACTCGGCGGCGATCCTCGGGATCGGCGACCAGGGGATCGGCGGCGTGTCGATCTGCATCGGCAAGCTCACGCTCTACACCGCCGGCGGCGGTCTCGCCCCCGACACGACCCTGCCGGTGGTGCTCGACGTCGGCACCGATCGGGCCGAGCTGCTCGAGGACGCGCACTACCTCGGCGTCCGGGCCCCCCGCCTGACCGGCGACGCCTACGAGACGGTCGTCGACCGTTTCGTCGAGGAGTTCCACCGGCGCTTCCCCGACGCCGTGCTGCAGTGGGAGGACCTGTCGAAGGACACGGCGTTCGCGGTCCTCGACCGGCACCGTGGCCGCGTCCCGAGTTTCAACGACGACATCCAGGGCACCGGCGCCGTTGCGCTCGCCGGTGTGCTGTCCGCCTGCCGGATGAAGGGGGAGAAGCTCGCCGACCAGCGGGTGGTGATCCACGGCGCAGGCGCCGGCGGGGTCGGTGTCGCCGCTGCCATCATCGACGCGCTGCACCGTGAGGGCTGCTCGGAGGAGGAGGCCCGTGCGCTCGTCCTCGTCCTCGACTCGCGGGGCCTGCTCGTGGAGGGGCGGCCGATGGAGCCCTACAAGGAGCCCTACGCCCAGCGGGCCGATCGCGTCGCCGGGTGGGGGTCCGAACGTGGCGTCGACCTGTACGAGACCGTGGTCCGTTCCCGGGCGACGATCGTGATCGGTCTCTCCGGACAGGCCGGGGTGTTCGACGAGCGGCTGGTGCGGGCGATGACGGAGCACACCGCTCGCCCCGTGGTGTTCCCGCTCTCCAACCCGACGAGCTCGAGTGAGGCGGTCCCCGCCGACGTGCTGCGCTGGAGCGGCGGCCGGGCGCTCGTCGCCACCGGCAGTCCGTTCGCCGACGTCGTGCGGGACGGGGAGCAGCACGTGATCGGCCAGGGCAACAACGCCTTCGTGTTCCCCGGCCTCGGGCTCGGCGCCGTGCTCGCCCGGGCCTCTGCGGTGAGCGACGAAATGGTCGCAGAGGCGGCGCGGGCGCTCGTGGACTTCACGGCGGCGCACCATCCGGGCCTGCTGTACCCGCCGGTCGGGGAGTTGCGGGCGGTCAGCCAGCTCGTCGCCATGCGGGTGGCTGCGCAGGCGGTCCGTGAGGGCCTCTGCCGCGACACCCACGTCGCCGGCCTCCTCCCCGAGGAGCTCGCCGCCTATGTCGCCGATCACGCATGGCACCCGGCGTACCTGCCGATAGGTCCGGACGGTCACGCGCACCACTGATCCGGTCTCGCGTAGGGTGCGGACCATGCGTGACGGACTTCCCGGCGTCGATCCCCGGGCCCTCGACGAGTACTTCGCCTCCCACGTACCGGGGGCGGTGCCGCCCCTCGACTTCGAGGTCATCGCCGGCGGGCACTCCAACATCACCTTCAAGGTGACGGACACGGCGGGAAACCGGTTCGTGCTCCGCCGACCGCCGCTCGGCCACGTGCTCGCGACCGCGCACGACATGGGGCGAGAGCACCGCATCATCTCCGCGGTCGCCACCAGCACCGTTCCCGTCGCACCGGCCCTCGCGAACTGTGACGACGTGACGGTGAACGGCGCGCCGTTCTACGTGATGGCCTTCGTCGACGGGCACGTCGTGAACACGAAGGAGGACGCCGAGACGGTGCTGCCGTTCGAGGCACAACGCCGGGCGGTGAGCGAGCACATCGTCGACGTGCTCGCCGACCTGCACCTCGCCGACGTGGACCGCATCGGCCTCGGTGGACTTGCCAAGCGTGAGGACTACCTCGGACGCCAGCTCAAGCGGTGGCGCACCCAGTGGGAGGCGTCGAAGACCCGCGAGATCCCCGAGATGGAGCACGCCTACGAGCTGCTGCTCGCCCGCAAGCCCGAGCAGCGCCACACGGGCGTCGTGCACGGTGACTACCGCATCGGGAACATGCTGACCTTCGTCGACGGCCCCGGCGGCGCCCACATCGCGGCCGTCCTCGACTGGGAGCTGTGCACGCTCGGCGACGTCCTCGCGGATGTCGGCTACATCCTCAACAACTGGATCCCCGAGGAGGAGTTCGCGACGTCGGGCTACCTCGATCCGCCGCCGACCTGCGCCCCCGGGTTCTTGAGCCGGGAGGAGTTCGTCGCCCGGTACGCCGACCGCACCGGGTTCGACGTGTCGAGCGTCGACTACCACCGGGCGTTCAGCTACTGGCGGCTCGCGGCGATCGCCGAGGGCGTCAAGCGTCGCTACGAAGAGGGGGTCATGGCGGACGACAGCTTCGACGTCGGCGCCTACGGCGAACGGGTCGTGAACCTCGCCCGATCCTCCGTGGAGGCGCTCGAACGGCTCGGATCCTCGTCATGAGCACACCGGTCGACCCGGTCGCCGACCGGAACGCCCGCGCCGAGCGGATCCGTTCGGAGATGGGCGGGTCCGACAAGGTCGAGCGCATGGCGGCCGAGTCCGACCGGACGGTGCGCGAACACATCGACGCGTTCGTCGACCCGGGGTCGTTCCGGGAGGTCGGCACGTTCTCTCGTTCGCTGCGCCCCGAGGACCGTGACCGCACGCCCGGTGACGGGAAGATCGGCGGGGACGCGACGGTCGACGGTCGACCCGTCACCGTCTTCGGTGACGACATCACGGTGTACCGCGGGTCGTCCTCGATCGTGGGGACCCGCAAGGAGCACCGTCTCTACAGCCGGGCCGTCGAGATGGGTGTGCCGATCGTCCACTTCGGCGAGACGGGAGGCGCCCGCATCCCCGACACGATGGGGGCCGAGGGGATCTCCGAACCCGGCGAGCTGTTCACCTTCGCGGCCCGGCACCACCGCGTGCCGATGGCGACGATGATCACCGGGCAGTCCTTCGGCGGCTCGTCGTTCCTCTCCGCGCTGTCGGATTTCGTGGTGATGGTGCGCGGGTCGTGCCTCGCGGTGACCTCCCCCCGGGTGTTCGAGGTCGCGACTGGTGAGGTGATCAGCTTCGAGGAGGTCGGAGGCGTCGACGTGCACGCCCGGCGGACCGGGCAGATCGACCTCGGCGTCGACACCGACGGGGAGGCCTACGAGGCCATCCGCCGGTGGTTGTCCTATCTCCCCTCCAACGCCTGGGAACCCGCCCCGCGGACCGTACCGACCGCGCCGGTCGAGGCCGACCCGGGGCTCGTCGACCTCGTCCCGCAGCGCCGAACCCGCGGCTACGACATGCGAGCCGTGGTGCGGCGCATCTGCGATCCCGGCTCGGTGTTCGAGGTGCAACCGGACTTCGCCCGCTCGGTGAGCTGTTCCCTCGCCCGCCTCGACGGGTGGAGCGTCGGCGTGGTGGCGAACAACCCGATGTTCAACGCCGGGGTGCTCGACCCCGAGGCGTGCCAGAAGATCATCCGGCTCGTGACCGTCTGCGATGCCTACAACATCCCGGTCCTGTTCCTCGTCGACGTGCCGGGGTTCATGGTGGGTCGTCGAGTGGAGCACGACCGGATGCTCCACTGGGGTATGCGGATGATGCAGGCGCTGCAACTCGCGACCACGCCCACGCTGACCGTCTGCATCCGCAAGGCCTTCGGCCTCGCCTGGCAGGCGATGAACGGGTCGCTCATGCCGTCGCTCGGCGTGTACGCGTGGCCCGGCGCCGAGATCGGGTTCATGGACCCCGAGGTCGGCGTGAACGTCGCGTTCGGTTCGAAGCTCGCCCGCATCTCGGACCCCGAGGCACGCGACACGGAACGACAGCGGCTCGTCGGGGAGGTCGCGGAGGCGACCTCGCCGTATGAGGCGGCGGGGACCATGCGTATCGACGAGATCATCGACCCGGCGGAGACCCGTCGTGTGCTCGCCGCCGACCTCGGTCGGCTCGCGCACCGGCGCGTCCCACCGCCCGAGTCCCGACCCCTCTCCTGGTGGCCGACATGCTGAAGGACGACGACCGCGACCACACCCGCGCCCACGAGCGTGCCGCTCCCATGCGGGCCGCGCGCTCCGGTCCGCTCGAGGGGCTCCGGATCCTCGACGTCACCCAGGCGATCGCCGGTCCGTGGGCGTCGATGATGTTCGCCGACCTCGGTGCCGACGTCATCAAGATCGAACCCCCCGGCGGGGAGGGCCAGCGCTACCTGACGCCGTTCACCAAGGACGACGAGGTGCGCGCCTACGGCGGGGCGTACGGCTCCTACAACCGCAACAAGCGATCGATCGTGCTCGACCTGCGCGACCCGGGCGACAAGCTCGTGTTCCTGCGTCTCGTCGACTCCGCCGACGCGGTCATCGAGAACTCGCGGGCGGGGGTCATGGACCGGCTCGGACTCGGGTGGGAGACCCTGCACGAGCGGAACCCGCGCCTCGTCTACGGCGCGGTGCGAGGCTTCGGCGATCCGCGCACGGGCGCGAGCCCCTACGCCGACTGGCCGGCCTACGACGTCATCGCGCAGGCGATGGGGTCCTTCGTGTCGATGAACGGCCCAGGGGAGGGCGAGGAGACGAAGGGTGGACCGTTCATCGGGGACATCTTCCCCGGCACGATGACGGCGATGGCCGTGCTCGCCGCGCTCTACCACGCCCGCGAGACCGGCATCGGGCAGTTCGTCGACGTGTCGATGGTCGACGCCGTCACGGCGCTGTGCGACCTCGGGGTGATCCGCCACACCTACCTCGGGCGCCCGACCCCGCCGTCCGGCAACCGGAGCGACTTCCAGGTCCCCTTCGACATCTTCCCGACCGCGGACGGGCGATGCGCGATCGCGGCGCCGACCGACCACCACTTCGCGCTCCTCGGCGAGCTGATCGGTCACCCCGAGTGGGCGCACGACCCGCGGTTCCGTCTCAACAAGGACCGGGTCAAGAACCGGGCGGAGATCGACCTGGCGGTGCAGGAGTGGGCGGCGGCGCACACGAACGTCGAGATCGTGGCGATCCTCGGCGGTCGGATCCCGGTCGGGCCGGTGAACCGCCCGGCGGATCTCTTCGAGGACCCCCACGTGGCGGCTCGCGAGATGCTGGTCGCGGTCGACCAACCGTCGGGTCGTCCCGTGGTGCTCGTCAACACGCCGATGAAGTTCACCGGGACCCCGGTCGGGATCTACCGGCGAGCGCCCATGCTCGACGAGCACGGTGCGGAGATCCGCGCCGAGCTCGACGCCCGCGACGCCGCGGGCTGAACCAGCGCGGTCATTCGAGGGCGCCGGCGATCACCAGGTCGGCGACGTGGTCGTCGTCGTAGCCGAGCAGACCACCGAGGATCTCCGCGTTGTGCTCCCCGAGGAACGGGGGGCGTCGCTCGACGACGGTCGGGGTGCGACCGAGGGCGAAGCGGGTCCGCTCGACGAGACACCGCCGGGACGGGTGGTCGAGGTCGACGAAGTGCCCGCGGTAGGCGAGCTGGGGGTCGGCGAGGCATTCGACGCTCGACGCCACGAGATGGGCGGGTACGCCCCGGGCCTGGAGGGCGGCCTCGGCTTCGGCGTCGCTGCGGGTGGAGGTCCACGCAGCGATGAGCTCGTCGAGTTCGTCGTGGCGTCGGTGCCGTTCGGCGATCGGGAGCGCGGCGAGGTCGGTGCGACCGAGCAGCCCGGCGAGGGCGGACCAGTCGCGGTCGTCCCGGCACGCGATCGCCACCCAGCGGTCGGTGCCCGCGGCGGGGTACACCCCGTGGGGCGCGAGGTCACGGTCCCGGTTGCCGGCCCGTTCCGCCACCACGCCGTTCACTGTCCACTCGAGGAGCGCGGGGGCGAGGAACCACGACGCCGCCTCCGACTGGGCGAGATCGATGAAGGCCCCTTCGCCAGTTCGTCGACGGTGGTCGAGCGCCGCGAGGAGCGTGCCGAGGATGAAGTGCGTGGACGTGTAGTCGGTGTACGCGCCGAATGGCCCGGCCGGCGGTCGGTCCGGCCACCCGGCGAGGCCGTAGAACCCTGCGAGCGCCGCGCCGAGGTTGCCGAACCCGGCGAAGGAGGCGAGTGGTCCGTCCTGGCCGGCGAGACAGGTCGAAAGCATGACGATCGAGGGGTTGATCCGGCGCAGGTTCTCGTAGTCGAGCCCCCATGCCCGCATCGCCTTGGGGGTGTAGGACTCCGTCACCACGTCCGCCCAACGGACGAGGTCGTGGATGACATCCATGGACTCCGGCACCGACAGGTCGATGCCGAGCGAGAGCTTCCCGGCGTTCATGTCGTCGAAGAGCGCCGACTGCTCGGCGCCCGGCGCGTTGTCGTGCACGGGGAGGAAGCCCCGCGCCGCGTCGGGGCGGCGGGCCGACTCGACCTTGACGACCGTCGCTCCGGCGTCGGCGAGCACCCGGGTGTGGTGCGGACCGGCGATCGACCACGTGAAATCGAGCACCTTGAGGCCAGCGAGGGGCAGCGCCGTCGACCCGGGGTGGGTCGGCGTGCCGACCGCAGGCGACCGGGGCGCCTCCTCGAGCACCTCACGGGTGTGCTCGCCGAGCAGCGGGGCACGACCGAGCCGGGGGAGTTCGGGCCCGCGCACCTTCGCAAAGAACGCCGGCGCCTCCACCGTGCGCCCGGTCGCCGGATGCTCGACGGGGGCGAAGAACGACCGGTGCCGGAGCTGGTTGCTCTCCACGACGTCTCGGGGGGAGGAGATCGGTGCCAGGTAGAGGTTCCGGGTCATCGCCCCGGCGAGGAGCTCCGCCTTCGTCTTCGACCGGCACAGGGCTTCGACCGCGTCCCGGGCACGCTGCCAGTTCTCGAGCGGCTCCTCGCCGGACTCGAGCAGGACCGCATAGTTCGCCCAGTCCTTGCCGGCGAGCTCGGCGTCGCAGTGACCCTCCTCCTGCGCCCACTGCATGAGGCGAGCGGTGCCCGGTCCGATCGCCGTGCCGAACACGTGGGTGATCGACACCCACCCATCGGCGGCGGGGTACACGAAGCGGAGCTCGATGATTCCGGTCTTCGCCCCGCCCGCCGTGCGGGTGGGCGTCGGGGCGTTCGCCCCCGATGCGAGCACCCCGGCCTGGGTCCCGAGGGCGACGGTGCACTGCGCGGCGACGTCGATGTGCTGCCCGCGGCCCGAGACCGCCCGCTGGTGCAACGCCAACAGGATCCCCCCGATCGCCGAGGCGGCACCGAAGTGGTACCCCTGCGGGGTCGCCACACGCACCGGGGCCCGGTCGGCGTCCCCCGTGAACGCGAGCGTGCACCCCGATGCCATGAGCGTGAGATCGGTGTGCGCCCACCCCGCCTTCGGGCCGTCCTGGCCGAACGGCGTCAACGACGCGACGACGAGCGCAGGGTTGCGGGCGAGGAGCGTGGTCGCGTCGAGCCCGAGCGACGCGAGGCGACCGGGATCCTCTGACTCGATGAGCACGTCCGCGCCGTCGACGAGCCGCAGCAGGTCCTCCCGGCCGTGAGGCGTGGTGAGGTCGAGCACGACCGACCGCTTGTTGCGGTTGTACGCGAAGTGGGTGAGCGACGCCTCCGGACCCTCGACTCCCATCGCGTAGGGGGCGACCCGACGGGCGGCGGATCCGCCGGGCGGTTCGATCGCGACCACGTCGGCGCCGAGGGCGGCGAGGGCGGCGCCGGTGAGATGGCCACGATGGTCGGTCAGGTCGAGCACGCGGTAGGGGGAGAGCATGCGGTCATCGTGCCAGGTTCCCGGGCTCCCGGCGCGCCGGGTGGGGAGAGGCCGCCGGGGAGGTGTAGAACATCGCCATGGCCAGCCGTCTGTCCTTCCCCGACGCCGCCCTGCCGTCCTCGACCGAGGAGATCCGCCTGCGGATCCGGGCCTTCCTCGAGGCGGAGATCGCCGCCGGTACGTACGTGCCGTCCTGCGACACGTGGTTGTCGGGCCACGACGCCGATTTCTCGCGCAAGCTCGGCGCGAACGGGTTCCTCGGGCTCACGTGGCCGAAGCAGTACGGGGGGCACGAGCGTTCGGCGCTCGACCGGTTCGTCGTCGTCGAGGAACTGCTCGCGCACGGCGCGCCGATCGCCGCCCACTGGATCACCGACCGACAGTCCGGCCCCGGCATCCTCAAGCACGGCAACGACGCGCTGAAGGAAGAGCTCATTCCGCAGATGGCGGCCGGTGAGATCTACTTCTCGATCGGCATGTCCGAGCCGGACTCGGGTTCGGACCTCGCATCGATCCGGTCGACTGCGACGAAGGTCGACGGCGGCTGGCTGCTCAACGGCACGAAGGTGTGGACCTCCCAGGCCCACAACAACCACTACTTCATCGTGCTCGTGCGCACGCAGCCGATCGCCGAGAGCGGCGGGAAGCACAACGGCATGAGCCAGTTCGTGATGGACCTGCGCTCCTCCGGGGTGGAGGTCCGGCCGATCCGCCTGCTGTCCGGCCACCACCACTTCAACGAGGTGGTCATGACCGACGTGTTCGTGCCTGACCACATGATGCTCGGCGTCGAGGGCAACGGCTGGAACCAGGTCGTGGGCGAGCTCGCCTTCGAGCGGTCCGGGCCGGAGCGCTACCTCTCCACCTACCCGCTCCTCGCCGCGCTGATCGACGCCGTCGGTCCCGAGCCGTCCGACGAGGCGGCTGCGGAGATCGGCCTCCTCGTCGCGCGGCTCGCCGGTCTGCGGCGTCTGTGCGTCTCCGTAGCGATGTCCCTCGACGCGGGGCGTCTCCCCGTGACCGAAGCGGCGCTCGTGAAGGACCTCGGCACCCGCCTCGAGGGGGAGATCCCCGAGGTCGCCCGACGGCTGGTCGCACCCGGCCGGATCGAGCGGTTCGACCAGCTCGTGGCCGACTCCGTCCTGTCCGCCCCGGGCTTCACGCTCCGCGGCGGCACCAACGAGATCCTGCGCGGCATCGTCGCGCGTGAGCTGGGAGTTCGCTGAACCATGACCGCAGTCGACGTACTCCTGCTCGAGACCGTCGAGTCGATCTTCGGTGACCTGTGCACCCCCGAGGCCGTCGGTGCCGCCGAGGGCGGCCTCGACGCCCGCCTCTGGTCGGCACTCACCGAATCCGGTCTGTCGACCGTCGGGGTCGCCGAGTCGGTCGGCGGCTCCGGTGGCACGCTGCACGACGCTGCCGCGATCGCCAAGGCGGCCGGACGCTTCGCCGCCCCGGTCCCGCTCACCGAGACCTCCGTCGTCGGCGGGTGGGTGTGCGAGCAGGCCGGCCTGCAGCTCCCGGACGGGCCGATCGCCGTCGTACTCGGTGGTGGGCGCACGTACTGGGCCCCCGTCGCCGCCTCGTTCGTCGTCGTGACCGACCGTGGGGTCGGTGTCGCCCCTGCCGACGCGCTCACCGTCGGTGCCACCGGCGCGAACTACGCCGGGGAACCGTGGGCGGAGGTGACCGTCGGTGCGGCCGATCTCGTCGCCGGCCCGTCGGTCGCCGAGGTCGCGGCGCGTGGGGCGCTCGCCCGGGCGCTGCTCATGGCCGGTGCGCTCCAGCAGGCGGTCGAGCTCTCGGTGCTGTATGCGAACGAGCGTGAGCAGTTCGGCAAGCCGATCGGCAAGTTCCAGATCCTGCAGCACTACCTCGCCGAGATGGCCGGTGAGGCGGTCGTGGCCGAGGCGGCGTGCGACAACGCCGTCGACGTGATCGCGGCCGGGGCCGATCCCGCCGAGGTCTCCCAGGTGATCGCCGCGGCGAAGGCGACGACCGGTCGGGCCGTCGGGATCATCAACCGGCTCGCCCACCAGCTCCACGGGGCGATCGGCTACACCGACGAGCACCGGCTCCAGTACACGACCCGCCGCCTGTGGGCGTGGCGTGACGAGCACGGCTCGGAGGCCCAGTGGGCCGCCGAGCTCGGTCGTTCGCTCGCTGCGGCGGGCGGTCCCGCCCTGTGGCCGACCCTCGTGTCGTGGCCGCGCCCGCTCGCCGTCTGAGCCCGGGAGCTCAGCCCCAGACGCCGCCGTCGACCACGAACTCCTGCCCGGTGCAGTAGGCCGCCGTCTCGCCGGCGAGGAACAGCGCCATCGACGCGATGTCGGTGACCGTTCCCATGCGACGCAATGGCACGGTGCGCGCGAGTCGTTCCTGGTCGTCGAGGCCGGCCTCGCTGAGCATGTCGGTCTCGATGTAGCCGGGGTGGATGCTGTTGACCCGGATGCCGTGGCGACCGAGCTCCTTGGCGGCGACCTTCGTCATCCCCCGGACGGCCCACTTCGTCGCCCCGTAGGCGGTGCCGCCGAAGATGCCCATCATCCCGGCGATCGAGGAGATGTTCACGATCGATCCGCCGTTGCCCGCAGCGATCATCGCCCGGGCCGCCGTGCGCATCCCGAGGAACACGCCGGTCTGGTTAACGGCGATCACCCGGTCCCACTCCTCGGTGCGGACGTTGACGAGCTGGCCACCGCTGTAGATCCCTGCGTTGTTCACGAGCACGTCGAGCCGGCCGTGTCGGGCGACCACGTCGGCGACGACCCGCTCCCAGCCCTCCTCCGAGGTCACGTCGAGGCGCAGGTACTCGGCGCCGTCGATCGACCCGGCGGTCCGTTCACCCGGCTCGTCGAGGACGTCCGTGATGACCACGTGCGCCCCGGCGTCGGCGAACAGGCGGGCCTCCTCGGCGCCCTGTCCGCGGGCGGCGCCCGTGATGATCGCGACCTTGCCGTCGAGCGTGCCCATGACCGTTCCCCCGTGCCTCGGTGCCGGATCTCGGCACGCCGCAGCGCGCCGATCCTACGGGGCGGCCCGACCGGCCCGCGGCGTAGGGTCGGGCATGGACCGTGACGAGGTGCTCACCATGTTCCGGGCGGGCCGCGACGCCGTGCTCGCCACCCTCCGGCGCGACGGCACGCCGCAGCTCTCCACCGTCAGCTACCACGTCGCCGGCGACGACGAGCTGTGGGTGTCGGTCACCGACGACCGCGCGAAGACCCGGAACCTGCGTCGCGACCCGCGGGCCGTGCTCCAGGTCGGCGGTGCGGACCGTTGGAGCTACGCCGTCCTCGAGTGCCGGGCCGAACTCGGCGCCGTGGCCACCGCAACCGACGACGACGCAGTCGACGATCTCGTCGCCTACTACCGGGCGATGCGGGGCGAGCACCCGGACTGGGCCGACTACCGGGCGGCGATGATCGCCGATCGCCGGCTGTTGCTCCGGCTCCGGCCCACCCACGCGTACGGCGCCGACCTGCGGCGCGGCGGCTAGGGTCCGCGGCCATGCTCTACATCGACGGTGCATGGAAGGATGCCCGGTCCGGGGCGACGTTCGAGGTCACCGACCCCGCGACGGGGCGCCCCATCGGGCAGGTGGCGGACGCCGGCGTCGAGGACGTGCGCGACGCCATCGACGCCGCCGACCGGGCGTTCCCCGCGTGGGCGGCGCTGACCGCCTACCAGCGGTCCGAGAAGCTGTACGCGGCCTACGAGCTGCTGCAGGAGCGGCACGAGGACCTCGCGAAACTGATGACGTCGGAGCAGGGCAAGCCGATCCGGGCGGCCCGCACCGAGGTCACCTATGCGGCGAGTTTCCTGCTGTGGTTCGCCGAGGAGGCGAAGCGGGTCTACGGGCGCACGATCCCGTCCTCGCGGGCCGACCAGCGGTTCATGGTCATGCACCAGCCGGTCGGGGTGACCGCGGCGATCACCCCGTGGAACTACCCGGTGTCGATGCTCACCCGGAAGATCGGCCCGGCGCTCGCTGCAGGGTGCACGGTCGTGCTCAAGCCGGCGGAACAGACCCCGCTGTGCGCGGTCGAGGTGGTCAAGATCCTCGACGAGGTCGGCCTCCCGCCCGGCGTGGTCAACCTGGTGCCGAGTCTCGACCCGGTGCCCGTCGGCGCGGAGCTCCTCCGCCACCCGGCGGTGCGGAAGCTCACCTTCACCGGCTCGACCGAGGTCGGCAAGCTGCTCATGGCGCAGGCCGCGCCGACGATGAAGCGGGTGTCGATGGAGCTCGGCGGGCACGCGCCCTTCATCGTCTACGACGACGCGGACCCGGTCCGGGCGGCGACGGGTGCGGCGATGGTGAAGGTGCTCAACACCGGTCAGGCGTGCATCTGCCCCAACCGCCTCTTCGTGCAGCGTGGGATCGCCGACCGCTTCGTCGAGGCACTCGTCGGTCGCATCGCGAAGATGCAGGCCGGCTCCGGGTTCACCGACGGGGTGCAGATCGGCCCGCTCGTGGACGCCGCAGCACTCGACAAGGTCGATCGCCAGGTCCGTGACGCCGTCGCCCGAGGCGCGACGGTCGCCACCGGCGGGGCACGACTCACCGATGGAGCGCTCGCGGAGGGGCACTTCTACGCGCCGACGGTGCTCACCGGCGTCACCGAGGACATGGTGATCTACCGCGAGGAGACCTTCGGACCCGTCGCCCCGGTGATCGTCTTCGACGACGAGGACGAGGTGATCGCCCGGGCGAACGACACGGACTACGGGCTTGCGTCGTACGTGTACACGAACGACCTCGCCCGGGCGTGGCGGACGGTCGAGGCGTTGCGGTTCGGCATTGTCGGGGTCAACGACATCAACCCGACCGCGGCGGCGGCGCCGTTCGGCGGGGTGAAGGAGTCCGGCCTCGGTCGTGAGGGCGGCGAGGAAGGCATCCTCGAATACCTCGACACGAAGCTCGTCGGCTTCGCCGTCTGAGGCCTCGGGGCTCAGGTCCCCGTCGAGCTCCGGATGAACTCCCCGAGCCGGGTGACCGCCCGGTCGGCGTCCTCGATCATCCCGCAGAAGCTCTGCCAGACGTGGACCATCCCCGCCCACTCCTCGAGGGTGACGGAGCCGCCGGCGGCGGTGACCCGCTCGGCGAGGGCGCGGGCGTCGTCGAGGAGGACCTCGAGCTCGCCGACCTGGACGAGCATCGGTGGCATCGCGGCCCAGTCACCGAAGAGTGGCGAGACCGCAGGGTCCCGGCGGTCGAGGCTTCCGGCGTACGCGTCGGCCGACATCGACAGGGTGAGCTGGTCGACCATTGGATCGGCGTCGGCGAGGGTCTGCAGGCTCGCCGCCTCGAGGGTCATGTCGACCCACGGCGAGAGCAGCACGGCGCATCCCGGCAGCGGGTCGCCGTGCGCACGGAGCGCGAGGAGGGTGGCCGCGGTGAGACCGCCACCGGCGGAGTCCCCGCCGATCGCCGTGCGGGCGACGTCGATCCCCGGCTGGGCGAGGAGGTAGCGCCAGGCGGTGCGGGCGTCGTCGATCGCCGCGGGGCAGGGGTGCTCGGGGGCGAGCCGGTACTCGATGAGCAGGACCGGGCCGCGGGTCGCCGCCGCGAGGTTCGCGGCGAGGGCGCGGTGGGTCACGAAGGAGCCCATCGTGTACCCGCCACCGTGCAGGTAGAGCGTCGCCGGACCGTCCGAGCCGACCGAGGAGGTGATCCACTCACCGGGGACCCCGTCGGCGTCGACCGCGGTGACGGTCGTGCCCTCGGGCAGCGGGGCCTTGGCCGAGGCGCGGTCCATCCCGGCGCGCCGCTGTTCCCAGGTGACCTCGGGTCCGGCCTTGGGGAAGGAGCGGAGTCGTTCGACGAGTTGTTCGGGGGTCATGCGGGCCATCGCGGGAACCTACCGCGCATCCCCGCCGGCCGCCCGCCCGCGCTCAGCGGATGGTGCCCTGCAGCACGTCCTTGAAGGCGATGTCCTTGTCGACGCGGGGCTCGCCGGGAAGGCCGAGCTCGCGTTCGCCGACGATGTTCCGCTGGATCTCGTCGGTGCCGCCGGCGATCGAGAGACCCGGCACCATCAACGCCATGTCCGTGACGAGGCCGTCGAAGGGGGCATCGGACCCCGAGAGGGTGCCGCCCGGGCCGAGGAGCCACAGGGCGGTGTCACGCACCCGGCGCATGAGCTGGGTGGAGGCGAGCTTGCCGAGCGACGGTGCGAGTCGGCCGCCGGAGTAGCGGGCGATGTCGATGAGGCTGAACACCTCCACGACGCGCTGACGGGCGACGGGGTCGTCGCGTCGACCGGCCCGGTCGAGGCACTCGAGGAGGAGTTGCTTCGCCCGGTCACCGCTCGCCGCCGCGATGGCGTCCATGCCGTCGTCCTGCTTGGCGGCGCCGACGAAGCTCCCGGCCGGGGCCGCGAGGTCGAGGTCGCCCATGATCCCGCCGCCGGTGTCGCTGTCGGCGTCGAGACTCGAACGCTCGTGCAGCAGGATCCGCAGCGCCACGTTCCAGCCGCTGCCGATCTCACCGACGAGGTGGTCCGCCGGTACCCGGACGTCGGTGAGGAACACCTCGTTGAACTCGGCGTCGCCGGTCATCTGCCGGAGCGGGCGGGGATCGATCCCCGGCTGACGCATGTCGAGGAGGAAGAACGACAGCCCACGGTGCTTCGGTACGTCGACGTCGGTCCGGGCGACGAGGATCGCGTAGCGGGCGTAGTGCCCGCCGGAGGTCCACACCTTCTGCCCGTTCACGACCCACTCGTCGCCGTCGCGCACGGCCTTGGTCTGCACCCCGGCGAGGTCGCTGCCCGCGCCGGGCTCGGAGAAGAGCTGACACCAGACGTCCCGCCCGGTGGCGATGCCCTCGAGGTAGGCGTCCTGCTGCGCAGGCGTGCCGACCTCCATGAGCGTCGGCGCGACCATCATCGTGGCGATCCCCGCCGGCGCCGAGAACGCGCCCACGTCGGCCCGGGCACGGTGCGCTGCCTTCGCCGCTGCGCCGTCGAGGCCCTTGCCGAACCAGCGGGTCGGCCACGACGGGAACCCCCAGCCGGAGTGTGCGAGCACCTCCCACCACTCCCCGAGGGGTCGGTTCGGGTCCCAGTTCGCCTCGAACCAGGAACGGGCCTCGGAGTAGACGGCGTCGACGTCGGTCATGGATGGCACGGTAGCCAAGTCGCGTCCCGTCGGGCACGACGACGTCCAGCGGTCAGGTGGTGCGCACCACCCCGTTCGCGAGGAGCTCGGCGATGGTCGCCTCGTCGTAGCCGGCGTCACGGAGCACGCTGACCGTGTGCTCCCCGAGGCCGGGTGCGGGACCTCGCACGGCGACGTGCGACCCGTCGATCCGGAAGGGGGCGGCGACGGTCCGGAACGTCGTCGCGGTCGCGGGGTCCTCGAGGGTGGTGAAGATCCCGAGCGCCTCGGCCTGGGGGTCCTCGGTGATCTCCGTGAGGGACTGCACGGGCGCCCAGATCACACCGGCCGCGTCGAGGCGGTCCGCCCACGCGGTCCGGGGACGGGTCGCGAAGATCTCGTCGCAGGCGGCGACGAGCTCGGGCCCGTTCCGGAACCGTTCGGTCCCGTCGGCGAAGCGTGGGTCGGCGGTCCAGTCGAGCCGGTCGACCGCGACGCAGAAGTTGTCCCAGTAGTCCTTCGGCCCGGGCATGCACAGCGCGATCCAGCGGTCGTCCGCGCAGCGGAACCGGCAGGTGAGGGGCGTCGGCCAGTCCGCCCGGGCGGTGCGTTCGAGCGGCGCGCCGTCGAGCAGGGTGACCGTGAGGTCGGAGGACAGTGTCCACGTGGCGACCTGGTAGAGCGCGACCTGGACGGACTGGAAGGTGCCGTCGCGGTCCCGTTGGCGGAGCGCGGCGAGGATCGCGGAGAGCAACGCCAACGCGGTGGTGTGGTCGCCCTGGCCGGGGCGGAACGCATGGGGCGGGTCGTCGGGCTGACCGATGACGCCCTGGACCCCGCCCCGGGCGAAGAACGCCGTCATGTCGTAGGCGGGGGCGCCGGCGACGGGCCCCGCCGATCCGTAGCCGCCGACGTGGGCGTACACGACGGTCGGCGCG